>OBLU010001868.1_pt1 | contig 19456 bp, 9 predicted proteins | sample 1518681 | NCBI WGS metagenome assembly OBLU01 (sample SAMEA3539304, study PRJEB22396) | soil metagenome | biome: tundra; feature: field; material: soil | place: USA | collected 2010-05 | depth 0.15 m
GACTCTCCAACAGGCGAAGAAGTTATATCTCAAAGGCTGGACGCAATTGGTTCCTAAACAGTGATGAATGCAATCAATTCTGCCACCCAGTGCAGCGTTATGCTGCCACCAAGTGCAAAGTTATGCTGCCATCCAGTGCAACGGAATGCTGCCGCGTTCGGCGATCACCAAATGGTGTGCAAAATCTCATCCACGCCAAAGGCGTGCAGTGGCCCAGCGGCGGTTCGATCAGGACGTGGTCGGAGTCAGGCGCTGGAGAGTCTGGTGCGGTTTGCGACAACCCAACCGGAACCAGCGATTTGAGTTTCAGTCCATCTGGATGAGGATCTCAGCCTGTTGGCGTAAATCGACGATTGAGCGGAAGCCGATCAGCGGAGCCTTGCCGACTTGCCAGTACTAATCCTGTGTCGATGAGTGCGTTGGCGATTATGCACTCATTGAACCCAACACGAGGATCACGAACGCTGGCGGACTACAGAGCCAAGCGCCGTTTCTCGGGACCTGTCGCTAAGTGCCTCAGTGATTTGTATTTGGTATGGCCGCTTTCGGAACGGAAGCCCTAGCAAATCGCTGCGCTGTATCGTTGCAATCTGCGCAGCATTCAAAAGAGGAATCTCGGTAGTGACCCCTGTCGGCTAGGCTTCCTCCCCTCCCTTCGGTGGAGCCCTGCGACCAGCAGCAGGCTCCGTTCTGTGCCCGTCCTTCCCGCCCCGGGCATTGCTCCTGCATCGCAGAAGCAACTATGCCCTCCCACCCGACGGGCGTGGCCTGAAGAGATTGACGGGCTATTGGCTATGCCGCGAACTGGTACTCTGCGACGAATCCTCAACTTCTGGCTGAAAATGGGATGGCCTTACCGCTTAATTTGCCTGTCCACGGCGTTCCGTCCGAACGCCGACTCCCTGTGTCCCCTAAGAGAACAGCCTTCATCTGATTGCAACTAATACGCTTATATCTTGTATCCGTGTTGTAGCGGTGAATTGCTTTGCATCTGCTCGCTACTCTTCTGTAATCCTTGATTCGTGGATTGCGGATGGAAACTCCGCGCCTGTTCTATCCGCAGGAGACCGACTGATGCGCTTCAATATCGCTGCCTCAAAGAAGCGAGCAGCAGATGGCCAACATCCGCCGCTCCATCCTTCGACACGGCTTGAACGGTGTGAAGTCATCGTTGCAGCCGCTTATCTTTGGTGCAGTCCAGGGTTATTGCTCTGGGGGCTTGCAATTGTGTGTTTTGTCCCTGGAGCAAGAGGACAGGACAGCAAAGCGCCCCCGATTCGCCAATACATCTCTCAATCCTGGGACTCGCTTACAAGATCGACGGGGGAATGCAAATCGTATGTAGACAGCAAAGTGGCACATGCAAAACGAACACTATACATTCCCAGCAATTTTGTGAAAGATAGCGGCTTTGAGGAATTTGAGAAGCGCTGTCAGGTCAATGTGCTCCGGTTGCCACGGCCGATCGTAAATCTGGATGATGTACCTGTGTCCTCGTTGACTGAGAATGGTCTTCTCTACCTGCCTAGACCGTACGTGGTGCCAGGAGGGCGATTCAATGAGATGTACGGCTGGGATAGCTACTTCATTGAGTTGGGTCTGCTCGCAGATCGCCGGACTGACCGAGCGAAAGATGTGTTGGACGACTTCCTCTTCGAGGTCGAAAACTACGGTGGAGTTCTCAATGCGAACCGCTCTTATTATCTGAGCCGTTCCCAGCCGCCATTTCTTGCTGAAATGATCCTTGCGTACCGACAGCGGACATCGTCAGAACAAACGGATGTCGGTGCAGATAATGCGTGGCTGAATCGGGCATATCGCGATGCGAAGCGCGCCTATGGTTTATGGACTGAACCAAAGCACATGGCCGGCAACACGGGCTTAAGCCGTTATGCCGACTATGAGAGCGGACCTGTCCCAGAGATGGCCGATGATGACGACTACTATCCGAGGGTGGTGGAATGGCTCGAACATCATCCGTCCGAACACCCGGAGTATCTCGCACCTAGGAAGAACGACTCGGAACATTCTCAACTTTCGGCTGCGTTCTATCAGGGCGATAGAGCGGATCGGGAATCGGGATTTGATACCACATTCCGATTTGGCCCATTTGCCGGATCGACGGACCATTTCGCTCCTGTGTGCTTGAACTCGCTTCTCTTTCGCTACGAAGAGGACATGGCGAAGCTTGCGGACTACCTAGCGAAGCCCCGCGATGCCAAGCGATGGAGGGAGCGCGCCCGGTTTAGAAAGCACGCTATGAATATATTCCTGTGGAGTAAGAGCCAGGGTCGCTTTGTTGACTACGACTTCGTTGACCATGTTCAGTCGGATTATCTGTACGTCACTTCTTTCTATCCTTTGTGGGCAGGCGTTGCCTCGCCTGAGCAAGCCCGGCTCACAGCGCAGAACCTCGCAAAGCTAGAGTTCGCATACGGAGTGCAGATGAGCGCAACGGTGAGCGGCCTGCAATGGGATGCGCCTTTTGGGTGGGCTCCTTGCAACTGGATCGTGGCCGACGGGCTCCGCCGATATGGTTTCGGAGAAAGCGCCAAGAGAATATCGCGCAAGTTCACACAAACGATTGAAGCCAACTATGAAAAAGAAGGAACGATCCGTGAGAAATACAACGTTGCGGACGGCACCACGTCCATTGACGTTTCGAATGGGTATCGTCAGAACGTAACGGGCTTCGGCTGGACAAACGGGGTGTACTTAGCGATGAAGCAATTATTGAGCAGTCAATGACAAGACTTGCCCTATTCGGTCAGCCGGTGAGTCTCCGGATTTGGGTCGTATTACGAGGCGCAATACTTCGTACCCCTAATCTGCATGAAGCGTATCAGTCCATAACGCGCCAAGCGAGAATGCTGCTCTTAGCTGAGTGTTCCGGCGAACAAGACGACTAAGGAGCGATTCCGAACTCCATCCCAATAATGAAAGGCCTCAAGCGTGGAATGGACGAAGCGTTCAATTCTTGGTGCGCCAAGCGAGGATCTGGCTTTGAACTGCGCTTGCACTCAGATTGTGCGCCTCCAGGAGCAACTCAAAGTGGGGCAGGCTACCGTCAGATCGCCGTATCCGATTCAAGAACGGTAGCAGTTGTGCATCGTCATTAACAAAGTCCGTTGCCGCCTCTGTGCCAGCCACCGTCGTCCCCTCAATAATTAGTGCATTGCCGTCTCCCGAAAGGTTCGACAAATATGCGACTACCGCAAACACCCGTCGCTGCGGATCGGTCGTTACGGACTCCCATTGTGCAGGCTCGCCCTTCTGTGGGCTGCGGTTGAGAACCCCAAAGGATCCTGCATAGTTATCTGTGAGCACGAAGTTCATGTTGTGCTCGAAGAGTTCAACCCATGGATTGGCAGAGGAGGCACCTAACAAAATGACCGTGCCAGTCTTGAAATCGTTTGGTCGCAGGTCGCGGGCATAGCGCACGGACACTTCGCTTCCCAAAGTCCTCGCTCGATCTTTAAGGCTCAAGATCGCCTCCACATCCGCCATGGAGGTGTATCGACTGTTGGCTAAGCTAAGAAGCCGGCTCCTCTGTGCTGCGGCCGCTGGACTGAGGTGGGAGCCGCCATCCGACTCTGTCCGGTACCCTGCATCTAAATATTGTTTTAGATCTACGTCTTGGCCTGACACACCGTGAAAAAGCACCAGGCCTGAATCGGGCGCAACCACCATCGTCGCTTGCCCCTTTGTGAAGATGTGACTCCAAAACGGGTGTGTAGGAGCAGCAGCGACAATCGGCCCTTGACGCTGGCGGTCATGGATAAAGACTGCTATCAGCAGGATGCCGAACACCAAGCTGAGTCCCCATCCCCAGAGAACAGAGCGTGTCTGATGAACATTGGAGGTCGGCGTAGGAACTGAAGGGGTAGTATCAGCAAGGAGTTCTGTTGGTTCGGCTACAGGAAGAGCCGGGGGAGACGTATCTTGCAGTTCGAATACCGGAACATACCCACCTCGAGGGATCACAATTCGAACCGGTTCATCTGCACCCTCTTGCTGAAAGTACAGTTCGAGACGATGGCGCAACCGGCTGGCCTGACTGCGCACAATTCCGTCCACCGCTGAGTCGTAATCTCGTGATCGGCCAAATACCTCTTCACCGATCTTCTGTTCGTTGATCTCTGCCTCGCGTCCCTTGAGCGCCATCTCGCAGACGTAGGTCAGCAACGTACCTAGACGCTCGCTACGACCAAACGTCTGAGAATGAGCGATGCGATGTACAAGCTCACGACGGGCAGCTTCCGACGCAACCTCGACGGGCCGCAGCGGAGTTCTGGAACGCGCGTCTATCGTTCCGCGCTCTGGTGTAGTGGCAATCATGGCTGAACCCTTGACGCAGATCAGTCTATTACATCTGCGTGAACGGCTCGATAATATGTTTGCACATGCCTCGGGCCGATGAGTCAGGATACGTCCTGAGATGTAAGCGGCTCATTATAGGTTGGTTCGGTTTCGTATCGGTTGAGCACCGGTGAAATGCATTGCTTCGGTTTTGTGGGACTGCTATCTCTGGCTGGCCTTAAATGATCCCAAGAAAGAAGCGTCCAATGAATCTTGCAAAGCCGAACAGTTCTCCCAAAACGACAAGTGCTCTTTTCAACTTATGCAGGATCGCAGCGTTCGCCGTCTGCATCTTGCTTGCGACCACTAACGCGTTTGCGCAATTCACCTCTGGCGTTCAGGGGAATGTCCGCGATTCAAGCGGTGCCAATGTCCCGAACGCTCAAATGACCCTTGTCGACACCGCCACGAAAGTGCAGCAAGTTGGCGTCAGCGACGGATCTGGTCTGTACCGGTTTACAAACCTTGGTCCCGGAGAGTACCTGATATCTTCCACCGCGAAGGGCTTTCAAACCGCCAAGACCCAGTTCACGCTGACCGCCGGAGAGAATCGAGATGTCTCACTCGTCCTCGCCGTCGGGAGCGATACCACGAGCGTCGTCGTAACTTCACAGGCACCTCTTCTTGATACCAGCGATAGCCGCGAAGAACTGACGCTCAATCAGGCAGCTCTTGGCAATCTGCCGATGGCAACCCGGAATCCCGATTCGCTAGTGGGACTCACGCCAGGCGTAACCGGAATTCAGGCGCCGACGACGACCTTCAACCCCGAGACTATCAACCACTTCAGTTCGGGCGGTAAAGGTGGTAATGCAAATACGTTCATCGTCGACGGGCTGGATATCGATAGCGATATCGGGGAAGGGGTCAACAACCTGACTCCAAATGTCGATTCACTCTCCGAAGTCACGGTCCAGACGAATAGGTATAACGTGGACTACGGTAAGTCCAGCTCGATTGAAACGCTGATGACCTCGAGAGCCGGAACAGCACAATATCATGGCTTCGCAAGCGGCTACTACACCGCTCAATACCTACAGGCACGTGGGGAGTACGGGGTTCCAAAGCCAACCCCCTTGACAGCGTTCCACACCACCAATCTCTCCTTCGGAGTTGGTGGTCCGATCATCCCGAACAAGCGCTTCTTCTTCTTCGCCACTCTGGAGCCCTACTTCTCCTCTACCCCAAACCCGACTACAACACTTAGCGGCGCACTTGCTCCGAATAGCGGATCTCTTCAATATGAAGACCCGGCATTTGTAGCCTTCGCGCAACAGGTCATGCCGAACTCCCTGGAAACGTCTCTGTTGACCAAATATCCGGTGGCACACGTATCGTTCCTATCCTCCAAAAATGCACAAACGGTCTTTGGCGCTCAGAACACAACCGCTAACACCGGTTGCAACACCCCGAGTACGGACAATATCCCGTGCTCTACGCCCGTCTTCGATTCCGGCATATTCAACGCCCCTACACCCCAGACGAACTACCAGTACAATGTGCGCGTCGATAAGGAATTCGACAAAGATCGTTTGTATGGGACACTCTTTCGCAATACGCAAGCGACCCAGACGCCGAGTCCCCGGCCGGCGTTTCTCATTTACAGCAATTTTTACACTATCGCCATACAGGGCAATGAAACGCATACCTTCTCCTCTCACCTGCTGAACGAAGCCTTTTTCGGTTACAACCGGATTGAAGGGTACACACCCGATAAGGGGTTATTCACAGTGCCGGTGGTCAACGTAACCAACCTGGGCGTTGGCTTTGGCTCCCCCAATCCGTACGAGGACTATATCCAGCATGGATTTCGCTGGAGGGACGTAGTGACCTATATCCGCGGCCATCACGACTTCAAATTTGGCTACGAGGGCTGGCATGGAAATGATCTGGCTTACTTCGCCGGCAGATATAGCCAACCGATCTTTACCTATACGAACATCATCACTCTGATCAATGACAACCCATTGACGGAAACCAACATCGCCTTCAATCCAGTGACAGGCCTGCCGGTCGGCGACAACTATGGCTTTGCCGGAAATGCTAGCGGTGCTTTTGCAGAAGATGAGTGGAAGGTCACGCGTCGGCTCACTGTCAATTATGGCATTCGGTACGATAATTTTGGCAACGCTTACCCCGCTCTCGCGCCAACGGTCTTGTCGAACTTCCACCCAGCCGCGGGCTCATCGTTCGCGCAAAGTATCGCGAACGGGGCGTTCACGCAACAAAGCAATACCTTCGCTCATGATCTGAACTGGATATTCAGTCCACGTGCAGGATTTTCCTATGATCTCTTTGGGAAAGGCGATTGGGTTGTACGGGGAGGATTCGGTCTCTACCGCGATCAGTTCACGCTTGGGAACCAGGAGAACGGCTTGATTGCAAACCCTCCAGGTCCAGTACGGCCAACCTTTAAGAACGACGGCTCGACGCCGGCACCGGTCTTTGGATTTGGAACATCAAACACCTATCCCTTTGGGTTCCCGTATCCCGCTTTCGTTGGAGCTCCTTTGGATGCAAAAGGCGGTCGTGTCGGAGGCGGGTTTACTGTAATCGGCATCGACCCCAATCTAAGTTTGCCTCGTATTCTCAACTACACCCTGACGATCGAGCACTCTCTGACAAAGAGCCTCGTCGCCAGCCTAGGATACCAAGGGTCTCATTCCGGAAATCTCATCACAAATGGTGGCAATCTCGCCGCTCACACGTACGGCAACGATGTCAACAACTTCGCGGGAGATCTGCTGCAAAACCCTAGTTTCGCGAGTTCTGGAGCCTACAAAGGGACCGGAATTCAGCAGCGACTAAACACAAGCTTTGCAGCGATCACTTATGCCACGAACGGGCCTACAGCAAATTACGATGCCGTCATTGCAGCAGTGAAGGGCAGATTCACCAGACACGGCTTTATCACGGCGTCGTACACGCATTCAAAGGCGATGGACGATTGGGGGAGCTATCCTACCGCGGCTCCGCCTTATAACCAACACTATTCACCGTCCCAGTACAACGTGCCGAATGCGTTTTCTCTGGGCTGGGCGTATGAACTGCCTGGCGCTGAACTGCCCAACGCTATTCTGCGTCGCGTAGCAGGAGGGTGGACATTGAGTGGAGTGACCAGTCTTCAGTCCGGCACGCCGTTCAGCGTCCAGAATACAAATCCTCTTGCGGTAAGCACAACCGGTACCGATGGCGTGCCCATTACCTCCGCGAATTATGCGGCCGAGCTAGCCGCCGGTCACCTTCAGTATGTGCCAACGAGTGGAGACTACAACGCGGACGGAAACAATACGGATTATCCGAACGTGACTGCCTATGCACAGAAGAACAGCAGGAGTGACTACCTAAAGGGACATGGCATCTTTCCTGTCTGTGCTGGCGGCGCGCTCCCTTGTGGTAACTTCACGCTGCCGTCCTTCGGGTCAGGAGGAAACGAGACCCCGAATCGCTTCTTGAATCCGGGTTACGCAGACACCGACCTCACCTTGAAAAAGACAACGCGCATCACGGAGCGCGTTAATTTCGAGTTGCGCTTCGATACGTTCAACCTCTTCAATCGCGTAAACCTAACGGCCGTCGATGGCCATTTGCAAGACACCACATTTGGTCAGTCAAGTAGCACGTATGCAGCAAGAAATATGCTCTTAGGCGCGAGAGTCAATTTCTGATGTCCGGACGGCGAAGGGATGGATCAGCTGCCTCAACGCGGCTGATCCATTACCCGGCAGGTCGCACAAACTCATTCGAGCGCTTAACCAACTCAATTGCGCATGCATGGACTCTTGACGTCACAAGGTCAGCAATTACCCTTTGGAGCTACAGTGTCTTCTCGCTTCCAGTCACTTTTCAGCCGCCGCCAATTCGTAAAAGACCTCGGGATGGCAGGATTTGTGAGTTCTGCCCCCTCAGCTTTCTCTTCAATGTGCTTCGCGCAATCTGGAGACGGAGGCTCCGCTGGCCGTCTTACAAGCCCTATCCAACCCGGAGTGTTTGAATTGCTTCCACTCGGCAGTATTCGGCCACGAGGTTGGCTCAAGTCGCAGTTGCAACTTCAAGCAGATGGGCTGAGCGGACATCTGGATGAAACGTGGCCTGATGTCGGCCCCACGAGCGGGTGGCTTGGCGGTACCGGAGAATCATGGGAGCGCGGCCCATACTATCTGGATGGTTTGATAGCCCTCGCATACTCACTCGACGACGAACGCCTCAAGGCGAAAGCTCAAAAATTCATCGAATGGACGATAAAGAGTCAAGCGAGCAACGGCATGTTCGGACCGGTATCGAATGACGATTGGTGGCCTCGAATGGTGATGCTCAAGGCTCTCACGCAATATCACGAGGCAACGACCGATCCTCGTGTCATTCCAATGATGACGCGATACTTCGAGTATCAACTTGCAGCACTGCCAACTCGACCGCTTACATCATGGGGCAAGTTCCGTTGGCAAGATCAGTTGCTCACCGTCCTATGGCTTTATGACCGGACCGCCGATCCTGCACTTCTGGATCTGATGCATCTCCTGCATGTACAAGGTTACGACTGGGTAGCGCAATACGATCATTTCCAATATAAGGAGCGAATGTCAGAGGCTCACCTCGCGCTCATGTCAAAGATTACCGGCTTTCAAGATGTCAAGATGGCCACACACGGTGTGAACAATGGAGAAGCCGCTAAGACAGGCGCGGTATGGTCTCGGATTACAGGGGCGAGTTCCGACGGGCAGGCAGTTCTCAAGATGATCGCGGAACTCGAGAAGTATCACGGGCTACCAAATGGAATGTTCTCGTGCGATGAGCATCTCGCAGGTCGCAGTCCGTCACAGGGGTCGGAGCTTTGCACTGTTGTGGAGTACATGTACTCGCTGGAGCAATCTCTTGCCATACTGGGCGATGCGTCTCTCGGGGACCGGCTTGAAAAACTAGCGTTCAACGCATTGCCTGGCACTTTGACCGATGACATGTGGGCTCACCAATACGACCAGCAGCCGAATCAAGTTGAATGCAGTTTGCACAAAGAGCCGTGGACAACTAACGGTCCGGAATCCAATCTCTACGGTCTTGAGCCGAACTTCGGATGCTGCACCGCGAACTTCAGCCAAGGATGGCCAAAATTTGCAGCGAGCTTGTTTATGACGTCAGCGCAGGGTGGTCTCGTCGCTGCGGCATATAGCCCCTGTGAAGCCTACATAAGTCTGCAGGGAGCGATGGTTCACGTTATCGAAGAGACGGAATATCCCTTTCGCGGAACAATTCGCATGGCTGTCAATCCCTCGCGCCCGTTGAAGTTTCCGTTCCTTCTTCGCATCCCCCATTGGGCAGATGGCGCAGAGGTTCGGGTTAATGGCCGAATGGAAGGGTCGGCTCAATCTGGCTCATTTGCACGAGTGGAGAGGGAATGGAAGCAAGGGGATATTGTAGAACTCAACTTCCCGATGCAGCCTCGTGTCATTGCCGGTTTCAACGAATCAATCTCGATCGAACGAGGCCCTGTGGTGTTTGCATACAACATTGGCCAGGGTTGGCTCAAGCTGCGTGATCGAGGAATGACGGCGGACTGGCAAGTGTATCCAACCTCAAGATGGAACTATGCACTGGCAGTAAATCCTCTGGCTCAGCCCCAGGCCATCGCGGTGTCCGAAAGCGCGCTAACAGACAGACCTTTTGCGTTGGAAGGCACCCCCACCCAACTCCACGTGAAAGCAAGGTTCTTGCCGTCGTGGATGGCGAGCGAAGGTGTTGCCAACACCTTGGCGCAAAGTCCGGTTGAAAGTTCTGAGCGCGAGGAGACTATTACGTTGGTTCCTTATGCCGCCGCCAAGTTGCGCATAACGTCTTTCCCACGGTTGAAGGCCACGCTCACCCAGACTCCCTAGACACAGAAAATCTAATCCTTTGCCAGAGGACCTCTCGCTGCTTCACCTTACGAATAAAGAAACCACTTTTCAGCGGGGGGTTCTGGTTGACCGGGCAAATGAAGAAAGTGTTTCGGTTCGGAGCTGGGACACTGGTTCCATTCGAGCCGCGTAAAATCAACTCTATGGCTTGTCAGGGAGGACACTGGATGCGAACTATATTACCGGGAGCACTATTGCTCATGGTGGCAATCCCTCCAGGGTTTGCGGCGCGGCCTCCCAGCCCAAAAGAGCAGTTGCGTTTCACGCTCATCATTTCCCGGCACGGCGTGCGTGCGCCACTTAGTTCCGCCGCTGCGTACTCTGCGCAGCCTTGGCCGGAATGGGAAGTTCCAGCCGGACGCCTTACTCCGCATGGTGCAGAAGCCCTACATCAGATGGGCGCCTACATGCGTCAAGACGTGGCTAATCACGGTCTATTTCCGGCTACCGGCTGCACCGAGCATACCGAGACCTACCTATACTCCGACACAGACGAACGTAACATTTCTAGCAGTCGTGCCACATTCGACTCCTTTGCATTGGGTTGTGATCCATTGCCCATTCACACCGTCGATCCCACCAACCTAGATCCGCTTTTCCGCACTTCTGGTTTGTCTCCGTCTCTCGCTGACGGCACAGAGGCTCGACGGACTGCTCTCCTCGCAGAGTCTCCCAACGTCTTTTCGCGCGAGTCGCACGCACAGCTTGAGCTCTTATCGCACATTCTGGCTCCCGACCCTGCGCATCCCGCCGAGAAATCTATCTTTGGTCCTTTTGATCAGTCTCCCGTCGATCCCGCCGACGTTATAGCTGCGAGTCGTCCCCGGTCGATCGCTTCGGAAATTGTCGAAGACTTGTTGCTAGAGTACGTCGATGGCAAGCCAATTGGGCATGTGGGGTGGGGGCGGGTGGACGAAATCACTCTCCGCAAGTTGATACCGCTTCGGATCGGGGCTTTCAACGTAGAGAAGCGCACAACTCCCTTTGCCAAAGCAGCATCTTCCAACATGCTCGCCCACATCTTGGAGACTCTCGATCAAGCCGAGTCGAACACTGCAACGCCTGGTGCGCTCGGTCCTCCTGGCACTCGGCTCGTTTACATCAGCGGCCATGACGGCGACCTTGCCGGTATCGGCGGTCTGCTTGGCCTTCATTGGATAGCAGATGGCAACAAGGACGAAACGCCTCCTGACTCACAAATAGTTTTTGAACTCTGGCGACGTGCAGGTTCGGGTCGATGGACGATTCGGATTCGCTACCGGGCCCAGACGCTTGACCAGCTTCGGAATGCTTCAATACTGACAACCGCTAATCCACCCGCGGAACTTCTGCTGACGCCTACAGGCTGCGCTTCTCCGACCAACTGCTCCTTCAAAGTGTTCCGTAAGGTCGCAAGCCGTCGACTTGATCCCATTTACGTCAAAGCCGTCATGATGCCATTACAGGTAGCACCGTAACGCAATCACTATGTGGCTCGGAGTCACCACCCATTCTCCGAGCTTTGCAATCTCATCGGTCATAACGGACTAATTTGATGTCCGCCATGCCACGATAGAAGTCTCAACTGCGCTTGCGCCCATGTTGTTCGTTTCAATTAGGACTTCGAAATGTGGAATGTGGCCATTTGGTTCGCGAATTTTATCAATGAATGGCATTAGCTTTGCGTCGTCGAACACGAAATTACAAGCAGCTTCCGTACCCGACATTGATGTGCCCTCGAGAATCAGAACATCCCCATCGCCAGTCAAATTGGGAACTAATGCGACGACTCCAAATACTCGATGTTGAGGATCGTCGGCGGCTGATTCCCACCGTTGTGGTTCTCCCTGCCGCGGTGAGCGGTTAAGTATGGAAAAGACGTTTGCCTTAAAGTCATCGGATGAGACAAAGTTCATATGCTGCTCAAATAATTCCACCCAGGGATTGGCTTCGGAGGCACCCACGAGTATCGCGTTCGTACCCTTTAAGTCATTTGGCCTAAGATCCCGCGCAAATCGTACGGTCAGACTTGTTCCTCGGGCGCTGGCTACAACAGCAAGGCGAGTTGCGATCTCCAGATCGACGATCGAAGTGTATCGACGACTTGCTGCATCGATCTGTATCGCCTGTGTCGGATCAGCTGAGGCGGTAACTCCAGTTCTGTAGTCGCCTCGGATGTAGCGGTCGAGGGGTATCGTTTGCTTAGACCAATCTGTAAAAAACACAAGACCGCTATCGGCTGGAACGATCAGGGTTGGACGCCCCTTTACGAAGAGTCGCTGCCAGATCGGGTTGTTGGTGGCAATCTGGCCAGTGGCATCAGCTTTTCGATAGAACAGAAGAGTAGCCAGCAGGAGAAGAGCCAGCACACCGCTGATCGCCCATGGCAGAATCCGGGAACGTCCAGTCCCATCCAATCTATCGGCGCTAGCGCCCCGCACTCCGTCCGCGTGGGGCTCGACTTCCGCTGCGGTTGGCGACTCTGATTCAGCCGCAAGGTGCGTCGGTTGGGATGGTGGTCCTAAATCGACAGGGCGAGGCTCAAAACGAGGCACGTACCCCCCACGGGGAAGCACGACACGGATAGGCTCGTCGGCGCCTTCGGTGCTGAAATAGAGTTCGAGTCTGTGTCGTAATCGACTCGCTTGGGTCCTGACGATGCCGTCAGCTCCCGAATCGTAGTCGGGTCGTCGACCGAAAACCGATGTTCCTATCTTTTGCTCGTTGATCTGATCCGCTTGCCCGCTGAAGGTCAATTCGCAGACGCATGACAGAAATGCAGATAACCGCTCGCTCTTCGCGAACGACGATGAGCGTATAACGCGCTTCACGAGCGCTCGTTGGAGACCAATCAACTCATCAGATACGGAGGCCAGATCTTCATGATTCGCGTTCTGCAAGACACTCCTCCCGGGTCACTTCTTCTGCACGGCTATGAAGAGTCCCAAACCCGAAACGTTATCGGTTTTCTATCGTGTATCCCCCCGCCTCAATTTATCATAAGCCATTGAAACAAAGTGGTTTGCCGCGTGTATCGGTTAAGTCGCAGTGAATTGGCTAGGAAACGTTCGCTGGCCGATGTTACTCCTTCTCCCGCAAAAAGAACATGAATCTCGCGACGCTCAAACTGCGGACGCTACCGCGAATTCAGAGTTCAACGGTGGCAATTTTCCCATAGATGGGTGATTGCTGTCGAAGCTTGGGCGTCTGATTCGGCCACGAGTTTGAGCAACTCTTCGTCGGTTCAAGACGCGACCGATTACGACGTACTCAACGTTCTACCCACTCTGGTGGCTTATAGAAGGAGTTTTCATGATACGCAACGTGCTCTTGTTCTTGATCCTCATATCTCTCCCAATCTCTTCGGTGTGCTTTGCACAATCGAACGCAACGGACGCCGCCCTGAACGGTTACGTTACCGATGCCAATGGCGGAGCTGTTCCAAACGCTCAAATCGTCGTTCGCGATTTGGCCACGAATATCACTTCTAATGCTGTCAGCGACGCCAGCGGTTACTACCGCTTTCCGATCCTGAAGATTGGCAAGTATGAAGTCACCGTTAAAGGAGAAGGCTTTTCCGAGGTGAAGCAGGCTGGAATCACCCTCTCAGTCGGCGACGAGTTGCGTGATGACGTGCAACTAACCATCGGTTCGGCGACAACGACGATTGAAGTAAAGGCTGACGCCTCGCTGCTCGAAACAAGCTCACCGACCGTGGGAGCAACACTGGATTCCACAGCCTTGCGCGCCCTGCCGATTACCTCTCGTAACGTCTACAACTACGAATTCTTCAGCCCCGGCGTGAAGGGCTATCCCACGTCGACTTTCTCGGCCCCAGCGCCTGCTTTCGGCGGAGTTTTGTCTGCCCAGCTCCTACTCGACGGCCTGGACAATACCCAGCGCGGCGGCTCCAACCCCGTTCGCCTGGTCATCACCACGCCGGAGGTTATTGACCAGTCGCAGACCATCGTGAATGGCGCATCGGCCGAGTTCGGCCGCACTGCCGGCGGCATTGCCGCCGTCGTCTCACGCCGCGGCGGGGACCAGTTTCACGGACAGGTGCTGGCTGCAATTCGTCCAAACGCCTTGAGGGCCATAAACGGGGTCACGACCAAAGCCACGCTCCAGTCGTACGGCAAGCCCAGCACTAAATGGCAGGACTATGACGGCAACATCGGTGGCCCGATCATCAAGAACCGGCTCTTCTTCTTCGCGAATTTTGAGTTCAACCCGTTGTCGAATCCGAATAACATCACAATCACCCCGGCCCAGGCCACAACCCTTGGGATTCCGTTAGCCGATATCGGCTCCTCGAATGCATCAGAGCGCTATCCAACGCCGAGCGTTCGCGTGGATTACAAGATCAACAGCAACAACAATGGATTTGTCCGCTGGAGTAGCTTCAGCAATGAAGAGCCTAACCAAACCGGAGGCGGAATCATCCCCGCCGGCTACGGCATGCTCTTCCATGATCGGATGCAGGGTGGAGAGGCTCAGTTGGTCAGCGTTATCTCGCCCACTCTGATCAATGAGTTACGCTGGGGCTTGACGCAGCGCGATGACTGGACGACCAATATGCAGAGTGGGGTGACGCCGAGCAGTGTGATCACTACGATCACCAGCGTGGCCCAGTTCGGAGCTGACCTTTACAACGGGACCGATTCATTGGAACGGAACGTCGATTTCAACGACGACGTGACGAAGTCGAGTGGCAAACACACTTTCAAATTTGGCGTGGACTATGAGTACACCCTAATCAACAACACAAATGCATTGACGCAGCAATACACCTTCGCCAATCTGACGGACTACCAGAATAACGGTACAAGCGGCACTCCCTCTCCGGCTGATTCTAATTGCCACGCGACGGGCCCCGGCGGTGTGAACGAGTGCTACCAGAAGGCCGTCTTCGCGGTAGGTAATCCGAGGATCATCAATCACTGGAACTCTCCGAACCTTTATGCTCAAGATGAGTTCCGCGTCACAAAGAAGCTGACGATAAATGCCGGAGTTCGCTATCAGGCGATTATGTGGCCGCTTCTTGATCAAAACGCGCCCAATACGTTGTCCCGCACCATCCACCCCAGCCATCTTGACCTTGCTCCACGTCTGTCCTTTAGCTATCAACTCACGCCCTCAACAGTCCTTCGCGCTGCAGGCGGCCTGTATTTTGATACTCCGGACTGGAACGTCTTCACCAACGTCTCGCTGCTTAACGGAGATTACATCCAGACCTACCAGTTCACGCCTAATCAAGCGGGCGCGCCTACGTATCCAAACGTCCCAACCGCCGCACAGCTACAGAGTGCCAATGTCACCGGCCTCACGGTGTATGACCCAAACTATCGCGATATGTATTCGATCCAGTCAAACGTGCAGTTGGAGCAAGCTCTAGGAAACAACCTCTCAGTCAAGCTGGATTATCAACTGCTCACGACGCGTCGTGGTATGTACGGTCATGACATCAATCTGCCCACGCCTCTCTGCGCGGCGATTAATAACATCAATTTCGCCGGTGGCTATGGACTCCCAGCTTTTGTCTCTGGCACCGCTGGCGATGGCCGCCCAGGTTATACGCCTGCTGCCTGCGGAACAGGCAGCGGCACAACGATTGCCCGTCCCAATACCAGCTTCGGCCAGATCATCGAGATATCCTCTGGATCGAACGTGAACTATAACGGCGTGGACCTAACCGTCACAAAGCGGATGTCGCATGGCCTGCAGTTTGGGGCAGTATACACGTGGTCCAAGGCGCTGGGAACAGTGGATCAGACTAACTTCACCAGCACCTTCTTCGGCTCACCCATTGAGGATCCGACTAACCTGAAACGCGACTACGGTCCGCTGTCCTCTGACGTTCGTCACAACTTCGTCTTCCAGGGACTCTACAACCCCTCCTTCAGCGCCAAAGAACTTGGATGGGCTAACCACATCCAAATCTCGACGATGACATATGTGCACAGTGGCGCGCCGATCAATGTCTTTAACAACAGTGATCCTACCGGTGATGGTGCGAACACCGCTCGGCCGATGGGCATTGGACGTGACAGCCTCCGCGGCACGAACCTCTATGAAGAAGATCCGCGTATTTCCTACGACGTCCCCTACAAGGAGCGTCTCCATCTGAACCTTTTTGTAGAGTCTGAGAACATCTTCAACCATCAGAACTTGAACTGCTCCGCCGGCAACGGTTGCAACACCGCCGTGAACAACAACATCACGTCCGGGGCGTTCATGACGCATACCTCGGACCGCAACGCACGACTTTTCAACTTCGGCTCTAAGATCACTTTCTAGCCCATGCGTCTCCTGAATGCCTAATTGCTCCGGTGGAAGATGGCACCCGCTTCCAGGGCTGTATTTCTATCCGGGACGCTAGGCTCTTGTGCTCTGCTCGTTCATGCTTCGATCGCATACGAAGCATGAACGGGCAGAGGCCTTATTAACAAAGTGTGCTTCCACAAGTTCCTCAGGAGAATGTACGCTTGGAAACTTTCGAAGTCCTCCGGCGCGCGGTAAAGCGTGTCTCCCCGCTGAATCGTCTTGGCATTTCAATGCTGATTGTCAGCCTCACCTATTGCCACGCTCAGGCTGTTCAGACCCAACCGAACAGAGGCAGGCTGAAATCCCAGAGTTTCACATCCGAACACGCTCTTACGGAGCGCATCTTCCCGCTCCTGGAAGCACTGTCTGAAGATCTCGGCACCCGGCAACTTCTTGCTTCTGATCCAGACCTGGGAGAGCTCATGCGAGACCGGTGGTCGTCTGTCGCATCAGCTCCCCATCGCTGCGATCAAAACACTGCTTGTTTTTGTGAGACTCTGAGGTACGACGAGAAACAGGTCGACAAAGGATCGACAGCGTTAGCACATCTTTTTGCAACACAGCCAGCTCTTCGCGCATTTGTGAAGGAAAAACTTCAACCTTCAGACTTATTCAGCTATGAGGCGAACACCAGACCAGAGGATCTCTTGGTCAGCGGTTGGAGACACGCGGCGCAATCAATCAATTCCATTATCTCCACTTACTGCGAAGGAAAAGCACCCCGATATCCGCTAATCGACAGCATGACATACGATCCAGGATCTAAAAGCTTTGCCCAACTCATTGGGGTTATCCTCGCTGGGCTCACGATCGGGGAGAGCACGACCGATGCCCCTCCACAAAGCACCTTGTTTTTCACTGCCAGCCTTCGGTTTGCTATAAGGCTGCTCCAAGCCAATGGACGAGACGAAGCTGCTAGGCTCACATCTCTAGAAGCAAGTGAGAATACGGTTGCACTGGCCCGAGCAAAGAGTGTGAACTGGGCAGAATACCCCTACACTTCAATTTTGCTGCTTGGGGAAGGGCCCGAGATTGCCGGCGTGGACCTTTCACCCTGGGGCAAAGAGCGTGTAAGGCTCGGGGTTGCGGCGTATCGAGCAGGCCAGGCACCCTTCATTGTGGTGTCTGGTGGGTTTGTACATCCATCGAAAACGCCTTACTGCGAAGCACTAGAAATGAAGCGGTATCTGCTAGAGGTCTACGGCTTACCCGAGTCGGCCGTGCTGATAGAGCCGTATGCACGACACACCACCACCAACCTGAGGAACGCATCACGCTTGGTCATCGAACACGCTTTCCCCCTCGATCGACCAATACTGGTGGTCTCTGATCCGATCCAAATGGCATACATCGAAAGCGCCGTTTTCAGCCGACGCAACCTCGCCGAACTAGGCTATGCGCCAATGCGCCTTGGCAAGAAAATCTCGCCTACGGCTATCGAAGCAACGCCGCTCAAACAGGCTTTGCTGCGGGATGCCGCGGACCCGCTCGACCCATAAGTTACGGTCGGTCGGGCCGTAGCCGCGGCATATGAAGCGATTAGTCGTTATCGGCTGCTGAACAACCAGCGTCCTGGGAGGCCGCCATGACCCAGCTCTTGGCCCCCAGATTGGTGTCAGATGGCCTCAAAGCCCGATCAGGCCGGTTTTGCCGGCTACTCTTTCTTCTAACCAAGGCCAATAACTTAGCGTTTTACGACAGTTCCATGGCATGGAAGGGGTAACCGATTTAAAAACAAGAGGTGGTCCGCTGGAAGCAGTGACATACGCTAAAGCTCAACTGGCGAGAACAGGCCTTAGCACTCGCTGAGACTGATTTGTTGCGCCGAAAGGCCGATTAGTAATGGAAAACGCCCTAGCAATCTACGATCTCGGCCTTTCCTCGATTTACGCGAAATCGCCAATGCTTTATTCGAGAGATGTCGATCCTGGAAACGTGGTACGGCCTGATATCGCCAACCGAGGCTGAGCGTTGGCTTGCCGGCGATCCTAGCTAATCCGGTGTGTTGTCACAGTGCGCCGTCTTTACGGGTAGTCAGCCCTTAGAAGCATGGGTGATGTGCCGTTTTCTCAGGTCGGCCCAATCGAGAAGTGCGCTCAAAGTTGGTCGGAGCGCCTCTCCTATTTCAGTAAGCTGGTATTCAACTTTAGGTGGAACCTGAGGATGAATGGTTCGCTGCACAATGCCGTCCCGTTCCAGGCATCGTAGTTGCTGAATCAGCATCTTCTGTGACACGTTTGGAATCGCCCGCTCTAGTTCCGAGAAGCGCATGATAGGCGATGCGGATCCTTCGCAGCCAAAGAGATTGTGAATGATCACCAGCTTCCATCGTCCTTCCAGAAGTTCGAAAGCCTCTGCCGCCGCCTCCGGTGAGCAATCTCTGGCGTCGATTGATACGGTAGACTTACTTTTCGGTGAGTACCCAACCGTTTTGTGGGTTCTTGTCATTCCAGCAGCATAGCGCATAGGGTTGACCTACACCGACCTCTCCAGAGGCGGAACGAGGAGTTCAATGCGCTATAGGGTTTTTGGAGATCGAACAGGTCTGAAGGTTTCAGAGTTCGCCTTGGGTACAGGGATGCTGGGTAAGGCCTATGGATATGGAACAGAGTCCGACGAAGCCTTGAAGATTCTCGAAGGCTATGCAGAGGCGGGCGGCAACCTGATCGATTTGTCTGACGCGTACCAAGGAGGAGAGTCCGAACGCCTGATCGGAACGTTCGTTGGGAACAAACGCAACGACTTCGTCCTAATCTCCAAATACACTCGGAGTCCGCAGGCCAACCCTTCGCTCGGCGTTTTGGGAAACAGCCGGAAGGTCATGGTGCAAGCTGTCGAAGAGAGCTTGAAGCGGCTGAAGACCGACCATATCGACATCTATCTCGCGCATCTGGATGATG
>OBLU010001869.1_pt1 | contig 19435 bp, 14 predicted proteins | sample 1518681 | NCBI WGS metagenome assembly OBLU01 (sample SAMEA3539304, study PRJEB22396) | soil metagenome | biome: tundra; feature: field; material: soil | place: USA | collected 2010-05 | depth 0.15 m
CCGCAACGTTGGCAACGACCGTTGCCCTGGCCGGCATCGCCGGCGTGATGACGTTCGCCGTTGCGCTGACCGCTCCGTTCGCGCGAGTGCGCAGCCGCACGATCGCCACGGGTCTGGCGCTCGTCGGCACCGCCGTCGTCGTCGGCGCGCTGGGCGAAACCGCCGCTACTCGCGCGACCGTTCTCGCCATATCTGGAGCCGTCTTGTTCTGCGCCGCCGAGGTCGCCGACCGGTCGCTCGATCGGGCTCACCACGTCGAGCACCGCCCGGGAGTCGAGCGCTGGAGCCCGACGTGGGTGCTCGGCGTCGCCGTAGGGTCCGCGGGGCTTTCGTATGGAGCCGTCGCGTCCCGGGGACTGCTGGCCGGCGGTGGGCCTGCCGCGCTCGCTGCCGGCACCGGCGCCGCAATGCTCGTCGCGTTCCTGGCAGCCTTCCTGCTTCGCACCCGCGCTCGCAACGGCGCGTAGGCCCGCCGTCTCTCAGCTCGCGAGAGCCTCCAGCACCTTGGCGGCGTGACCGTCGGCCCGCACGTTGTACCAGGCGCGCTCGATCCTCCCGTCTTCACCAACGAGAAACGTCGATCGGATGACCCCCACGCTCTTGCGCCCGTACAGCGTCTTGGGGCCGAAGGCGCCGTAGAGCGCCATCGCGTCGTGCTCAGGATCGCTCAGCAAGGCGATCCGGAGCCCGTACTTCGCGCGGAACCTCTGATGCTTGGAACCGCCGTCGGGGGAGATGCCGAGCACCTCGACGCCCAGGGCCGCGTACTCGTCGACGAGATCACTGAACTGGCAGGCCTCTTTGGTGCAGCCGGGCGTGTCATCAGCCGGGTAGAAGTAGACGACGACCCTGCGGCCCGCGTAGTCGCCGAGCCCGACGATCGCACCGTCTTGATCGGGCAGGGAGAACGAAGGGGCCGCGTCGCCCTTGACCAGTGTTGTCATACCTACATGATCGCATCACGGGCGATGAACTTGGCGCGCGGGTATCGCCAGTAGCCTTGTCGGAGACAGCGAGGAAGTACATGACGACGGATACCGAAGTCGGGACCACGTTCGCGGGTCTCGGTGTTGCGCCTGCACTGGTCGAGGCGCTGGAAAGCCAGGGCATCAGGCGCCCCTTTCCCGTTCAGGAACTTACGATCCAAGACGCCTTGGCGGGCCGGGACGTTTGCGGCAAGGCGAAGACCGGTTCGGGCAAGACGCTCGCATTCGGCTTGCCGATGCTCATGCGAACTCCTCGTGCCGGGCCCGGTGCACCGACGTCTCTCGTCCTCGTGCCGACGCGCGAGCTCGCGGTTCAAGTCGCCGACGTGCTCGAGATTCTCGCAAAAACCGTCGACAGGCGGGTTTTAGCCGTCTACGGCGGCACCGACCTCGATCGCCAGGCCCGCCAGCTCGCCAGTGGCGCCGATATCGTCGTCGCGACTCCGGGCCGGCTCATCGACCTCGCTGACCGCAAGGCGGTCCGGTTGAGCAAGATCTCGACTCTCGTCGTCGACGAGGCGGACCGCATGGCAGACATGGGCTTCTTGCCGCAAGTCGAATGGCTGCTCCGGCTCATGCCCGTTGAGCGCCAGACGTTGCTGTTCTCGGCGACGCTGGACTCAGCAGTCGACCAGGTCGTCCGCCGACACCTCCGAGACCCCGTCCTGCACCAGGTACAGGCGAAGCAGGTCACCGTCGAGGAGATGGAGCACCGTTTCTTGAAGGTGCACCAACTCGACAAGGCGAAGGTGTGTGCCGCCATCGTTGCCGGCGCGACCAAGGCGTTGTGCTTCTGCCGAACCAAGCGTGGTGCCGACCGGCTCGTTGACGACCTCCGCCGTGAAGGCGTGCGTGCTGCTGCCATTCACGGTGACCTCCGCCAGTCCGCGCGTGAGAAGGCGCTCGAGGACTTCGCCGCCGGGAAGCTCCCGGCACTCGTCGCGACAGACGTGGCGGCCCGCGGCCTCGATATCGACGGGGTCGACGTCGTGGTCCACTACGACCCGCCCGAGGATCACAAGGCCTACCTGCACCGGTCAGGCCGCACGGCCCGAGCCGGTGAGGGCGGCGTGGCCGTGACGCTGGTTCTCTGGGACCAGGAGCTTGCCATAGAGCGGCTCCAGCGACGCATCGGCCTCCAGCTTCCTATCGTGGAGATCTTCTCGAACGACCAGCGTCTCGCCAAGTTGGCGGACTGGTCGCCCGAACCGATCGAAGCGTGACCGGCGACCGCCTGTACTTCCGGCAATTGCTGGCGGGCCGCGACATCGCGAGCGACGATCCCCTGGCTCGCCAGATGGTGAACCTCGTGTACTTGATCGGGGACCGTGCGAGTGGTGAGGCCGTCGCCGTCGATCCCGCCTACGCGCCGGACGAGGTGGTCGACATCCTCGACACCGAAGGGATGCGCCTCACCGGCGTGCTGGCCACCCATTACCACTCCGATCACGTCGGCGGCGACCTGTTCGGCCGGGAGATCGTAGGCATCGCCGAGCTCCTCGAACTGATCGAGGTCCCGATCCACGTTCACCAAGACGAGGTCCCATGGATCGAGCGCACGACGGGAGTCGGGCGTGAAAGCCTCGTGGCCCACGAGAGCGACGACGTCCTCCGAGTCGGCGAGATCAACATCCGTCTCCTGCACACCCCGGGCCACACTCCGGGAAGCCAGTGCTTCCTGGTGGACGGCCGCCTCGTGGCAGGCGACACGCTCTTCCTCCAGGGCTGCGGGCGGACGGACCTTCCCGGAAGCGACCCTGACGCCATGTACGACAGCCTGGTCAACCGCCTCGCGAAGCTCCCCGACGACACCGTCGTGTACCCGGGGCACCTCTACTCGCCGGATGGGTCGGCTTCCCTCGCCGAGACCAAACGCAAGAACCCCGTTCTCGCCCCCCGCAGCGCCGAGGAGTGGCTCGCGCTGTTCGGCGGATAGCTGCCTCGCGAACGCTGCTCAGGCGACCTCGCCGGGAACGCCTCCGTCCGCGACGACGGGAAACGATGCGGCCTTCCACGCCTGCATCCCCCCGGCGAGGTTGAGGGCGGGCAATCCCTTCTCGACCAGAGCCGCCGCCGCCGTGCCCGAACGGCCCCCGGATCGGCAGACCATTATGAGCTTACGGTCGGTAGGCAGCTCGTTCAGGCGTAAGGCGAGCTCGCCGAGCGGGACGTGGACCGCTTCGGGCGCCCGCCCCACCCGCCACTCCTCCAGTTCACGGACGTCGATCAGCGCGGCGCCTTGGGCGAGGAGCCGAACGGCGACTTCGGGCCCGATCTGTGCAACTACCTCCGGCTGGTCCATGAAGCTCGCACTTTACCCTTGCGCCGGTTCGGCCGAGCCCACCAGGAAGGCTGATCCATTATTACTAGCGCCTTAGTACTATTGTCCGAATGAGTAACGCCGGCGTCACCCGAAGAGCCGCCCCAATGACGACGGTGGTTCTCGACGCTCCCGGTCTCGGCGACAGGAGCTACCTCATCAGCGACGGTGAGGTGGGCGTGGTGGTCGACCCGCAGAGGGATCCGTTTCCTTATCTGCAGGAGGCGGAGAAGCTGGGGGTCAGCATCACCGTCGTGCTCGAGACCCACATCCACAACGACTACCTGAGCGGCGGTCTGGCGCTCGCGCGAGCGACGGGCGCCAGGTACGCGATCCCTACAGGCGAACCGGTGTCGTTCTCCGAGGAGTTCCGCGCCCTCGACGATGGCGACGCCGTTGCTACCGGGCGGCTCGAGATCACTGCCATCGCGACGGCCGGCCATACGGCTCACCACCTCTCCTACCTGGTCAAGCTCGCGGACGGTGAGGACGATGAAGAGGCCGGAGGCCATGTGGTCTGCACCGGCGGCTCGCTGCTGGTCAGCTCGACCGGCCGAACCGACCTCCTGGGCCCCTCCCTTGCCGAAACGCTCGCCCATTCGCAATGGCATTCGGTCCGGCGGCTGTTGACGACACTCCCGAAGCACGCCCGGATCCTTCCGACACACGGGTTCGGCAGCTTCTGCTCCGCGACACCGACGCACGGCGACCTCACCGGGATGGCCACGATCGCCCAGGAGCTCGAGCAGAACCCTGCCGCTCTCTTGGGCGAAGAGGATTTCGTCGCCACGCTGCTCGGCGACCCACTGCCGATCCCGGCGTACTACCGCCACATGGCTCCGTTGAACCGCAAGGGACCGGCCGCGCCGTCCTTCGAGCCCGCCGACGAGCTCGACGCTGACGCCCTCGAGGATGCGGTCCGAGGTGCCGAATGGGTCGTCGACCTGCGTCAGAGACGGGAATTCGCCGCCGGGCACCTTCCCGGGACCTTGAATCTCGAGCTCGGCGTGAACCTGACGACCTACCTCGGCTGGATCGTGCCCTGGGAGAGCGATCTCGTCCTGATCGCCGACGACCCTGCCGAGATCGCCGAAGCCCGCCGCCTGATCGCCCGTATCGGCCGTGACGACCTCTCGGGCGCGGCACTTTGGGGGACGACCGTCTCAGCGCTGGGCGGTACTCAGCCTGGCGGAGGCAGCCGGCTCAACAACTACCCGGTGGCAAGCTTCTCCGATCTAGCGGAGGCTTGGTCGGACCGCGAGGCATCCAGGCCTCAGGTATTCGACGTCCGGCACCGTCACGAGTGGCAGGCCGGCCACTTGCGCGGTGCCCGTCACTTGGCTCTCCCAGAGCTGATCGGGCGCAGGGCTGAGGTGCCGACCACAGTGCAGGTCTGGGTGCACTGCGGTGGGGGCTTTCGAGCCGCGGCCGCGGCTTCGCTCCTGTCAGGATGGGGCGCGTCGCCAGTCTTCATCGACGACACTTGGGAGAACGCGGAGCGGACGGACCTCCCGATCGTTACCCAAGGAGACTAGGCCCGCTTCAGTTCGGCCTTGTTGCCGCCTCAGACCCGGTTGAGTGGGCCAGTTCGGTGCCGGTTGCCCCGGTGCGACCACAATCAGTAGTCAGTCAAACACTCACAGTGCTATGGTTCCCCAATGACTACGAGCTCCACTTCCAGCACGCTCGCTCACCTGTTCCGGCGAGCCGGATTCGGGGCAACGCCGGCAGAAATCGAAGCGGCCGAGAAGCTCGGCTTCGAAGCCACCGTCGACAAGCTGGTGGCAGGGCTCACCGAGGTGGACGCCGCCGGATCGGCCCTCGGGGTCCCGCACCTCACGCCGCTTGCGCAGGCGAACATCCCAGGGTTCAGCTACGACGACTACACCGAGTTCGTCGCGCTTTCCACCTGGTGGATCGATCGGATGATCGTCAGCGACACGCCTCTTCGGGAAAAGCTCGTCCTGCTTCTGCACGAGCAGTTCCCGACCTCGTACCAGAAGGTCGGATATGCCGACCTCATGTACCGCCAGAACCAGCTCTTCCGAACGTTGGGCGCGGGCTCGTTCGACGCGCTCACCCAAGCAGTCGCGCAAGACCCTGCGATGTTGATCTGGCTCGACACCGGCACCGACCACAAGGCCCACGCCAACGAGAACTTTGCCCGTGAGCTCATGGAGCGCTTCACGATGGGCGTCGGCAACTACACCGAAGACGATGTGCGGGAGGCGGCCCGCGCCTTTACGGGTTGGACCCTCGACTACACGACGGGCGACTTCTTCTTCAACGTCTACGACCACGACGGCAGTGAGAAGCGGTTCCTCGGCAAGGCGGGACGGTGGCAGGGCCAGGACATCATCGGCATCGCCACGCACACGACCGCCTCGGCGAAGTGGGTGGTTGCCCGGTTCTGGAGCTGGCTGGCCTATCCGGTGACGACCAAGGATCCTGTCGTCGCCGAGCTCGCCCGCGACTACAAGAAGGACCTCAACGTGAAGAACCTTCTCGAGGCCATCTTGCGCCATCCCCATTTCGTTTCCGCGAGAGCGAGGGCGGGGCTCGTGAAACAACCGATCGAATACCTGGTCGGCACGCTCCGCCTTCTCGGCCTCAGGACCGCGGCCTTCAGTGAGGGCACGCTCGTGTGGCTGTTGGCGTCTCTCGGCCAACAGCCTTTCGCCCCGCTGAACGTCGGCGGTTGGGGCCAGAACCAGTACTGGCTGTCGACCTCGGCGAGCAACAATCAGCTCTCTCTCGCCTGGAGCGTTGCCCAGTACGCGGACCTCACCGAAATCGTGGACCTGAACGGCAGCCCCGGGGCTCAGGTCGACGCCGTCACCAAGTTGCTCGCAGTCGACGCCTGGTCAAACCGGAGCTACCGGGCGCTGTGGAAAACGGCCGACAAGGCAAGCGCCCAGGAGCTGCTGGTCATGGCCCTGGTCTCTCCCGAATACCTTCTCAACTGATCGGAGCCCGTCATGGCGAGGTCCTTCACCAGACGCGACTTTCTTTCCGGCAGCCTCGGCGTCGGTGCGGCAGGCGCGTTGCACACGACTCTCGGCCCTGTGGCCCGACTCGGCTCGGGAACGAGAGCACCGACGAATACCACTGCCGAGACCGCGAGCAGACCGCCGCGCAGCACGAAGGTGGAACGAACGCTGGTTCTCTGCACGTTGTACGGGGGCAACGACGGTCTCAACACCGTGGTCCCCTACGAGAGCTCCGCCTACAAGGCTCTGCGGGGCGCCGTCTCCATCCCACATGACCAAGCTCTGCCGCTCGGCAGAGCCGGCGACGTCGCGCTCGGGCTTCACCCGGCGATGACCGGCTTGAAGGGCCTCTGGGATGCCGGGCAAGTCGCCATAATCCTCGGCGTCGGCTACCCGAACCCGAGCTTCAGTCACTTCGAGTCCATGGAGATCATGCAGTCCGCCGACCCTTCGGGCGACAGTGTCAGCGGTTGGGTCGGGCGGTGGCTGGACGTGAGCGGCTCGGACCCGACCCGCGCCCTCTCGGTCGGCCCGAACCTCCCGCGGCTGTTCACCGGGACGCGTCAACAAGCGTCCACGCTCGCGGACTCCACGACCCCGGGCTCCCAATTGCCGGGAGGAGACCCGACCTTCGTCTCGGCCTACTCCGAGCTCGAGCGCGCCTACCCTCACGAGCCCACGCTCGAAGCCGCCGTCGCTCAAGCAGGCACTGACCTGCTCGTCGTCGGTGCCAAGGCCGCTTCGGCACTCACCTCACAGCGACCTCCCAATCCGGTGAGCCCGAACTCGGCCGGAGACGTCGGCAACCAACTCGACGTCGTCGCCGAGCTCGTCAAGGCGGGGATGCCCACAAGGGCGTACGGCGTCATGTTCAGCAGCTTCGACACCCACACCGACCAGCTGTACACGCAGGGGAACCTGCTCTCACAGCTCGATGCCGGTGTCCAGAACTTCATGGGCGACTTCCCGTCGGTCTCGGGGGGGCTCAGCCCGGTCATCGTGATCTACAGCGAGTTCGGCCGCCGTGCGCAGTCGAACGCGAGCGGAGGCACGGATCACGGCTCGGCGAGCAATGTCATCGTCGCGGGCCCATCGGTGAAAGGTGGCTTCTACGGCGAACTACCGAGCTTGACGAAGCTGGACCACACGGGCAACTTCGTGCATACGACCGACTTCCGGCGCGTCTACGCGACGTTGCTGGCTGACATCATGGGCGTCGACCCGAAGAGCTTCCTCGGTGCTCGGTTCGCACCGATGACGTTTCTTGCCTGACCGGGTCACCGAAGGCCGGTCGAGGCGAGCTGCGCGCCGCGCCGCCAACGGCGACGCGCTCCTCGAGCCCTTGCTCAAGTCATTCGCGCGACCGCTAGCGCCGTTGCGAACAGGACTGTCGCCAACGTGAGAGCGCGTAGCGCGCCCTCGAGAGGCGCGAGCAGGTAACGCCGGTCGATCGTATGGACCTCGCCGCTGGCAGTCGTGACCGCGCCTTCGACCTGCTCGGTCCGGCGGCGCAAAGCCCGGGCCGGCGCGCTGAGGCGCCGCTGAGCGACCGACAGCGCGAAGGCTCCTAAGCCAGCCAGCACAGGTGCCAAGGCCAAGGTCTTCGTCTGGGCCACATACGCGGTCAGGACCGGGAACGCCCCCCAGCCGGCCGCGAAGCCGGCGTCATTGTGCATGACGCCGCCGAAAAGCTCGGCGTTGTAGGCGATCACGATCAGGGGCCCGATCACTATGAACGGCACAAGCAACCAACCGGTCTTCGACACGCCGACGGCACCGAGAGCGACGGCCGCCGCGAGGCCTATCACGATCGCGGCAACGAGATACTCCGAGCGCAGCTGCGTTCGCAGCGGCCGGCCGTGCAACTCGTCGAGGGCGTGCGCAGCCACCCCGACGGCGAAGAAGAAGGCCAGCAGCGTGGCCACGAGACGGGTCGTGTTCACAAACGGGGCCAGGCAGGCGCCGACCACTACGTACGACAGGTGCCACGCCGTGTACGGCGGGTGCAGGATTACCCACCAATCCCGCCAGCCACCGGTCCCCACGGCATAGAAAGCAGGTGCCACCGGGTCACGAGCCGGCGGGGCGTCGTCACGAGCTGGCGGGGCGGTCCCGCGCTCGTCAGCCACCGGATCGCCGGCCCCACATCACGAGCCCTCCGCCAAGGCTCATGACTCTCGTGCCGACGTCCTCGAATCCCGCCTGGCGCCACGCGTCAACCGTCCAGGCAACGGGATACTGGCGATACAGCCGCGAAATGCTCGGGCCGAGGAAACGCCCCACCCGGTACCACTCCAGGCCGCCCGTCGCGAGTCCTCCAACTGGCAGCAGAAGGCGCGTGTAAGCCCACCACCACCCGCGCCAGAAGCGGCTGGGAGGCACCATGAACTCGAGACTCGCCACGAGGGCACCTGGTCGCACCACGCGGGCGAGCTCGTTCAGCGTTGCCTGAGGGTCGTCCACGTAACGGAACAGGTATGTGAAGGTGAGCGCATCGAAGGTCGCGTCGGGAAACGGGAGCGCCTCGGCTCGGCCGTTCACGAGCTGGACACGCCTCACCTGGTGGGCCTGCGCCACGTTGCGCTGCCCGATCTTCAGCATGCTCAGCGTGAGGTCGACACCCACGACATGTGAGCTCGTGCGGTCCGCGAGCTGGAGCGCGACGCCTGCGGTCCCCGAGGCCACGTCAAGTACCCGCCGAGGCGAACCTGGCACTATGTGGTCCACCATCGCCTTGCGCCACCTGGAGTTCTGTCCAAACGACAACCACTCGGCGAGGCGGTCATAACGGGCCGGCAGATCCGCGAAGAGGCGCTGCGCAAACCGGTTGCGGTCGCCGGGGATGCCCAGGCTCATCCTTCCTCCAACGTGCTCATGGCTCGTAACCGTACGCGAAGCGGCGATCAGGCGGGCGACATCAAGCCGGCGGCTCCTCTGTGATCCGAGCGAAGCTCAGGCCGGCGGCTCCGGTGCTATGCGGGCGAGGCGCAGCACGAACTGGCGGACGAAGTCGTCGGCCTCGGGCCAAGGGAACCCTGGTGCCGATGACTTGAGGCTGACAGTCCCGTGCAGGGCAACCCAGATCGCGGTGCTGTCAGCCATCGCGTCGGTACTGGCCGACCGGCCGGCCGCGATGCACGCTGCGAGCGCGTCCACGAGAAGAGCAAAGCTCTCGGCGCCGAACTCGAGCACCGGAGAGCCATTCGGGCCGAACGCGACCGGCTTGCAATAGTCCCTCCAAGAGTCGTCACCGCCCTGGCGCTGTTCGGAGAACAACACCCGATAGCGAGCCGGACGCCGGAGGCCGAACGCCACGTATCCCTCACAGCCGGCGACCAGGCTCTCGACGGGATCGTCGCCGGCAGCAGCACGCTCCTGCAAGATGGCCTGAGTCAGCTCGTCAAAGACTCGTGCGACGACTGCCAGCATGATCGCTGCCCGATCGGGGAAGTGGGCGTAGATCGAGGGAGCGGCGATCCCGATCTCGCGGGCGACCGCGCGGAGCGTCACCGCCTCATCGGTTCCTTCGCGCTCGATGAGCGCGAGAGCTCCAGAAACGATGTCCTCGGTCAGACGGATGCCTTGTCCTCGAACATTGCGCTTGTGCTTGGGCCGCCCCTCGGAGTGCTGTCGTTCGCTTCTGACCTGGATGATCGAGTCGGCTCGCGGATCCCTCACAGATCTTACTTTACAGCCGTTAGTTCATCTGTCTATACTTACGTGCGTAAGCCAACAACCGTTAGTCCTGACTGAAGGAGGCCGCATGCGTGCCCAGGTCACCTCTGCTCCACCGACGCACCCTCAAACGGCCGGTGGCATGGCGAGCTCGAAGTGGCCCGACGGCCATCCGCGGCGCAAGCAGATACTGCTCGTGCTCTGCCTGAGCCTGCTTGCTGGGGTCATCGACAACACGGTGCTCAACACCGCGCTGCCGACGCTCGCCAGAGTGTTGCACGCCGGCACGAGCTCGTTGCAGTGGATCGTGGACGGGTACACGCTTTGCTTCGCTGCCTTGCTGATCCCCGCCGGGGCGCTCGGCGACCGCTACGGCCGTCGTCTCTCGCTCATCGGCGGGCTCGTCGTCTTCGCCCTCGGCAGCCTGGCCGCCGCCCTCGCCCCGAACGCCGGAGTCCTGGTCGCCGATCGGGTCTTGATGGGCTTCGGCGCCGCGTTCGTCATGCCCGCCACGCTCTCGATCCTGAATGCCGTCTTCCCGCCGCGTGAGCGGGCGCAGGCGATCGCGGCATGGTCGGCGGTGGCCGGGGTCGGGGTCATCATCGGCCCGACGCTCGGCGGCCTCCTCCTCGCTCACTTCTGGTGGGGCAGCGTGTTCCTCGTGAACATCCCGATCGTCGTGATCGCCCTTGCCGGTGTGCTCTGGGTCGTGCCCGAGACCGCGGAGCCCGGGCGCCGCTCGCTCGATGTCGTCGGCACGCTGCTGGTCGGCGGAGCTCTTGTAGCGATCGTCGACGCCATAATCGAAGCCCCGAGCCGCGGCTGGACCGGGTTCGGGACGCTCGCCGAAGCGGCTGCGGGCCTGGCGGCACTCGCGATCTTCGTCTGGTGGGAGCTCCGGGTCGAGCACCCCCTCATCGATCTCCGCGTCTTCTCCTCCCGAGCGTTCTCGGCCGCGTCGGGCTCGGTTACCGTGACCTTCTTCGCCCTGTTCGGCAGCCTCTTCGTCTTCACCCAGTACCTCCAGCTCGTGCACGGCTACAGCCCGCTCTCGGCTGGCGTCCGGGCTCTCCCCTTCGCGTTCGCGACAGGGGCGATGTCACCGCTTTCGCCCGTCCTGGCCAACCGCCTCGGCAACAGGACGGTCATCTCGGCGGGACTTGCCCTCATGGGACTGGGGCTGCTCGATCTGTCGACCGCACAGGTCGACACGGGATATCCCGCCTTGGCGCTCGCGGTCGCGATCATGGGAGCCGGCATGGGACTCGTGATGGCTCCGGCGAGCTCGACGATCATGACGACGGTGCCAGCCCACCAGGCAAGCGCCGGCAGCGCCGTCAACGACACGATCCGGGAGGTGGGAGGAACCCTTGGTGTCGCAATTGTGGGCAGTCTCGCTGCCGCGGTCTATCGCAGCCGTCTCAGCACCAAGCTCGCCGCCCACCACACGCCCGGCTTCGTCGTTCACATCGCGACGGGCTCTATTGCCGCCGCCGATGCGGTCGGCAAGAGCATCGGCGGGGTGCGCGGCGGCGAGATCGTGCGGGCCGCGCGTGACAGTTTCACGACCGCGATGGCGCTCGGAATGCGGGTGGCGGGCGGTATCGCCGTCGCCGCCGCCCTGGCGGCAGTCGCTGTCATCCCCCGGTCACGCCGTGCCCGCGCCACCGGCTCGCTACCGGCGGAACTCGAGCTGGTCGCCGCAGGCTCGGCGGCTTGAGCGTTGGCTCGGTTCGCGCGCCAGGACCCCGGTCCCACCGTTCGGACGCGGAGTCGGACAGACTGAACCAGTGATGGATCCCAGTCCCTCGACGGCCGAGATCGGCTTCCAATCGGTCTCCGAGGCCCGCCGCCTGCTCGAGCGAGGCTCCATCACCTCCGTGCAGATCGTGGAGACCCTGCTACGCCGCATAGCTGAGGCCGACCACGAAGGTCCCGAACTGCACGCAGTATTGGCGACCTGCCCGGACGGGATCGAGACCGCCCACAGATTGGACGCCGAACGCCGGCAGGGCAAGATCCGCGGCCCCCTGCACGGCGTTGCGGCACTCGTAAAGGACAACATCGACACCGCAGGCGGCGAGGGCACGACCGCGGGCTCGCTGGCGCTGGCCATGACAAGGCCCACGAAAGACGCCGTCGTAGTGCATCGACTGCGGGCGGCGGGCGTGATCGTCATCGCGAAGTCAAACCTCTCCGAATGGGCCAACTTCCGCGCCACGCACTCCTCGAGCGGCTGGAGCGCCACCGGCGGTCAGTGCCACAACCCCCATGCGCTGGATCGGTCGCCAGGAGGTTCCAGCTCAGGGTCGGGCGCCGGCGTGGCTGCCGGATTCGCCCCTATAGCGGTCGGTACCGAGACCGACGGGTCCATCCTCTGCCCGGCGGCTCTGAACGGCGTCGTCGGGATCAAGCCGACGGTCGGCCTTACGAGCCGGACCGGAGTCGTCCCGGTCTCGTCGAGCCAGGACACCGTAGGGTCGATGGCGAGGAGCGTCGCGGATGCCGCGGCACTTCTCGGCGTTCTCGCAGGCGGCGGGGCAGGTGCGGACCCGCTCGATCCGGTCACGGTGACTCGCCCCACCGATCTGCCCAACGATTACACGGCTTTTTGCGATTCCGAAGGGCTCTCGGGCGTACGGGTCGGCGTCCCTCGCCAGCACTACTTCGGCTACAGCGCGAAGGCCGACGCCCTCGTAGAGGCTGCTCTGCAGGTCGCCCGAGACGCCGGAGCGGTGATAGTCGATCCTGCCGAGGTCGCCACGGCCGAGGCCATCTCGCAGAGCAACGACGAGATGACGGTGATGCTCCACGAATACAAGGCCGGCGTCGAGACCTACCTTGCGACAAGACCGAGGGTCCCAGGCCAACCCCGCACCGTCTCGGATGTCGTCGCATTCAACCAAGACCATGCAGCCGACGAGCTCGCGCTCTTCGGACAAGACATCCTGATCGCCGCCTGCGAGGCCGGTGGCCTCGACAGTCCCGCCTACATCGAGGCTCGGGCACGCAACTGGCGAAGGGCGCGCCGAGACGGGATCGACGCTGCTCTAAAGAGCGCGAACGCAGACGTGCTCGCCTTTCCAACCATGGGACCGGCCTGGTACATCGACCACGTCAATGGCGACTCACACACCCGTGCGGGCTACCAGGCCGCAGCGGTGGCGGGCTATCCTGCGATCAGCCTGCCGGTCGGCAAGGCCGGCGGGCTCCCGGTCGCGCTCTGCCTCGTCGGCACCGCTTGGAGTGAGCCACTGCTCATCCGGGCCGCCTTCGCTCTCGAACAGGCGCTCGCTCTCTCCAGTGACATGCGGCCGGCATGGCACTCACGGGTCGAGTGACTCACGAGCAGTCAACTGCCCAGCGAGAAACCCGACTCCGAGGTCTCCTGCAGCCGCACGACGAGCCGGTCCACGAAGCCGGCCTGACCCTTCGAGAGCTTGCGCTTGACTGATGCCGCCGACATCCACGCCGCGCGATCAACCTCCGGCCACGACGCCGTCTTGCCCGAGTGCGGCGGCCACTCCATCTCGAACTCGTTGCTGGTGACGTTCTCGACGTCGAGGTCGCCCTCGACCGCCCATACGCGGACCAGCTTGCCGCTTGGCTGGCGGAGCTCGCCAAGGTCGATCCTGTCTCCTACCGGAGCTGCCTGGCCCAGCTCCTCTTCGAATTCCCGGTTCGCAGCCGCCTCCGGATCCTGACCCGGCTCATACTCGCCCTTCGCGACCGACCAGGCACCGTCGTCCTTGTTGGCCCAGAAAGGGCCGCCGGGATGCACGACGAGCACCTCGAGCGTCCGACCGCCACCGAAGCGATAAGGCAGCAATCCTGCACTCTGGGCTGGCACCCCTCAGGCTCCCGGCTCGCGTCGGGACCACTCGGGATCGTGACATGTGCGACGCGCGCTCGAGGCGATCGTAGAGGACCAACCCACTGGCTAACCGTAGCTGCCCTGGTGCTGCTTCGCACTAAAACAATCTGCCGCGGACGCCCGGGATCGAGCGCCCGACAGACTTCGTAGCACCCTCGCCTTGGTGGGAGACTACTTCAGGGCGAAGCAGCTAGCCCCCGTAGCTCAGGGGACAGAGCAGCGGTTTCCTAAACCGCGTGTCGCAGGTTCGAGTCCTGCCGGGGGCGCTGGTCCTGACGGTGGTCGAACCTTTCCGTTGTCGGAGGGGCTCAACCCCGTCAGGCCTGTGGCGTCGAGCGGTACCCGGAAGTACGGGCGCACGGCGGCCGTTGACAACCCGGGATGGAATGAGCGGACCGGCGAGAATTGCTCGACACCCGCGCGGCCTCAGGTTATCCTCGCCGACTTACGAGATGAGCCTGAGGGCCAAGTCCACTACGCGCTGACCCCAGCCAGAGTTCGCCAGCACACCCGTGGGCGAGTGGTGGCGCAGGTGCGTCCGCCGGCGGCTTCCCACTCGTCCCTCGACGGCGGGGGAGGTACTAGCGGACAGCGATTGAAAAGGACTTCACATTCCACCCGGAGATCGCCACCACTGGTTGCAGACCCTTCAACTCGCTGGTTCGGTAGGTAGCGGTCAGTTTCTCGGTTTCGCCGGGCCACAGTGTGACGTCATTGGAGCTCCACGTCACCGGAAGGACATCACTGTCACCCTGCGCTGGAGCGTTGCCAGAGCCACGCACGATGTCGGCCCGGAGGAAGAACGCCACCGACGATCCCTTCGAGGTGTTCGTGATCGTGAGCTGGGTAGTGGTGGTTCCAGTGGCGGTCCGTGCGGAAGCGGCGTTAATAGACACGCGCGCGGGGAGAAGATGTTGGAGCGCTTGCAGATTGGCGTACTGGGCCATGACCGCCGTGGTGTTCCCTTCCGTTGCTGACCAGTTGACCACGTCTTGTTGCGTGGAGAGCCAGTAGACGTTGCGATCGATCACTTGTTCGTTGCGTTCGAGAAGCAGCTCGATGAAATAGACCCTGGCTAGTTGAGGCGGAACGGTGTCGGCGGGGACCTTTGGCGTGATCACCGCGGAGAGTATCCCTTGGCTTGACACGGAAACCCCATGGACGACCTGGTCGTCGAGGATAGAGCCGTTCAGTGCAGAAACCTTGGATATCACCGTGAGACCTGATTGTTCGGCGCCGGTCAGGTTGTCGACACTCACGGACCCGGTGTCGTAAGCGTAGAGAACGTGGATCGAACGATTGGCCTCCTGGGCTCCAAAGTAGCTGCCAGGCTCATCATAGTCGTTGTTGTAGAGATCCCAGAGGAGGCTCGGCCAGCCCTTGTTGACCTGCCAGTAGTCGGTGCCGGTGGCGGGAGTCGGTTGATGGGTCGAATGGTCGATGAAGGCCTCGAACTGCGAGCGCACGTCTTCGTAGTTCTGCACCTGAGCTTCTTCGACATACTGGGCAAGGCCCGACCACTGCCCGTAGCGAGCGGAGAGCGCCTTGTCCATATTGAAGAGCGTGCCGAACTGGTAGGTTCCGACGCCCGTCTCATAGTTCGTGTGGTACTGGTTGTAGCTGGGGTTCTTCCACAGCTCCTCTTGCTCTTCGGGGGACATGAACCGGCGTATGGAGCTGAGGCTGGGGATGGTGTCCCCGGCACTCTCTTCACTGTCGAATCCCCACGATCCTCCGACGTCGTAGTCACCGGTCGGGTTCGAATGAGAGGTGTCGTACCAGTAGGCCGGGGGGACCCAGTCATAGGGGCCCTCCTTCTCGCCGGACGCTCCGAGGATGGGGCTCGAGGCCTCCGCGGCCGAGGAGATGATCGGGTCCTGGAAGTCCGCTTCGGAAAACCCTTGCAACGAGACCTTCTCCTGCTCAGGATACGGTGGGTTGTCGCTCCACGAGTAGGCCATCACGCTCGGGTGGTTGCGCAGACGCTCGCCGATGTTCAATGAGGCTTCATACATCTGCTGGTAGTCAGAAGCGGTGATATCACTGGCACTCGGAGGAGCCCAAGTGTCCTCGCAGCACTGGAACCCTGCATAGACCAGGATGCCGGCTTGATCCATCTGTTCGTAGAAGTTCTCCGGCATGTCGTGCCCTTCGAGCCTCACTCCGTTCAGCCCCATGCTCTTGATGAGCGCGATTTGGTTCGCAGTGTCCTGGGCGGAGTAGTCGAGGAACAGGTTCTCCGACCATCCTCCCCCTCGAAACACGAACGGGCGGCCGTTGACAGAGAAATTGCGGACCCCTTCGGGGGCCAGTGGTGACGGACCGACAAGACTCGAGGTTATGGTGCGGATGCCGAACGTCTCGGAGGTCGTCGAATCAGGCGTTACCGTTGCACCCGATCCGGCTTGAGACACTGCGACCGTGAGGCGGTAGAGCGGCTGCGAGCCCATCTGATAGGGCCACCACACGGCGGGATGTTCGATGGTGAGGGCATGAAACGAGGATGGGGTGAAGCTGAAGGCGGCTGTCTGTTGCCCCGCGACGATCACCGTTTGTTGGACATCGATGGGGTGCCCACCGCCTGGTGGAGTCACCGTTGCCGACACTAGAGCGACCTGGGACTGTGGGCTGTAGTTTGTCACATTCGCGCCGATGGTAAGGCCGGAGGTGGACAAGTTTGCGGAGTTCTGCTCGGAGACATGACCATTGCTGACTCCGAGGGGTCCGGATACCGCCAGTTGGATGGGGAACTGGATCCCGGTGTTGTTGTCGGGAGGAAGTTGGCTCCAATCCACGTCATCCAGGGTGAACATGGTAGAGGGATCGTTGGGGAATACCTCGAGGGCGAGGGAGTTGGCGCCCTTTCGGAGGAGTGGGGTCACGTTGAAGGTGTCCTTGGTGAAGTCGCCCGTGACCTGGGACTGGGTAGCCACCTCATGGCCGTTGACCCAGACGTCGGCCTGGCCCACGATCCCGTTGATCACAAGCTGGGCCGCTTGCCCTCGGCCCAATCCCGCGGTGAAGTTGGTCCGATACCACCAGGGAACGGCAAAACGCTTCTCGGTCACCGGACCTATTGAGCTCGCCTGTTTGCCGAAGCACTTCTCCATGTTGTTGGAATAGAAGACATTCGCACAGGCGCCGTTCTGGAGCAGGGCTTCGAGCTCGGTGCCGGGCGCGCCGGCGCTGTCAGAAGTGACGTGGAGCCAGTGGGTCGTCACATAGCCCGGCGTCGAGATCGTCGACCCGGTAGCCGGCGTGGTGACGGAACTGCTGACTTCCCATCCCGACGCACCGAGGGCGATCACGCCTGTGTTCAGGAGAGGCCGCGAGGTAGTGGTGCCACCGAGCGACGCCTGGCTCGAACAGGAAAAAGCAAGCGCCAATGAGGCCACCAGGAGGAAGCAAGCGCCAATGAGGCCACCAGCGAAAACACGAAAACGCCTTGCACCAACCCCGAGGAGGACGTGATCCTCCGTAACGCGACCCTCGACGCGACCCATCTGAACCCCCTCCTCACACCAGCCTTTCGTAGAAATGCAAGAGAAGCCTTGCATACAGACCCGGGGCCGTGCAGGACCAACGGATACGCGATGGCTATGGCGAGCGGCCGCTGCTAGCGCAGCCGTCAACCATGTCGGTCAGCGCTGCGATGAACCGTTCCGGATCGACGCCCTCGGGCGATCCCTGAAGAAAGTTCCGCACCAGGACCAGGCCGCCATGTTGGCGCTGCCGACCGAGTCCTTCGAGGCGCGCAGGGTCGAACAGTGGGCGTCTAAGCAATCAGATTGCTCGCTGACAGGGGGTTCCACCCGAAATAGGATTGCGCGCCTCCACGCGCAACGGTGGGCGATCTGCGGGCAGCGTGGACGCGGTCACGGCGCAGTAGCGTTCTTGGGGTCTGGTGCTCGCCAAGATCCAACATGTCTTGCGCGGCACGGTGCCATGTGCGGTGGCGTCCTGTGGGAGTGCGGGAACGCCGCGAGGATCAAGGCATCACGTGAGGGATGAACGCGCTACGAGATCAGGGACGAAAGATGCGAGACGCTGAAAGTCGCTGACTTTCCTCGGTGCTCGGCATCGCTTGACAGGCCGTTCGTGTTGTAAAGGGTCTACTGTGATGCCCCATGATCCGGTCCCGAACCGCAACTCAGCGCTCTCGTGGGCGCACCGCAGGGCGTGAGATGGTCGCCGCCCTGCTCCTCGCGCTGCTCGGTGTCATCGCGCTGCTCGCTCCGCTTGTTTCCGCGCACGGCGCTGATGCCTCCCCCAACGCACCCGCCGCATCGGGCGCTCGGGCCGCCAAGTTCACACTTCCGCCGATTCGCCACGTCTTCGTCATCGTGCTCGAGAACGAGGACTATGCCTCGACCTTCGGGTCGCCCGCCGCGGATCCCTACCTCGCCAAGGTCCTCCCGTCGGAAGGGACCTTGCTGGCGATGTACTACGGCATCGGTCACAACTCGAACGACAACTACATCGCGATGATCTCTGGACAGCCGCCCAACCCGGACACCCAGCTCGACTGCTCGACGTTCGTGAACTTCCCGGCCGCCAAGCTCCTGGCGGGCGGCATCGAGCCGGGCAATGGCTGCGTCTACCCGAAGGACGTGGAGACGATAGCCAACCAGCTCGTGGCCAAGGGTTTCACCTGGAAAGCCTACGAACAGGACATGGGCAACATCTCGTCGCGCGAGACCGCGGCATGCGGTCACCCGAAGGTCGGCAGTGCCGATGGCACGGAGGTCGCGGCGAACGGTGACGGGTACGCGAGCCGGCACGACCCGTTCGTGTACTTCCACTCGATCATCGACTCGGCCGCCTACTGCGACGCCCATGTCGTCGCGCTTGGCTCGCCAACCGGGGCGATGCCCGCCTCGGCCCTCAAGGGCGAGACCGGTCTTGTCACCGACCTCAAAGCCGTTGCCACCACGCCCAACTTCTCGATCATCACGCCGAACCTGTGCAACGATGGACACGACTACCCCTGTGTCAACCAGAAGAGCGAGGCGTCCCCGCTGGCAGACATCGGCACATTCCTTGCTACCTGGGTGCCGAAAATCACTCACTCGGCGGCGTTCAAGCAGGACGGCCTGCTCGTCGTCACCTTCGACGAGGCCGCCGCCGACTCAACAGCGTGCTGCAGCGAGAAGCCGGGGCCGGCGGGACCCGAGCCCGGCCTCAACGGACCGGGTGGTGGGCGGATCGGTGCGGTCCTGATCTCGCCGTTCATCAAGCCCGGCGGGATCGTCTTCCGCACCGAGTACAACCACTATTCACTCTTGGCGTCGATCGAGGCTCTCTTCGGCCTGCCGCGCCTCGGCGACGCGCGCACGGTTCCGACGATCTTCGGGTCACCGGTGTTCACCCGGCCTAAGGGCTGACCGTAGGTGGTCGATACCGGATGGAGCCCTCGTCGTGAGAGGGCAGGTCCGGGGGCCTAAGTGCTCTGGACCGTAATTTCGATCACGTATCGATGCGAGTTCAGGCGGCTGCCTGGTAGTCGGGCTTGTCGGCGAGCTTTTTCATGAGCAGCGCCAGGTCGCTGCGCGTGAACTTCCACTCGAAGGGTGCGGCGCTCTGTTCGTAG
>OBLU010001870.1_pt1 | contig 19430 bp, 16 predicted proteins | sample 1518681 | NCBI WGS metagenome assembly OBLU01 (sample SAMEA3539304, study PRJEB22396) | soil metagenome | biome: tundra; feature: field; material: soil | place: USA | collected 2010-05 | depth 0.15 m
CCGGGCCGGATGGCCGAGTTCCTCAAGACCCTCAAGACCACGCCCGCCGACGCAGAAGCGCAACTGCCGGGCATCCGGTGCCCTGCCCTGATCATGATGGGCACCGAGGACTGCGACTTCGCCGACCCCCGGGCCGAGGGCGAGGCGATCGCCGCAGCCATGCCAGCCGGGCTCAGCACCGTCACGATAATCGAGGGTGCCGGGCACTACCCGCACGCGCAGTACCCGGATCAGACCGCCGCGCTGGTGATCCCATTTCTGGCAAAGTACGCGCATGCCTGACCCGAGCATCGCCAGCGCTGCGGTCGGCCGGGAGCACTCTGGTGCCTAGAGCGGGGCTGAGCAGCCAGGACGTGGTCGCCGCGGCGGCTGAGCTAGCTGATGAGGCCGGCTACCAGGAACTGACCATGGGGCGGGTCGCCCAGCGGCTCGGCATCCGCACGCCGTCGCTGTACAAGCACGTCGATGACCTGTCCGACCTGCGGCGCCGCGTCGCCACCCAGGCCGTGACCGAACTGGGCGAGGCGGTCCGCGACGCGCTGCAAGGCCGGGCCGGGCTCGATGCGCTCACCGCGACGCTGACCACCATCCGGGCCTATGTCACCGCCCACCCGGGCCGCTACGCCGCCACCACTGGCCAGCAGCTCACCGACCCGGACGACCCGCTAGTGACGGCCACCAGCCGTCTCCTCGGATCCATCGCGGCGATGCTGGGCGGGTACGGCGTCGCCGACACCGATATGAACCACGCCATCCGCACCCTGCGCTGCACCATCCACGGGTACGCCGCCTTGCAGGCCGCCGACGGCTTCCAGTGGAGCGCAGACGCCGATGAGAGCTTCGGCTGGATGATCCGCTTCCTCGACCGTGGCCTGCGAACCATGTGCACGCCCGCCGGAAACGCCGTCGGCTAGCGCCCGCAATGCCGGTGAAGCAATGCCAGTGAAGCAATGCCAGTGAAGGAGCCTCGATGTTCCCACTCTCCGTCACGCTGACCATCTTGCTGCTGCTGGAGACGCTGCCGTCAGCTCACAGACGAGGTGACTCATGAGCGCCAACCGCTCCCAGGGCGATGGCCCAGCTGACCACGTGGCCTGCCAGCCGGCGGCCGATGGCACCGTGTCGGGTGCCCCCCGGGCATGGCTGCGAGCCGAGGCCGCGGTCCTGCTGGCCGGCGCCCTCGCCGCCTACTCCACCACCAGGCAGTCCTGGTGGCTGCTACCCGCCCTTATCCTGCTGCCGGACCTGGCGTGGGCGGGATACCTCGGCGGGACCCGCCTCGGGGCCGTCATCTATAACGCGGCGCACGCCACGCCCCTGCCGGCCGTGATGATCGGCCTGGGATGGTGGCAGCACCGGCCGCTGGTCCTGGCCCTGGGCCTGGTCTGGCTGGCCCACATCGGCCTCGACCAGCTTTTCGGCTACGGCCTCAAGTACGACGACAGCTTCCAGCACACTCACCTCGGGATACTGGGCAGGAAAAAGGAAGCCTCATGACCCCTCCGGCTAACATCACCGGCATCCTGCTGATCGCCGTCGTCGTGCTTCAGATGCGCGTTCGCACGCTGATCCTGCGCTCCCTGCTCCTCCCGCCCGGCCTGGTGGCCGGGGCGGGCTCAGGTTCCGGCCTGGCTGAAGGTCCGGCGGTAAGCCTGCGGCGTGATCCCGCACATGCGGGCGAAGTGCCGGCGCAGCATCGGCGCGCCCGACGCCGTAGGCGCTCTTGACGCGTTCTGCCCGCCCCGGACAATGACGGAGCTGGAGGCAGCCAGTGAGAGTGCGGGCATAGTCGCCTGTGCAAGCCATAACTACACAGGTCAGGCATCCGACTCTGGTGACCGGTGGGCGCGCCGAGCAGCTGCACAAAACGACCATATGCTGCTCTCGAAATCTTGACGCCTAGTACTACGAGGCATAGCGTTACATAGCATGAACAGGGAACGGCTTAAGGGGCATCTGGACTTGCTCCTGCTGTCGTCGCTTTCCGCCGGCCCCGCCCATGGGTACGCGGTCATCGCGGCGCTGCGCGACCGCAGTGAGGGCACCTTCGACCTGCCCGAGGGCACGATCTACCCGGCACTGCACCGTCTCGAGGACGCAGGGCTGCTCGGCAGCTCGTGGGCGGATGCCGGCGGTCGGCGCCGCCGCGTGTACGCGCTGACGGACGAAGGCGTCGCCGCGCTGGCGGCACAGCAGACCGAATGGCGGCGGTTCGCTCGCGGCATGCACGCGGTTATCGGGTGGTCGGCATGACGCCGGATCCCGTGTACAGGTACCTGAGCGAACTGCGCGCGAGCCTGCACGGCCCGGACGCGGACCGGATCCTGGCCGAGGCAGATGATCACCTGCGGGAATCGGTCGCGGCTGGCCAGGCGGCCGGGTTGACCGAGACCGAGTCGCAGGAGGCGGCGATCTCCGCCTTCGGCTCGGCGCGGGCGGTTGCCCGCGCACACCAGACACGCCGCGGCAAGGCAGTCGCCATCGCGGCCGATGTCACCATGGCGGCATCCAAGCTCGCCTGGCTCTTCTTGCTGGCGTTCATCGTGAGCTACCTGGTGACGCTTGCTCGCCTGAAGCTGACTGGGTCGCCGGCCGGCAGCCAGGTCAGCTACCTGAACCAGACATGGCTGGAGCCAGCGATCGTCGACCTCACGCTGTTCGCCGCGTATCACCTGGTCCGCCGCCTGCGGTGCCGCCGGGGCCAGGTGCAGGAGATGCTGTTCGGCGGGTACTTCCCGCTGGTGGCGGCCGTATTCTTCACCGCCACCGCTGTGGGGATGGCCTCGCTGGTGCGCCAGGTGACTGGCCCTGCCATCCTTGCCGCCCTGGCCGCCGGATACGCGCTACGGATGTCGCGGACGTTTGGCCGCCAGCGGCATAAAGGCATGGGGCATGACGGGGCCAGATCCCATGGAGCAGTACCTGAGTGAACTGCGCGTTGGGAATGAGCAGGCCAGAGGAGTCATATACCGCAGTACTTCGACCGACAACCGGCACCGGCGCGAGAACGCGCCGATGCTCAGCAGCCTGTCTCGCGCAACCGCCGGCCCAGCGTCGCTCACCTATCTGACGTTGGGGCCGCCCAGGGTCCTTTCTGGATACGTCGATGTCGTTGTTGCCCAGACGATAGGTGGCCGTCCAGCGCGCTCCAGGCCGACCCGCTGGTTGACGCGGCTGTACAGGAGGCTCAGCCTGTCCCCACTGATCGGGCACAACGACGCTAGTCGTCATGCCAATAGAAGCCCGTCTGCCGCCACGACCACCGCGCCAAGCAGGCCCCCGGCTGGACACTCACCCAACCCAGCCCCCACATGACATGGACCACCCCCAGCGGACGCACTTACACCACCGGACCCACGTGCTACCCAGACTGACCACTGGCCGCAGCCGGAGCCTCCGGGCGGGTGCCGCACAACTTCTGCATGGCCGCATCCACTGGGATGAAGTGAAGACCCGTGCCGCGGGCTGCGTGCTTCCTGACCTACATGGCAGTGCAAGGACCGTGGTGACCAGCATTAGGGAACTTGGGGATTCGGTCATCTCGCTGGTTCTAGAAGCCGGTCGCGGACGGCCGCTAGCTCCACGTCCCGCATGCCCGCCGAGCGCAGATATGCCGCAACGTCCAGCCCGGCCAGTGTCGTCAGGAGCACGTCTCGTGCGGTGGTGCCCTTGCGGGCGAGCACCCGCTGAATCTGTGGACCCCGGTCCTCAATGCCCGCCGCGGCGTAACGCGAGCGCAGCCGCTCGGTGCTCAGTTCGTAGTCCGCGGCGATGTCCTCGGGCCGGACGCCCACGAGGGCGAGCAGCAGCAGGGTGATGAGACCGGTGCGGTCCCGCCCGACGACGCAGTGGACCAAGACGCCACCCGCGCCGGCATGCGCCACCGCAGCAATCGCCGCCGCGCACCGGCCCGGATGCTTGTCCAGGAACGGTCCGTAATACAGGGGGCTGCCGTCCAGTTCATTGGTCCGGCAGTACTCCCGGAACACGGTGTCAGCAACATCATCGAGTGGCACCCGCACGGTCACCAGTCCCGATGGGCGGGGCGCGACATCGGACCCGATCTCCTCCTCATCGCGCAGGTCCACGACAGTGCGGACGCTATGGCGCTGCAGCGCGGCCCAGCCGGCCGCAGTCAGGCGGTCGATCCCGTCCGAGCGCACCAGCGCGCCCCAGCGGACCCTGCGGCCATCCGATGTGGGCAGGCCGCCCAGGTCCCGGACGTTCAGGCAGCCATCCCACGTCAGATTCCTGTCGATCATCACAGGCCCCTGGGTATTGCATTCCGTTATATGTCTGCACCCGAGCGTATCCGCGGGACGCGACGCCAGCCGAGCACAGCCACAACGGAAAAGACCCTCAATGCCGCCGCCCGCCCGGCCGGGGGGATGGCTGGACGGGCGGCGGGTATGTGTCCCGCGGCCAGCTAGCTGGGTCCCGCGGGGACGATGATCCGGTCGAAGTCCGGAGCGTATGCGGTCGGATTCGCGAACTCGATCGTGTTGTTCCCTGCGGTCAGCTGCAGGGGCAGAGTTACCGTCCCGACAGTGTCAAAGCTCCCCGTCGGGGTGAATGACACCGTCTGCGGCGCACCGCCGTTCACGCTAATCGTGGCTTGACGACCCGCCCCGTCCAGGTAGGCGATGGTCATCTGGTAGGTACCGGAACTTGCGACGTTAACTCCATTGAAAGTCAAGGTACCGCCTACGCCGACGTATCCGACCTTTTCCCCGCCTGAGCACGCCAAGCAATTCGCTACCACCGCACCGCCGGCGATCGTGTTCGCAGGCGACTCCGCCTCGTAGGAGGTGGCCAAGGGCGGCGGGGTAGCGCCGGTGGTAGTGCTGAAGCCGTTGAAAACAGCCTGCCCCGGTGAGCCGGTGGCGTGCGAGGTCAGGAACATCCCGGCGTCCTGCGCGGCTGCCTGGTCAGGCAGCACGGCGCTACCCACGCCGAGCCAGGTCTTCCCGTCGTAGGAGTAGTAGCCCGTGTACGTGCTGCCGCTCCGCTGGAGCTCCAGCCAGATCGGCAGGTAGTCGGGGATGCTTCCGTTGGGCGGCGTCACCGAGTCCAGGTAGGCGCCGCCGCCGCTGTCCCATTCAAGCTGGATGCCGCCCGATGGGGATTCATACAGGACCACGCCCTCAGGGGTGGTACCGGATCCGCTGATGTCGTTGCGCACCATGATCCCGGCCTTGGCGTATCCCGTCATGTTCTGCTGAGACACGACCTTGGTTTCGATCGTCGAGGAAACGCCGACCGCCCCCTTGAGGTAGATGCTGCTATAAGCATCGGCGCCGGAGTAGAGGTCCGCGCCCGCTCCCACAATGCCGAACTCCTGGCCGAGCTGGCCGAACACCGCCGTGGCGTCGGTCGCGGACGAGTACGTGAGGTACGGCGGCTGCACCGGTGGGCTCGTGGTTACTGTCGGGTTCTCCGACACGTGCAGCCGGAACGGGCCTCGCCAGCTGTAATCAGCGGTCGCGCTCAGGGTGTCCGACCCGAACAGCACCGTCGGTACCGGGGCCACAACCTGGAAGGTGGCCTGCGCGGTCTGGCCGCCTGCCACGCTTGCGAACGAGGTGGGCGACGTGGGTGTCACGGTCCAGCCCGCGGGCGCCGAAAGGCTCAGCGTGACATGCCGCACCGGCTGGGCGCCGTTGTCCGCGAATGTCTCGGTGGCCGTGGCCGGCACACCGCCTGTCACCGCGTTCAGCCCGGTCACCGTGACCGTGGCGCTCGGCGGCGCCACGCTGGCTTGCTCGGCGGCCCGCACCCGGAACAGGGCGACGCCATGTGGCGGGACGTCCGCCGCGATAGTGCCGCCGGTTTCGGTGGGCCGATGCGCCCAGAGGTCGTCAAGAACGTAGGCGCCGCTGGCAGGCAGGCCGGCCGCGGACGCCGTTGTCGAGATCACCCCGGCCTGGCTGCTCGTGTTGAACAGCCCGACCACGACGTCGCCATTGCGCTCGGTCTTGGCGAACACCTGCGCGCCGGCGGTGTTGACGATCCGCGACGCGTCGATCGCGTCCTGGTCGACTGACAAGACGGCCCTGTTCTTCAGGTAGCTCAGATCGGCGGCGTCGAGATTGGTCAGATCGGTGCCAAGGATGAGCGGCGACGCCCCCAGCGCCCACAGGCTCATCTGAGTCTGCCGTTCGTCTGGGGTCAGGCCGTTGTTGCTGCCGTTGCCGATCTCCAGGGAGTCGTAGTCGTTGAACGCGCCGGGGCCACCGTACGGCTGCCAGGCCGCGACCTGGTCGAACCGGGACGCCACGTTGGCCCAATCTGTCAGCGGGTACGGGTAATTGCTCGTTTCGCAGCCATAGCACTCGATGTCGCCGCCCGTCCGCCAGCCGTTGGAGTACTGCTTCCAGGTGGCGGCATCGGCGATGCTGAGGCTGTTGGACAGCTCCAGGTGAATGGGCCGGCCGGTCTGACTCAGTGCCTGCGACCACGCTTGCACGTCGGGGATGTCAAACGAGCCGACGCCGTCGAGCTTGAGGTAGTCCGCACCCCAAGAGGCGAGCTCATCGGCCCAGGAGTTGATGAACGCCTGCGCGCCCGGTTTGGTGTAGTCGATGCCGACCATGCCGCCACAGTTGTAGTTGCTCTCGCCGGTGGTCGTGGCGATCTCGTCGGCCGTGTAACTCGTTCCCGCGATCGGCGTGTTCTCCGCGACCGCCTGCTTCGAGATGCCGGGCGTCACGTACAGGCCGAATTTCAGCCCGAGCTTGTGCACATGGTCGGCGACCGCCTGAATGCCGTTCTCCGACCCGCTCGGCGGAAACTTGGTGGGATCAATGACCCACCGGCCGTACTGATCTACGTTCGGGCCCTGGCCGCCCGGGCACTCGTACCAGTAGTCGTCCAGGTTGACGTACTGGAATCCGGCGCGGGCCAGGCCGCTGCTCTTCATCGCGTCGGCCTGGGCTTCGATCTTCGCGGCTGTGGGATTCGACCGGATGAAACTCCAACTGCTCCAGCCAAGAGCCGGCGTCTGCCCGACGCCGTTGTCCTCCGCACTGGCGGCCGGCGCGGCCGACAGGGCGGCCACGCTCACTAGGGGGGCGGCGACTAAGATCGCTACCAGCCCGCGGACCAGTCTGCTCATCGAGAGTCCTCCTCCATCGCAGAACCCCCCGATGACTTCCTACGCCGGATACCCAAATCCCGTCAAGATCACCCGAACTTAAACAGGAGCGATCACGCGCGAGGTGAGCCCGAGAGCGAGGGAACGAGGTGGTGGGCAGCGTCGCGACGGCGGGCAGCGAGGTGGCGGGCGAACGGCGCCGACGCAGAGCCCGTCAGTCCGCAGAGCCCGTCAGTCCATGGTGAAGTAATCGGCTCCAGCGTAGGCACCGGTGAGTTGCTTGCTGCGCTGCATGAGCAGGTCGTTAAGCAGGCTGGATGCACCGATGCGAAACAGTGCCGGGCTGAGCCACTCCGGGCCGGCGGTCTCGCGCACGAGCACCAGATAGCGGATGGCGTCTTTGGCAGTTCGCACACCACCGGCCACCTTGACGCCAACCCGGCGGCCAGTCGCCTCGGCAAAGTCGCGGACGGCGGCCAGCATCACCAGTGCCACGGGGGGTGTGGCGGCCGGAGACACCTTGCCGGTGGAGGTCTTGATGAAATCAGCGCCTGACAGCATGGCCAGCCACGACGCCCGGGCGACATTGTCGAGCGTGGACAGCTCACCGGTCTCCAGGATCACCTTGAGATGGGCAGGACCGGATGCCTCGCGGACCGCGCGGATCTCCTCGCATACCTGCCCGTACCGCCCGGAAAGGAACGCGCCGCGATCGATGACCATGTCCACCTCGTCGGCGCCGGCAGCCACCGCATCCGCGACGTCGGCCAGCTTGACCGCCAGCGAGGCGCGGCCCGACGGGAACGCCGTGGCCACGGACGCCACCAGGACCCGGCCGCCTGCTAGTTCACCCTTGGCCACGGGCACCAGGTCCGGATACACGCAGACTGCGGCGACCGGCGGGACCGTGGGGTCAGCGGGATCCGGCTGCCGGGCCTTCACGCACAGCCCGCGGACCTTGCCGGGCGTGTCCGCGCCCTCCAGCGTGGTGAGGTCAACCATGCGGACCGCCATGTCAAGGGCCCACATCTTGGCGTCCCGCTTGATCGACCTGGTCGCCAGGGCGGCCGCCCTCTCCTGCACTCCCACCTGATCCACTCCCGGCAGCCCGCGCAGGACCTGGCGGAGCGCGGCGTCCGAGGCCACAATCTCCGCCGACCAGGGCCGCCCGGCCGGCGCCGTGGCTCCGATCGGCACAGTCAACGGGGCCTGGGTCACGGGCTCTGCGTCCACGCCGCGCTCACCTTTCCCGCCCTTCGAGCCGGACCACCGCGTCACTGGCCGCCCGTGCGGTGGCGAACCCCGGTTTGATGACCGTGTTGATGATCCGGAGCCGCTGGTCGAAGTGGGCGAATGCGCTCTTCATCGCGTTGATCGTCAGCCACTCGATGTCCGACCAGCCGTAGCCGAACACCTCAGCCAGCCGCGCGAACTCCGAGGACAGGGTCACCCCGCTCATCAGCCTGTTGTCGGTGTTCACCGTCACCCGGAACGACAACTGGCGCAGCAGCCGGATCGGGTGGGCCTCGATCGACGTCGCGGCACCGGTCTGCACGTTCGATGTGGGGCACATCTCCAGTGTGGTCCGCCGGTCCCTGACAAAACTGGCCAGCCGGCCCAGCGCGGCGGTGCCGTCCGGGGTGATCCGGATGTCGTCCACGATGCGTACCCCGTGACCGAGGCGCTCCGCGCCGCACCATTGCAGCGCCTCCCAGATGGACGGGAGCCCGAACCCTTCCCCCGCATGGATGGTGATGTGGAAGTTCTCCCGTTCCACGTACTGGAAGGCGTCCAGGTGCCGGGTCGGCGGGCTGCCCGCCTCGGCCCCGGCGATGTCGAACCCCACCACGCCCTCGTCCCGGTGCCGCACCGCGAGCTCGGCGATCTCCAGCGAGCGCGCCGCGGTGCGCATCGCCGTGAGCAGGGAATATACCGTTATACCCCGCCCGACGCTGCCGATCCGGAATCCGTCGAGCACCGCGGCGACCACCTGCTCCAGGGTGAGTCCCCCGGCCACGTGCAACTCGGGCGCGAACCGCACCTCCGCGTAGACCACGCCGTCGTCGGCGAGGTCCTCGGCGCATTCGGCCGCCACCCGGGTCAGCGCCTCCGGGGTCTGCATGACCGCCACCGTGTGCTGGAACGCATCCAGGTAGTACTTGAGATGACCACGATTGGCACCACGCCGCAGCCACCGGGCGACTTCGTCGACATCCGCCGAGGGAAGCCGGTCATAGCCGATGTCGCGGGCCAGTTCGACAACAGTGGCCGGCCGCAGGCCACCATCGAGGTGATCGTGCAGCAGGACCTTGGGAACCGCCCGGATCTCCTCGACAGTGGGGGCCACGCTACCCATTGTCACAGATGGGGCGCTCGATGACGAGGGAGCCGGCTGCGAGCGGCCGATCGGGAACGATCTCGATCCCGCCTGCCAGCGCCTCCAGGGCCCGCTCGAACCGGGCCTCGTCGTCCGCCAGCAGTTCCAGGACGGGCTGACCGCGGCTGACCCGCTCCCCCGGCTTGACCAGGCAGCGCACGCCCGCCACGGCGCTGACCGGATCCTCCTTGCGGGCCCGCCCCGCGCCGAGCCGCCAGGCGGCGACCCCAACCGCCCGCGCGTCCAGCCGGCCCAGCCAGCCAGACTCAGGGGCAGGCACCAGCCGCCCCGCCGCGGCGTGCGGCAGCGGCGCGTCGGGATCGCCGCCCTGGGCGGCGATCATCGCCCGGTAAGTGGCCAGGGCCCTGCCGTCGGCCAGCGTAGCCACGGGGTCCGCGTCGATCCCGGCCAGCCGGAGCATCTCGGCGGCCAGCGCGAGCACCACCTCGACCAGATCCGGCGGCCCATCGCCGGCCAGCGTGGCCACGGCCTCCTCGACCTCGAGGGCGTTGCCGACGCAGCGCCCGAGCGGCGTGTCCATGCTGGTGAGCAGCGCCGAGGTACGCACCCCATGCTCCTCGCCGAGGGTCACCATGGTCTGCGCGAGCAGCCGGGCATCAGCCACGTCACGCATGAACGCTCCGCTGCCGACCTTCACGTCGAGCACCAGCGCCGCCGTCCCCTCGGCGATCTTCTTGGACATGATGGAACTGGCGATGAGCGGGATCGACTCAACAGTCCCTGTGACGTCGCGCAGCGCGTACAGCCGCCGGTCAGCGGGGGCCAGCCCGGGCCCGGCGGCGCAGATCACGCAGCCGGTCTCCCGCAGCACGGCGAGCATCTCGGCGGGCGGAAGCGCGGCCCGCCAGCCAGGAATGGACTCCAGCTTGTCCAGGGTGCCACCGGTATGACCGAGGCCCCGCCCGGACAGTTGCGGGACAGCCGCGCCGCAACTCGCCACCAGCGGCGCGAGAATCAACGAGACCTTGTCGCCGACTCCGCCAGTGGAATGCTTGTCTACGGTCGGCCGCCCCGCCGCGCTGAGGTCGAGATGCTCCCCGGAGTCCACCATGGCCGCGGTCCACGCGCGCAGTTCCGCCTGATCCAGGCCGCGGAAATAGATGGCCATCAGCAGCGCGGACATCTGCTCGTCGGCCACCTCACCGCGCAGATAAGCGTCGATCAGCCAGCGGATCTGCGCCTCGGTGAGCGGCCAGCCGTCCCGCTTGGCCCGGATCAGCTCGACGGTGTCGTGAAGCACAGGGTCTCGAAGCACGGGGTCATGCATCGCGGGGTCATGCATCGCGGCTTCGCCGCGTATCGAGGTCATCCTTGGTAAATGCACCGGGCAGCAGTTCGGCCAGCGCACGCGGGCCGGAACTGGTGTCGACGAGCAGCCCGGGTCCCGCCGTTTCGAGGAGAAGCTGGCGGCAGCGGCCGCACGGCAGCAGCGGATCCCCGTCGGCCGCCACCACGCTCACCGCGACGAATGTGCGGCCGCCACTCGCGTGCAGCGCGCAGACCAGCCCGCATTCGGCGCACAGGGTCAGCCCATAGGAGGCATTCTCCACATTGCAGCCCAGGACGACCCGGCCGTCAGGGGTCTGGCCGGCTGCGCCAACCCGCAGCCGTGAGTACGGCGCATAGGCGCGTCCCGCCACCTCCGTAGCGGCCGCGCGCAACCGGGACCAGTCGATCTCCACGCCTGTGACGTTATCTCCGCGCCTGCCGTAATCGTGGATCACGGCTGGGGTCGACCGCGTTTCGATTTGGCAACGGCAAGGCCGCCGTGCGGCCCGCTGACTTCCCCGGACGCCCGGCCAGGTCTAACCTGCGGGCATCCCAGAGTGGGGCGTTTGGGATCTCGGTGCCCTCGTCGGCGGGGCGGATAGCCGGGGCCTTTGGCCCGTGCGGGGCGGCGCAGGCCGCTCAAGAAAAGGAGGTAACCGTGAGACAAACCGTCCGGGCAGCCGCGGCACTCAGCGTGCTGGCGCTGCTCGCCGCCGGCTGCGGCAGCAGTAAGTCCTCGTCCTCGGGAGGCGCGTCAAGCAGCGCTTCGAGCGGCGGATCGGCGGCCTCATTCAAGGCGTGCATGGTCACCGACACCGGCGGCATCGACGACCGGTCCTTCAACGCGTCGTCCTGGCAGGGTGTCCAGGAGGCGGAGGGCAGCGGAGTCTCCGGCCAGTATCTGTCGTCCACGTCGCCGAGCAGCTATGTGCCGAACATCAACCAGTTCGTCAGCCAGAAATGCGGGATCATCGTCACCGTCGGCTTCCTGATGGGCGACGCAACCCAGGCGGCGGCGAAGAAGAGCCCGAGCCAGAAGTTCGCGATCGTGGACTACAACTACACGCCGCCGCTGAAGAACGTGGACGCGCTGCTGTTCAACACGGTGCAGGACGGCTTCCTCGGTGGTTATCTGGCCGCCGGCATGTCGAAGACGCACAAGGTGGCGACCTTCGGCGGCCAGAAGCTGCCCACCGTCACCATCTACATGGACGGGTTCTACGACGGCGTCCAGTACTACAACACCAAGCACCACACGAACGTGAAGGTTCTCGGCTGGAGCGAGCCGACCCAGAACGGCAACTTCACCGGCGACTTCACGAACCAGACCAAGGGGCAGCAGCTCACCCAGACCTTCATCTCCGAGGGCGCTGACATCATCTTCCCGGTAGCCGGCAACGTTGGCCTCGGCGGGGCCAAGGCCGTCCAGCAGGCCGACCAGAACGGCCAGAACGTGAACATGGAATGGGTGGACACCGACGGCTGCGTCAGCGCCGCCCAGTACTGCAAGTACTTCATCACCAGCGTGGAGAAGGGCATCCAGACCGCGGTCAAGGGCGCGGTGACCTCGGCCGCCAACAAGTCCTTCAAGGGCGGCAACTACATCGGCACCCTGGCGAATGGCGGGGTGCAGCTCGCCCCCTACCATGACTTCGCCAGCAAGGTTCCGGCCGCGCTCCAGTCGGAGCTGGCCCAGATCAAGCAGGGCATCATCAGCGGCACCATCCAGACGCCGACCAAGAGCCCGGTGTAAGCGACCAGCCGGTGTCCCGGGCGCAGCCCGGGACACCGGCTGGCACCACAGGAGAAGCCGCCGGTGAAGCTCGAGCTCAAGGGGATCACGAAGCGCTACGGCAGCCTCGTAGCCAACGACCACATCGACCTGGTGGTGCAGCCGGGGCAGATCCACGCATTGCTCGGCGAGAACGGCGCTGGCAAGACATCGCTGATGAACTCCCTCTACGGGCTCCAGCAGCCCGACGAGGGCGAGATCATGATCGACGGCCAGGCCGTCTCGTTCCGCTCGCCGAAGGACGCGATCAACGCTGGCATCGGCATGGTGCATCAGCACTTCATGCTGGTGCCGGTGTTCACCGTGGCGGAGAACGTGACCCTCGGCGTTGAGCGCACCCACCTCTTCGGCCTGCTCGACCGGCGCCGCACCCGCCGCGAGGTGCTCGAACTGTCGGCCCGGTTCGGCCTGGAGGTCGACCCTGACGCCTACGTGGAGAACCTGCCGGTAGGCGTGCAACAACGGGTGGAGATCGTCAAGGCCCTGCTCCGCGAGGCGAGCGTGCTCATCCTGGACGAGCCCACCTCGGTCCTGACGCCCGGTGAGACACAGGACCTGTTCCGCATCATGCGCGAGCTGCGGGCCGGCGGCCGGTCGATCGTCTTCATCTCCCACAAGCTCAAGGAGGTCCAGGAGATCGCCGACACGATCACGGTCATCCGGCGGGGCAGGGTGGTGGGCGAACGCCTGCCCACCGCGAGCGATTCCGAGCTCGCCTCGCTGATGGTGGGCCGCGCCGTGGAGCTCAAGGTCCGCAAGGACCCAGCGGCACCCGGGGATGTCGTGCTGGACACCGCGAACCTGGCCGTCCACGACGACCACGGGCAGATCGCGGTGGACGGCGTGTCACTGCAGGTGCGTGCCGGGGAGATCGTCGGCGTGGCTGGAGTCCAGGGCAACGGGCAGAGCGAGTTGTGCGAGGCGCTGCTCGGGCTGCGCCCGGCGTCCGGCGGCTCCGTGCACCTGGCCGGCCGGGACATCACCCACGCCACGCCCAGGCAGCGGCTGCGCGCCGGAGTCGGCTACATCCCCGAGGACCGCACGGAAGACGGGCTGGTAGCCGACTTCTCGGTGGCCGACAACCTCGTCCTGGACGTCTACGACCGGCCGCCGTTCGCCACCGGTGTCGCCCTCAACCTGGACGCCATCCGGACCGCCGCGCTGACCCGGGTCGAGCAGTTCGACATCCGGACCACGTCGATAGCGACCCCCACCGGCACCCTGTCCGGCGGCAACCAGCAGAAAGTCATCCTGGCTCGCGAGATCGGCCGCGAACTGCGGCTGCTCGTGGCCAGCCAGCCGACCCGGGGCCTCGACGTGGGCTCCATCGAGTTCGTGCACCGCCGCATCGTGGCCGAACGGGATCAGGGGGTGGCGGTCCTGATCATCTCCTCCGAACTCGACGAGATCTACGCCCTGGCCGACCGCATCGCGGTGATGTACGAAGGGCGGATAACCGGCATCCGGCCGCCCACTGTCCCAGTGGAGGAGCTTGGCCTGCTGATGGCCGGCGCGGGGACCGGCGATGAACCGGGAACCGGCGATGAGCCCGCGAGCGCGGAAACCTCCGGGGAACCCGAGGGAACCACTGAGGAAACCACTGAGGAACCCGCGAGGGCGGAAACCCCCGGGGAGCCCGGGCCCACCGACGAGCACGGGCAGGCCAGTGACTGAGCCGGCGCCAGCCGCTGAGCCCCCGGCTCAGTCCGGGCGCACCGACGGCGGCCAGCCCCCCACCGGGCCACCTGGTGACGGGGGCCAACCCCCCGGCGAGCGTCTCACCCTCGGCCGGGCGGTGCTGGATGCGATCATCCACGGCAACTCGGTGGTCGTCACGGTGCTCGCCATCGTGGCGGCCATGGTGATCGGCGGGTTGCTCATCGCCTTCACCGACCCGGTGGTGCTCAGCGCCTGGGGGACGCTGTTCTCCGCGCCGGGCGGCGCGATCGCGGCAGCGTGGCACAGCGTCGCCGCGGCCTACTCGAACATGTTCGAGGGCGCGATCCTGAACCCGCACACCGTGTCAGCGGCGTTCCACGGCGGCTCTTCCGCCGCTGTATTCAACCCACTGTCGGAGACCGCGGTCAACGCGACACCGCTCATCTTCGCCGGGCTCTCGGTGGCGCTGGCGTTCCGGGCCGGGCTGTTCAACATCGGCGGCACCGGCCAGTTCATCGGGGGTGCCCTGGTCGCGACCTGGCTCGGTTTCGGTGTTCACCTGCCGCTGGTCATCCACGCCATCGTGGTCCTGATCGGCGCGTTCGCCGGCGGGGCCGCCCTCGGCTGGATCGTGGGCGCGCTGAAAGCGTGGACCGGGGCGCACGAGGTCATCGTCACGATCATGCTCAACTACGTGATGATCTACCTGCTGTCCTGGCTGCTTAGCACCAAAGCGATGCAGCGCCCCGGCCGCAACGACCTGATCAGCCCGTTCATCGCCAGCAACGCGCAGCTTCCGCACATCGCAGGCGCCAGCCTGCGGATCAACGTGAGTTTCCTCGTCGCGCTGGCCGCGGCGGCAGCCGTGTGGTGGCTGCTGAGCCGCAGCACGCTCGGCTTCGAGTTCCGCACGGTGGGCGCCAACCCCCGCGCCGCCCGCAGCGCGGGCATGAGCGTGGAGCGGACCTGGATCGTGGTGATGCTCATCGCGGGCGGCCTGGCCGGGCTGGCCGCGTCGGCGGTGATCCAGGGCACGGACTACACGCTGAACTTCCAGAGTTACGGCACGTTCGGCATCGACGCGATCACCGTGGCACTGCTCGGCCGGGCCAGGCCGCTGGGCACGGTGCTGGCGGCCCTGCTCTTCGGCGCGCTGGACGCGGGAGGCACCGCCATGCAGGGGGTCACCCAGATCCCGGCGGACATCGTCTCGGTCATCCAGGCGCTCATCGTGCTCTTCATCGCCGCGCCTCCGCTGGTCCGCGCCATGTTCCGGCTGCGTGAGGCCAGGGCGCCGGGCGAGGGCCAGGTTCTTGCCAAGGGGTGGAACGGGTGAAGGCGACACCGACGACACGCTCCGGCCACCACACGGGGAGGCACCGATGACGTCACTGGCCGGCGCCGTGCGCGCCCCGCTGGAAGCGAACCGGCGGATGCTCGCCGCGGGCACGTTCGCCCTGCTCGGCCTCATCGACATCCTCGTCTTCGGGCATTTCGCATCCCACGGCGAGGCCACCTTCGCACTGGCATTGCCTGACGCGTCCGTGCATGTGCCGAGCCTGCGCGTGCCGGCCGCCGCCACGGCGTACGCGGTCGGCGCCGTCTCCCTGGCCCTCGCCGTGACCCGGGCGGCCATCGACCCGGGCAAGCGCGCCATGCGGACCATGATCGCCACCGTCCTGCTGTGCTTCCTCATCGCCCTGCTGTGCTGGGCGGACGCCGGCAAGATCCCGCTGAACCTGGTCAACCTGCTGCAGAACACCGTCGTCGGATCGATCCCGCTCATCCTCGGCGCGCTGGCTGGCTGCCTGTGCGAGCGATCCGGCGTCATCAACATCGCCATCGAGGGCCAGCTGCTGCTCGGCGCGTTCGGAGCGGCCGTGGTGGCCAGCGCGTTCGGCGTGCTCTGGCTCGGCCTGATAATGGGGTCGCTGGCCGGTGGCCTGCTCGGGCTGCTGCTCGCCGTGTTCGCGATCCGCTACCTGGTCGACCAGATCATCCTCGGAGTGGTGCTGAACCTGCTGGCCTCCGGGCTCACCGGGTATCTGTACGACCGGGCGCTGACCCGGTACCAGAACACGCTCAACTCGCCGCAGACCTTCTCCGCGATCAAGATCCCGCTGCTCGGTGACATCCCGGTCGTCGGGCCGGTCTTCTTTGATTCAACGATTTTCCTGTACATCACCTACGTCATGATCATCTTGGTCCAGATAGGGCTGTTCAGCACCCGCTGGGGGCTGCGGGTCCGGGCGGTCGGCGAGCACCCGACCGCAGCCGACGCGGTCGGCATCCGGGTCCTCGCGACCCGCTACCGCAACGTGATTCTCGGCGGTCTGCTGGCCGGGATCGGCGGTGCCTGGCTTAGCATCGGGTCGGTCGGAGCGTTCGGTAAAGACATGTCATCTGGCATGGGCTACATCGCGCTGGCCGCGCTCATCTTCGGCCGCTGGCGGCCGCTCGGTGCGGTGGCGGCCGCCCTGCTCTTCGGCTTCACCGGAACGCTGCAGTCCATCCTGTCCACACTCAATGTGCCGATCCCATCCAATATTCTGCTGATGACCCCTTATGTCGCCACGATCGTGGCCGTGGCCGGCCTGGTTGGCCGTGGTCGGCCGCCACGTGCCGACGGGAAGCCGTACATCAAGCCATGACCGAGTATCAGACCGCCGAGCCATGGGCCAGGCTGGCTGGCGATCCCTACACCGCGGCGGTGGCCAGCGCCACGCGGCTGGCCCGGCTGACGGGCATGGCCGCTCATGACGTGGCGATTATCCTGGGCTCGGGCTGGGCCCAGGCCTCAGACGCGCTTGGCGCGGCCGTGGCGGAGCTGCCGCTGGCCGAGCTCGGCGGCTTCCCAGAGCAAACCGTCGGTGGCCACCAGGGCAGTATCCGGTCGATGGTGCTTACCGCCGCCGCCACCGGCCCTACCCGGCTGCTGGTTTTCCTCGGCCGCACCCATCTGTACGAGGGGCACTCGCCCGCGACCGTGGTACACGGCGTGCGCACCGCGATCGCGGCGGGCTGCCGGGTGATCGTGCTGACCAACGCGGCCGGCGGAATCCGCGACGGCTTCCGGGTTGGCCAGCCCGTGATCATCCGCGATCACCTCAACCTGACCGGCAGCTCGCCCCTCGCCGGGCCGCCGCCGCCCGAGGGGTATCCATCCCGGTTCGCCGATCTCACCAGCCTGTACTCGCCCCGGCTGCGCGCGCTGGCCCGCGCCGCCGATCCAGGCCTGGCCGAGGGCGTGTACGCCGCGCTGCCCGGCCCGCACTATGAGACCCCCGCCGAGATCAGCATGCTGCGCGCACTCGGCGCCGACCTGGTGGGCATGTCAACCGTGCTCGAGGCGATCGCCGCTCGCCACCTCGGCGCCGAAGTGATGGCTATCTCGCTGGTCAGCAACCTCGCGGCCGGACTGGCACCGCACGGTCTCGACCATGCCGAGGTGGTCGCGGCGGGCAAGGCGGCCGCCGACCAGATGGGCACGCTGCTGGCCAGCGTGCTCCCCTGGGTGTGACGTGATCCCGGCCGATCTGCGGGCCCGCGCGCAGGCATGGATCGCCGAGGACCCGGATCCCGGTGACCGGGCCGAGTTGCGGGCGCTGCTCACCGACAGCACCGGAACCGACGAGCGCAGCCGGGCGGCCGGCACCGAGCTCACCGACCGGTTCGCGGGCCGGCTGGAGTTCGGCACCGCCGGCCTGCGCGGTGCCGTCGGTGCGGGCCCGAACCGGATGAACCGCGCAGTTGTCCGGGCCACGACCGCGGCCCTGGCTGGCTGGCTGCGGCAGCGCCGGCCCGGAGCGGCCAAGGCCGGAGTGGTCGTGGGCTGGGACGCCCGGCACCGGTCGGCGGAATTCGCCGAAGAGGTCACCTCCGTGCTCAGCGGGGCGGGATTCCGCGTCCACCTGATGCCGGGCCGCTGCCCGACCCCCCTGCTCGCGTTCGGGGTCAGGCATCTGTCGGCCGCGGCCGGTGTCATGATCACCGCAAGCCACAACCCGCCCACGGACAACGGCTACAAGCTCTACCTCGGCGACGGCGCGCAGATCGTGCCGCCCGCCGATGTGCAAATCGCGGCCGCGATCCGCGCCCTCGGCCCGCTGTCCCAGATCCCGGCCGGCCCAGCTACCAACCAGCTGGTCATCCACCACGGCGACGAGGTGGCCCAGGCATACCTGGACGCCATTGCCGGGAATCGCCCGGAAGAAGAGGGGACCCCGGCCAGCGCACCGCTGCGCGTGGTCTACACGCCCTTGCACGGCGTCGCCGGCCGCCTCGCGCTCCGGGCCTTCGCCCGCGCGGGCTTCCAGCCGCCGCACGTGGTCGCGGCCCAGGCGGAACCCGACCCCGACTTCCCGACCGTCACCTTTCCCAACCCGGAGCAGCCGGGCGTTCTGGACCTGGCTCTGGGCGACGCCCGCAGGCGTGACGCTGACCTGGTGCTCGCCAACGACCCGGACGGCGACCGGCTGGCCGTCGCGGTTCCCGACCCGCTCGCCGACGGTGGCTGGCGGGTGCTCACCGGTGACCAGGTGGGCGCTCTGCTCGGTGCTTACCTGATCGAAGAGGCCGCAGCGGCTATCCCGGCGCGGGACCAGCTGGTCGCGACGACAGTGGTCTCCTCCACGATGCTTTCCAAGATCGCCGCAGCGGCTGGCGCCCGCTACGTGGAGACACTCACCGGCTTCAAGTGGATCGTGCGAGCCGGCGAGTACGCGCCAGACAGCCATTTCGTATTCGGGTATGAGGAGGCGCTCGGCTACGCGATCGGCGACACGGTCCGTGACAAGGACGGGATCAGCGCTGCCCTCGCTGTGCTCGCCCTCCTGGCCAGGGCCAGGCCGGCGGGACTATCCCTGCTGGACCGCTGGGATGCGCTGGAGGCCGCGCACGGCGTGCACCTGACCGCGCAACTGACGGCGGCCTCCCGGCACCCGGCGAATGTCATGAACGCACTGCGGCGGGATCCGCCTGCTGCGCTCGCGGGCCAGCCCGTGATCTCATCGGCCGACCTCGCCGCGGGAAGCGCCGGGCTGCCCCCCGCCGACGTGCTGCGTTACTGGCTCGCGGACGCTCGCGTCGTCATCCGGCCGAGCGGCACGGAACCGAAGCTGAAGGCGTACCTGGAGATCGTCGAGCGGACCGCGGGCCGGAGCTTGGCGGCCGCCCGGGCGGCCGCGGCCGCCCGCCTCGCCGCGCTGCGTCCCGCCGTG
>OBLU010001871.1_pt1 | contig 19430 bp, 9 predicted proteins | sample 1518681 | NCBI WGS metagenome assembly OBLU01 (sample SAMEA3539304, study PRJEB22396) | soil metagenome | biome: tundra; feature: field; material: soil | place: USA | collected 2010-05 | depth 0.15 m
CGAACAAACCCTGTGGATACCCCAGAACTTTCCGCCTACGAATCCAGACTTACATCACGGGCTGCTAAGGTACGCGCCTGCTGGACGAGCCAATCCCAAAGAAGCGCGCACCCCTGGCGCGTCCGGTCGAGGATCTGGATACGCTGGGCTGGAGTCGTCGCCGCTGGAACAGGTGCAGGCGCTTCAGAGGTGCCTGGGTTCATCGGCGTTGCTTCGGTGCCTGATGATTGTCCACAGGATGGGCACGGGTCGGCGTCGTCGGGAATACTAGATCCACAAAAGCGGCAAAGCATACCAGTCACCGGAAGCAGCCCTCGGTTGGCGTCCATTCTATTATGGAAGACTGCCCGGCGGTTGACCCGGGCTTCGCGTCCATCTTAGCTCTGGGGGGTGTCGCATTACATGAGCGGCGCGGCGCGACGTGTCCCGTGCACCGGCGACGCTGTGTTGTCAAGGGCGTCGGGATTGCCGTTTTCAAGCTGACAACTCAGACGGACAGCCACAATTCCATTTGCTTTGGTAGCAGGCGCTGGGGCGCATATTTGCGGAGGAACGATCGGACGAATTCGTTGACCAGCCGAGAATCATCACCGGCTCTCATGATTACAGATGTTTCGAACCACAATGACGTATCGGAGAGCGGCCTTACTACTACACCGTCAGCATGAAGGGTTCGGGCCGTAGGTTTCGTGAGGATCGCGACGCCTACATGCTCCGATACGAGCTCGACCGCTTGCTGTGCCGTAATGATATCGTGAGCGTGCTTGGGGACAATCGATTCACGTCGTTGCGCCATGTCTTTACCGCTCTCGGGATCGAAATGGCAGATTCGAAGGGCTTCGCGGGCGATTTTGGATACGGCCTCAGGTTCCTGCAACAGTCTTGGCCAGACGCCGTTGCCTCCCTCAGCCGCTTCCCAAAACAGAATCCGCCGCTGCTCGGCTTCGCCGATGCGAGTGACTGCAATCTCCTGCTCTTCCAGTTGAAACAGCACCTGCATTCCGCGCTGCAGCGCGTAACTGATGCTTGCGAGAAAATCTTCACTGCGGTCCCTGAATGAAGACGTATCCAGCTTGAGCAGCAGGTCGCGAGTGTCGTGCACGAACGGCTGTACTCCTGTCATCACCCGCAAACTTTCTATGTCCTGGGGTCCTTCCTCTCCGGGCTTTTTCGCACCCACATTCTGACTCCGCGATCAGTTTTCTGGGAACAACTTGGGAACAAATTCCGAGAACTCGATCTAATAACCGCTTCTTGACCCGCGTTTTCAGCCGGTTTTTGGCCCTCCGTGTCCGGTGTTAGCTCATCGTTGGGCCGCCGGCCCAACGACATCGAATTGGCGCAAGTCGATCATCAGCCAGCAATTTCAAAAGCTTGACCGCGAGGAAAGTGGCTGAACGCAAGCTGACCGTTGGGGCGACAACCCAACGACTGTAAGGATTCCCCAATTGGTTTAAGATACTGAGACAGTTCTGGAATCCAATGATCCAAAGCGGTGCAACCCAGAACCTGGGGGGGTATGTCCGAGTTGGTGTCGGAAACTGCAGTGCGCAACCAGCTAGAGAGAACTGTCTCCAGCAATGTGTTCGCGCACTCGCCGCGCATGTGCCGCTTCCTTCGTTTCATCGTAGAACAGGAGTTGGGCGGCAAAGGCGGCGAACTTAACGAATACCTGGTGGGAGTTGCCGTCTTTGATCGGGGAGAGAAATTTGATCCTCGCATAGACTCGGTGGTGCGGGCGGACGCCGTACGTTTACGGGCGAAAGTGCGCGAGTATTACGAATCGGACGGCAAGAATGATCCGGTCCGCTTCGGTATTCCCAAGGGAAGCTATAGACCAGTTTTTTCTGCGAATTCTGCAGGGAATGTGCCAGCCATCGCCGCAATGGGGGCGCCTACAGCATACGCCACAGCCCTGAAAAGGAGAGTTCGCTCGCGGCTGTGGATGTTTCTCCTGACTGGCGTGGCGTTGCTGACGTTACTTTTGGGTTTATACTCTGTGAGTCATCGTCCGCTGAGACTGACGGCCAAAGACACAGTTCTGGTGGCCGATTTCAAAAACACGACCGGGGATCCGGTTTTTGATGGGACCCTGCAACAGGGGTTGATAGCCGAACTGGAGCAATCCCCATTTCTGAATATCGTTTCCGAAAGGCGCGTTCAAGAAGCCTTGCGTTACATGGGTGCGCCTGCTGGAGCGCGGGTCCGCGACGAACTGGCCTGGCAGGTTTGTCAACGCACGGGCAGCACCGTGGTCGTGGATGGCTCAGTTGCCACTTTGGGCCGACAGTATGTCCTGAGTTTGACGGCCCTGAACTGCCGAACAACCCAGGCTCTGGCCTCGGAGCAAATCACCGCCGAAGACAAGGAACATGTGCTGAGCACCATGGGCAAGGCCGCCTCAAAGCTCCGTGCCAAGCTGGGGGAGTCGCTGGAGTCCATTGAGAGATTCGACACGCCAGTGGAAGACGCCACCACACCTTCCCTGGAGGCACTGCAAGCTTTTAGCGAAGGCCGCGCGGCTGCAACCAAAAGAGTAGATGCTCCCTCGGCTGCTGTATTCTTCCAGCGGGCGATCGATCTCGATCCCAACTTTGCCATGGCCTATGCGGCCCTGGGCAACTCTCTGTACCTGGTAGGCGAACCTACTCGCGCGGCCGAAGCGCTGAAGAAGGCCTACGATCTGCGGGAGCGGGTGAGTGAGAGAGAGAAGTTCTACATCTCTTCCCACTACTATCAGTACGCCTCCGGCAACCTCGAAAAAGCGGCGCAAGCGTATACAGTCTGGTCGCAGACCTACCCGCAGGATTCCGTGCCTGTGGCTACGCTCGCATACATTCATGGGGGATTTGGCCAGCATGAGAAGGCCCTTTCGGAATACGAAAACGCATTGCGACTGGAGCCTGGCAGTGCGGTGAACTATGCCAATCTCGTTGCGGCTTATACTCATCTCGACCGCTTCGGCCAAGCCCACGCGACCGCTGCGGAGGCTTTGAAGAAAAATCTCGATTCTCCCGATTTGGAATTCGGACTTTATTTATTGGCGTTGTTGGAAAACGATACGGTTGCTATGGGGCAACACGCGCAGTCGCAGCTGGGCAGACCCGGCATCGAAGATATGATGCTGGCGGTACAAGCCGATAGCGCCGCATATTTCGGCGAGTACACGAAAGCCGGACAGTTCACGAACCACGCTGTCATTTCTGCCCAGCAGGCTGGAGAGAGGGAGACTGCGGCTGGCTATGAGGCTGATGCAGCTTTGCGAGCCGCGCTTGTGGGCAATCGGATCGAGAGCCGCAGACTGGCCCAGGCAACTTTGAGTCTGTCGGTCGGAAAGGATGCGCAGGCTGCCGCCGCCCTCGCTTTCGCGCTTTCCGGAGAAGACCATCGCGCGGACGCGCTGGCAACCAAGTTGGAACTCAGTTTTCCTGAGGACACGGTAGTGAAGTCTATCTACTTACCCACGATTCGAGCGGAGATCGAACTCAGCCGGCAAAATTTTGGGGAAGCGATCCGCATCTTGGAGGCCGTGGAGCCGTATGAGTACGGTTCGCCGGTCCAAGCTGTGCTTTCACTCAGCCTGTATCCTGCCTACATCCGCGGACTGAGCTACCTGGCCTCCCGCCAACCGTCAAAGGGAGCTGCGGAGTTCCAGAAAATCATAGATCACCAGGGGGTGGTCGGTTTCGAACTGATCGGACCTCTAGCTCACGTTGGCCTGGCTCGGGCACGGGCCATGGCAGGAGACGCAGCCGGTGCTCGTTCCGAATACGAGCGCTTCTTCGCACTGTGGAAGAACGCCGACGCGAACCTCCCAATCCTGCGGCAGTCCAAATCGGAACTCTCCCAGCTTCAATAAAACCGTCTTCCGCAACCACTCCCGTCCAAGGGACTAATTCTTGCCCCACGTGGCCCGATTGCAGTTCACCGGGATGAACCCTATGGGAAGGAAAACTCGCTCTCAACGTAAATATTTGAAAACAATATGTCGTAGCCGTTGCTAACGGTTGCAGCCTTGCAATTCGTTCCAGCGATGGCTAGATGTGTGGACGGCAGCCATCACGGCCGGCAAATGAGCCGATTCCATGGTTCCGAACGAGCCTCGATTTCAGAGGACAGAATGAAGGGCACGTAGGCTGGCACGGCGGCGGGTGCCGTTATCCGACTCGGAATGAGTGCCGGATGCTTGAGGCCAAAACAATTGCGTCGCGGGAGGACATCGCAATGAGTCGCAGACCGACCGAGTCCGTTCGCAAACTTGTCCTTGCAGCGCTGCTCCTGCTTTCCCTGGGGCCAATCGCTTGCGCAACCACCTACACAGTTACACAGGGCACCGGGCCCTATCCCACAATCCAGTCAGCCGTCAACGTAGCGGTGGGCGGCGATATCGTCTCCGTGACCGCAGGCGTTTACAAGGAAAGAGTCACGTTCCCCCGATCCGGTTCTTCGGGAGCGATCATCCAGGTGCTGGGCCAGAGCGGTGCAATTATCGACGGATCCAACTTGGTGTCAACCACCAGAGATGGGATCGTTCAAATCCCCGGTCGCCGGTACATCACCGTGTCCGGATTCGAGATCCGGAACTACAAATCAGGCAGCTCGAACCCAAACGTTGAGCCTGCGGGAATTTACATTTCCGGAGCTGCCACGAACATCACCATCAGCAACTGCAAGGTCCATGACATCAAGAGAACGAACGTAACCTCATCGAATTTTCTTGGGGCGCACGGCATCGACATCATCAATGCCACGTCAACTCCGATGACCAACATCGTTATCCAAAACAACGAGATCTATAACAATCTCACCGGCTGGTCTGAGACCCTCACGTTTAACGGATATGTGAATGGCTTTACCGTCAGCGGCAACAACATCCACAACAACAACAATATTGGCATCGACTTGGCTGGCGGGTATGGGGCCAATCCCATTCCAGCAGACGATTACGTGAGAAATGGGACGGTTAAGAGAAATACGGTCCACGATATGAGTTCTGCCGGCAATCCCGCTTACAGTTATCCGACGTTGGTCGGCATCTATGTCGACGGAGGCAAGAACAACATCGTGGATGGCAACAAGGTCTACAATTGCGAGTTTGCATTCGAGGTGGGATCTGAAGTTGCTGGCCAGTCTTCTGACAATAACATCATTAGAAACAATTTTGCGTGGAACAACAAGCAGGCCGGAATTGGCCTCGGTGGACCGTCGTCAAGTCAGGGCGGAGCCTCCACGAATATCATCGTCAATAATTCGCTGTTCAGTAATGACACCCTGGATGACAATGAAGGCGAGATCTTCCTGCAATACAACTGCATATCGAATACCTTCTACAACAACATTGCCTATCCGGGTACGCCAGCGTATCTCGTAGCATCCATCGATCCTACTGGGTCGTTCGGGAACACGATCGATTACAGCATGTACTACTCGCCATCCGGCTATAACTTTACTTGGAACGGCACTACCGTCAATTCCTTTGCCGCTTGGGTAACGCTTTCCGGCCAAGACAACGACAGTTCGTCAGGTGTAGATCCGCAATTTATGAGTTCGACTAACTTGCATCTTCGCACTACCTCTCCGGCTATCGATGCCGGCCTGACCTTATCGACTAACGTCGTGGGAACAGTCGACATCGATGGAGACCCAAGAATACAAGGCGCCGCCATCGATCTGGGTGCGGACGAGGTCCGATAGTTCGGCTTGAGCTCTGAAGATTCCGAAGCTCCTGCGTAGTCTGGATAATTGGATTGGAGAAAGAAAAAGGAGCCGCAAATGAAACTACTCAGAACATTTACGCTTTTCACATTGGCTTTGGCGATTTCGTCGAGTCTGTTTCTGCATGCTAGTGACGTTGCCGGCCGAATTGAGGGGACGGTTGTCGATCCCTCGGGAGCTGCCATTGCGGGTGCCGCGCTGACCGCTCAGGACACACGAACAGGTGTTGAGGCACACGTGAAATCCGGCGAAGGTGGCGCCTTTTCCTTCCGGTCACTGCTTCCTGGAGCCTATACGGTGAAGTGTGAGTTGGCGGGCTTCAAGACTGCGCAGGCCTCGGATGTGAGAGTTTTGGCGGACGAAACAACGACCCTAAACATCAAGTTGGAGGTCGGAAGGGTTGAAAGCGAAGTGAACGTCGTCGCCAGGCCAGCCCAGGTTGACACCCATGAGGCCGCGATTCAATCAAGCGTGGGCCAGGACTTTCTGAACTCACTGCCAGTGGAGGGTCGGGATCCCTTGGAGGCGCTGGAACTGACGCAACCTGGGACTACACCAGGTGTCAACGGAATCCGGTTCAACGGCCAGCGCGACAACACCGGAAACAACTACAAGATCGACGGGACCGAGAGTGTAGATTTCTACAATGGGGGATCCCCCGCCTTCCCGTCCGTGGAAAATCTCTCGGAGTTTGCCGTTGTCACAAACGCTTCGAGCGCAAAGTACGGAACCGGCGGTGGTGGTCAAGTCACTGCCGTATTGAAGTCAGGCACCAACAACCTGCATGGCATGTTGTGGACCTATCTGACTAACCAGGCATGGAATGCCAATAGCTGGGTCAACAATCGGAATGGTATTGCGCGCCCAAGCGGGAGTCAGCGTTGGTTCGGAGGCAATATTGGTGGCCCGGTGTTCATTCCGAAGCTGTACAACGGCAAAAACAAGACATTTTTCTTCTTCTCCTATGAGCAGACCCATCTTGCAGATCATCCTCTGCAACAACAGCGCATACTTACAAACGCCGAGCGGCAAGGCGACTTTTCGGCCGATTGTACATCCCCTGGTAACGACACCTGCCCAGTGATTAATGGCGTCCGCACGCCTCAATTGGATCCGTCCACATTCTCACCCATGGCAAAGGCCCTGCTGGGCAACACCAGCCTGCTGCCGACAGCGTCCGATCCGACGGGAAACTTTGCTTGGTTAGGTTCGGTTGACCTGAGCCGGAAACCGATCGTGGTGAAAATCGATGAGCAAATAGGATCGAAGCACCGCATCTTCGGAAGCCTGTTTGCGCAGAACGACCGCAAAATCGATGATCCTCTCTACGGTATCGAATTTGGAAGCGCAACTTTACCCAACGAGGGCGATTCGCGGATCGAGAACAAGCTCAAGGCATGGACCTTCAACTACACCTATATCATTTCTGACCGGAGGGTGAACACGGCCATCTTCAGTGCGCGCCCGCTTGAAATCGATTGGGTCCGCAACAAAGTCAATCCCAGTCTTAGCTGGAGCGCCGTTGGGGTGAATACGATTCAGCAAGAAACGGGTTCCTCGCTTAACCAAGTTGCGATATTCGTGAACGGAGGCGGGCCACAGGGTTTTGCGCTCTGGGGCAACTATGACAATCCCCTCAAACAGAAGGATTACTATTTCTCCGATGATTTCAACTGGGTCAAAGGACGGCACACGCTTGAAGCGGGCGTTGATTTTCGCAACCACACCAACATCAACTTCCAAAATTTCTTGGCAGCGGGTTTCTACAACTTCCAGGCGGGCCAAGCCGGAAGTGTCGGCAATTCCTATGCCGATTTCTTGCTGGGACAGGGCGCATCGTTTTCGCAACTGTCCCTCCTTAACAATAGGTTGCTGTACCCTTCACGGGAAGCCTATGTTCAGGATGAGTTCCACGCTACCCGGCGCCTGGTATTGAATCTGGGGCTGAGATGGGCGCCACACTTCGGTGCGAGCGAGGCTCATGAACGCCTCGGGGCATTCCGGCCGGGTGAGCAGTCCGTTCTCTTTCCTACAGCGCCGGTTGGGCTGGTTGTTCCCGGCGACCCCGGCGTGCCCCGGGCTACCTATCCAAACCGGTACTTGAACTTCGGTCCCCGCCTTGGATTCGCCTACGATGTGTTAGGCAACGGGAAGATGGCTCTCCGCGCCGGGTACGGCATCTACTACGACTTCGAGAATCTGCTCGGCTTCGATCAGTTTGCGGCGAACACACCGTATGGTTTGAACTACCAGCCCCAGCCGCCGAGTTCCGTGGTCGATCCGTATCAGGGCCAACAGCTATTCCCTTATGTAGTTCCCGTTCCGGGGACGCCGCAGGCCAAGAATTTCGTATTTGCTCCGCAGTTAACCCTGCGGACGTTCGATCCGCATTTCAATGCAGGTCGCATTCACCAATGGAATGTCAGCTATCAGTGGGAGCCCGTACACGACTATCTGCTGGGCGTGGCCTACGTAGCAACTCGAGGAACGCACCTCAGTACATCCGTTGACCTCAATACCCCGGTTTTCATTCCCAACGCGAGCACGGAAGACCCGGCAAACGTCGAAAGCCGGCGTCCGTACCCGCAGTTCCAGAATATTTTCGCGAACCTGGCAGCAGAAAATTCCCGCTACAACTCGCTTCAACTGACCCTGAATAAGCGATTGTCGACCCACTTTTCGTTGATGGGTGCCTACACCTATAGTTTGGCCACTGATGGCGGTGACACGGTCGGAAGCAATTTCAACTCGGGCAACTATCGCGACCCATATCACAGGAACCTCGATTATGGACCCTCGACCTTCGATGTTCGACATGTGTTGACCCTAAACTACAACTGGGAACTTCCCTCGCCGTTTAGGGCGCACGAACTCCTTGGAAAGCTTGCTGGTGGATGGGTTCTTTCGGAAACGCTGCGGGCTACGTCGGGGGATCCTTTGACGATTACCAGCCCTACTTCGCTCAATCAGGGCGCGATCACGGATGCCTTCTCGGCGAGCGGTGCGTGGGCAAACTACGTAGGCTCCTCTCCCTATACAGCCCACAACTCGCGGGCAGCAGAGGCAGCGGCATGGCTGGACATCAACGCGTTCTGCGACGCCTTTCATATAGGAGCTAACTGCGCAACCCTCGATCCCCAGGCGGGTGCCAAACTCCTGATCGGAAACTCCAAGCGCGGAATGGCCCGGGGACCGGGAAGCTTCATGAACGATATGAGTCTGAGCAAACGATTCCCCATCTCGGAGCGGTGGGGCAGCCTCGAGCTGCGGGCAACGGCCTTCAATATCTTCAACCATACGCTACTGGGCGACCCAGATACGAATATCGCCGACGGGGTTGGGGTCTTCGGGAGAATTTTCTCCGCAGCACCACCACGCCGTTTTCAATTGGCGGCCCACTACTCGTTCTAACCCAGCAGACCACGATGCCCGAACGGAGGGACAGATGGAGAACCGAATGAAGGCTGCTGCACGCTCGCTGCCTACTGGTCTCAGCACAAGGCTGCGATGGGTAGCGCTCTTGTACCTGGTGGCAAACTGCAATCTGCTGGTAGCCGGGGCCGTCATCAGGAACGACGTTGGTGTTGAAGTACAGACGGTCGAAGTGCACGGTGAATATGCTCTCGGCTCCATTTCGCTCGATGGCAAGCCGATTGAGACCGCGCTGGAGAAAGGCGTGTTTGCCTTTCGCAATGCAGCCAGCGGGCAGGAAGTCTGGTTGCGTGCGTCCACTCTCGAAACCGTCAGCCCATCGAAAGCGGTTTTGAGCGGTGCCGGAGAAGTGGGCGGTGCGCGAGTCCAGTTCCGGCTGCAAATTGAGGCCTCGCCGGCAACCAAAGCGGTGCGCTTACTCTATAGCTTCTCGACCAGCCGAGATTTGGCTGGCTGGCAGGCCGTGCTGGAGTATCACTCGGCGTTTGCCCACTCGTGGAAATGCCACATGTATCCTTGGGAAGAAGATTCCAGCCAGATCCAACGGGAGCCGCTCACTTACATCGGCATTCCGTCATTGTTTCTCTACCGTGAGGATCGCGCCGCGGGAGTTCTCTGGGGGATGGACCCAAATTGGGATTACCTCGATCCCACAACCTGGACGAAAGATGTTGGACTGTATTTCATCGATGGCCTGGTTGCTCCCCAATTCCGAATCGGCAAAGGAGAACTGAAGGGTGGATTTCAATACGAGGTCCCGATGCAATTAGTTCTCACAAACACAGCCGACCCTGACGGCATGATCACCGATCTAATGACAAATTGGATCGCATTGAACCACTATCACCCGGAGCCTCTCCAGGTTCGCTCTAACGATGAGGCTCTCAAGCTGCTCATTGACGGCCGGAGAAAGACGAAACTGTGGCGGCCGGGACAAGGGTACCTGCTGGAGAGTGGAAACGAGCACACTCAGTTCATTTACATCGGTGAACAAGGGCTCAACGCCTACTTTGACTATCTTCTATTCGAAATGACCGGAGATCCACTCTGGCGTACCCGGGCATTCGAGCAGATGGATTTCATCTGCAAAGGGCAGAACACGAATCGCGAGGACCCGAACTTTGGCGTGATACACACGCAATTCAACGTAAACCTCGCTACCCCAGGGGGACCGGGGTTCAACAGCGTTGACCGGGGATGGAATCCGGGCTATAAGCCGGACCTTAACGCGCATCTTGCGCGGTACATGTTGCTCGTCTGGCAGCGGGTGAAGGATCACGAGGGCATCGACAGGCGTGATTGGTATGACTCAGCGAGGCAAGCCATTGATTGGGTGATCCGGCAACAGAACCAAGATGGCGGCCTGCCCCAAAGAGTCGAGATCAAGGCCATGGAGGCAAGGCCGGAACTCAAGGACTGGATTGAAACGGCGCTGGAAAACCGAGTTCAGAACCAAGAGGGGGAACGTTCGATGTCGTCAGCTTCAGGCCGTGCCCTGCCGGCGATCCACGACATCTACGCTATCACCGGGGAGCCTCGCTATCAGAGCTTCATGGAAGAATTGGAGGCTTACATCTTACGGTCCGTCCACGACCGCTTTTATTACACGGGCCATCATCCGGATCTTCCGCCATTCGAACTCGAGGAAGCCAGCATCTGGGGCATTTGCGAGTACTGGCTGGACCGATATGAGGAGACGAATGACAAACGTTTTCTGGATCATGCGGTTGCTGAAGCCTATCTGGCGCTGACTTGGTGGTGCCCGAAGCAGTTGAGCTGGGTACGCAATCCCACGCAGGGTGCTGCAAGTGAACAGAAACACTATCCTCAGTATTCCGTGTATTCCTATCAGAACCGCAAACCAGAATGCCTTAAGCGCCTCTACGACAAAACCGGGAATGCGCTTTTCAAGCAACTTGAGGACCGTGTTCTGCAAAATATCTACTGGACGCAGCTGCCAGACGGAGAGTATGAGGGAGCGACGCACGAGAGAATCGCCGACCCATGGCTTGCGCGCGGGGTACAGGGTGAAGAGAAGAATTTCAATTCGCTGGGAACTGTCTATCTCGCGGAGCAGTCCGTGGATGCTCTGCTGCAGGTGCTTGAGTCTTATCGAACCGGCCCGGCAATCTACGCAGGCGCCGGTCTGACCAACCGAGTCTACCCCGGCGGAGTTGTGTTCTACTCCGAGGACATCACGGGAAAGCAACGTACACCGCTGATAGTGCGTCCCGCGCGGGGAAGCGTCGTGGTCAATGTGGGCAGTTGGACCCCGGAGAAAATGGCCTGGAACGAGAGCAGGTCCGACGCCACAAGCACGACTGATTACGAAGTGCAAGGACTCAACGCGGGCGCCACGTATCTCGTCAGCGCGGGAGGACGGTCTCAAGGCGAACACATCGCCGGCAGCGACGGCAAGATCAGGCTGGCCCTCACGGGGCTGCCCGCGCATGACTGCATCTTTTTGGTCGAACCGACGAGGCAGCAGGCTCGGAATGGCCGTTAAACCGAGAGCGGTGTGCTCCGATGAGTGACCAATCAGGAATGCGATGATCACCCTCCGCCAGCTATGCTTGTTTCGAATCAAACTTGCGGTCTTGTGTTGCATGTTGTGTATGGCGGCCAGCAGCAGCGCTCAGAATCAGCTCCTCACCAATCCTGGCTTCGAGACGGTACACAATGGCCATGCGGATGGCTGGAGAGCCTACGGAGCCGGATACACCATCGATGCGAGCGTTTCTCATTCCGGGATCAAGAGCCTCAGAGTATCTACAAGCGATAAGGTGACCACCGCTGGAGCGGTGCAAACCATTACGCTGAACCAGACGACAGCCGCACCCATTCTCATTTCCGCATGGAGTCGGCAGCAGGACGTGGACAGCGGGCAAAATGAGCAGTCCACCTACTCCCTCTATACCGACGTTACCTACACGGACGGTACGGCACTCAAGGGTCAGATGGAGCCGTTCCGCAACACCACGACGGAGTGGCAGTCGCGCAAGCTCGTGATCGCCCCCAGCAAGCCCATCGCTTCCATTGCGGTGTGCGCGCGGTTTGAGAAGCGGAAAGGCACCGTCTGGTTCGACGACCTCTCCGCCGTCGAGATCGGGGAAGCGTTCGATAGTCAGGCCATCGCGCCGCCTAGAGTAGCGCCCGGCTTCACTGGCGGCTGGTTTGCGCGGGACGTGGCAGCTAACTCGGCCATCCTTCCGTTGACCACAGGCCAGGCAAACACGGAACTCCACCTGATTTTGCAGGACCCGCAGTTGCTGGCGGAGGGAAGGATTGAGAATGCACGGCTCCAGGACACCTCCGGCACTGATCGCGCCGTAACGCTGTACTACGTGGAAAGGTTCAGGGACAGCAACACAGTTTGGTGGAACGACATTCGAAACCGGGTCTCCGTGCTGAAGGCGTACGAGATGAAGAATCTCGGCAATCTGCAGGGTGGCGCGACGGACACTATTGCCCTCTATCCATTCGCTTGCGTGACGGGTCTCTCTGGCGGGCGGGCGCTCGGAGCGGGTGTGCTGTCCGGACGCGTCGTTCGCACGGGTTACCACGCTCCTTCGCAACTCCTCTACGTTGCCTTCGACTTCGGCCTAACGGCGTCGAATCTCGCCAACAACGACGGCGCCGGGCACGGCACAGCGGACGTAAGCGTCGTGCACTACAATGTAAATTCCGCCTGGGGATTCCGCGACGCCTCCAGCATCTACTACAGACTTTTTCCGAATGCGTTTGCCCGGCGCGGACAACCTGATGGAATCTGGGTGCCCTTCACCGATCCGGCAAAGATCCCAGGCATTGCCGATTTTCACTTCAAATACCACGAGACCGATCGCGACAAACTCACCAAGCGTCAGGTGGAAAGCGATGACTCGCTCGGAATTCTGACGCTGCGCTATTCCGAGCCGGATGATCACGGCTTCAATATGGCGCCGCCTCTCACCTATGCGAACGCTTTAGCAACCCTTCAACAGGAAGCCGCCAGTGGTGATGAAGCGGACCGGGCGGTGCTGAATACAGGGGTTCGGGACGAAACTGGAAAGTACCAAATGCAGTTTCAAAATTTCCCCTGGCTTAACGGACCAAACTGGCTGCTTAACGACAGCCCCAATATCCCTTGGAGTGCGACACAGCCCTCGGGTGCTTCCATCACCTACACCCGCCATATCGGCGACACCTTATATGGCCCCGGCAACCGGTTCTCCCCCGGCGTTCTGGATGGCGAGTATGTCGATTCTCTGGAAACGTGGGACGTACTCGACTATGGCCCGAAAGCCGTGGCTTATGCCGCGACGACTCCGACGTTTTCGAACACAGACTATAAACCTGTAGTGGCAGTGTGGATGTCTACCTATGAGCTGCTCGAATGGATGAGCCGCGATTTGCACCAGCGCGGCAAGATTCTCATGGCCAACACCACTCCCATCAACCAGTACGCCAATTCGTTTGTGCTGGATGTGATGGGAACTGAAGTGGACTGGAACCCAGGAAGAGTTTGGTCGCCGGACAGCGATGCGGCCTTGAACCTGCGAAGGACGATGTCGTACCAAAAACCCTATCAGTTGTTGATGAACACTGATTTCCGCCGATTCGGACCAACAGAGGTCCAACGGTACTTTGAACGAAGCATGTTGTACGGCATCTTCCCGAGCATGTTCAGCGCTGATGCTTCCTCGAGCCCGTATTTCGAAGAACCCGCCCTCTACAATCGCGACCGGGCGATGTTCAAAACCTATATCCCCGTCATTGAGACGCTTTCTGGCGCGGGCTGGCAGCCCGTAACCTACACAGCGACGAACAATCCACACGTCCTGATTGAGCGGTTCGGAAATAGCTATCTGACGGTGCTTAACGATTCTTCCACGGCACAGCGCGTCACCGTGACGCTGGAACTGTCGAAATTGTGCGGAGCAGACGCTGCTCCGCAGAGTCTTCAGATCACGGACATGGTGACCAGGAAGGTGCGAGCTACTGTGCCTGCCTCGCCAACGGTCCGCTTCTCATTTAAGGCTGGGGCGCAACGAGGATACGCTCTCCAACTCAAACCCAAACTGCCCCGCGGGACTGACCCGCTGAAGACGGTGAATTTATGCCCCGGAGTTTAGCGGTTCGGCTCCTCATGGTGCTTTTCCTGGGAAGCATTCCCGCGGTTGCAAAATCGTGGCCTGCGGTGACCGTGGAAAAGACCTCCTATCACGGCTGGCCCAATGTGTACCGGATGTCGAACGGCACCATCCAATTGCTCATCACGGCCGATGTTGGTCCTCGCATCATCTGGTATGGATTCGCTGGCGGACAAAATGAATTCCACGAATTTTCCGATCAGGCTGGAAAGACGGGTGGAACTGAATACCGCTCCTACGGGGGGCATCGCCTGTGGGTTTCCCCGGAGGTTGAGAGGACCTATTTTCCCGATAACGCGCCGGTTCGTGTGATCCAGAAAGAAGGCGCCGTCATCTTTACGGCTCCCGTGGAAGCAGCTTCGCCGGGGACACACCTGCAGAAGGAAATTGAGGTTCATCTCTCCCCCAACGGCACTCACGTGAATGTTATTCACCGCATCACGAACCTGAGCGCCCAGCCGACGCTCATGTCGCCGTGGGGGCTGTCGTCCATGGAACAGGGCGGAGTTGGCATTCTTCCCCTGCCTCCGAAAGTGCGCTGGAACAAGGCTCAGCTCTTGCCGGAAAGCTTGATCGCTCTGTGGTCCTACACCGACCTGTCCGATCCGAGATGGAGCATCGGGTCGAAGTACCTGTTCTTGAAGGCCGATGCTGCCCCCGTGGGAAACCTGAAAGAACAGATGACGGGAATCTTCAATGCGGCCGGCTGGATCGCGTATTACCGGAACCACCATGTGTTTGTAGAGCGCGTGCAAGTCGAGAAAGCAGCAAAGTATCCGGATTTCGGATGCAATTTCGAAATGTACACCGAGCCTGGTTTTTTGGAGCTCGAAACTCTTGGGCCACTGATTGATCTGCAACCCGGGGCCACCGTGCTCCACAGCGAGGATTGGTGGCTGGTGCAGAACGTCCCCGAAGGCAGCGGCGATACCTGGGTTGACACAGAGGTGCTTCCGCGAATCGAGCAGGCACGATAGTGATCTATGAGAAAGCCTAGTTAGGAGACGGCGACGGACCGTAGCTCAAGCGAGTCAGGCATTTCGTGAAGGAGCACCACTTGGAAAATCCACTTCAGGCTCTGCTGGACCTTGCTGACAAAGAGAAGGAGGCGCGCGGACTCCAGCATACGCCGCAGGAAATCGCTCAGCAGCCTGCCAGCTGGGATTCAACCTACCAACGATGTATGCAACATCGGTCCGAGTTGAGTTCCTTTCTGAAGAAATCCGGTGTGGGCGCCAAAGATCTGTCCGCTCCGGTTGTGTTTCTGGTCGGCGCGGGAACCTCCGACTACATCGGACGCGCGGTCGTTGACCTGTTACGGCAACGCTGGTCGTGTTTTGTCTGGGCTGTTCCCAGCACCGACTTACTTACCAACATGGAGAATCTTCTCGCACCGGGTCGGGAATATTTATGGATCTCGTTTTCCCGATCCGGGGACAGCTCCGAGGGAGTGGCGGTGTTGCGGAAGGCGCTGGCCGCGTGTCCGCAGGTCCGGCACCTGGTGGTTACCTGTAACCGGGACGGGCGAATGGCCCAACTCTGTTCCGAAAAACCAGGCAAAGCACTTGCCCTCGTCCTCGATGACGCGGTGAATGACCGAGGTTTGGCCATGACCAGCTCCTTCAGCAATATGGTGGTCGCTGCCCAATGTCTGGCGCACCTGGAAGAGATGGAGCAATACGGAGAGATCCTCGGACACATGGTCGAGATGGGAAAGAAGTTTTTGCGGAACGCCGCAGAGGTTGCGGCCTCAATCGCCGCGATGAACCTCTCGAAGGCGTGCTTCATCGGCTGTGGGCCGCTGGCCTCGGTCGCGAATGAGTCTGCACTGAAGCTCCTCGAACTCACAGCGGGAGGAATCCACACCATGTCGGAGTCAGTGCTCGGATTCCGGCACGGTCCCATGGCAGCTTTGAACAAAAGCACCCTGTACACCCATTTCGTTTCTAACGATCCTCGGCGCCGGGGCTACGATGAGGATCTGCTGAAAGAAGTACGCAATAAACAATTAGCGGGAGTGACCGTAGCGGTGGCGCCGCAGCGTAGTTTGACCCTGAATTCCGCGGCTGACCACCTGATTGCGCTGGATGCGCCGCCAACTTTCAAGGATGAATACCGGCCTCCGCTGGACGTAATGTTCGCCCAGTTGCTGGGCCTGTTCTCGTCGCTCCATGCGGGACTTCGGCCCGACCGCCCCAGCCCCAGTGGCGCGATCAACCGGGTCGTATCGGATCTGCAGATCTATTAATAGTGCGCCATGATGCTTGCCGAATTACATACATTACTCGGGCGTTGGTACCTGCTGACGGTTGCCTGCGCTGCGCTAGCGTCAGGTCAGTCTGTAACGCTCTACGGGGCTGATCCCGGCCAGGCACGAGTCAGCGTTCAGGGGGACCGGATTGTCCTGGGAAACAACATGTTCGCCGCGCGATGGTTCCTTGCCCAAGGCAAAGTGGCCGGTTCGGAACTGGTCGCGCATTCAACGGAGAAGAGCATTCCGCTGTCGCGGGACCTTTTTGTTCTCAAGTTCCGTGACGGCGGAATTCTGTGCTCCTCGACCATGGGCATCACGGATAGCCCCCGAGCCGAGAGCCTGCGGGCCGAACCGGAGGCTTCCCGATCTGCGCAACACTTTCCTGGCTGGCAGGTCGTATTGCGTTTCGAAGACCCGGAACGAAAACTGTCGGTCACTTGGAGAGGAATCCTCCGGGATGGCTCCAATTACGTGAGACAGGAGCTCTCGTTCCATGCCACCAGCGACCAGCCCATCACGGAAGTTGAGCTGTTCAACTTCAAGGCACCCACGGCACGCGTGGACGGCACGGTCAAGGGTTCTCCGGTAACTATGGGGAATGCTTTTTGGGGGTTTGAACATCCTCTCTCTGTCTGCGAGACCAAGGACGAGGAGGCGCTGTGTTTCATTCGCCGCCAATTGCCGCTGCGCGCGGGACAGACGGTAACTTACTCCTCCGTGATCGGCCTAACTCCCGTCGGCCAGTTGCGGCGTGGTTTCCTGAACTACATCGAGCGGGAGCGGGCCCGTCCCTATCGTCCCTTCTTGCATTACAACTCCTGGTACGACATCGGCTTCAACAACCCCTACGATGAGGCGGCCGCGCTTGCCGTGATTCGTGCCTTTGGCAAAGAGCTGGTGCAAAAGCGCGGCGTGAAAATGGACTCGTTTCTCTTTGACGACGGTTGGGATGATCCGCACACACTGTGGAGCTTTGGCGCAGGATTCCCGAATGGATTCACTCCTCTCAGGGTTGCCGCCGAGCGATATGGAGCAGAACCTGGCGTGTGGCTCTCTCCGTGGGGAGGGTACGAACAGGCAAAAGAAGAACGTCTGAAGTATGGCGCCCAGCAGGGCCTGGAAACCAACGAAGGGGGCTTCGCGCTCTCGGGGCCGAGGTACTATGCGCGTTTCCGGGAAGTGACGTTGCAGTTCCTTCGCAGATACAGGATCAACCAGTTCAAGATCGACGGCACCGGCAACGTGAACAGTGTGCTGCCAGGGAGCGAGTTCGACAGCGACTTCCAGGCGGCGATCAGCCTGATGAGCGAATGGCGTTCGGTTCGTCCCGTGCTTTACATCAATCTCACCACCGGTACGTACCCCTCACCTTTCTGGCTGCAATATGCCGACTCGATCTGGAGAGGCGGCGACGACCACAATTTTGCCGGCGTCGGTACGTGGCGCGAGCGCTGGATTACCTATCGCGATGCGGCCACCTATCACGGAGTAGTGCAAGCCGGGCCGCTGTTTCCGCTGAACTCGGTAATGCTTCATGGACTTATCTATGCCCGGCAGGCGGGGAACCTCGACACCGATCCGGAGAAGGATTTTCCCAACGAGGTGCACTCCTACTTTGGCAGCGGCACGCAGTTGCAGGAGATGTACGTTACTCCTTCGCTCCTGAAGAACGAAGACTGGGACACGCTGGCGGAAGCCGCCCAATGGGCGCGCCGCAACGCAAACATACTGATCGACACTCACTGGATCGGTGGGGACCCGAGCAAGCTGGGAGTTTACGGTTGGGCAGCATGGTCGCCTGAAAAGGGCATCGTTACGCTGCGCAATCCCAGTGACAAACCGCAGAGCTATGCGCTGGATGTGGCTGAGGCTTTCGAGTTACCCGGGCAGGCGCCTCGCAGATTTCAGGCTCGCAGCCCTTGGCTCAAAGATCGCGACACCAAACCGGTTCACTTCATTGCGAGCGTCAGCTACACACTGACGCTGCAGCCGTTCGAGGTGATCAATCTGGAGGCATTGCCCGAGCAGTGAACAAACCGGAGACGGAGTTATGTCTCCGCCGCATGGCGACTAGGTTCGCAAGATATGACAATGCCGTATCCAACAAAACGAAACCCTCTAGCAATCGATGTCCCGGGTGAAGCTGCGCCTATTGCGGTGATTGGCGAACTCAACGTCGATCTGCTGCTCACTGGCCTCGCCGGCGCACCACAGCTGGGGCGCGAGGGTCTGGCCACGAATTTTGAAATGGCGCTGGGAAGCGCTTCCGCGATCTTCGCCTCCGGGATTGGGCGGCTGGGGCATCCGGTCAACTTTTACAGCAGAGTTGGAGACGACGACTTCGGCCATTTTTATTTGAAGGCGCTTCAGGATCGAGGCATCTCCACCAGCAAGATCAATATTTCCCGCGACAGCCGGACCGGCGTCACGGTAGCCCTCAGCATGGCTTCAGACCGGGCTCTCGTGATTCGAATACGAACTCCTTCCCGCACTCTGGCACCGGACAGGTGGTGCTTAGCCTATCCTTATTGTGGGTGCCTCCAGTGGTTCTCCCCTGAACGACCACCCAAGCCCCGCAGCTGGGACATGTCACGCACGAGCACACAATCCGATCCGCCACTCAACAATTATAGGGCGACCGAGAGCGGGCTGGCAGCCCAGGCCTCGGTTGTCGTTCCCGAGGGAACCTGGCACCGACTCGGCTCACAGGACTCGGATGAGAGCCAGCAAATTGAGAGTCTTCCCGAGAAGTCGACCTTGCTCACTTTGCAGGAGAGCAACCCGGAACGCGGCCCCTCTCCGGTCTCCGCGGTGGATCAACTCCGCAACTCTTATTGCGAAGATGCCAGGTCCCGCTCCAGAACGGCTATTTCCGTTCCAGAACAGGTCGCATTAAC
>OBLU010001872.1_pt1 | contig 19429 bp, 11 predicted proteins | sample 1518681 | NCBI WGS metagenome assembly OBLU01 (sample SAMEA3539304, study PRJEB22396) | soil metagenome | biome: tundra; feature: field; material: soil | place: USA | collected 2010-05 | depth 0.15 m
GCGCGCTCACGATGCTGCCGCGCACCGGATCCGCGCCCGCCGGCGGCAGGTCGAAGCTGAGATCCTCGCCGCCCACCACGTCGTCGACCCGCTTGGCGATCGAGCTGCCACGCTCGAGTACCGAAAATTCCCACGTGCCCTCGTGGAGCGGCCGCGTGTCCCCGCCCTCGATCAGGGTGATGTCGCCCGTGTGCAGATTCGTCGCGCGGACAGTGAGTTCCTGTGGCGAGGTAAAGCAGGCCACCTGGGGACCCGCGACAATGGCAGACTCCAAGCCGCCTGCGGGCTGGCGGAACACGGCGGTGCAGTCGTCATAGAAGTCGAGGAGCACGCCAAGCGGCGGGTCTACCCGGTCCAGCCGCGTGTTGTTCTGGTACACGTTCAATGTAAGGTCGCCTGGGCTGTAGGGCAGTTTGAACTGGGGACCGGTGAATTTTTGATTGGCAATACACCCCGGCTGCCCAACCACGCCCAACCTCGCCTCAAATTCGTCTTCCGGGCCCGCGTCAGCTACGCGGATGCTGCACTGGTAGGCCGGAACCGGTTGAATTTGGATTATGAAACCATCTCCGCTGGCATCCTTGGCTTCGTCGATCTTGCGTCCCGCCATCCGCGTCTCGACATACTTTTTGAGCAGCGGGAAGCTTACAAAGAGATCTCCCGCAGGCGTGTAACCCTTCGCCCGCCCCTTGCCGTGCAAGCCGTCGAGCAACGCGCCGGCGAAGGGGCTTTCTATTTCCGCCGGCTCACCGAACTTCGAGGAGTACAGGGTAAACCGATCCGGCATGCCACGCTGGGCAGTGCGGCCCAGTTTACGCCCGAATGGGATCAACTCGATATCGCCTTCGTTCAGAACGTTGCGGCACGCGTCGATAAAGTAGTAGTGGTTCCGGCCGCCTAGGATATTCCATAGCTTTGTTTGCGCCTCTGCCAGGTCGAGGCACTTGGTGCCCGAATCCGACGCGGTCGCGAAATCCCCGGCGACCAGCACTGCAACAGCGCGCCGGCTGGGGGCATCCTGAAAAGTGAAACCGTGGCCTGAGAAGAACACGAATAGCTCTTCGGTTGCATCCTGACCCTGCTTCACGAGTTCCACGATGGCATCGAGAATGCGCTCGCGCTCTATGCCAAACCGCTGCGCGGCGTCCGGGTAGCTGCCCCCATCCGAACAGACGAAGATGTCTTTCGGGAGGACTCCCTTCACACCCGTAAGCCATTCGGTGAAGTTCGCCCCGGCAGCGGCGGCGCCATCAATCTTCCTCGCGAGGCTGCCATCACTGAGTGGATAGTTTTCAATCGCGATGACCAATCCGCGGTTCGGCATTTATTGGCCCCTTCCTATATTGGCTTTGACGAATTCGGCCAGGGATCCACCATCCACTGCCTGATTGTTCCAGAGAAAACCGCCGCCGGTATGGAGGCCGATTACCTCGGCCGTACTCATCCGAAAGACCGGCGAGCCCGAATTGCCTCCCAGTGTCGAACAGTCGTGGGAAAAGCCTCCAGGAACACGCCCCGTTATCTGCCCGGGAGCGGCGCGCAAGACGCCTAGATTCTGACCGAATGTGCTGCGCAGGAATAAGGGATTGCGATCGCTCATCTCCGCCGGATACCCCGCAACCACCAGATCCAGTTCGTCGGGCAGTTCGCCGACGTCCGCCGCAAATTCGACAGGAATTGTGGGCTCGCTCGTACCGCTCTCGACGCGCAACAATACGGCGTCAAGCGAGGGGTGAACGGCCGCAACGCCCGTGATGTTTCGGGGCACGACAGGGTCGTAGGTATCCGCCTCGTACTGAAATCGCACCAGCCCCTGCCCCGTTTCCAACTCTCCTGTGCCGTGCGAAAGGTCTGCGAGCACGTGCCGGTTCGTCATCAGCAGACCCGGCGCGACCAGAAAGCCCGTGCCCACAGTCGCGCTGTCGGATAAGGTCGGTCCCGCAGTATCGATGCGGCCGATCCGTTCAGCATGCGGCTTCAGGGCACCGCGGAATTGCGGCCAGGACGCAAAGATGAGGGATTGCTCCGGCTTCTTGAACTCATCCGGGATGCCGCCATGGACCAGTGGCGCCGGACGCGTCATGCGAATCATCAATTCCAGTGCAGCCAGTTCCATGGGCGTGGGGTCACCGTCCTCAAGCCCTTCGAGCTTATGCAGGCAGGCCGCTGCGAGTCGACCCTGTTCGGTGGGCGGCAGCGCCTTTTCGGAGGCCACAATTGCACGGACGCGGTTCATGATGAATACCGCGGTTGGATCCGGGAAGGCGCGCTTACCGCGCGCCTTCAAGAGATTGATGTCGGCCATAGCGGCTGTTACCGGGCTAGTTCCTGCGAAGGCATGATGAGGCTCCCGTCGGCGTTCCGATAGGATTCCACGAGGCGATCGTCATCGAATTCGAGCGTAACGAAGCCGTGGGGTGAGAAGTTGTTTTCTTCTCCCGTTATATAGTCGTTGCGCCCGTCCAGCACCAGCGCGGCGGGGGCTTCATCCTTCCCCGAGATTTTGCGGAAGGCCGGATTGGCCGAAGGCGAACCGGAGAGTTTGCGAAACTCCGGCATTCCGGAATGGCCTACGCAACGTCCATACATCTTCCAGCCCACATGACGATCATAGATGACGCATTGGTGCTCGTGGCCCCAGTACCAGGCAAAGATCTTGCCCGTTTTCAGGAAGTTATCAATCTTCGCCACCAGTTTCGGCCCCGGACTGTCCAGGATGGAAAACGGCTGGTGGTGCGAGAAGAGTACGATCCGCCGCCCTTCCGCTTTGTCTATGATTCCGCTCAGCCATTTCACTTCATCGTGATGTTTTTGCTCGTCCTGGTACAGATCGAAATCCTGATAAGCCGTGTCGAGGCCGATTAAGATCCAATGGTCGTTCTGATAGGCAAAGCACGTGGAGTTCTGGCTAAAGGGAGCCTGCTGAATTGCTTGCCAGTACGGCCTGCCGCCGGAATACATTTCGTGGTTGCCATTCAACGCGCGATGTAGAGCGCCATCGTACTTTGGCCAGAATTTCGAGAAACGGTCTTTGAATTCGCCCTCTGTGCCGGAGTAATACACGTCACCGAGGTGCATTATGATGTTGGGCTTGTCTGCGCTGATGGTGTTTGCGATTACCGGCGCGCCGTAGAGGCCCGTTCCCCAATCGCTGATGATATCGAGTTTGGCGCGATTATTGAACTGCGGAATCACCTCGGGTTGGGGCGGCGGGTCCGGCCAGGGAAACCTGTTCTTCGCGTCCACAAGGATGTGCCATGCAGTCTTGGCCCACCCGAACCAGTCATTGGTATCGAACTTCGCTTCGAACGCGCCGGACGCCAGTTGCTCGCCCGGGTTCGCGTTGGACGCGACCAGACTCTGCAGCACGGATGCAAACTGGTGCTGCGGTGTTGACATGACCATCGGGGTCTTCTCCGACTGCTTAATCGCCTCCATCGCTCGTGGAAGTTGAGCCAGAACTTTGGCCTTTTCCACATCGCTGAACCCATCCAGGTCGCCTGATGCGGAATCGACCGCTTCTGACATGCTGGACGTGATTCGATTCATCTCTCGGGTGGTGGTGATGAGTTGTTCCGGCATAAATTCTAGAACAATATCAGAAAATCCGGCGATTATCCATGATGATTATCTGGCGCTGCGGATACGTTGACATACGTTGATCGTAGCTTCCCCACTGTGAAGCACCGCATATCTGAAAGAATCATCCGCTGGACATTTCCAGTCTACGGCTCCGTCCCCGCCGGGACAATACGCCTCATTGCCCAGTGGCAACCGGCGCCTGGTGTCCTGCGGGAACTCCGTTTGCAAGCTCGTGACCCTGCCGGGAACCAGATGCGCGTAGGGAAACGCTCAAACCTCCATCGCCTGTCTCATGCGCGCTCTCAGGCTATCTGGCCCCGGGCTAGCCCACCCCAACTCCTCACAGTTTGGCGCCGCGCAAAAAGTCACGCGCCACGCGCGCAGCGGTTTGAAGCGGCGATTCTGCGCTTACGCCAAGTGTCGCAGGCTGTTCAGCCTGCGCATTCAAAGTCTGAATTGTTTTTTGATCAATTCGACCCGACAGCTGTCCGATTACCCGTCGCAGATCGACATGCTTATCCAGTCCGTCCCGTCTGGCGACAATCGCCGCTTCATATGCCGGGAAGAACCTCAAATCATCTTCCAGAGTCACAACAGGCAACCTCAACAGCAATCCGTCCGTGCTATTGGCCGCAATCAAATCGACGCGCCGCTCCTCGAGCGCAGAATAGAGTTGGTCCACCTTCTCAATAGTTAAAGGACGACCTCCCAATTGGATCCCGTACCTCCGAACCAACCCTGCCAGTCCATCCCCTCTTATTTGAAACTCCGGGCCAGCCGCAATCAACCAATCATCCTTCTTCTTGGCCGCATCGGAGAGGGACCGAATCCCGAGGCCCTTAGCATCGCCACTGCGCATCACTAAGGCGAAGGTGTCTTCGAATCCCAACTGTTCAAACCACTCTAATCCGTCCTTGCCGTACTCTTGCCTGATTAAAGGCCACGGCACCTTGCGGTTGTTACTGTCCGTTTGGCCGAGAACTGCCACCAACGCAGTTCCGGAATACTCGACGTAGGCATCAATCCGGCCCGCCCGGAGTTCGACGTTTGGGTCGCGCAAATCCGGCTTTCGAATGACATCTAGCGGCAGATAGTGTTCAACATGTTGGGCAATTACCTCTAGTAAGATCCTCTGCTCCTCGAAATCCTTGCCGCCGATCCTGATCTGGGGCCGAGGGCTGCCAAACAGACGCCAACTTGCTAAAGCACCAATGCCTGCGACAACCCGCCTCGTCATTCCAAATGAGCGTCCCTCGTCGTGCTGGTTCATAGCGATATTGCCTTGGATGGTCACGGCAGGCCCTCACTCTTCCTTAAGCCTTTTCACGAACTCTTGTGTGCATGTCTGGATCTTGCCGTTGTTCACGGACGGTATAGTCGCCCGCTCAATACACTTGATCCAGTCTCCACGACTGACAGAATCGGCCTGCACATGATTCCACCTTAAGAATTCTTTGATGTCGTCGGTGCCCCCCCTCCAGTCGCCTGCCATCGCTCGCGCAATCCCACGGCTATCCTGGGCGGCCTTGCTGTGTCCCTGATTTACAGCATCTTCGCAAAACGACGTTACAACCGAAGGCGCCCCGGATAACGCACCGTAATAACATAAGTTGTTTAGATATTTCGGGCTGACAGCTTTCGGTGCGACCATCCTGACTTCGTTAAATGTCTTTGCGGCCTCGGATACCAGACCCGTCTTGGCCATCAAAATGGCGATCTTGAGAAGCTGCTCGGCGGTATCAGTATCAGATCTCAATTGCTGCGCGGCTTTGTAGGCGTCAGCGGCGTGAGCGAGATGCCCCAACCCCATCTCGCTCTCGCCGGCACTTCTAAGAGCATCCGCGCGAAAGGCGTAGGCGGCTTGACGTGCCCCCATGCCCTGGAGCCAGTCAACCTCTAACAATTCCAGCGCGTCGATTGCCGGGCCCAACTGCCCCGCACGCGCTAGAGTACGCCCTCGAGAGTACGAATCCAGCTTGCGCAGGTCATCCGAACAGGCATGGCCCAGATAGAGTGCGCACTCTTCGGGTTGCATCCCGCTTGCAATTCGATCTCGGGCTTCCTTCTGCAGGAGGCTGTCGTTTAGAATCCATACTACGATCCCGGCGCTTGCATTCACGCCGAACAGTCGCCTCGAATCTGAGCTGAACGATAGTGCAGGAACGGCACTCCCTGACAGGTAGACGCCTTCCTGAGCCCCATCGATATCCCATACGCGTACGCCATTCTCGGCCGCAACAGCCAACTTCGTAAGATCAGGACTGAATAGGAGATCGTGGGACGAGCCTCCAAGGCCAAAGCCTGTTCCTAACGTTCCTTGAAAACTGGACGAGCTCACGGCGGACTCAAGCGAATCTACGTGCCACACCGTGACCTTGCCGGCTGAACTCAGAGCGGCGAGCAGCCGTTTAGAATTCAACTGACCGAACGCCAGTCGTTCAATCTCAGCGCTGGCGCCAGACAGTTCCCGCTGACGTTGCGAGTCGATATCCCAGATCGTTACGGTACCATCTTGTGAGCCGGCGGCAAGCGCGCGCCCGTCCGGGCTGATCGCCACAGCAGTGACCGGCCGGCTCTGATGATCGGGGCGGAAAATATAACCCCTCCGCGGAAATTGCCCTCCGAGAATCGGTTCCCAGACCTTGGTGCCGTCAACACCGAGGGTCGCGACGCGGCTGCCGTCATAATTCAAGGACGCACAATAGGCGTACGGCTCATCCAGGGGGCTTGTGGGATACTTCGGACTTGTATTATAGGTTCGAACGCCCTGAAACTTATGCTCCGGATCACCTCCCGAGATTGCGATGCGGCGTCCGTCTCCGCTGAAAGCAATGTCCATGCACGCGTTACATGGGAACTCCGTTGACCCGCCAGTCTTAACATCCCGCACAACAACGACTGCCTGCTTTTGAGGCCCGACGTCAACGGTCGCAAGATACTCGCCTCCCGCGCTGAGCTTCACGGGACCGCTTCCCAGGTCATAACGTAACGACGCCACATCCCAGAGACGAACCCAGGTATCCTTACTCGCGGTCGCCAACACTCTCCCATCGCCGCTAAAGGCCAGGCTATAAACTGCGCCCCGATGCCCCGAAAGAGAGACAACGGGCTCCATGGAACCCAATGTACTGACAGTTGGCTCCGAAGGGACCACAGAATTCTGCGTCGCGAGGTGTTCGCGGCGCCCCGGACCAAGCGGTCCTGTTGACGACCCTGATCTGGGCGTTCCCCATACACTTACCTCGCCTACATCCGTACCGATTGCAACATACCGGCTGTCGGGGCTGAACGCCATGGTATTCACATCACCCGGTTGATCCCGTAGATTCAGAATTTCGTGCGTCGCGCAATTAATAAGCGCAGAAGGCCCCCCATTCATGGCGACGCCTATCCAAACGCCGTTGTCACTGGTTGCAAGAGCCTTGATGAAGCGCCGCGGTAACTTGGCCAACAGCGATTCTCTGGATAGATCTTGCGTCCAAATCCTCACCACACCGCCCGATTCTGCCGTTGCCAGCTGTCCGTTTGGCAAAAACCTCAAGGCGGTAACCTCACGGATCTCCGGCCGAACGTAGCTAAGGACACCCGGCTGGGCAGTTACCTGCAAGACGATCAAACCGGTGCTTGTTGCCGCTGCCAGGAATTTGCCGCTGGAATCGACGGCCAGGCCGTAGACCGCTCCCTTTGATTCGGAAGTGTATATAGGAATGCCTTGCCTGTTAACTATTTTTATAACACCGGAGTCGCCGGCGGTAGCGAGAAACTGGCCAACAACGACCATGGAGTTGCTCATGACACCGGTTCTTTGTTTCCCATCGACTTGAAAGCCGGCTTTGACCTCGCCCGTCGTGGCATTTAGAATGTGTACAGCCCCTGAGACCTCGGTCGATATAACCTCGTCTTCATGCGGCCTGAAGGCGACGTTGTCGGCGCCGGTAGCTGACTTGAATGCCAGACGCAGCCTTGACGCCGAAAGACTGACATTGAGTGCATGTGTAATCTCCGGAGCCAGCCGCTCTTGCCATCGCAGAAAGCGCATGTTGAAAGCGGGCAACTCGTCTAGATAGGCGCCTTGAAGACCCAACAGGAGTGCCCGCTGGGGATCCGCTTCAATGCTGGTAAGGGATGCTACGGCCAATTTCCTGGCCTCAGAGCGATGACCCGCCTTGATCGCATATCGCACAGCGGATAGGGCAAGAGCGATAGTTATCACTATGAGCACCGCCAGAGTGACTGAGGAAAGCGCCAGGCGGAGAATCTTGCCTTCGGAAGTACAAGCCACCAGGAAATCCCGGTCCACACCTGAAATGCGGTCGGGATTGTCGACCGACCAGGCTTGCGCGTGTTGGAGGGGTTTTCCACGTAGTGTCAACAGACTCGTGGGCCGGCCCTGTTCGTCCCAAGCCGCAGCCAGGTTTTGCCATTCCTGACGGAATCCCCGAAACCAATCACGATTATTCTGCACGATGGGGCCCACAAGACGATCATGGGCGACTTCCAACCACGTACCGTTCCGCTGATCCGTTCGTATCAGGTAGGCATTTTGGAGCTTGTAGATGATCTTGAGAGAGAGGGGAGTCGCCTCGGAAAGAAGCACTTGGCGGCGAAGCATCTCTTTCTTCAGGATAAGTTGTTCATCAAAAAACCGTCGAATAGTGTCTTCAAGTTGCAGATCGCCCCCCGCGACCTCAGCTGTTTTGAGAGCATAATAGGTTGCAAGTGCCGCATGCACGGCTACGTCCGGCTTGATATCTTCCGGGCGAATGGTCCGCTTGTCCGGCCGCGCCTGTGTCCAAATGTATTCGCACGCTACCTGGAGATGAAGGGGCTCAACCGAAAAGGCGGCATCTGAATCTGTCGGTGACGCGTCTGGGGCCGCTGCCAGATAGCGGGCAAGTTTTTCGGCGGCTCCGTCTGTGAACTCCACACCTTGGCGGGCCGCAGGCCGAATAATAGCTCTTTTTGCGTCGTCAAGTGATAGGAAGGTTAACGGATATCGAGCCGACAAACGGTTTGGCAGGTACTTCAGGTAAGGCTCCAGACTGGCGACATAGTCTTCGCGCATCGCGAATATGGCCCATCGGTTGCGGTTGAAGAGCGCTCGTCCCAAATCTCGAAAGTACGCCTCTCGTTCCGGGGGGTTCACTTTGGAAGTGAATACTTCCTCAAATTGGTCAAATATGAGTAATTCGTACTCCCGTGGATTGGCTGGGCGCGTTCGGCCGTCCAACAGCTCTGTGAGAGTGGTCTGCGGGGTAACCGTTGGCCAGGTAAACTTCGTACCGTCTGGGCCGGGCCGGCATAAGTAGTCGAACGTTGTCTGCACAAACGAGTTCTGATTCGTGTCAGTTCGTGGCCCGTCGGGAGCGTGGAGCCGCACAGTCGAGAATACATCGAAGCCCCGGCGGCGAAGAAGGCGCCGCAAGCCCGCCTCAATAATCGACGACTTGCCACAACCCGATACAGCATGAAGAAGGATGACCCGTTCGGAGATGATGAAATCAAGCAGCTCGCGAATTTCCCGGTTCCGGCCAAAGATACGCTCGCCGTATCGAAGGGACCGCGGCCCCACATAAGGGCATGTCGTTGAGAGAACATCAGCGGGCTTGGGCATATTCATACATTTGATTGAGGCCCTGGCGGCCCAAGTCGCATCTTGAGACGTCGGTCCAGTTCGGCTACGAATTCGTGAACCGTGCCCCAATAGATGCTGAGTTTAATATCGGATTTCCCAAAGTATTGCTCAAGTTGGTGCCGGACGCTGAGCCGGTCTTCGTGTTGAGGCTCGGATGGGTCAATCTGTACAGCGACGTGCAGGTGTCCGGCCAGTCTCTGACTGCCCGGGAGTTTCGCGATGCAGCGCATCAGGATTCGAAATTCCCAATCCTGAAGCCGAAACCCAAGGAAGAGCAGTGCCGAGTCGCAGAGCCGGGTCTTGACGACGGAAGGAATCTTCTGGTTGTTTACGGATACCCAAATGAGATGGTCAAGAAAATCGTCTTCCGTAATAGTTACCGTAGACGGCTCACTCAATCTGCCAAACAGGTGATAGACCAAGGGGTGCTCGACGGTGGCTGAGATGCTACCCACGTTGTCGGCGAGGATGTCATACGGGCCGGCCCACGGGCAGAGTTTCACCACGGGCTCTCGATTGTACCGAAGGAGGGCATCGGCCAACAGATTGTCCGGATTCGCAGAAACATAGACCGGGCACGGAAGGCGCGCCAGAACATCGTGAGGATCGAGGGCGTGGGACCGATGGAACGCTTCGCCCCACTTGGAAACCAGATTCACCATCGATTCATCCTCCGCGGCGGTAACTCCATCCTCGCGGATGCGCTCGCGCAAGAACAGGGAGAGTTCATCAATTGGGCTGCTTAAGCCCTCGTTGATCCGGACATATTGCGCCATTCGGGGAAGTTCTTCCCGATCGTGAACCGCGAATGGGTTCTGATACTTCGTCGAAAGGAACCGGGAGAACTCGACGTTGGAGAATCGGCCGAGGAGTTCGGAACCCAGGATTGGAGTACATTTCCTTTCCACGATTCGCTGGATCAATCGGTCCCATGCCGGGAAGTCCGGCGCGGCACGTTCACGGCTCCAGAGGCGTCCACTTTGAAGAGACAGGAGGAGAACAGGTACCCAAGCCTCGGGCAGCGCACCAATTTCCTGACGGGCAACGGCAACCGCCTGCTCGATCTGTCCATCTTTGAGCAGTTCATTGAAGAAGGCCCGACAGAAGCTGGCTGCCGTATCCTGATTGATCATGCTCTGCATCCCCACAACAGCGGGAATACCCGAGTCCAGGCAGCGAGGACCAACGGCAGCTAAGAAGCCATTATCGGCGCGATCAGAGAGTTGCCCTCCACCACCGGACTGGCAGGATGCGAACACGACCAGACGAGGAGGAAGCGCCATCAAACTCGTAACGCGCTCAACGAAGGTGCGACCGTCCGTGATGTCGGCTTCGTCATTGGAATTCACGAGATAAAGATGCGGCCTGTCTTCGATCAGAGTTCCATGGCACGCAAGGTATAAGACATCACAACCATCACGAACATCAGCCAGAATGTGCTCCATCGTAGCTTCGCCCGGACCTGAGCGCATCGTTACACGGGCGCCCGCGAATACGCTCGTGATTAGCTGTTCCTGCTTTGCCACATCGATCTCCGGCAACTCGATGCGACGTCCCCCAGCCGTCCGCGGGTTAGATACAATCGCAACGATTCTAAGTCGCTGCGGGGTTGGCTCGCGAAGAGCTCTGGGCGCCGAGCGATATAAGAATCGCGCAAAAGACAGCAACTCGCCCCTGAGCGGCGGAATCGCTTGATCTTCGGACTCGCAGAGCAGTTCCCATCGCACGGCGTGTAACTCGAGAGCGTTCGGGGCGATGACGAGTCGCACCCGAAAGGGCACGTTCTTCATCGCCGAAGTAGTCCGCGCGACTCTCCACGCCATTCTCGCCTCTTCGGAGCTGAGCAGGCTCCGGATAAGCAGATCGCGGTACTCTGCCTGTGACTTTGATCGAAGGGCCTCCGTGTCTAACCGGAAACTGACCGCGCCAGACGGGGTGAACGACGCCTTCTCTTCGTTTCCGGGGAAGATGATGTCGAGGGTGAGGGTGTACTCACCTGGCTCGCTTCCGCGGGCCTGCAGTCCAATCTCCAGGCAGGTAAATTTACCAGAGGCAGTTGCCATAAGGCTCCGACGGCAACCCGGTTTGCTTGCGCTTCACCGGGACGGTTTACTGACGTGTGATATTATACCCTAAGCTGAAGCAATATTCGTTGAGGTATCGCAGAGCACAAGTGGAAGCAGCGGCGCGCACCCCGGCCTACAACCTTCTGCGAACGGGAACTCAGTCACGCCTTTGAAGACGCAACATTTGGGGACATGAGCCGATGGAGGAGACTTATCTCAACGGCATCGATGCCACAACCGGAGAGTACGATCGACCGCCGTTAAATGAGACTGAACTCGCAGCGATGGCGCGATTTGCGTCGGTCGCGCCGTGTGTCCCGGTTGTCAGATCCACGGAAAACTCTCTCGGCCTGCCATTTGGCATATCCCCTTCTGATGTGTCCGATGCCGGGTGGGGGGTCGTCTTCAGCCAACGCGAAACGGTCGCGGTACGGCACGCCATCGACAAACTGACGGACCACCGGGCCGCACAATTTCGCGATCCCAGGAAACGATCCCAGCGCCTGCGGGTTCTGGACTACTTGGATGGCGAGGACAAGCGGCAATGGCTTGTGCGTCATGGCGCTGAAGTCGCTGACATCGATCCCAGGCGGGTTCCATATTATCTGCTCCTTATTGGCGGTCCAGATAAGATTCCCTTTCAGTTTGGACTTGACCTCGATCTTGATTATTGCGTAGGGCGATTGGCGTTCGAACGCCCGGAGGACTACGAAGCCTACGTATCCGGTCTGATCGAGTACGAAGGCCAGGCCAGTCCACCCCGCCGAAAGGAGGTCGCCGTTTGGGCAACGCGACACGAAGATGATCCCGCCACACGGACCAGCTTTGACGAACTCGTCCAGCCGCTCTTCCTGGGCACCGAAGAAGAGCCTCCAATCCAAACTGACACGGGGTTCCGACTCTCATCCACTTGCGCAGCCGAAGCTGACAAGCGTGCGCTGTCTTCCGCTCTTGCCGGGAGTGCTTCGTTCGCATTCACAGCCTCTCATGGCATTTGCTGGCCGGCCGGTCATGAGCGGCAACGTCTCTTCCAGGGAGCGCTCGTTTCCGCGGAGTGGCGCAAACGGCATCAGCCCGTTACGGCGACAGAGTATTTTTCTGCGGAAGACTTACCCGATCGTGCAAGCTACCTTGGACTGGTGACTTTTCATTTAGCCTGCTTTGGCGCAGGGACGCCGTTTCAGGACACCTATTTCGGTTCGCAGAACTTCCAACCGCGCAAATTGGCAACAGAGGCCTTTGTTGCGGCACTGCCACAGCATTTGCTAAAGAACGCGAATGGCCCTGCTCTAGCTGTTTTGGGACACCTGGACCGCGCTTGGGGTTCGTCGTTTCTGAACCCCAGGGCGCTCTCTACCCGACTACCCTTCGAGAACATGGTCAAGCGCATCCTGATGGGTTATCCCCTCGGTTTAGCCCTACAGGAGTTTAATGAAAGGTGCAAAAGCTTGAGCGCGCACCTCCTGACATTGCGTCAAAAAGAGCTCCAGCACGTCCACGTTACCGACCAGGAGTGGATCCATACTTGGCGGGCCAGAAACGATGCACAGGGGTATTTCCTCCTCGGAGACCCGGCAGCCCGGCTGAGAGTAGAAATACTGGACTAACCTGGGCCGTGCAGAGTTACTACAGTCGGCCGGGAACCGTAAATGCTCTGCTTTACCCACCTGTTAAGAAACCGGGTTACGGAAAGGAATAGAGCAGAAAAAAAGAGCAGAACAACCAGGTACCCTATCGATCAGCTCAGCGCCAACCTCTCGAAAAAGGGAGCAAGCGTTCTACCCAAACGCGTCCGATCTAAGGCGAACAACTCCGCGCCTTCGATTATTGACCGTACAACCCAAACATCTGCCGGCGTGGGAAAAACGTGATACCACAGTCTTCCGATCGCTGGGTCTCGCGTCCTGGCAGTAGCAAGAATGTGCGATATCAGGCGCTGAGCCGGCAGATCGTTGATACCGGATAAGGAATGGGGCAGCTCTACTTTTCGCAGAGTGGGGCTGTACCAATAGCCGAAAACCTCCCGGAGGGCGGCGAAGTCCCGTCCTTTGAATCGCTTGGTCTCTGTTATGTCTTCTCGTGCACCGGCAATAACAGTTACTCGGGATTGAACAGCCTCAGCAACTGCACGACGTAAGGCCAGAACAGAGTCAGGGTGGCACCCAAGGCCACCGCCCAGCAACTCGGAGTCTTCTTCCGCCAAGTCACAAATCAGGCAATAACACGCAGGCACACCTACATATCGTGAGAGATCTCTGACGTCTAATGTAAGGCCAAGAGCCGCGCATTGAGCCCGTATTTTCCCGACATAGGGATCCGCAACGGATTCGAGATCGACCGAACATGCATCCTGCTGAACCAGTGCCAGGGAGTATGCGTGACGTTCAAGAACTTCCAGCACACCATGAAGGACTGCGCCATAAAAGGTACAATCAGACGCAAGGCCGTTAGAACTTGGTATAAAAGGGCCTGGTACGACTAACATGCCAACGGCCACTGTGGGGCACCAGGTAGTTTCGCCTGTGTCGAAGTCGCAGACTTGGCTCCAGTTGATCGACGCTGCGAGGTCACCGGCCGTCGCAACGTCAAGTAAAGGCAAGCGTGATTCAGCCTGGGAGTCAAGCTCTCGCGCCGCGGCCAGAATCGAGGGCACCGGCCGTTCCGCACTTGCTATCTCTATAGCCTCGAAAATTGCACTCAGACGGCTTTCTTGGTCGCATGTTCCTTTTCCAGTGGCACTCGTAACGGCGATTCTCGATAGCGGTCGCGTGGCCGTGTAAACCGGCGCGTCAAAGCCTCCAAGCCGGTCGATCCGCGCAATTCGGGATATCCCGGCGAAGCGAGCCGACTTAGCAGCGATCGACGCCGCATCGGAGATGAGAGTCTGGCGCCACGAAGTGCCGTATTCCGCAAACCGTAATTCGGTAGAGAAGGCGGACATTGGCAGCCTCGCCAGTATCCATAAATACTGCGAGCCGTTTATGGCTTCCTTGCGAAGTTCGATGATGTGATATCCGACCTCGGCGAAAGCTGCGGGTACGCCGAACCCGTCGGCGCGTTCTGAAGAAGAATGCGGGTGAATGGCAGAGTGTGTGTGTCGCGTGTCAGATTCGAGGGGGAGAGCGGTTGACAAAGGTATTCTCAAGAGCGCAGTGCAGTTCGGCTTGGAGACACGGCGGAATTCCTCAAGTATTGGTAGGAGTTTCGATTGCCCGAGATAAATATGTGGCTCGATGGCAATGATCGCGTTTATGCAGTGATCGAAGAGCGGGAGCGAGGCAGGATCGCATTGGAACAGGCGGCGAGATCCCGAAGTGGAAAAGGAAGGGAAGGTTGGATGATCAAGATCGATTAAGGAGCCGGTTGGGTATGTTTGGGTGGCATCAGGAAAGAGCAGGTCCAGAACCGTGTCAAGCGGACGTCGCGTGTCGAGTAATGCTCGAAGCTGCGGAGCAACACTACAGGACATGTGAAGTTCACAGGAAGCGAGTTGGGCTCGGGTCTCGAGGTAATCTCTAGAAGTCACGAACTACCTATAACTATAACGTCGCCGTACAAACGCGCAACAGTCGTATGCGTCTCGCCGTTTGGGTGGAGTAAAGCTGGAAACGAGAGTTCGAAGATCGGATGACGGCGTTGTTGTGAGGTGTTGGAGCACGGTCCTCACCGAACGGTCCGGAAAGTATTGTGATTTCGACAGCGAGAGAATCGCGCTGCGTTCAGCTCTTGTCAGGACATGTTGCCGTTCGAAGTACTTTGTAATCGCGCGGATATCGACCATCGCATCGCTCGTGGGCTCATAGGTTTCCGGATTTATCGTCTGTGCAACTTCGTCATCGTCTTCTACCTTATAGAGGGATAGCCATCTGAACACCCCGCCAAAACCGATCATACCCAGAGGTCTACATTCGACTGCCCGCAGCGCTCCGATCGAACTCGCACCAACGACAGTCCATCCCTGTTCTATCGCCTCCCGAATCTCCATGATCGACACTGCGGCGCTTGTGAAGAAACAACCATCAAGGATGACGATCAGCCGCGGCGTCGGACTACGCGCGCTGGCAGCGCAGAGTTCTTCGAGATCTCCCCTGCGAATCGGAGGGCGAACCGTCCACTCATTGCCCCAAAGGGCATGTGCGTCCCGCAAGGAGATCGAAGTGCCCGCAAATACGTGTAGCCGATGCATCACATGTGGCCCAACTGGCTAGCACTTATTATGCCCCAGAACGTAAAGGGGGGATGCACGGAGAACTCATTTATCAGCGACCAATGCTGAAAGTGATCAAGCCGCCTTCGAGACGCGCCATTATCTCATCTCTCCAGCGGGCTGGCAAAGAGTCTGCCGCCGGGGCCAAGACTCCAGCCACGTGTCGGTACCACATCACGATGCCCGGTCTGATTAGCAAGTGAGGTCCCAGGACCGGGATTAAGGGGAGCGTACACTGCCCGCTCGCGATCCGAAATCCCGGCCCAAGACGACAAATCCCGGAGGGCTGGAGGCGGAGTCTCCATTTCCGGGAATGCCTGCTCCCTGTGTGTCATGCCGCCTGACGGATCGCGCGTAGTCGGGCCGTTCCGCGCTTCCGGGGCGTCTGTGGCTGCGACTCGTGCGGAGCGTAGTAGGCGATCACGTGCGGTCCGTAACGGATCGAGACGCGGCCATCCAGGTGCTCGTGCAAGATGGCGCTTTGACCCGCGAGGATGTCGCGCCAGGGGGGCGCGGTTGTCCAACGCAACGGTATTGTCGTTGTCCACAGTGCGTTCATGCTGCATGCTGAAAATCCAATCCAAGTCTTTGCGTCGCATGCATACGAACGCCGTGCCCTTCTGTGCCGCAGTAACGGCAAAGCGGCCGTTGAACTCCGCCGTGTACTCTATCCGCAGGAACTCATCGGCTCGCTCCACATCACCGGTCCCCCGCGACCCCAACTCCTGCGGCAGTCGCCCTTGCCAAATTCCGAGGCTTCGTTCCGAGCGGCCCCGCGCCTGCGGCGAGTAGGCGGCGATCATTTTGAACACCGGATTCCTGCGAGGTCCGAGCATCGCCTCCCCTCCTCCAGCATTTCTTGCCGCCGTCTAGGCGGACCATTCACTTGTTAATTGCGGCGGACAACTCACATATTAGCGACAGTAAACCTCCAGCCGGGTTGCAATCCTTCATCTTTTGGCGGTATACTTCTGTAGGCTATGGATGACTCTCGCACACATTATGGTGGGCTGCTGATTCTGGCGCTTCTTGCGAGCGCTTCAACTCCGGGCGTTGATGGCTTGAGCCCGAGCCGGGTTTCCTATCTCAGGGCGCTAAAGGTCCTTCACCTGCCGGTGGATGGTATCAAACCAGAGGTAAGGGGCGATGCTCGAAAACCGTTTGCATCCTCAAGTAATCGGTTGATGACTTCGCATATCGCAGGGGGAGAGGGCCTTTCATAGGTTGTCGGCTTCTAACAGGCTGCTGAAAAATGGCATGTGACGGAATTGAGCCTTCTTCCCATTCCTTCTTCCTGAGGCTGAGGTTCATTTGGTCGCCGGGCCCACGTAGCGGAATACCGGCTGGAAATGCGTGTTTTCAAAATTCAAAACACAATTCTCCGCCGGACTACACGGATTGAACTGCCGGCGCTATCAGATTCCGCATTTGCACGTGGTTGTAAGCAGCAGCGGTGAACGTTAACACCCACGCGACGGCTTCCAGACCGGGATGCCGAGTCTTGCGTAGCGTGCCAACCGTCTGGACCCAGCCAAACACTTCTTCGATTCGCTTCCGTTTTCGCTGGCTCGCTTGGTAGCCATCATGCCGCGTCGTGTGGCCATCAATCGCGCTGCCGCCCTGACGCTTAGTGTTCTGCGAAACATGCGGAGTGACATTCATGCCGCGCATTTCCTTTACGGAGTCTTTCGTGTCGTACCCTTTATCGGCGGCCAGCGTGATACGCTCCCGTATGGTCAAAATTCCAGAACTTACTGAAACCACGGGTGATGGCCCTACCATTCCCAACGGCCCTTGGAAGACGTTACGCGCCTATTCTGGACCTCGTTATGTTACGTCCATTTCGACTCTCCTCCCCTGGAACGTCACGTTCAACTCGCGCCCATGATTGGATTTTTTCAATCAAGATCGAGTTTTTTGGCGACACGGCTAATGTTTTCCTCGGATTTGCGGAGTCTGCCCGTTTTGGTGCAGCAGTATGCGCTTTATATTGCACAGCATAATTCGCTTGGTATTGCACGGCATGATAAGCTTGTAAGAGCAGGATCAGAGGCTTTGGCCGATGCGGACCGTACGCGCAAATGGCAACCCCCAATGAGAAACTCGCGGCATCCCTGACCGTTCTCCGGGATCTCCAGAAAAGCGGCCGACGTGTGTTCCAGTCGCAGGAACTCACCCGGGTTCACCGCGAGCGCCTGATCCGGAGCGGCTTTCTCCAGGAGGTCATGAAAGGCTGGCTAATCTCCTCCAGCCCCGGCGTGCGCGACGGGGACGGCACCCCATGGTACGCGTCCTTCTGGGAATTCTGCGCGCGTTATTGTGCTGAGCGCTTCGGCGAGGAATGGCATCTCTCGCCTGAGCAGTCGCTTCTCCTCCACGCCGAGAAATCCGTGATCCCCTCCCAAGTCATCGTCCATAGTCCCAAAGCGGCCAACCACAAGGTCTCGCTACTGTTCGGCACGTCGCTCTACGACCTCAAGCGACCACAAATGCCGGCGACCTCCGACCTCATACTGCGCGATGACCTACGGCTCTTTACGTCGGCCGCGGCCATCATCAGAGTGCCGGAATCCTTCTTCACCGCCAATCCAGTCGAAACCCAGGTCGTGCTCGCGAGTTTGCGCGATGCCTCCGAACTGCTGCGACGCCTGCTCGACGGCGGCCATTCGGTTGTCGCCGGCCGTTTGGCGGGCGCGCTCCGCCACATCGGGCGGCCCGACGCGGCCGACGAGATCGTCACGACGATGAGAGCCGCCGGCTACGACGCGCGCGAGAGCGACCCGTTCGGGGACCGCGCGACAGTGGCGGCGGCAGCACCGGCGGCACCGATCGTCGGACGGATTCAGGCGATGTGGGAAGCCATGCGCGGGAAAGTGCTCGCTGTCTTCCCGCCGCCACCGGGCCTGCCCAGTGACAGGACAGCGTTCCTGCAATTCGTCGATGACATCTACCAGTCGGATGCGTACAACTCGCTGTCGATCGAAGGCTACACCGTCTCGGTCGCGCTTGTCGAGCGCGTGAGAGAAGGGAACTGGGACCCGGACCACCATGACGACGACCGGCAAAGCCGCGATACGCTGGCGGCTCGTGGCTACTGGCAGGCTTTTAGGGTCGTGAAGGCAAATGTCGAGGAGATCATCGCCGGCGTCAATGCCGGCGGCCTGGTCCGGACTGCGCACCGGGACTGGTACCGGGAGCTGTTTCAGCCATGCGTCTCCGCAGGCCTGATTGCGCCCTCGGCCCTCGCCGGCTACCGCAACGACGCGGTGTATCTGCGCACGTCCCGCTATGTTCCGCCGAGGTGGGAAGCCGTCCGCGATGCTATGCCTGCCCTCTTCGATCTGCTGGAACACGAGACCGAGCCCGGCGTGCGCGCCGTCCTCGGCCACTGGCTGTTCGGCTATGTGCACCCGTATCCCGACGGCAACGGGCGCATGGCGCGGTTCCTGATGAACGCGATGCTCGCTTCGGGCGGCTATCCCTGGACCGTAGTCCGCATCGAGGACCGCGCCTGCTATCTCGCCGCGCTCGACCGCGCCAGCATAGACACTGACATCGCGCCGTTTGCAGAGTTCATCGCAGAGCGCGTCAGGTGGTCCCTGCAGCAGTCCGCGTGATTCCCGGCCCCGCGCCGTGAATGCTGTCGGAAGTAGCTGCTGTGGTTCAACAGCCCTGTGAAGTACGCCAGCAGCTGCGCCCATTTCTTGCCCTGCATCATCAAGGAACATCGGACGGTCTGGTGCGGAACGCTGGCGAATACTCTGATCAAACACGGGGAAGCCCCTCCGCTGGTTTGCGGAGACTTCCGCCTCCGCCGGTCTGTTCCCAGTGTTCCACGTCTGTTCCACGTGCGAGCCGAGCCCAACTCGTGACGTTTCAATCGTGTGAGTCTGCTCACCCGGCCTGGCCCACTTCGCTCATCTGATTTGGCCCACCTCC
>OBLU010001873.1_pt1 | contig 19429 bp, 25 predicted proteins | sample 1518681 | NCBI WGS metagenome assembly OBLU01 (sample SAMEA3539304, study PRJEB22396) | soil metagenome | biome: tundra; feature: field; material: soil | place: USA | collected 2010-05 | depth 0.15 m
CTGCCAAGTCGGTGTCACGGTTCGTTGGCGCAACACGGTTGTGACAGGTTCAGGAAGAGAAGGATAAGCTTTACCCGGAACTTGAGGGCACTCGCAAGAACCTCAAGACCCTCCAGGACGAGGTAGCAAAGATCACAACTGAGCGAGACCAGAGAATAGCCGAACAGACTAAGCTCCAGGCTGACGCAGCTGCAGAGGCAAAGGCCAAGGCAGACGCCGAGGCCAGCGCCAAGGATCTCCTAGCTCAACAAAAGGCTGAGTTCGAAGAGCGCTTCACCAAGCTCGACACAGAACGTGAGCAAGAGCGCGCTGTATTCGCCAAGGAAAAGTCTTTCAACGAACTGCAGAACTACATCACTCGTCGTGCAGCTGAAGAAAATGCGGCACAGACCATTGTTCCGGAGCTATTGCCCCTCATCAATGGAAACAGTCCTGAAGAAGTAGAAGCATCCATTGCTACTATGAAAGTCACGACTGAGAATATAGTTAAGTCGTTGAAGGACGCACAGATTACTGCACGATCAAGGCAGACTGGCGTAGCCCCCACCCTTCCTGGAACAGGTCCAGTGGACCTTCAGCCCGGTACGCTCACGTTCACAGCTGAAGAACTCAAGAACATGTCGATGGCAGAATATGCCAAGTACAGAACCGCGCTATTGGGTGCATCCCCAGCAAGTCAAAACCGTGGAATGTTCAGCTAATCCAGCTGAGCCCCTCTCCTAAGGAAATCAATGCCCCTGTGGCTCGAACCATAACCTCCACACGAGTAGTAGTTACCCTTGAGACCCTCTTCCTCTGCCGGAAATGCGGGAAAGAGAAACCAGCAAGTGAGTTCCGAGTAAGAAGCAACATAAAGAAAACCATCACATCCAACTGCAGAGACTGTTGGAATGAGTGGCGAAGAATCAACCGAGCTACAAATCCTGAACGAACAGCTGACGAACAATGGTGGGACAACCTTCGGAAGGCTTGTCGCAAGCAAAGCATTACCGTTGATGATTACTTCAGGCTTTATGATGAACAAGACGGCAAGTGTGCAATCTGTGAGAAAGAACTCCAGGTTGCAGCGGGCAAAGGAAAATCTGCCAGCATTGATCACAGCCACGACACGGGACAAGTACGAGGCCTACTTTGCGGCAAATGCAATACGGCAATCGGCTTGCTCGATGAAGACGTAAGTCGATTCTCAGCAGCCGCGAGTTACCTCGCAAAACACCCAAACCACAACATCTCTACAGAAAACATGTGATTCTATGCCATCCGCGATTACGGGAACGCCCTACCTCAGCGCATCCCCAACCTCGTACTCGGGCGCTAACAGCACCCTGGGTCAGGCAATCCAGACCATCTGGTCCAAGGAAATCCTGTTCCAGTCGATGCCTATCCTGCGATTCGAGCAGTTCGCCGTCAAGAAGACAGAGCTAGGTGTACAGCCTGGTCTGACTATCAACTTCATGCGTTACAACAACCTCGGTAAGGCTGGACAGCTTACTGAAGGTGTCCGCATGGTGACCAACAGCATGAGCGCATCTCAGTTCTCCATTACCGTGGCAGAGCAGGGTTACGCCGTTGCCGTTTCCGAGCTTCTTCTGAATGCGTCCTTCGATGACGTTATGGCTTCGGCTTCACGTCTTCTGGGCCGCAACATGGCTCTGTACCTGGACGAGTCTGCACGCGACACCCTGTATCAGGGCGCGTCAGCACTGTTCGGCTACGCCCCACCATCAAGCCCCATCGGATTCAACTGGTACGACCACGGTACTGTTGCTGCTAACTACGCAGCCGTACAGGCTTCCGGTAGTTCCTTCTACACCCCAGCCCTGATCAAGGATGCTGTGGAGACCCTGGCAACAAAGAACGTGCCTCGGCTGGGAGAGACCTACGTCAGCTTCCTACACCCTCACCAGAGCCGTCGACTACGTGACACCCCCGAGTTCATCGAGGTCACCAAGTACGCAGCCCCCGGTAACTTCATGCTCGGCGAAATCGGCCGTCTAAACGACGTCGTGTTCATCGAGACCACGCAGATCACGGTTTATTCAACCGGTACCTATCCTGCCTACAAGTCAATCTTCATCGGTGACAACGCCTTCGGCCACGCCATCGCTCTGCCGGTTGAGCTTCGCGACGGCGGTATTCTCGACTTCGGTCGTGAGCACGCACTGGCGTGGTACTCAATCTGGGGCCTTGGTGTCATCACCGACCAGGCAATCATCGTTGGTTCAACCAACTAAGACGTAGTACCCCAAGGTGTCGTGTCGCTGGCATGATGCCTTGGGGTACTCTGCTCATAGCACCAAACCTTCTGAGTCAAACACGGAGAACTGAATGCCACCTACACAACGCAAGCGCCCAGGCGACCTAACAGGTCGTACGGTCGAAAGACAGAACGAAGAGAACAAGGAAGCCCTTCTAGCTCGGGAAGCAGAGATCTCTCTGACTAACCAGGCGAAGGCAGCAGCCAAGGAAGGCGTCATTGACGTCGACACCGGCTTCGAAGATCCGGATGCAGTAGACGAGAACGATAACGAGCCTGGTGATGGCTTGACTGCACCACCCGCAGCCGTAGTTGCCCCCTCTGCTCCCCCAGTTCAGCGTCAACCAGAGTCTGTGGTGCATCCTGCAGAGGTTACCCATACCCCCGACGTCACAGTCGAGAAACCCAGAGTTACCTTCCGGGTGAACTCTGATGTCGAGAACATGACCTACGGCGCGGGTACCAACTACACGTTCAAGGAAGGCCAGCGATACAGCGGCACCCAGGACCTGTACAACCACCTCGACTCCATCGGGCTTATCTACCACTAGGCTAGGCAATGCCAGGATTTCTAACCGACTACAGCGCCCCACTTGTTCTTGACAACATCACCAAGCGCGGCTCTGCATCCTCCTATCTTGAAATCCTGACTGCAGCACCTACGCACACAAGCACGTTGGCTACGGTCACTGAGCTTTCGATCAGCGGCTACTCACGTCAAGCAGTTACGTGGTCGGTCCCGGCATTCAACACGAGTGCCGGGGCTTGGCTTACGTCTAACACGACAGCTATCGTGTTCGGCCCATTCGCAACAGATATGACTTCCATTGCGATATACCTCATCCTTGTAAGTGCAGCTTCCGGCACCTCTGGAAATATCCAGTACGCCTTCCAGCTTGACCTCAACTTCGAGGCACTGGCCGGTACACCTGTTCAGGTTGACGCAGGATTGCTCGCACTCTACGCAAGCTAAGGGTTAGGTATGGCAACATTCGCAGACTTGCTTGCCCGTACCCGCCTCGAACTTGGGGATCAAGGGGCGCCCTTCAGGGGTATCTTCCTGGGTGACGGTAGTGTGCAGGAGTATGACCTGCCTGCCACCAACGTGTCGCCAGATCTTGTGGCCTACACCGTTATCGGTACGACCTCCACCAATCTCACCCTGGGTACTGACTTCACCCTGGACGAGAACAACGGAGTCATCAACCTGACCGACCCGCTGGATGACGGCACGACTTTGATCGTGACCGGTCAGCGCTACGGCCTGTTCAGCGACCAGGAGCTTGCACTGTATGTGCAAGACGCTCTTGACCAGCACGCAGCCAACCGCACAGTAAAGGCTCGTTACCGTGATGGTGACGGCTTCATCAAGTACGCCGTAATACCTATGACAGTGGCCAGCCTGCCGGTAATCGAAGAGATGCCGGTCTCTTTGCTTGCCACAATCTGGGCCATGTGGGCAATGGCCAACGACGCCGCATCCGACATCAACATCCAATCCCCCGAGGGCGTCACGATTGACCGTGGCCAGCGCTTCGCACAGCTGCGTGCACAGATAGACTTCCTGACCGCGAAGTACAAGGAACTGTGCCTCTACCTAGAAATAGGCCTGTACAAGATCGAGATGTCCACCCTTCGCCGTGTTTCTCGGGCCAACAACAGGCTCATCCCTGTATTCGAAGAGCGTGAGTACGACGACTACACGTTGCCAGACCGCATCCTGCCTCCCATTGATGAGCGCTTCAAGGATGAGAGTGGTATTCCTTCCCCCGCATTCGGTGCATGGGGCGGTGTCTAATGGCTGCACACGAGAGTCTCTCTCCTCAGCAGTTCGGTGCTAAGTACCAGCCATTTACTCGGGGAGAGCAGGACTGGACCAAGACCGCCTACGGACACAACGATGCCAACAAGAAGCAGGCATACGAGTACGCCAATGGTGAGGCATGGGACAACGAGAATAACGTCCTCTTGAAGGACAAGCCAAGCAGTGGTGGGCAGGCGGTCTTTCGACCCAGCCAACACCCCGGAAGTGTGAACTAATGGGCCAGCTTGACTGGAAGCGTGGGCGCTTCGATCTCACGTATGAGACCACAGACCAGGAAGACGCCCTGCGTGGTCGCATTGACGAGGTAGGAGACTACTTCGACTACTACCGCTTCGACGCCGCGAACTCCACCATCGACCCCGTCTACGACGAGGCAGTCGGGCAGGGCAAGGTCTACAAGGGCCCCTTCCGCTGGCCAGCTTGGCACGTCACTCACCTCAACGGCGTCAACGAGAACGGTCAAGAGGGTTTCTACTTCAACGACTCTCTGCATGTCACCGCGTCGGTCTCCGAGCTAGCCTCGCTGGGTCTAACTGATGAAGACGTCAACACTGGTGGATACTTGTTGGACAGGATCGTTTACCCGCCCGATAAGAAGCAGTCCAAGGTCTACCGCATCACCAACATCCAAATCGTGGGGCAAGTACAAGAGCGCCACGTCATCATCGGCATCGACTGCACTCAGGTGAAGCCAGATGAACTCGGTGATGATTTAGCCTTTCAAAAATGGAGTGTTCAGGGAGGTGGGAACTAACATGTCTCAACGCAAACCCGACCTCAGCATGGATGTCATCGAGTCACTATCAACACTTAACGAACGATCATGCCTGTTGTTCTGGGAGAATCAGCTGTGGGCAGTGTGTTCGTGGCCTGCTGTGCCGAGACTGCAACAACATCCTCGGCCTCGTACAAGACTCACCGGCTAGGCTTCGTGCCTCTGCCGATTACCTAGAGGGCAGATAATGGCAGCCACAGACAACATCAACGAGGATCAGTTCCCTGAGATCTCATCCAGGGCAGCTGCTGCTATCGCTGCCTACCACTGCCCTACGTGTAAGAACGACTCGGGCAGTAACCCCAACTGTGGCACCTGTGTGGCCACCAAGAAGCGCAACGACCGAGCAGCTGTCCGGCAGGACAGACGAGACGAAGAAAGCATGTGGTCCTAGTGGCTAAAGACGAAGGCTCAGCAGACAGCCGAGTGGCTGCTGTCTTCCACGACAAGCGACAGTTCCCGACGTCCAACGTCAAGAAGACGACTGCTACCTCTACTCACTTTGAGCATGAGCTTATAGGTAGCCCTCCCTACAGCGCTCGCGCCACAGAGCCACGGGCACAGGGCGACAGTGTCAGGCTAGTTAACGGGGCCAACAAGACCATCGGCGGTGCTGGACAGCTACCTAGTGAGACCTACCCCTTCCTGTCTCCCAAGAACAGCACCACCGCACGCCGCAAGGCTGCTGGGGTTGAGTCACCGGAGATGACCGCCGTGCTAGGACCCAAGGTCCGCAAGAATGTCCTCCGCACTAGGGGTGTTGGTGAAGGACTGGCTGGCTACGACACCAAATGAGCATCCTCCAGGCTGACCAGTTCGGTGACATCAACGTCGACCAGATGTACAACGCTGGGTACCCTCCTGTGTATCCGAAAAATGGCAGCCCTACTGATGAAGATCTGGTCATCCCACACCCATGAGCAACCTGAGCCCTGACCAGTTCGGGAAGACCGATGAGTGGGTACCTTCGCAGCCCCGAACTCCTGAGCAGTTGGCCAAGAGTAGAGCCGGAACTAAGATTTTGGCTGAAGGTGAATACCGCGTCGCTCGCCACAACGAAGTGATTCAGCAGGAGAACCGTACTCGTGGTGGTCGAGGAGAGATCGAGCACGAGAAAGCCAAAGGCGTAAAGCAGCCAATCACCTATAAGGACTGGATGAATCGTGGCAGCCAGCGATAACCTAAACCAGGATCAGTTTGGTTACCGGGGTAACCACCACGCCCCCAATGCCACATCCTTCGGCGCTCCCATTCACAATCCTGGTGAGATGTTCCCAGACATTGATACCCACCCCGAGTACTACAGCGGGTACGGAGACAAGTCGTGGGATCGAGAGAGCCATAGTGCTATTAAGGCAGCTAGGGGTAATCCGGAGGCACCCGTTACCATTCACAGGGCTGCCCCCAAGGGAACGAAGGACATCAATCCCGGTGACTGGGTGTCCACCAGTAGGGGCTATGCCTTCCAGCATGGGTACAGCAACCTCAGTAAGGGCTTCACTGTCCTGTCAAAGACAGTGCCCGCAAAGGAAGTGCACACCAATGGGGACTACATCCATGAGTGGGGTTGGAACCCCAAGCAGTAGAACCGTTAGTATTAAGGTGCGAACGTCAATGCCCATACGAACTGACCTGAAGGCCTTCTAAATGCCTGTTTTCATGCCTGACGTATCGGCACAGTTCGTATGTGATAACCAAGCTAGGTGTTCGTAAATGCCCTGGATTTACTCTGAGGACGGCGCGCTTAAAACCAAGCTGTCTGGGCTAACTGTTTCTGATGTCAACGATGGTGCTCTGCCTGTCAAGGTACGTTTCCGGACCCCCGAAAACGAACTCGGACGGATAACCTATCCGCTGATTGTGATTGATCACACGGCAACCAGCGTGGGGCACAACCGCGAGCACCGTGGATTCATCCAGGTTCCGTATGCCCCCGAGGGATATGCCAACTGGGTGCAGCCAACAGACACCTCTATTGATCCATCCGTTAGTCCTTACTATGGGGAAGAGCCAATCCCCATGAACATCGACTACCAGATCACGCTCTACACTCGCAAGGCAATGCATGGTGTGACTCTGGTACCGACACTGAGCACGATGGCCTATCTTCCCCCAAGATTTGGCTACCTGCAGGTGCTGGACGACGGCACGATCCGCACTCTAGAAGTTCTCGGGGGACCAGAACCGTCAGATGCTCTGGATGCAGACGGCAAACGCACCTTCATGTGGACGTATGCAGTACGCGTCTACAGCGAGATCTTCCTCTCGGCCCTCACCACACTCTTGGCTACCGAGAACGTACAGGTTCGCCTGTCCGAATACGAAAGTCTTCCTGTTTAGGAGTTACACAGCATGACAGATTACAAGCGCCCAGGAACCTACATCCAGGAGTCCCTTACTCCTCTGGTGATAGACACCGGCACCCCAGGAGCATCTCGCGCTGCATTTGTAGGCACCCACACACAGGGTCCGGTTCTGCCTGCCGTGATTAGTTCGTGGGCACAGTTCGTGCAGCTGTATGGAGGATTCGGGACGGCGACAGACTACCTGCCTTATGCTGTCTACCAGTTCTTCAACAACGGCGGCAGCACCTGCTACGTGGTCCGCGCCGTAGCCTCTGACGCTGTCACAGCCGCCACCACCCTGAACGACACAGCAGGTACACCACACGCTATCCTGACCGTCAGCGCCCTGTCTCCTGGTGTGTGGGCTAACTCCTACGCAGTCGAGGTTGTGCCAGGCGGTAGCGGCGTTGACCACTTCACCTTGCTGGTCTTAAATAGTGCTGGCACCGTGGTCGAGCGCTACATTGACGTCTCTCCAAACCCTGCCGACAGTCGCCACGTTGTCAACATCGTCAACTCGGCGTTCAGCGGCTCAAATCTCATCTCCGTGGCCTATGTCTTCAGCGGTACGTATGTACCAGCCACCAACGCGCTAGCCGCTGTATCGAGCCCACAGAGCCTCTCAACGGGTGCTGACGGGGTAGCTACACCTAGCCTTCTGACCGCAGCCCAGCTGCTAGCCTCTGTCGGCACAAACCTCGACCTGAATCTACCGGGCGTAACCAGCACAACCACTCTTAACTCGGTGGTTTCGTGGGCAGCCGGTGTAGGCAACATCTTCGTGGTCATCGACACCCCACAACTGACAGCCCCGATTACCTCGGCCTCAGCCACCTCTGCCTACACCGGCTACGCCGTCACCCAGTCCTCATATGCAGCTATCTACGGCCCTTGGCTGAATGTGGTGGATCCGTCTTCATCATCAATAGGTGCCTCTCGCCTGCTTCCTCCTGGCGGTGCTGTTCTTGGGCAGTACGCAATCACAGACGTTACACGCGGTACGCAGAAGGCTGCCGCAGGTATCGGTAACGTCATTAAGGGTGTGCTCTCTACTGAAGTCACCCTGGTGAACACTGACCTGGATACCTTGAACGTTGCCGGTATCAACATCATCAAGTCTGTTCCCGGTGCCGGATTCTGCATCATGGGTGCTCGTACTACACAGCCCGGTCTTCCTTCTCAGTACGTATCTACTCGGCGTACCTTGATGCGTATCGAGAACTCGTTGATCAACCTGACCCGCTTCGCGATCTTCGAGCCTAACGGTCCCGTTCTGTGGTCCACCCTAAGCGCTGTTTGTGGACAGTACCTGACTGGCTTGATGCAGTCCGGCGCACTGCAGGGCACTACGCAGCAGACGTCCTACTTCGTTGAGTGTGACGCGACGAACAACCCACCAACATCTGTGGCCAATGGTTACGTCTACATCGACGTAGGTGTAGCTCTCTTGAGTCCTGCTGAGTTCATTGTCATCCGTATCGGTCAGTACGAGGGCGGATCCTCGGCTACCCAGACTAGCTCCTGAGGAATCTAAATCATGGCTGCTACCGTAATCTCTTCAATAGCCCGTCTGGCCACAGACCCGCTGCGTAACTTCAAGTTCCGCGTCCAGATCAACAACCCTGCCATCCAGGGCATCGCCAATCTCGGCTTCATGTCCGTGTCCGGCCTGAATATCACGACCGAAGTTATTCCGTACCGTGAGGGCGGAATGAACACCACTACCCAGAAGCTACCCGGACAGTCGGACTTCGCTCCGATCACCCTGTCCAAGGGTTTGGCTATTGGTGATACCCACATGATGCAGTGGATGCGCCAGCTGTTCACTGTGCTTCAAGGCACCGGAACAGGTGCCCCAGGCCAGGACTTCCGTGCCACCATCGACGTCATGGTCATGGACCATCCCGTTACGGCCACAACTTCTGTGCCGGTAAAGGGTGCGTGGCGTGTCTACAACGCATGGCCAACAGCAGTGGCGTGGAGTGACCTTGATGCTGGCGCTAACGCAATCCTTGTCGAGCAGGTTACGTTTGCTCACGAAGGATTCGAGTTCCTGATCGCTAGCCAACTGGGAACCCAGTCGGTGGCGTTCGTTAACTAACTCTCGACATATATAAGGCGCACAAATGGTAGAAACCGTAGGCCAAGGCCTCGGACTCGATGCAGTTGCAGATCTTTTGGTTGAGTCGGAAGCCCCCACCAAAGAGATCAAACTTCCTGCTAACGGATCTGTAAAACTCGTGTGCGGATTGGTTCGCAGTCCTAACGCCGAAACCATCTATGACGTAGAGGTGCAGGAGCTTACCGGGGAACACGAAGAACTGATCGCCAAGTCTCGTCGCTCCCCTAACATCGCTCGCTTCGTCTCAACGATTCTTGAGTGCGGAATCTCCACCATTGGCGGGGAGCCTGCACAAAAGGCAGACATCAAGAAGCTACTGCTGGGTGACCGAGAGCAGTTGCTGATGGAGATCCGTAGGGTTACCTACGGAGATGAACTAGAGTTCGCGGGCCTTAACTGCCCTCAGTGTGGTGAGCTTCTGGATGTCACCATCACTCTAGATGACATCCCTATCAGCAGGCTTGAAAGTTCAGAGGATCGTGCCTTCGAGGTTAAGCTGCGTAAGGGTGGTAAGGCAATCGTTCGTCTACCAAACGGCGAAGACCAGGAAGCAGTCCTGGAAAATGCCGAAGCCACCGATGCGGAACGTAACACCGTTATGTTGGAGCGCTGCGTAAGCTCCTTGGTAGACAAGGCGGGGAATAAGACACATGTACCTTCCCGCCCAGTAGCTGTTCGTGAACTAAGCGTCCCCGACCGCCACGCCATTCTTGACGAGGTCGTCAAGCGGCAGTCCGGACCCAACTACAATGGTGTGACGTTCACGCACGAATCGTGTGGCAAGGAGGTCCCTCTGTTCCTAGGACAGGGGGACTTGTTTCCACATCTGTAACTATCAAAATACTTACCACGAATACGAAGAACTCACCGAACTACGTCCGGCATGGAACCTTGACTCAATACGCCGGTTGACTCCACGCGAGCGCAAGCATTGGCTTCGCGTCTCGTGGGCAATCATTAAGCGTCGACAGAATCAAGGTTAAGGTATGGACGAGAACTCAGTCGCCTCTGCTGGGACGCTTCTTGGTACCAACAACCTTCAGAGTGCCGTTGACCAACTGACTGCTGCGGCTAACACCCTTAATCAGGCCGCACGCGCTATGTCAGGCCGCACCAGTGGTGGTCCTGAAGGCCAAACCTGGACTATGCCCAGCGGCTCTCAGGGTAATGGCTGGTCGGGTAAGTCCAACGGCGGCGGCACAGGAATAGCCACGGCCACCACCGGCCTCAACATCGCAAGTCAGTACTCCAATCGGCACTTCGGCGATATGGCGTCGATGGACTACGCATCCAACTACCTTGCACAGGGAAGCGGACGAGGTATTGGTGCACTCACTGGTATTTATCAGAACCAGCGCTGGGCACAGAACTCTACCGATCTTGCATCAGCCAACCTTCAGACAGCGCAGACCTTTGGCATCACACCACTGACCAACGGTGGTAGGCAGCAGTTTGCTTACCAGACTAGTCAGCTTGCCACGGCGGTAGGTTTTGATCCAACCCTAAGTGGGTCTCAGGCTGCTGGTATCAACAACACCATGGGCTCATGGAACAACTACTACAAGATGCGTATGTATGGCATCAAGACCATCAACAACGGCCACACGATGGGCCTGGCTGACCAGACAGCAGCACTGACCGGCCTCATGACCGGTGGACGTAAGTTCACCAACATGGATCAGGTCTCAGCGACCTTCGGCTCGCAGTCGATGACGGCCTACAACCTGCAGAACATGGGCTACGACCAGAACACCATCAACTACATGCTGACCCAGGGTCGCGCCAACGCCATCGGCGCAATGAATGGTAAGACCTCGACGCAGATGTCTGACCTTATGGCGCAATACCAGAAGGGAGGAACTGCGGCCTCGAAGTCTGCAGGTGCAACGCTGTCGAAGATGGGCTTCACCGACACCATGCTGCAGAGCATGAAGAACGTGACAGCCTCACAAACTAACAGGAACGCCGATCTTCTTCCCGGCTTTAGCTCCGGTGTGCAGGACGCCACCACTGCCCTGGTTGCCTTCAAGAATGCCTTGACCAACATCATCAACCCTGCTTCTGGTGCCCTCGGTTTTGGTGCTGGTGCTGGTGGTATTGCAGGCTCTGCACTCAATGGGATGGGAGGTATTGCTGGCATCTATGGGGCTGGCAAGCTCGCCACTAAGGTTGGTGCTGGTTTGCTCAGCAAGCTGGGTACTGCTGGACGAGCAGTACCGAAGGTCGCAGCACCTTGGACAGGACCAGACGCGTTGGCTCCAGCAAGCATTGACACAGCCGCTATAGCTGGTGACGCAGGAGCCATTGGCATGGGCGTTCTGGGAACGGCCAGTTTGGCGCTTGCTCCTATCGCTATCGCTGCCACCATGTCTAACTCAACGGAGAAGGCCCTAGGACAGGTCAATATTGGCAAATCCAAAGGCCATGGCTCTCCAGGCTGGTGGAGAGCACAAGGCTACTCTCAGGACTCTAGTGGGCACTGGAGCAAAGCATCAGCTGGTATTGGTGGTGGAGCGGGCTCTGGAAGCCCCACAGGAGGCCCTGGGGCCTCTGCTGCGGCCACAGGAACGCAGGGTGCTGGTAAGACAGGCGCAGCTGTTGTTGCGGTCGCTAGAAGGCAACTGGGAGTGCCTTACAAGTGGGGTGGAAGTAGCCCTTCCGAGGGCTTTGACTGCTCGGGCTTGACCCAGTACTGCTTTGCTCAGATCGGCGTCTCGATCCCACGCGTTGCTGCCGACCAGCAGAAGGCTGGGCAGGCTATTCCTGCCAATGCGGTTCAGGCTGGTGACCTTGTCTTCTTTGGTCAGCCAGCACATCACGTTGCCCTAGTAACCGGATCCAGCAGCATCATTGAGGCACCTCACACAGGTACGGAGGTGCGTGCTCGCTCCTTTAGCACAGGTGAGATCACCAACGCTCGACGCATTCTTGGCTCTGTCGGCGGCATGAACAGCATCGGATCCGGCACTGGAAGCAGCAGACTACTATCTGGTGGCAACACTGCACTGATTGGATCGAACGGATCAATCTCCGAGGCAGCGGCTATTGCCGGTGCCACGATGGGCAGCAACTTCTCTTTACCGTCGACCGGTAGTTCGGTCGGTAGCGTAACAGGCGCGACTATTGGCTCATCAGCATCATCAATGAGCAATGGCAGCTTGATGGCTACCCTTGCTGGTGCTGGCTTTTCTGGTGCCGGTCTAGCTATGGCCTACAAGATTTCGATGGCCGAGTCTGGTGGTAACGCGGGTAAACACAATGGAAACGCGGGCACAGGAGACAACTCCTATGGCCTGTTCCAGATCAACATGCTCGGTGCAATGGGGCCCTCACGCCTGAAGCAGTACGGCCTGTCGTCTAACAATGACCTACTCAACGCAGCAACCAACGCCAGGGTTGCCTACCAGATGTCGGGGGGCGGCACAGATTGGAATGCGTGGAGTACATACAAGAGTGGTGCCTATAAGCAGTATGGCTCAGGTGCTTACAGCGTCGGCCAAGACCAGCTGGCCAATGTGCATGAGGGAGAGATGATTCTCACCCGCCATGACGCTAACACAGTGCGTCAGGCACTGCTGGCTAACAACGGAATGTCTAGTAAATCCAGCGGAGGTGGCGGGGTAGCACTGCACTTCGCTACTGGCTCGATTCAAGTCAGTGTGCAGGGGGCTATGACAACTTCGGCCGCAAGCGATGCTGCATCAAAGATCGTCACCCTGATTGCCCATGACCAACGCATTGCCAACATCAGGGCAGGTAACCTCAATGGTTAATAGCAACCCAGCATTTGACCCGCGCGTCCTTCGTCGCGACCACGCCTCAACTCTTGACCAGCTGACTGGCCTCGGCAATGTTCTAGGCGGTATCGCAGGATCGTTTGGTATCGGTGGCGGTGCACTCTTCCACGGGCGCATTGTTCAGCAGGATGCTACGACAGTGGCTGACCAAAACATCGTGTTCTTCCTGTTCAACCCGAGCGTCGTTGACGTCTCTCACGCCGTTGACACCAACATTCCTGACCCCACGGCGATGAGTCAGGATGATCTCGGTCACGCAATGGGGCCTATGAATCAGTCCGTGAACTTTACCCTGCTGTTCGACCGCACGTATGAGACGTGGGACTCGTCCAAGGTAAACGACAACGGCCCCGGTCAGTTCGGGGTGTACGTAGACATCCAGGCTATCTACAATCTCGTGGGTGTGACGGCCCCTCTGACTGCTGTTGCAGTAGCCACTCCCGGCGCAAGCAGTTCAGGACTAACACGCGCGCCGGTAACCTTCCACCCGTCTGGTCCTATGCGTATGACACCCGTCTACGTGTACTTCAGCGCTAATGTGTTGAGGTACTACGGATTCATCTCCAACCTCGATATCGAATACACCCACTTCACTCAAAACATGGTGCCGAATAGGGCCACCGTAGGTATAACACTGCAGCTGATGATTGACCCCGCCTATACGGCACTGGGTTCAGCCACTACCCTGCACGACATTGTTAATAACATTCCCAACGGTGTACTCACCAATACTGGTGCGTCGACAACAGGACCAGGCAGAATGAGAGCGCAATGATTAGTTCTCGTTCTAGATATGCAGGTGTGGCTACGGCCAAGATTCTCTCGGCCGAAGGAGATATGCGGGTCACCATTGTTCCTGGCCCTGCTCGGGATTGGGCATTCAACTACACCTATTACCAGACCAAGAATGGTGACCGTGTCGATTCATTGGGCCGATTCTTTTATGGGGACGACACAAAGTGGTGGCTAATAGCAGACGCCAACCCGCAGATACTTGACTGGACATACCTACCTATAGGCACAATACTGAGAGTTCCTAGTGGCTAATCTTCCTCTAGTGTCAGTGAATATCAACGGGCAGCCCATCAATGAGCTTGTGCGCGGGTGGGACGTGCGTTTAGGTAGTGGCACACACAACGTCGGCATTCTGGATCTGCTTTACACAGGGCCGTTCTCTAGCTCCTCGTCCATTCCCACATTTGCAGAACTGTCACCCGTTATCGTCACCTACGGCATTGCCCCTGACCTGCAGGTATTTCATGGCTACATTAACCACAACGAATCTGTGTCCGACAGTGATGCCAAAACGCCGAAGGTAACGATGAGCTATACCATCATCGGTACCAGCAGAGTATTCAACAATGAGCGCACCCGCTCTTGGTCTAATACCTCCGCGTCCTTTATTGCACGACAGGTGGCTTTGCAGAATGGCTTCCGGGCTGTAGTGAGTCCTACCAACAGGGAGCTTGACTATTGGTCGCAGTCCGGTGAGTCCGACCTCGCGTTGCTTACCGACCTGGCTAAAGACGCGGGCTTCTTCTTCTGGTTCGATGATTCAACGCTGTACTTCATTGACCCTGACATTCAACTCACCGGCCCTATTGCTGGTGCCGTGCCAACGTTCCTCTACAACAGGACAGCTGGTGTTCCCGATACCCTCGTCGCCTTCGCCAATGTGTCAGGACAAAACGTGCCGGGGCAAGGAATCCAAGCCAATCGCGTGACCCACGGATGGGATGAGCGCACAGGCACACCATTCAAGTACTCGACCGCTGCGAACGCAGGCACCACACCCAGCCAGACAACAGTCCCGTACCTGTCACAAGTAACCACAGGCAGGTACACCAGAAACTACGGCCAAGCAAGGGCCGTCATCAACGCCGTTACCTCCAGCAACAGGTCATGGATTACGGCAACAGCCACAACAATCGGCACTAACCGACTGCACCCCGGCTGTTTAGTCAACCTGCAAGGTGGTGCGATGACCTCTGCCAACACAGGAATATGGCTAGTAAAAGAGGCCCGCCACGTCATTGTGCCCAGCCGTGTAGGATCAGGAACCACAGCAAAGTATGCGAGCTACCTGACCCTAACAAGGAACTCAAGTACCAGTGTGGTATTCGCAGAAACCTACGACCTAAGTAAGATTGGTGAGACAACACCCACACTCTTGGTAAACGGAATGTGGCAGTCTTCCATATTGCAGGCTTACCTTGTCTAGCACCGGAGCCTACGGGCTTTACCAGGCCAGTGTGGTCAACAATGTTGACCCACTTAAGCAGGCACGCCTTACTCTCCGCATTCCACAGGTGTTAGGTGATGCCAACTCTAACTGGGCTATTCCTTCTATCCTCACACCAAAGTTGCCAGACAATGGAGAGCAGGTGTGGGTGCATTTTGTTGGGGGAGATACAAACCGACCTGTCTACACCGCTGGCTCGCAGAATGGCATTGAGGTGGGAGATACCACTGACGGCTTCTTTGTACTGCCAACAGGCATTACTGCTTACCACGGCGGTGTACAGACCTTTGATCTAACAAGCGTGGGGGTACTCACCCTTAGTGGAGCAATAACAGGCTCAACCATTACTGGATCGACATTCGAAACCGCGACAAGCGGTGAACGCCTAACCATTAGCAGTGGCGCTACTAATATCATCAACTTTTACACAGGTAACTCAGACGAAGTCACTCCAGGATTTATAAGCTATGACCCCTCGTCATACACGATGAACCTAGAGGCCGGTTCAACAACACTGGGTGGGGTTCGCCCCCATATCAGCTTGAATCCCGACTCAACATCCACTGGTGGTGCAGGGTCAAACTACCTTTCCGCTACAGCAGACAACATTGATTTGACGACAGACGGCGGCACATTTAGTATCACAGCCCTAGGTTCCGGGGGGCTTAGCCTAAGCGGTAACAATGGAATGACTGTGGGATTTAACACAGTCGCCTTCACTCTCGGCGTGCCGACCTTGGTTTTTAAGAACTCAACTGACGGCAACAACAATGGCGTCATGACACTATCAAGCAACACGACACTGAAGATGGTTAGTTCCGGTACCCCAACTATTCAGTCCCGTAATGGGGCCGATTCTGCTTATGGAGCTATGGGCGCGTCGGCCTTCAACATTGCCTCGTCCAAAGACACCAAGGATGAAATAGAAACCTGGGCAGAAGCTGCTCTTCCACACATCTTAGGCACTAGGATGACTAAATACAAGAGGATCATTGCTCACGACGAAAAGGGAACACCAATCCTCAGTGATAGGCATGCCTTCGGTCCCATCCTAGAAGAAATGCCAGACTTTCTTCACGCTGAGTACAACACCTACGACATGGGTTCCGCAGTGGGATTGCTGTGGAAGGCTATTCAGGAACTAGACAACAAGAAGCAGGACAAGGGACAATGACTGTAGATATCAATGATGTACTCGGCGCAACCCATGACGGCTACCTCCAGATAATCAAGGTGCAGGCCCACGAGATCGCCATACTCAAGGCGCAGCTGGCTGCTGAACTCAGGGCTAAGCAAGCCTCACAAGAAATCCAAGTCCTACCATCGGAGCAAGAGTGACGATCCAAGAGATAGGCCTGCCCTTCTCGCTGACTCCAGCCGGTGGTATCACAGTGCAAGGTAATCCAAACAGACAGATTGCCCAGCACGTCAATGGGTTGGTGGCTACCCAGCCAGGTGAGCGAGTAATGCTCGGTAACTACGGGGTGAACACTGCTGCTCTTCTCTTCGAGCCCAACCAGAATCTGGTGGCTCAAGAGTTGCACGACAACGTAGCGGCTGCCTTAACTCGGTGGGAGCCGGGTGCTTTGCTCCGTAACGTCAACATCATTCAAGGAAACATCGGGGACGGTCAGGCCACCATCGAGGTGGACTACATCCGATCAGAAGATGCCAACACACCGCCACAACTAGCGCGCAACGTCAACACAGCCACGCTACGTGTGGGCGGCACAGTAGATGAGGTAATACGAGGATGACAGTAGCGATTGACTACACCAGCAAGGACTACGACGGCTTCAAGGCCTCCTTGCTGGATTACGCTACCCGCACCTTCCCTACGTGGACCAGTCGTAGTGAAGGTGACTTCGGCGTACTCATGGTGGAGTTGTTCTCCTACCTGGGCGACATCCTGTCGTACTACGGCGACCGCGTGGGTGCTGAAGCCTTCCTACCTACAGCAACACAGCGCCTATCACTGCTTTACCTAGCACAACAGCTAGGATACGTACCATCCAACGGCTCACCGGCCCGTGGCACGGTGACCTTTCAGACAGCCAGCCTTGGCCCTGCTGTTGTTGTGCCTGCCGATACACAGGTCTCTACTGGATTCATCACGGCTCTTGATGGTCCCCTAATCTACGAGACCCAAGCTAATGTCACTGTACCCACAAACGGAGGCACCGCCTCAGTGACTGTGGTTGAGGGCATCACCTACTCAGACATCACTATCGCCACGTCGACTGGTCTTCCGGCACAGTCCTATCAGATCCCCAACAGCCCGGTGATTGATGGCAGTGTCGTCGTCTACGTAGAAGATAGCAGCGGTAACCAAGTTCCGTGGGTGTATGAGACCAACCTCTTCGATGCATCCTTCGCCGACTTCGTCTACACCACTTACGTCGACAGCAATGGATTCACTTGGATCCAGTTCGGTGACGGTATTAGTGGTGCCGTCCCAGCTATTGGCTTGAATATCACGGCTGATGTAAGAGTCGGTGGTGGTGTTCAGGGCAACGTAGCGGCCGGGGTTGTTGCCAGCATCGCAACCGAGAATCTTGTCGGGGTGTTCATCCAAACAGGTTCAGGCGGTGTACCCACAACCACAGCTATGGTTGGTGGGGCAGACCCAGAGTCTAACGATCAGATCAGAACCAACGCACCGAAGGCGTTCCAGGCACAAAACCGGGCCGTGACACTGGACGACTACGCAGGACTCGCACTGAGCAATGGCTTCGTTGCCAAGGCTGGCGCTGTTGCCAATCACTACTCCAGCATCACTGTGTACATCGCGGCCACTGGCGTGACAGTGCCGAACTCTACTCAGATTGCGGTGGTGCAGGCTGGTATCCAGGCCAAGGCGATGGCAGGAGCTACCGTCACCGTGTCAGGCCCTAACGTTGTTCTTATTGACTTCGGCTCGACTCCTCTTCCTGTTTTGCTGCAGGTACTACCTCGATTCTCACAAGCACAAGTACAGCTGGATGTGACGAAGGCATTCCAAGCCCTATTCGCGCCACAGAACATCGACTTTGGAATGCGTATCACCCTGTCAGATGTTTTCACTGCTGTGGCATCAGTACCTGGGGTGGAGTTCATTCAGATCCCTGTGATGTGCCCATCAACAGGCACCCACACAACCAATACCGACATCTTGCTTCGGTCTGGGGACATCCCTAGCTACGGCACCCTAGTTATCAACGCATCAGGTGGAGTTTCATAATGGCCGTCTACCCAACCAGCATCAAGCAGTTCACCACCAAGGTCAACATTGTTGACACTGTTAATGCTTCCGATGTCGACTCATTGCAGGACGAGGTACGCGCCATTCAGATGGTGTTGGGCATCAACCCGCATGTGGCCAACACCAACAACGGGCCCGTCTCCTACGCCAACGTATCCTCGCGATTGGATGCTCTACAGACCGGTGAGTCAACTCTTCTAAACGCACAACCGCCGCCTGTCACTGCACCCACACCACCACCGACGACATCTACCACCGCCACGCCCATCGTTCACGTCTACAACGCCTATGTGGTGGTTCCCGCACAGTCATACCTGACTGCCGTCTGCAATCAGACCAGGGTCGACAACGTGGGTGGGCAAGCGAATGGCACAGGTATCACAATCGGCCGCAGCGGCTACTACCTCATCGAGGGTGGCACTATCTGGATGGGTGGCTCTTACCAAGGCCAAAACCTAACCGTTCGAGTACTTAACGCGGTCAGTGGAGAGGTCATCGCCAACACCGTGGCATACCAACAATACCCGGCAGCATGGAACTTCAACGCTGTGCGCGGCTGGGCCAGCACCGTGTACGCATTCGCTTCAGGCACAGTTCTTCACCTGCAGTTGATGAACTCCGGCGCAGGCAGCGTAGCCGCCAACTTCTCTACCATCCAGGCATACTTCCTATCTGAGAACTGAGTTTTTACCTTGGCTATTTTCGGCGTAGATTTTTATGGGCAGGCAAAGTACGGCGCCGCACCCGGTGTCGAGTACGATGTCACGCCCTTCTATGCCACACCCATTGACCATGGGACGCTGTTCATCTCGTGGAGCCAACCCA
>OBLU010001874.1_pt1 | contig 19416 bp, 20 predicted proteins | sample 1518681 | NCBI WGS metagenome assembly OBLU01 (sample SAMEA3539304, study PRJEB22396) | soil metagenome | biome: tundra; feature: field; material: soil | place: USA | collected 2010-05 | depth 0.15 m
ACTCGGAGGTGAAGGCGGGTCGGGGAAGCCCGCACGGCGGCGTCTTCCTCGATATCGCGAGCCGCCGTACTCCCGAGGAGATACGCCGCCTGCTGCCCTCCATGTACCACCAGTTCAAGGAGCTGGCCGACATCGACATCACGACGACCCCGATGGAGGTCGGCCCGACCTGCCACTACGCCATGGGAGGCATTCGCGTCGAAGCCGACACTGAGGCCACCACGGTCGCGGGTCTTTACGCCGCCGGCGAGGCCGCGGGTGGGATGCACGGATCGAACCGGCTCGGGGGCAACTCGCTTTCGGACCTGGTCGTGTTCGGTCGCAGGGCGGGGCTCGCAGCCGCCGAGCGGGCTCTCCAGACGTCCGGAGTTCAGGAGCTTTCCGAGACTCAGGTCGCCGACGTGACGAGACATGCGACGTCCTACTTCGACAATGAGGGCACCGAGGACGCCTATGCCGTGCACCGCGCCCTGCAGGAGACGATGCAGGCGCTCGTAGGCATAATCCGCGTCGAGAGCGAGCTGCTCGAGGCGAAGGAGAGGCTCGCCGAGCTGGCGGAACGCGCCTCGAAGTGTGCCGTCGAAGGAAACCTGCAGTTCAATCCCGGTTGGCACCTCGCCCTGGACCTGGAGTCGATGCTCGCAGTCTCCAACTGCACGACATTGAGCGCGATCGAGCGCCGTGAGAGCCGAGGAGGCCATACACGCGATGACTACCCAGGCTTCAGGCCGGAATTCGAGAACGTCAACATGATCACCCGCCTCGTCGACGGCGAGTACGTCGTCGCGCAGGAGCCCAAGCCTCAGATGCCCGACGAGCTGGCGAAACTCTTCGAGGAAGGGGCGCACTGATGGCAATCGACACCGGATCGGCCCCCACCACAGCGCCGGAACCATCATCGGGTGCACCTCCGCAAGACCTCGTGATGCGCCTGTGGCGTGGCGACGCGAGCGGCGGCCGGTTCCAGGAGTACCGCGTCGCTCCTCAAGAGGGCGAGGTCGTGCTCGACGTCGTGCACCGCATCCAGGCGACCCAGGCGCCCGACCTCGCGGTCCGGTGGAACTGCAAGGCGGGAAAGTGCGGCTCCTGCAGCGCCGAGATCAACGGCCGACCGGCCTTGATGTGCATGACGCGGATGAGCACGCTGGCGACCGACCAGCCCGTCACCGTCTCGCCGATGCGCGCCTTCCCGATAATGCGCGACCTTGTGACCGACGTCTCCTACAACTTCGAGGTCGCCAAGCTGATCCCTGCCTTCAAACCCGGACCGAGGGATCCCGACGGCCTCTACAGGATGGCTCAGGTCGACATCGACCGCGGCCAGGAATTCCACAAGTGCATCGAGTGCTTCCTCTGTCAGAACGTCTGCCACGTCATCCGGGACCACGAGGAGAACAAGCCCCGGTACGCGGGGCCTCGTTTCTTCGTGCGCTTGGCAGAGCTCGAGATGCATCCTCTCGACACCTTGGACCGCCGTGACTACATCCACCAGGACATGGGCATCGGCTATTGCAACATCACCAAGTGCTGCACAGAGGTGTGCCCCGAGGACATCCACATCACCGACAACGCGATCATCCCTTTGAAAGAGCGCATCGTCGACTCGCACTACGACCCGGTCGCGTGGCTGGGTCGCAAGATCACAGGACGTCCGGCTCCGCTGCGGGCCTCGGAGGCCCGCAAACACACGGGTGCGGCGCACGCACAGCCTCCCGCGGCGGCTACGCCAGAGCCCGGTGACGGTGCCTGACTTCCTCAGCGAGGGGTGGTTCGAAGCATTCGCCGCGGCTCTGAAGAGGCTCCCGGCTGAGGAGGCGGCTGCGGATGGGCTCGCCGACGGGCTCGCCCTCGGCCAGATCATCACCGAAGTGCCCGACGACGCTGGTGCCGCGGGAGTGGAGAACGGTGAGGTCCGCTTCACGATCGTGCTGCAGCAGAACGGCTCGGCATCGCTGGTGCGCGATTCGACAGAACCGGCGGACGTGATACTCGTCGAGGACTGGTCCACCGCAGACGCGATCGTGTCGGGCACTGCGTCCCTGCCGGATCTGCTGACTGCCGGGAGAATCAAGCTGAGGGGAGACTCGAATGCGCTGGTCTCGGCCGGAGACCTCCTCGCACGCGTCGCGCCACTGCTCGCCTCTGCACTCGGGGACGGGCAAGCTTCCTAGTCTCGAACTGAGGAGGCGTTGTGATCGATCGCTCTTACCCGCCTGCCCGCGAAGGCGACCAGGTCGACAACTATCACGGGGAGCTGGTCCAAGACCCCTACCGGTGGCTCGAGAACAGCGACGATCCCGAGAAACCGTTTCGATATCAGGCCGCTTGTCCTGAGCGGGCGTTTTCGCCTGGTCACGCGATCGTCATGCGACGCGCATTCCGCCGCGCGAACCCACGGGGGTACGCTGCTTCAACGGCAGTCACGAAAGGGGACAGAATATGACCTTGACGGGCGTGATCGACGATCACATGCTGATCCAGTACCGCGTGTTGCTCGACCGGGAGGATGCGGCGTTCGACGAACTCGAGCATGCCTACGAGGACGGAGACCGTGATCACTTCGAGACCGACTTCAACGACTGGATCCAGGCCATGAGCCGTCGTCTCGCCTATCTGAGGCGTATTGGCATCGAGGTCGGCGCCTGATCTGACCCAGCCACAAGTGACTGGTAACGCCCAACCGCTACACGAGCAGCGGTTCGTGTTCGGCGAGGTCGCGCAGACCTATGACCTGCGGCGCCCTTCGTACCCGTCGCACTTCATCGACTCCGTTCTGGCCTTCGCAGGTCTCGAGCAGGACACGACCACACCGGTCGCCGAAGTCGGTGCTGGCACCGGCAAGGCGAGCGTCGCGCTTGCCGCACGTGGGATCACCCTGACGTGCATCGAACCCAGCCCCCCCATGGCTGCCATCGCCCGGCACAACCTCGCCAAGTTCCATAATGCAGAGGTCGAACAAGTCTCCTTCGAAGACTGGCAACCCACCCCCCACTCCTACGGCCTGCTCCTCGCAGCACAGTCCTGGCATTGGGTCTCCCCCGAAGTGCGCTGCGCCAAAGCCCACCGGGCTCTCAGACCGCACGGCACGCTCGCCGTCTTTTGGAACACCATGTTCGATCTCGGAGGCGCGAACCTCGAAAGGGACCTGATCATCGCATATGGCGACCTCATGGCTGAGAAGTGGCAACTGGACCAGGCCGAACGCATCGAGGCCAACAGCTGGGTCATCGCCGAGATCGAGGCGTCCGGGCTCTTCGAGCCAGGACCTGTCATGACCCTGAGCGAGCCCTGGCACTGCACATACGAGACAGAGAGCTGGCTCCAGCTCCTCTCCACCCACTCGGACCATCGCATGCTCGACGAAAACACCCGGGCCGGCCTATTCGACCGGATAAGGACCGCAGTCGACACCAACGGCGGACACGTCGAGGTCGACTACGTCACGGTCGGCTACCTCGCCCGAACCCGAGATCGACTCGGCCAAGAGGACGACGCGTGAACCGTGCGAGCCAGGTTCCGGTCGGTGCCGTCCCACTTGCGAGTTGGGGGGTTCGCGCCGTCGGGGCCGTCGCCGATGCCGTAGTCGTTGGTGTCGCGACCTATCTCATCGACTTGGCCGCCGGCATCCGCGCCCGCACGGGCTACCTGTATCTCGACCTGGCCGTGAGCTTCGTGTACTCGTTCGCACTGGTCGGGTTCTGGGGCCACACGCTCGGCATGGCGTGGATGAAGCTCGACGCCGTCGAAGCAGTCGAGGGGCGGACGCCCATCGGTCCCGCCAGGGCGGCGATCCGTTCGCTAGCCGCCGGGCTGTTGACCATTGTCCCGGTCGCGGCTTTCCTCGACGTCCTCTGGCCGCTGTGGGACCGTCGCAACCAGACGCTCCACGACAAGGCCGCAGGAACCATCGTCCTGCGCCACTAGGTGCTCGATCTAAGGTCCGAGCAACCCCGCCACCTCGGCCCGCTCCTCGAGCAGCTCGGCGATCGTCGCCCGGATTTGCCGAGTCGCGAACTCGCTGTGCGGCTGGTCGGCAACCACTTCCCAACCGGTGCCGTCTGATCGCACCGGGAACCCGAACTGCAACCCCTCTGGCACCCCGTATTCGCCCCTGGACACCACCGCTAGCGACACGCACTCAGCGGGCGGCGTCGGTCGCAGGATGCTGGCCACCGAGTCGACTATGGCATGCGAGGCGCTGGCAGCCGACGACAAGCCCCGCGCCTCGAGGATCGCTGCGCCGCGCCCCTTCACGGTCTGCAGGAACTCGCCCTCCAGCCATGCGCTGTCGCCTATGACCTCGACCGCCGGACGACCCAGGATCCGCGTGTTCTCATAATCAGGAAACTGCGTCGACGAGTGGTTCCCATACACGACCAGATTTGTCACCTGCCCGTTGGACACGTCGGCCCGCCTCGCGAGCAGGCTCTGGGCGCGGTTCTGGTCTAGGCGCATCATGGCGAACCAGCGATCCGCCGGCACTTCGGGCGCGTTCGACCGGGCGATGAGGCAGTTCGTGTTGCACGGGTTGCCGACTACGAGCACCCGCACGTCTGATGCCGCATGATCAGCAATAGCCCGGCCCTGCGTCTTGAAGGTCCCGGCGTTGACCCCGAGCAGATCCTTCCGCTCCATGCCAGGCTTGCGCGGAACCGACCCGACGAGCAGCGCGAAGGAGGTCCTGCGAAAGGCAATCGCAAGGTTGCTCGTCGCCTCGATATCGATGAGAAGAGGAAACGCGCAATCCTCGAGCTCCATCACTACGCCCTCGAGCGCTTTCATCGCAGGCTCGATCTCGAGCAGGCGGAGCACGATTGGTTGCCCCGCTCCGAACATCTCGCCCGAGGCAATGCGGAAAAGCAACGCATAGCCGACTTGACCCGCAGCGCCGGTAACGGTGACGTTGACCGGCCAGGGCATCGTGGCGTCAGTGGCAGTTGTTGTGGCAGCAGTGTCGATCACGGCAGAGCAGGCTAACCGCACGTGGGGCCACCCCGGCCTCGGGCGCCCTCCCCCGCCCGGACCTCCCCCTCGCCCGGGCCGCTATGTCTCGGCTGACTCCGCCAGGCTCAGAGGCGCTCGGCGATGGCGTCGGCGAACTGGCTGCAGCGGACCTCGTGCGCGCCCTCCATCAAACGGGCGAGGTCGTAGGTCACGATCTTGTCGGCGATCGTCCGCTCGAGCGCCGCGACAATGTCGTCGGCGGCCTCCTGCCAGCCGAAGTGCTCGAACATGAGCACGCCTGACAGAAGCAACGAGCCTGGATTGACCTTGTCCTGACCGGCGTACTTCGGCGCGGTGCCGTGGGTCGCCTCGAAGACGCCATGCCCGGTCACGTAGTTGATGTTGCCGCCGGGAGCGATCCCGATGCCCCCGACTTGGGCTGCCAGCGCATCGGACAGGTAGTCACCGTTCAGGTTCGTGGCCGCGATCACGTCGAACTCATCGGGCCGGGTGAGAACTTGCTGAAAGGTGATGTCGGCTATCGCGTCCTTCACCAGGATCTTGTCGCCCGGTTGGCCGCCGCAGTCCTCCCAGCTGACCGATACGTCGGAGAACTCGTCACGTGCGACCTCATAGCCCCAGGTGCGGAACGCACCCTCGGTGAACTTCTGGATGTTCCCCTTGTGCATGAGCGTGACACTCCGGCGGTGGCGCCGCACGGCGTACTGCAGCGCGGCGCGCACGAGGCGCTTCGATCCGGTCTCCGATATCGGCTTGATGCCGATTCCCGAGTCGGCCCGTACCGTCCACCCGAACTCCTCCTGAACAAAGGCGATGAGCTTCCGGGCCTCCTCGGTGCCCTCCTGCAGCTCGAGGCCGGCATACACGTCCTCGGTGTTCTCCCGGAAGATCACCATGTCGACCTTCTCGGGGTGGACGACCGGCGACGGCACACCGGCGAACCAACGCACCGGCCGCAAACACACATAAAGGTCGAGCAACTGGCGCAGCGCCACGTTGAGCGACCGGAAGCCGCCGCCCACTGGTGTCGTGAGCGGGCCCTTGATGCCGATCAGGTGATCCCGGAACGCCTCTACCGTCTCCTCGGGCAGCCATTCTCCGGTCTCCTTGAAGGCCTTCTCACCGGCGAGCACCTCCTTCCAGGAGATGTGCCTGCCGTATTTGGCCGCCGCTGCGTCGAGCACGCGTTGCGCGGCGGGCCAGATGTCGACCCCGATCCCATCCCCCTCGATGTACGGGATTATGGGTTCAGTCGGCACCAGGAGCGCGCCCGTCGGCGCCATAGTGATCTTCGTTGGCATGCAGGCGAGCCTAGTTACGACGACGCGCGTCGGCACGAAGCTTCGTGCTCCGGTGGGCGGGCACCGAACGTGGCGCCCGCGTCAAGGTCGTCTACTCGGTCAGCTACCCGGCTACTAGCCTCCGCCCAGCGCAGCCGCCCGCCGTTCGGCGGCGAGCACAGCGTTGCGCAACAGCATCGCCCGCGTCATCGGGCCGACCCCGCCGATCCGCGGCGTCATCCAGCCTGCGACCTCGGCGACCGACTCCTCGACGTCCGACAGCAACCGCTTGCCCTCGCGCGAGACCCCGGCGCCCACCACCGCTGCGCCGGGCCTCACCATGTCTCGGGTCACCAGGTTCGCCCACCCCGCTGCCGCGACGACGATGTCGCCCTGGCGGACGTACTCGCCGAGGTTCGCCACTCCGGTGTGGACGACGGTTACGGCCGCATTCAAGCCCGGCCGCTTCAACGCCAGCAAGAGCGCGAGCGGCCGACCGATCGTAAGTCCCCGGCCGACGATCACGACGTGTTGCCCGCTGACCGGCACGTCGTATGCGTGGAGCAGCTCGACGATCCCCGCCGGCGTGCACGGGAGCGGTCCGGGCGCGCCCATCACGAGACGCCCCAGGTTCACGGGGTGCAGCCCGTCGACGTCCTTGTCGGGGTCTACGGCCAGCAGCGCCCCCTCTTCGTTCAAATGTTTCGGCAACGGCAGCTGAATGAGCAGAGCGTCGACTTCGGGATTCGCGCTGAGCGACCGGATGACCGACTCGAGCCGATGCTGAGTCACGTTCCCGGGCAGCTCCTCATGCACGGACTCGACACCGATCTCGGCGCAGTCCTGATGCTTCATCGCCACGTACCGGGCACTCGGTCCGTCGTCGCCGACGAGGATCGTCCCAAGCCCGGGAGTGACACCGGCCGCCTTCAGTTCGGCGACCCGCTTCGACAACTCGCCACGTTCCCGGGCGGCGAGCGCTTCCCCGTCCAGCAGGATCGCGGCCATCAGTGGCGAAAGTGGCGCTCGCCCGCGAGCACCATCGAGATTCCGCGCTCGTCGGCAGCCGCGATCACCTCGTGATCGCGGAGCGACCCGCCCGGCTGCACGACAGCAGTGACGCCTGCATCGATCATTGCGTCCAACCCATCTCGAAACGGGAAAAATGCGTCACTGGCCCCTGCTCCTCCTTGCGCTCGTCCGGCAGCCTTGCGACCGGCTAGCCCGGCCGCGTCCACGCGGTTCTGCTGCCCACACCCGATACCGACTATCTGCCCACCGTAGGCCAAAACGATGGCGTTTGACGAAGTCAGACCGCAGACCCTCCACGCAAGTTCGAGGTCGCGCCACTGTTGCTCGGTCGGCGCGATCCTCGTCGCCACGCGCCAGTTCTCGGGCGCCGATCGGAACCGGTCGCGCTCCTGGACAAGGAAGCCTCCGTCGATCTGGCGCAGGCTGAGCCTGACGCGCGCCGGAAAGGGTGCTGCGATCACCCGCATGTTCTTCCGCTGGGCCGCGAAACGGGCGAGAGCACCGTCGTCAAACGCGGGCGCAATGAGGAGGTCTGCGAGCGGGCCCTCGACGATCTGCTCCGCGAGCGTCTCGTCGACGCGTCCGCTCAGGGCCGCGATCCCACCGAAAGCCGAGACCGGGTCTCCTTCCAGCGCCCGGCCATAGGCCGTGGCGAGGTCCTCAGCAATGGCAGCCCCGCAAGGGTTCGTGTGCTTCACGATCACCACCGCGGCGAGTCCGCCGCCGAAGCTGAGGCCATCCGGACCGACCAGTTCGTACGCAAGCTGCCACGCCGCCTCCGCGTCGAGCAGGTTCAGGTAGGACAACTCCCGGCCACCATGCTGGACGGCGCCCTCCCACCAGCCGGTGGGATTGCCGCGCGCGCGAAAGAGCGCGGCTTGCTGATGGGGGTTCTCCCCGTAGCGGAGTTCTTTGGCGCGCTCGAGGACGATGTGCAACGTCTCAGGCAGTGGGTCAGCACCGTCTTGGGCGTCGGGTCCGGTCTCATCCAGCCAACGAACGATCGCGGCGTCGTAAGCGGCGGTGTGGGCGAAGGCGGCACGTGCCAGCCTGCGACGCGTGAGGTCGCCCACGACGCCATCCCTGCGCAGCTCGTCCAGGACGACCCCGTAGTCGCCGGGATGAACGACCACCGTGACGTACGCGCAATTCTTCGCCGCGGCCCGGATCATCGTCGAACCTCCGACGTCCATCATCTCGACGCAAGGTTGCGTCTCGAACGGGTACAGGTTGCAGACGACGAGGTCGATCGCGGTGATGTCCTGGGCGGCGAGGTCCTCGAGATGGGACTGGATCGACCGGTCGGCCAGGATGCCGGCATGGATGGCCGGGTGCAGGGTCTTTACGCGCCCTCCCAGCATCTCGGGCACCCCGGTGATCTTGGCAACTTCCGCGTGATCGATCCCGGCCGCCTCGAGGGCTTTGGCGGTGCCCCCGCTCGCGACGAGCTCGACGCCGAGGGCCGTCAGGCCGGTGGCGAACTCCTCGAGGCCCGTCTTGTCATGAACAGAGAGAAGCGCACGCACCCCCGAGGACGCTACCAGGGCGGAGCCGAGACAGGCTGAGCTGCTGTTTCGGAGCGCACACGGCCCGGCGCTCGGGTGCCTGCGTCGTGCGACGGTCCGGAGAACTCCGCCAGATCCGGGCTCCAGGACGGGTATTGTTCCTTGACGCAAGCCCCCGTTGCGATATTCCACTCGCTATGCTCGATTGAGCTGTTCGGGACAGATGAGGAGTACTTTGAGCGACGACCTCCAGGGCATCGGATGGTGGCTCGCGTCTGACGGCAAGTGGTACCCGCCGGACCTGCGTCCGGCCACACGTCCTGCGATACCCGGCGAAAAAGCCCGCATTGCTGCCCTCCTCGACGCCGCGATAGGCGTAGCTCGAGTCCGGGACAATGTCTTCGCCCAAGTCCATGGCGAGGGCAGGAGCGGGACTTTCTCCTCAAGCGACCGCGGCAGCACGCATTCCGGCGCGCAGAATGGGAGTGTGGACGACCGAACCTCCGGCCACGGCACCGGAGTGCGACTCGGGGCAGATCCCCTGCCGCGTTTCAGAGGTCCAGATCGGCCGAACTGGCCGTTTGAGGCACGGAGCCACTCGGAGCCCGTCACGTCGAGGTCCGAGACCCGGTGGGGACGCGACGTGCGGCAAAGACCGGACACCAGGCGGCCACCATCTCGGTCGCTCGCCGGGCCTGACCGCCCCCCTCCCGCGCCACCGGGACTCGCGCTACCCACTCGAGCACCTGCTGCTCCTGCTCCACAGGTACCCCGATGGAAGCCCGAAAAGACGACCGTGCCCGACCGGCTGGCCGATCGAGGCGCGACATTCGCACCTGGGCCGGCAGAGCCTGAGGCCACGCCCCCGCAGCCCGCTTCAACCGCCCCACAAACGGCTCCAACGGCCCCGGAGCCTGCTCCAACGGCCCCACCGCCCACAGCAGTGCTCGAGAGAAGCGGCCTGCCGCCGAGCGCTCGGCGGCGCCCCTCAACGGTCAGACCACCCTCGGACCTTCGTCAGGCGGTAGCCGGCGCGGTCGCTCGTGCCGCGGCTCAAGGGCCGCTCATGCCGAGGGGACCAGAGGAATCGGATGATGTGACGCTTCAGACGTCGGAACCCTCTGCGATGTGGCCGGACTACCGTCCGACGACACCTCCGCTCGAAGAGGGTCCCTCTGCCCTGGTCGCCCCCATTGAGCCCGCGGCTGAGACCCAACCGGCCTTCGCGACAGAGATCCTCACCGACGCCGGCCAGCGGGCGCCCGACCCCTACGAAGAGTTCGCCAGACTGGCTGGCGAACATGCTTTGGCCGCTACAGCCCCGAGGCGCCGCAGCAACAGACCGTCGACCGCGTCGGCCGCAGGATCGCCTCCTTCCGCTGTGGAGGCTCCTGAGCCACGTTCCACCCAGCCGCGCCCAGCTCAGGTCGAGTCAGCTCCACCCGACTCGACGTTCCCCGACATTGAGACTCCTGCCACGAGCGACCCGGAGCTGCACTTCCCCCTGCTGTCCAACAGGGAGGATCCATCCTGGCCTATCGGCGAACGGCGATCGGTTGCCCGCCAGGCACGCAAACCGCTTCCGGCGGCGCTCCAGGCGGTGGTCGCGTCCGACGTCGCTCAAACTGACGCTGGCGAACCAGCATCGAAGCCGACCGCGTCGAGGCAACTCGCTGAACCGACCGAGGCACTGCTGGGCGGAGCGGCCGCGAGCACCGAGGCGACCAAAGGACCTGACACTGGCAAGAAGCCCGGCGTCATCCGTCGCTACGCCTCCGCCATCGTCATCGTCGTGCTCTTCGTCGCGGCCGCCGGCGCGGCAGCCGGCATCGCCGCGTTCCGGGGACCAGTCGCTCTGCCCGGGCTGCCAACTGCCGCCCAGGACAAAGCCGCGGCAAACGACGTGGTGCTCAGGACCAGCGACTTCCCACCGTCGTGGCGCGTGTCCAAAGCCGGTTTCACCGCCAGCTCGTACGGGGTCGGCTCGGTGTTCGCCACGCCCGCGATCGTTGGCTCCTGGCTCACCACACACCCGGCATGCGCCACAGACCTCAACAGCGTCAGCGCCGCCCTGACGGCGTCTGATGGCAATGTCACCGCCGTGTCCTCCACCCAAGCAGCTTCCGCGAACCCGCTGGGTGGTTGGTGGCAGACCGCGGACGTCGTCGCCTTCCATACCGGGGCACCCCAGGTGAGCACGGATCTTGCAGCGCTGCGCTCGCTCATCACGGGGCCGGCCGCGAGGGCCTGTATCGACCGGTTCTGGTCGGCGGCCATGCTGGCCGGGCTGCCGGCCGGTTCGCACGTCTCTCTGTCGGTGTCGCAGCCGCCGATTCCGGTCCTGCCCGGGAACCCGCCCGTGTGGGTCATGGCCATGGGCGGCACCGCCATCGTCCGGAACATCGCGAGCCCGTTCCGTTTCGAGGTCACGTCATTCGCGGTCGGTCGCGCCCAGGTGACGTTCGCGACGTCGTCCACGCTCGCACCCCTCCCGCTCAGCCTCGACCAGACGCTGCTCGCCGTCCTGGCGACACGAGCTCAACAGCGAGCTTCTTGACCGAACCGCCTCGCCCTCGCCTACGAACCAGGTCTCATGCCAGGTAGCGGTACAGCGGCATCGCGCTCGCAAGCTCGGCGACCCGACCGGCAAGGGATCCGTCGGGATCCTCGCCGCCGTTTGCCAAGGCGTCGGAGAGGATGCCCCCGACCTCCGCGAACTGCTCGCGGCTGAAGCCCCGGCTTGCGAGCGCCGTCGCCCCAAAGCGCAACCCTGAGCAAGCCGGCTCCACCAACGGGTCATAGGCCAGCGCGATCGCATTGGCAGAGATCCCGATGTCGTTGAGCCGCCGGAGCGTCTCCCAGGCCTCGCGAGCACCCGGTGCCAGATCGACGAGCAGCTGGTGAACGTCGGTGCCACCGGTGACGACATGTGCCTTGGTCTTGTCCTCGGACTCGACGAGCACCTGCGCCATCGTCCGGGCCCCTTGCAGGGTGCGCCCCATCCGCTCGCGGAACTCGTCGGTCCCGGCGAGCTTGAACGTCACCGCCTTGGCAGCGATCACGTGCGGGAGCGGGCAGCCTTGCTCGCCGGGATACACCGCTGCGTCGACCCGCTCAGCGAGCTCGCGGCGGCACAGGATGGCCCCACCCCGAGCGCCCCCGAGAGTCTTGTGGACCGTCATCGTGCAGGCGTCTGCTAACGGAACCGGGTCAGGATGCAGCTTGGCGGCGACCAAGCCGGCGAAGTGCGCCATGTCGACCACCAGGGCGGCGCCCACTTCGTCGGCAATCTCACGGAACCGCGCGAAGTCCAGGTGCCGGCTGTAGCACGACCAACCGGCAAACAGAACCTTCGGGCGGTGACGGCTGGCGAGCATCTCGACCTCGTCCATGTCCACGAGCCGGTTGTCTCGCCGCACGTGGTACGCGAACGCCTGGTAGTTGCGCCCAGCGAAGGTCTCGGCAGCGTATTGAGTCGGGTGTCCTCCGTGCGCGAAGTCAAAGCCGAGCACGACGTCGCCTGGCTCGCACAGGGCGTGAAGCACAGCGACGTTGGCGCTCGCGCCCGAATAGGGCTGGACATTGGCGTGATCGGCACCGAACAGCGCTTTCGCGCGTTCGATCGCGAGGCGCTCGATCTCGTCGATCCATTCGCAGGTGTCGTAGGCACGGTTGCCCGGATAGCCGTCCGCGTACTTCGTCGTCAGGATCGATCCCTGTGCCTCCAGAACTGCGCGTGCCGGCACGCTCTCGGAAGCGACCAGGTCGAGCGTGGACCGCTGCCGGGCGAGTTCGGCATCGATCGCGGCACTCACCTCGGGGTCGATGTCCTGGAGGATCGCCTCCAACGGGCGATCGGGCTCGTCTGACGGCATTGGAGCCAAGCTACTGGGCAGAAGCGGGCACCGGGACCGGGCCAGTCGCAGGCCCGGACCGTCCGGATGCCCCCGAGACCTGTAGCTCGTAACGTCGTGCCGCTGCATGCCTGAGCGAAAGCGCCAGCACAACGGCTCCGGCGCCGGCACTCACGACCCCGCCGCCGATGAGGCCCCACCTGGCGCCGAATTCCTGGGAGACCCAGCCCACAAGCGGCGCCCCGAGTGGCGTGCCTCCCGCAAACACGAGCATGTAGAGGCCCATCACGCGCCCGCGCATCTCCGGCGCGGAGGCGAGTTGCACGCTCGAGTTCGCGGCCGTAGAGAACGTGATGTTTGCAAGGCCGACGGGAACCAGGGCGACTCCGAGCATGGCGAAGGCGGGCATCAACCCGGCGACGACCTCGAGCACGCCGAATGCGATGGCCCCGAGGATCACTAGGCGTGTGGTGGGGTGCGTCCTACGGGCACCGAGAAGTGCCCCTGCCAACGCGCCCGTGGCCAATAGCGCGGAGAGCAGCCCGAACGAGGCCGCCCCTCGATGGAACACGACCTTGTCGACGAGCGCGAGCGTGATCTGGAAGTTGAGGCCGAAGGTCCCTACGACCCCGACCAACACGATTGGCACGAACAGCTCCCTGCGATGCCTCACATACGACAGGCCCTCGCGCAGGTTGCCTCGCTGACGAACCAGCCGCGGAGCGGGAAAGAGCTCGGAGGGACGCATCATGAGCAGGCAGGTGATCACTGCGATGAAGGACGCCGCATTTCCGAGAAAGACCCATGCCGTGCCGACCCCGTCGATCAGCAGGCCCGCGGCTGCGGGCCCGACGATGCGCGCGGCGTTGAACGTGGCGCTGTTCAGGCCGACGGCATTCGGCAGCTCCTCGCCACCGACCAGCTCGGACACGAACGCCTGTCGAGTGGGGTTGTCAACTGCCGTCACCACCCCGAGCAGGAACGCGAAGAGGTACACGTCGTACAAAGTGGCGGCACCAACCAGGTCCAGCAGCCCGAGCGCAAGCGCGATCAGGCCCATCGTCACCTGCGTGGCCAGTATGAGCTTGCGCTTGGAGAAACGATCGGCGATGACACCACCCTGCAATCCGAGCAACAGGATCGGGAGGAACTGCAGCGCTGTGGTGATCCCGATCGCGGTCCCGCTGTTGTTGGTGAGGCGGAGGACAAGCCAGTCCTGACCGACCCGTTGCATCCAGGTGCCGGTCAGAGACACGAGTTGGCCGCCGGCGAACAGGCGGTAGTTGCGGATCCGCAGCGAAGCGAAGGTACGGCTCACGAATCCGCGAGCCTTTCGATGACGGGCACGGCCAGACGCAGGGCTTCGCGCTCGGCCGGCAGCAGCTCGTTCAGCCGGCATGCCAGCCAGGCCTGTCTCCGGTTACGGTCCTCGGCGAGCAGGTCGCGGCCGCTATCGGTGAGCGCCAGCACGCACTGGCGCCTGTCGGTCGGGTGAGGTTGACGATGAACGAGATCGAGCTCCTCGAGGGCTGCGAGCACCCTCGTCATGGACGGTGGCTGGACGCGCTCTGCCGCGGCAAGGTGCGTGGGCGACAGCGGACCTTCCCTGTCGATGATGCCGAGCACAGAAAGCTGGCTGACGGTGAGCCCCTCACTGGTCCGCTCGCTTCGCATCCGTCGGGCGAGGCGCATGACACCGATGCGAAGAATGCTCGCAAGGCCGGAAACGTCCGCCTCTACCGCCTGCGGGTCCCTCACGACTTGCTCCATATCCTTAGCATAGCTCATTAGCTGTGCTAAGCAACTCCGGGTGAAGTGCTCCCTCAGGTCGCCGTCTGACTCGCCAGACGGACGTCGAAGCCCGATTCCCTAGCCGCGTCCAGAACCGCCTTGGCATGTTCACGGTTCCGCGTCTCGAGCACGATGTGGACCGCGGTCTCGCGCACCTCCAAGTCGTAGCCTTCGCGTAGGTGCGCGACCGTGACGAGGTTCGCGCCGCTCAGCCCGAGGCAGGTGAGCAAGCGGGCAAGGCTGCCAGGCCGGTCGGGGATCCGAGCGAAGAGCACGACCCTCCGACCGGCATCGGTCTCCTGGCGCCGGATGACCGGCGAGAGCAGACCGGTGTCAACGTTGCCACCGGACAGCACCACGACCGTCGTGCCGGATGCGGGCGGCGTGATCCGGCCCTCCATCAATGCCGCCACGCCGACGGCACCCGCCCCTTCGACTACGAGCTTGGAACGCATGAGCAGCATCACGATCGCGTCGGCGATCTCGTTCTCTCCGACTGCCACGATCTCATCGACGTGCCGCTCGATCAGGCCGATGGTGATACCACTCGGCCGCTTCACCGCAATGCCGTCGGCGAGCGTCGAGCCGCCCTTGGCGCTTGCCTTCCGGTGACCCTCACGCTTGGCCAGAAACGGAGCGCAGACCGCGGCTTGAACAGCAACCACTTGCACCTGCGGCGCGAGCGCATCGACTGCGCAGGCGATCCCGGATACCAGCCCGCCCCCTCCGAGCGGCACGATCACCATGGCGAGGTCGTCGACGTCCTCGATGAGCTCGAGGCCGAGCGTGCCCTGCCCTGCCACGATCGCCGGATCGTCGAAAGGATGGACGAAGTGAAGACCGGTCTCCCGGGCACGTTCCTCGGCCAGCACAACGCAGTCGTCGAGAGAGTCGCCCTCGAGGTGCACCGAGGCGCCGTAACCCATCGTCGCCTCCGCTTTGGAGACCGACGCCTCCGCTGGCATGTACACCTCGCACCGCACGCCCGCCGAGCGTGCCGCGAGAGCGGCCGCCTGGGCGTGGTTACCGGCCGAGGCCACGACGATGCCGGGCGCGGCCCCGCTGCCGAGAGCTGCCAGCTTCGCCGACGCGCCGCGGATCTTGAACGAACCGGTCGGTTGGAGATTCTCCGCTTTCAGGACGATGCGTGAGCCGGTGAGCTCACTCAGAACGCGCGAACTGAAAAGCGGCGTCCGTACCGCAATGCGATCCACGGCGGGCCGAGCGGCATTGATGGCCTCGAGGCTGATCTCGCCCGGTCGCGCCCCCCCTGTCACTGCGTCGTCCCTTACAAGGCCCGCACGAGCTCGACCATGAGCTCGCCGGCTTCCGTGGGGTTCTTCGCCACGAGCACGCCTGCGGCGGCCAGAGCTTTCATCTTGGCCTTGGCCGTCCCTTTCGAGCCCGAGATGATCGCGCCTGCATGTCCCATCTTCCGGCCCGCGGGTGCCGTCACGCCCGCGACGTACGCGACGACGGGCTTGTCCATCGACGATGCGATGAACTCCGCGGCGCGTTCCTCGCCATCACCGCCGATCTCGCCGATCATCAGCACAGCCCGAGTGTCCGGGTCGTCCTGGAAGGCGGTGAGCACATCGACGAAGGTCGAGCCCGGCACCGCGTCGCCGCCGATTCCCACGCAGGTGGTCTGACCGATGCCCTGCTGGGACAGCTCGTGCAGGGCCTGGTAGGTCAACGTGCCCGAACGGCTGACGACCCCGACCGGGCCGCCCGGCAGGGCAATGTCCCCGGAAGTGATGCCTATGTTGCACTTTCCCGGCGAGATGATGCCCGGGCAGTTCGGACCGATCAGCCGGACGGCGGGGTAGTCACGGCGGAGCCGGGCGTTCACGAGCGCCTCGTCCTTCGACGGGATGTGCTCGGTGATGCACACCACGACGCCGATCCCGGCCGCTGCGGCGTCGATGATCGCCCCCGGTGCCGCCCGGGGCGGCACGGCGATGAAGCTCGCGTTGGCTCCGGTGGCCGCGACCGCTTCGGCTACCGAGTCGAAGATCGGGATGCCTTCCACGTCTTGGCCGCCCTTGCCGGGGGTGACGCCGGCGACCACCTTCGTGCCGTAGGCGCGGTTGCGCAGGCCGTGAAAGCGACCCTGGCTCCCGGTGAGTCCTTGGACGACCACGCGGGTCGTCTCATCCACGAAGATGCTCACAGCTCCGTTCCTCCTTGCGACTTGGGCGCACCCGCGAGCTCTACCGCGCGCCGCGCGGCACTCAGCATGGTCCGCTCGCTGATGATCTTTTCCGATGCGCGCTCGTCGATGATCCTGCGGGCCTCGGCCGCGTTCGTTCCGTCGAGCCGCAGCACGATCTGCGAGGTGATGTCCACCTTGTCCAGCGCGCTGACGATGCCGCGCGCGACTTCGTCGCACCGCACGATCCCGCCGAAGATGTTCACGAGGATCGCCCGGACGCTGGGATCGAGGTTGATCACCTCGAGCGCGCTCGCCATGCCATCCTCGTCGGCGCCACCGCCGACGTCGAGGAAGTTCGCCGCGGTGCCACCGACTTGGCTCACCATGTCGACGGTGCTCATCGCGAGACCGGCTCCGTTCGCGATGATGCCTACTGACCCGTCGAGCGGGATGTACGACAGCCCCTTCGACTTCGCGAGGCGCTCGCGCTCGCTGGAATCGCCCAGATCGTCTATCTCCGCCCATTCCGGATGGCGAAATGCCGCGTCGTCGTCGAGAGTCACCTTCGCATCGAGCACACGGACCTCGCCATCGGTCGTGAGCACGAGCGGGTTGATCTCCACGAGGTCGGCGTCGCCTTCGATGTAGCAGCTGTAGAGCTTCAAGAGGATCTCGGCGGCACCCTCTCGGGCTTGCAGGTCGAGCCCGGCACGGTCGACCAGCTCACGCACCGCCTCCAGCGTCACGCCGTCGAGCGGGTTGACATGAAGCCGCGCGATCGCGTCCGGGTCCTCCTCCACGACTTGCTCGATGTCGACCCCGCCACGGGCCGAGACCATCGCGAGATGCAGCTTGGCCGACCGGTCGAGCGTGAAGCTCGCGTAGTACTCCTTGGCGATGTCCGTCGCCTTCTCGATCCACAGGCGTCGGACGATATGGCCCTTGATGTCCATGCCGAGGATGCCGGCGGCGTGCTCGGCGACCTCTGCCCCGGAGCTCGCGAGCTTGATCCCGCCGGCTTTGCCACGGCCGCCGACTTGCACTTGGGCCTTCACGACGACTGGGTAGCCGAGCCTCTCGGCCGCGGCTTCGGCCTCACCCACTGTGTCCGCCACCTCTCCGGGCGATATGGGCAGGCCATAACGCGCGAAGTACTGCTTGCCCTGGTACTCAACTAGGTCCACCAGTCACCTTCCTGTCGGTTGCTTCGGTCGCTTCAGTCGCCGCTGACCCCCGGCAGCTCGGCATTTGCCCGTTCGCGGGCGTCCAGTGCGTCCTCGAGCCACGAGGCAATCTGAGGCAGATGGGCGCCTGGCGTGAAGACTGCGCTCACGCCTGCGGACTTCAACACCTCGACGTCGCGCTCGGGGATGATCCCGCCCACGACGACGACCACGTCTTCGAGCCCTTCAGCTCGTAGGCCCTCCACCACCCGCGGGACCAAGGTCAGGTGCGCCCCGGAAAGCAACGAGAGCCCCAGCGCGTCTGCGTCCTCTTGCATGACGGTGCGAACCACCTGCTCGGGTGTCTGGTGGAGACCGGTGTAGATGACCTCGAAGCCGGCGTCTCGCAATGCGCGGGCGATGACCTTGGCACCTCGATCGTGGCCGTCGAGACCCGGCTTGGCCACGACAATTCGGTAGCGACGTTCCATTCGTTGGCGATACTACGCAGCACTGGGTACCTGAAGACCAATCGAGCTCTCAGGACCTCACGGCGGGAAGCAGGACGAAGGCGACCAGGCTCAGGTGCAAGGCAGCGGCCAGCACGACACACGAGTGGAAGATCTCGTGGTACCCGAACACGGCAGGCCACGGTTCAGGACGCCTGAGGGCGTACACGACAGCACCGAGCGTGTACAACAGGCCTCCTCCGAGCATCAGCGAGAAACCCAGCACACCGAGGTAGTGGAAGAACTCCGGCATGGCCCCCACGGCGATCCACCCGGCTGCCACATACGGCGTGGCGACGGCCCACTTCGGCGCGTCCAGCCACGCGAAGCGCATAACGATCCCGGCCACCGATGCACCCCAGACGAGGCCGAGGACTATCCACGCGTCCGTGTCGGGAAGCGACAGGCCGGCAACGGCCGTGTAGGTCCCCGCGATGCAGACGAAGATCATGGAATGGTCTGCGCGCCGCATCCTGCGGCGCGCTTTCGGCGACCAGCTGACCCGGTGGTAGAGGGCGCTCGTCGTCAGCATCGCCGTCACCGCGAAACATACGACCGCAGCGCAGACTTCCTCCTTGGTCCCGTTTGCCTCGAGACCGATGAGCGGCCCGACAACGAGCATCGCGATCGCGCCGACCTCGTGAAACCACCCGCGCAGAAGTGGTTTGGGCCTCTCCGTCGCCGGTACCTTCGCCTCGGTAGCCTGCGCCACGGACGCACACTACCTACCGGTCGGTAGGCCCGCCAGCCGGCGGCCGTTCGATCGGGCTGAGCGCCAGCAAGAAGCGCTTTTCACCGTGCTCCATGAACCGGATAGTCGCACGGGCGTCTTCCCCCTCGCCCTGCACCTCGACCACGACTCCCTGACCGAAGCGGGTGTGCACGACTGCATCGCCGGGCACGAGACCGAGGCGCTCGGCACCGCTGGTCGCGACGGCTGCCTGCACTGCAGGGTGCGGGCGACCGCTTCCTCCCCCGGTTGTCGCCACGCCCCAGTCCCCGGCAGCCACGCCCCAGCCTCCGGCAGCCACGCCCCCTCGTCCCCCGCCGATCACGACTCCTTCGCCGACATCTTCGACGAGCTCGTCCGGGATCTCCTTCAAGAACCGGCTCGGGAAGCTCTGCTGGATGCTGCCGAACAGCAAGCGGCTCCAGGTGTGAG
>OBLU010001875.1_pt1 | contig 19413 bp, 17 predicted proteins | sample 1518681 | NCBI WGS metagenome assembly OBLU01 (sample SAMEA3539304, study PRJEB22396) | soil metagenome | biome: tundra; feature: field; material: soil | place: USA | collected 2010-05 | depth 0.15 m
GAACCGACGACCGACGGTTTACGAAACCGTTGCTCTACCACTGAGCTACATTGGCTTCAGTTTGTCAACCAATCCGCACGTTTTGAACGTGCCCTATTTTGGGAGAGTTAAAGTCAACGGCAAGCCAATTCGACCGGCGTCCGGCCCCCGGCTGTCGCGGGTGCCGCCGCCAAACGCCCCCGACGAATGAGCTTGCCCCTGACGCAAACGCACGCACAATGTGTTCGCTCGGAACGCGGCGCAATGCGTCTTCAGCGGCGGCTTGCGCGGAAGGGTGGCTGAGTGGTTAAAGGCACCTGACTCGAAAATTGTAAAAGGTACTTTTGGCTATGTTTGGCTATGGTGCTCAATCACTGATTCGATCAATGTTCACAATGGTTTTGTTCGTTTCAGCTTTTGCTGCGTTTGGTCGCGTTTGGCTGCAAAAAACGCATATAGTATAGAAAAGCAGTATAGAAAAAACTCCCGCGCCGACGCGCTCAAATCCGAATTCCCCGGCTGTGATTTTGTTCGTGCGATTGGGTGTGCGACTTTGAAATCGCGTGCGTGAATCGGTGCATAAAGCTGTCCGCCACGCGATTCATGTCCTGGCCGGGATATTTCTCCGCCAGAAATTCCTTCACCTGCGCCCTCATGTCCCCCGTCCAAATCTCCAACGCCTGCCGCTGCTCCTGTGCAAACAGGCTCAACACCTCGACCGCGTTCCAGCCCCGGTTCCAGATTTCATTCGTGCCGCGCGCCGGGAAATGCTCCACCACCGCATATTCCGCTCCGCCGGTGATGGGCCGATGGCAAAGGCAAATGTTGTCCATCAAGTCAACGCTCTTGTGCCATTGCTGGCCGTCGTCGGTCTGAATGGGATTTCTCCGCGATGTTTGGGAAGCGGCCATGTTCGCCGCCAAAGCAATTTTGGCCACGTTCTTTTCCAGACGTTCAACCGCCTCACGGCTGGCTGGAAACTGCTTAAAATGTTCGGCGAAATGCCGGACGGCCTCGGCGTGGGCTTTGTCCTCCAATTCGGTTGGCCGTCGGTCATCAAATCGGTTGCTCATAATGGCCTCATTGGGTTTCCAAGAGTTTCAGCAATTCGGCGCGCGGGACCAGCAGCTTGCCGCGCAGTGCCCGGCACACTTTGAGTTTACTACGCTGGATGAGCCGGTAAACGCTGAAATAATTCACGCCCAGCAGGTCGGCGGATTCCTGAATGGAATAGGCGAGCCGCTCGGTGGGCGCGGCGGCGGTTTGTTCTTCGGTTTTGGGGATGGTTTCCATACGTCTCCTTTCAACAGTGTTATTGCAGTTACGATGAGTGGATCAATGAAAGTGGCGGCAGCAACAGGCCGCGTTTCGCATTGCGGATGTGTTGAAGAATCGAGTCTTGAATCGGTCGGCCTGAATCAAATTGGGGATACAGAGCGTCCCTGGGCACACCCAGGACGGCGGCCAGCCAGGTTACTTGGAAATCGTGGACATAGACCGTGCCGCCTTCGATCTTGGAAACGCCGCTGCGGGAAATGTCCCAGCCGGACCGCTGCAATTGGATGGCCAGTCGCTCCTGCGACCAACGGCGCTGGTAGCGAAACTTGCTGACCTGCCGCCCAACCATGTTCAGCGCCTTCCTCATTTCCAACTGGTCATTCTATCAACTCGCGCCGGCCCGCCGTTAGGGAGTAGGTGGTGGTTAACAGGATGCTGAAAAAGCCATGTGTTTGAAAATTGACCCTCAAATTCATTGGGATATTTGCAAATTTTTCGGTCAAAAAAGAGTTTTTCAGCAGCCTGTTAAGCAGAGTTCCCGCGTTTCTATTCCGTTCATGTCGAAAAATCACGTTCATGCCGGGTTCGTATTTTGCCTCAGCTTCTCTGTGCGGGTTGTAATGAAACCGTTACAAACTGAAATTTTCATACCGGCCCGTTCATACCAGAAGCGGCGGCAATGGAGATGCAAGGCTTGCAAGAAATGCAGGCCGGCGACGGCTGCATTCTGTCCTCCGGTTTCATTCATTCCCCTGTTGTAGCAGCAAAATCGGCAGCTAATGTGCAACAGGCTGCACAATCGTCCGACAATCCGCTGCGGGAGTCGACTGCGGCAGCGACTGGCTTGGCGCATAGCGTTACCTTTTGTTCATTTGCCAACGGCTTCAGGTAAAGCCGTGGCGTTACATTCCCAAAGCGGAACGGAATTCACACCTTGGGATTTTTTATTTATGGGGTCATCGAGCCGACCGCAAACCGGCGGTCAACTCTCGCCAATGGAAACCTCAATTGAGGGGCGCTTTCGCTTTTCAGGCAAAAAACCTGACCTAAGAAGGTGAAAATTTGACAGCCTGATGAGATTGGCGTTCACAAAAAAACGCAGCGCAGACAACGCAACGTGACGGCAAGAGACCCCGCGTGACAGGAAGGGAAAGGCGATGCGCGAGCATCGCCATGCAGCCCGGCGCGGCGGCCAGAGCGCCTATAAAGCAGGCCCGCGACGTTTGACCACATGACGGCGGCGGCAAAGGTTCGGACGTGAAAATAAACTCGTTGCCGTATGCATCCTCCCCAAACGTTACGCCGATTTTGACCGCTTAAAAGTCTACGTTGCCGTCATCAAAATCACGCCAATTGAAAAGCAGTAAAGCGACTCCAAGTCGTCTGTATCTGATCTATTATAGTGTCCACCAAATCGAAGCAACGACGCAACGACGCAACGACTTTTGACAATAATTTGGCTTTACAATTAGATGAATTCAAATGAGAATTGGCTCCATTATATGAATATCATATTGGCGTGGGGTTTGGGTGGTATGGAAGTTGTTTTGATTCTTGGGGTTGTTGTGATGCTGTTTGGTGCCAAGAAAATTCCTGAATTGGCAAAAGGTTTGGGCACTGGCATCAAGGAATTCAAAAAGGCGGCCCGGGAAGTGACGGACGAAATCCAGAACACGACGACCGACACGCCGCCGGCGGCCAAATTGCCGCCCAACGGCCAGTCGCCTTCCGCACCAACTGTTTCGCAATCCTCCAATTCGCTCAAGGCCTGAGGCAGGACATTTCTGGCATGGCCGGCGACCCAGAAACGGAACATCCTGACGAGGCCGAAGGCGGCCCCGTCAAAACCTTTCTCGAGCACCTTGAGGATTTCCGCTGGGTGCTCATCAAGAGCGTCGTTGCGCTGTTCCTGGCGATGCTGGTCTGCCTTTTTGCGGCCAACTACGTCATCCAGATCATCAAGTGGCCGCTGACGCGTGCCCCCTCGGATACCCCGGCACTAACCAGATTGTCGTTGTCAGCTTCGGCTCGAATCATGTCGGCCATTTTCAACTCACGGCGGAACAGCAAAAATCGCTGAACCTCGGCACGAACCGTTTCGTGTCCATCCAGCTCGAACCGCTGACCCTCGGTACCAACCGTGTGCTCGGCTGGCAGGTCAGCGACGATCCCGGTGCGATTGCCGACGCGCAACGGATGAAAATTGATCTGGTCAATCTCAGTCCGGCGGGCGGATTCGTCGTCGCTTTTCAGGTGGCGATTTATGGGGGCGCGCTGCTGGCCTCACCGTTTATTTTTTACTTCATCACCACATTTATTTTCCCGGCGTTGAAGATCCGCGAGCGCAAATACGCTTATAAAGGATTGCTTGTCGGCGTCGGGTTGTTCCTTGCCGGAGTGACATTCTGCTACTTTGCCTTAATGCCGGTGGCGCTAGCGGCAGCGCAGATGTATTCGCGCTGGCTCGGCTTAGGCGCGTTTCAGTGGCGAGCGGAGGAATTATATCAGCTTCGTCTGCAAATTCCTGCTAGGCATGGGGCTCGGCTTTGAATTGCCCGTGGTGGTGCTGACACTCGTGAAGATTGGCGTGCTTAATTATTAGACGCTGTCCCGGGCGCGCCGCTACGTGATTGTCATCAACCTGGTCCTTGGTGCAGTGCTAACGACACCTGAGGTTCTGACACAAATGCTCATGTTCATTCCGCTACAAATCCTATACGAAATCACGGTCTGGATTGCGTGGTATTGGGACCGGCGAGACCAGAAGCGAGCCGCGCGCGGGTCGTAAAACGCGCTGGACTTGGTAAAAGGTGTTTTTTCACAGCTTTGACACGGTCCCATCGGCCCTATCCAATGGGTAGGTGCTGGCATAAAGAAGGAGGTTCAACGCCAGCCTGAACTTGCCTTGGTTTTAAATTCAATATTCGACACGGTTGGGCAACGATACCCTGGGGCTGGTGCTCGGCGTGGCCGTGACTCCAGCCAGCACTGAACGCGACGGTGCGCCAATCCTATTGGGCCGGGTCTTGGGCTGGGTTCACCTGGCTGCGCCACCGAGTATTCTCCCCGCTCTGAAAACTATCAACAGCTCGGCCATCGGCTGGCACTCGCTTTTATCCGCGACGTGCTCGAAAACTTTAATCAACGCATTCTGACGGTCGCCCAGGCCGTTGGCCAACTGGGGGGTATCCCGCAGCCGGCTTTACGTCCTGGCCGCCGCTTATCTCGCCGCCCGCACCCAAGCCGCCGGAACGCTCTGGCTTCCCGGCCACTTGGGCGGCGATCATGCCACGCCCTGGCCCCAACCTGTGCTGGATCTCCTCCGGAAACGGCTCAGTTGCACCCCGCCGTGCCCTTACAGTTTTGTCGCGTCCGAAGCACTGCGCCTGCATGATTTCAAGCTCGACCGCGCCCAGGTCCGCGCGCCGGTGCGGCGCTGGCAACGTCACCGCATTGGCAAACTTTGGCAGCTCGATGCTTCGCCCCACCGCTGGTTCCCGCATTCCAAACAGTCCTGTCCCATGCTCAACATGCTCGATGATTGCAGCCGCCTGTTCACCGGTTCCAAACTCTACGAGCGCGAACTCCTCTTGTCTTACTTCGATTTCCTGCCCGCCGCTTTCCAAGTCCATGGCCGGCCCCTGCAACTCTACGTCGATTTGAATGACAGGGAATCAAACCAATCGTGCCGCGTAGTTTTCAAAGCAAGATTATATGGGAGATAGCAAAGCAGGACGGGATTTATTTGGGACAATCACTCGGCACAGAAATCTCAACTTGCATTTTTTTTTGAATATTTGAGGATATAAAGCATGCTGAAACAACAACTTGACGTGTTCGGCTCGCTGACGCATCAATTACAAGAATGGCTAGGCCACTTCACTGCGAAGCTGGCCATTGAAGCCAGTCACGCACAACACACATACTACCTGTCCGCAGGGGGAACCAACATTTTCACGAATTTAACAGATTTCTGCCATTAGGCCGATGAGCGAGCTAACGCCAATTTATGAAACGCTTCCCTGCGGAACGCAACATTTAGTCAATCCGCAGCCGATTGATTACGCCGGTGATTATTGGGATGGGAAAAAACATTCCACGCTTGAAGAGCAACAGTTTAACGTGGACGGATTTCGGAATATTGCGGGGGAGACCAAAGTAGATTGCGTTCTCAAACGTTGTCGAGGCAAACGCTTGCTTGAAATCGCCTGTGCACCTGGCTGTCTGCTCAAGCGGGCTCGTGAGGCCGGCTTTGAGGCGTTTGGCGTTGAGCCATCTGAACGTTACGTCCATACGATTGAAAAATACTCAGGCTGCAAGGTCTTTTTCGGATTCTTTCCTGGAGTGGATTGTGGATCGGGCTACGATACAGTTGTCGCTATGGATGTGCTCGAACACGTCAACTATCCCGAACAATTTGTGGAATGCGTTCTTGCTCTGTTAAATCCTGGTGGGCGTGCCATTTTCATGATTCCAGCCAGACTCAACGACGGATTGTTCGATAATAAACACCTGTGTTTCGAGCATATCAATATTTTTTCAGAGAAGCGTCTGAGAGAATGGCTGAAACCCACGGAGTTCGGCCGCTGGATGATCGGGCATGAAATCATTGTCGTAGACAAGAACCAGCAAGAGCGTAGAAGAAAACCTGCCACATCAAGAGATATGACGAAATTAGGTAAAATGAGATTACGCAATTTGACAGAACGTGAGCTGGCCGAAATGGCCTCAATCCAATGGTGGCATACGATGCCCATAGGAATATCGGCGGGAATTGTTGTGAATACGTGCGGCCACGTGAATGACAGCATCGATGCCTGGGGCGTTCCTTCGCTGGCCGGAAAGTCCGTGCTGGACATTGGGACGTGGGATGGCAAGCACGCATTTCGTTTGGAACAACTAGGAGCAAAGAGTGTGACTGCATGGGATAAACCTGGCGCAGGTTGGGGAAAGCCAACCGGATTTGAATTTGCCAAACGTGTGCTTAGCTCGCGGGTTGAATTCCAGAGCGTCGATATCGAAAACGGATGCATTCCCCGCCGTCAATTCGATTTCGTCCTCTTTGCCGGGGTACTGTACCACATGCGTAATCCCCTCAAAGTCCTTGAGACAGTTGCGAAACTCTGTCGCAAGAAGCTCTTGCTTGAGTCCGCCATGATTCCAGTTTCCTCGAAAATCAGCGAACCCTGCCTAATGTTTCGCCCGGGATACGACAATGATCCAACGAACTTCTTTTACCCAACGGAAAGCTTTATCCTATCGTATTTGCCTCATCTCGGGTTCAAGGAGGTGCGCCGCACCTATGCCAGCGAAGATTGGAATCGGATGGCATTTTTAGCCGCCAAATGATTTGAAGCTACCCCAGTTTAATATTTGCATTTCCGATGAAGATTTCTATTTCGGGAAGTCATTCAACAGGTAAAACAAGTTTGGTGGAGGCGGTTGGATTAAGACTGAAAGGTCTTTGTCCGAACGATGCTGAAGTTATTAGTGAGACAGCAAGAAAGGTGTTAGCTCTTGGCTTCCCAACAAATCAGGATGAGTTTTTCGAAACATGCTACAAGTTTTTGGAAGTTCAGCTCCAAGCTGAGAGGAATTGTAAATCCAAGCATGTCATTAGTGACCGCTCGCTTGTTGATTTTCTTGCGTATATCCGGGCAAACAAGGATATGAAATTACCAAAGGCATTGGTTTCACTCATTGAAGAAATTGTCAGATGGGAGTCTAAATATTTTGATCTTTATTGTATTCTGCCGATTGAATTTGGACTTGTTTTAGACGACCTCCGGTCACCTGATGTCGAACATCAGAAGGCCGTAGATAAAACTTTGCGTGCGATTTTAAGGGAATTTAAGCTGCCACATAAACAAATTCGCGGCACGATCGAGCAGCGAACCGAAAAGATCATGGCGATATTGGGATTGCGGTCATGAGAGCCAGTATTTGGCCAAAATACCGTTTTGATTTACTGTGCAGAGTTCGAAGTGTCAAATCAATTTGCTGCAACATACTGATAGTGTTGCATTTGCATTAGTTTGCATGAACTCTAAAAAATATATTGACAAGTGTCTATTATTTGATGAGAATTAATAACGTTTAATTGTTCGAGTTAAGTTTGTCCGCAAAATGAGAGTGCGAACCTATTGAGGAATATATGGATAACAAGAATAAGAAGTACGCAAAGAAATCTGGTGTTAGTCGTCGTAGCTTCATTAAACGATCGGTGGGGACGACGCTTGCGTTTGGAATTGGGCTGAAGATGATGAATCAGAACGCAATGGCTGGAAGTCATTACTGCTGCTATTACTTGTGTGCGGGGAGTTGCACAGGAAGTTGAACGCGTTGCTTTTGCTTGGGCGATGGAGTTAAGCTCATCTCTTGGCTGCCTTGCTAGCGTTCTGCCAAATGCGCTCTGAGAGGACCGCGCTGTTCTGTTATTTTGGGAGCGCGCGACGGTTTATCTTTCAGGAGCGTGTTTTTGATGTGGTGGCTCCGCGGAACTGCCCAAAATGAATTCCCCGGTCGAGCCTTCGGCATAGTAATCAATCCCGGAAACAACCGAAAACCGATCTGAGTCGCCGGCTCCGACGATACAGGAAGCCAGATCCATTGCGGTAGCGACCAAATTCATGGTTGCCTGTAGGACGCCGACGTTTTTGAGCATGAGAGCATAGGCGATACTTCGGTATTTCCAGGAAACTCGCTGAAACCGGGAAGCAAACATTATCAGAATCTGTGGTTCATTGGCATTCTCGATTCTGCAGGCAAGCCGTGCATCTGCTAACAAGAGTTCCAGGTCATCCGTGGGAGAGGCGGTATGAATGAGGGCATGGTCTAACGCGTCGTAATAGTACAAACCTCTCTTCAAACCCGTGCAGTTGTTTGCCACCAGATAAGTCTCGATTTCATAGAGAGATCCGCCGCTGGGGTACGGCCGGCTGGTAAAGGAGCCAAGGAAATTTTCGCGATGGTGCTGGGATCTGATACGCGCTGTTCGGAAGAGAAACTCACCTAGTGTCTTTATATCAATGGGCGGATTCCCTTGGCTGCGGACAGAACATCTCGATTCCAACACTCTTGTGAAAGGAGGATCGCGATGCGTCAGTTTTGCCAGATCAGGCTTGAAGAGTACTACCCGGTGGCCAAGGGGAACCGGCTTGACTGCGGGCTGCGGCTCAATGCGGCCTAAGAAAGGCACCTGGCCACCCCCCGGATAATTATGCCGTCCCATTCGACTTCTTGCATGGAAAAGGAGATCGTGAAATTCCCATTGACAGAGCAAGTCGGAGTCTTCAGGAAGGCAGTTGCCGTCAATGCATTCTTCAATGAATCCGCCGTTCAGGAGCAATTCTAGCAGACTACCATTCTGACGGCATTTCTCTGGAGGCCCGCTTGGAATGTTCTCCAGCCTCGCTCCGCTGGAAAGGATATACAGGATCTCCAGGCAAAGGGGGTGATGCAAGTAGAGGCAACTGAAGCCTCGCGGAGTCTCCAGAATGAATTCACCGCACTCGCGCCTGCGCAAATAAGCAAAACGCGACAGCCGATATCGCCCTCGCGGATTGAGTGCGTTGAAGCCAAAATGAAACTGCCAGGATATAGGAATTAGCGTTGCTACGGCATGCTCTGCCGCAGTTGCCAACCGCAGACGTCCGGTTAGTGCCAGTCTTTGCAGGACCGCAGCCTGGGCGCGCTTCGCCTTCAAGCCTTTCGCCGCTAGCAGTTCCTTGAACTCGATCAACGATTTTGAGGAGCGTGAAAGTTCAAGAAAGAGATCCTTACCAATGGCCAAACCATCCAGACCGATGCTTTTGAGCAGCAGATCCAAATCGGCTGGCACGGCTCGTGTGGAGTCCATCTGCATATCATTCGAAGAAGCTGCCAGCGAAACGAATATCCCGGCCATTGGATGATGTCTCATCTTGAGTATCAGAACCACATCGGGATCGAATTAAGTGTGGCTTCCGTTTTTGGTTCTCTCAACCAACCGAGTTTTACGGGCACATCATAAAGCCTGCCGGGGGCAAACCGCGTCCAAAAATGGCGTAAGCCAGGGACAATTACTTTTACCACGGGGAGTCCGATATCCGGCCGGGTTTGGTCGAGCAGGAGAACTTCCAGACCAAGCCCCTCGATTCGCTGGAAACATTGCAGAACTTTGTCCCGAATGCTATTTGATGAGGCAGTAGGATAACCGTCGGCCAGCCGTGCCGGCACGCCGTCAAGCGGCCACAGGTAACCACAATTCGTAATGTTGGCGGTTTTCCACCAGTGAAGGATATCGGGATCATCCGAAGCATACGACGTTTTCCCATCCGCTCCCACACAATGTACTGCGGTAAGGTATTGATTCATTTCGGTGATTGCCCTGCTCACGCCGATGTGCGCGTCAAGATGCGCACCGAACCCCATGATGATGTCCTCTGTGTCTCCATGGCATCGCCGACTGATGGCTGCAAAGGAGGGTATTTGGGTATCTGAAGCGAGATCAAGCACCCAGATTTCGCGCCCTATGCCGGCATAATATTCCTGGACAACCTGAAAGTATGGGTCGTTGAAAGTTGCCAGATCCACTTGCGGCCGCCGGATCTGGTTGTACCACCAGAGGGCGACACTGTCGCGTTCGATAAGTTCCAAAACCGCCTGGAGACAGGCCTCATGAAAGGTGACGCCCGCCGCATTTCCGTTTGAATCTGCCCCGCAATATAAAGCGCCGACTGGAACAGGATAGCCATAGTAAAGATAACTTGTCGGCAAATATTTTTTGCGCTTTTCGGAGTGGGAGTACACCGGTGACCACTCGATTTTAGCGATTTCATTAAGCTTTTGGGGCACCGCCAAGAAAAGCGAGCCTTTCGCAAGCCAGGCTTCCCGCTCCTGGTATTGTTTGTCGCTGAACAACATACAGGCGTTTGGATGGATAGCCTTGTCGCGAATCTCACGATAACTCGCGGTAATGCGTTCTTCATCGCCTTGAAACACACCTGAATATCTTTCCAGCGCCTCACACAACGCGCTCGTTTTGGCTTGGATGTCGCTTTTGCCTTTGCCGGCGCTAAAGGTCCTGAGACCTGCTTTGAGAAAATGGAGAGAGTCTCCTCTCAGAGCGAGATTATGTCCGGCGCTATAGACCCTGACAGGACTGCTGGAATGGAGAATTGACGGATAAAGGCCTCGCACGACTCCGGTAATTGAGCTGATGTGATGTCGATACCGTTCGAACGTGACTTCCGGTGATTCTTCACGGCTTCCGCCGTCATATGCCGAGGCATGACTGTCGGCGTTCAGAAACCGAGACTCGCAGCGAACTACTTCGCCATCGGAAGCCCCACAGACCGGGCATTGCGGCCGGCGCACCACTTGGTGGGAGTCTAGTCGTAGTTTAATCGGATCCGCTACAACTAAGTTGGATTCGAGCGCGGGGTTGCTGCCAGAAACTATCCAACGGGCGATTTGCACAGCAGCTAAAACATACGCGAAGGTTTGCGTTAATGGAATACCGACCTGGCTGGTCGACAGAGGTTGAGTCAAGCCCTTTTTCTTCTGGAGATAGGATTCGACCTCCCGGTTATACCTGAGTCGATGTGCCAGGCAATGCCAGCAAGCAGTTCGACCGGGCACGAAAACAGGTCCCAGCCAAAGAGTCACTCCATTGGGCCTTAACAGCATCCAAGCGTTCCCCAAGGCCATGCATTGAGCATTAAGACGCTCCAGTTCTGGATTCAGATAATCGTTTACCAGTGCAACCACAAACCTGCCTCTTTTGGTGACCCGAATTCCGAATGATTCGATCCAATTCGCCAGCGGACGGGAATCTATTCCATCGAAGGCTTCAATGCGCACAGAGACTCTTCCCAGTTGACGCCGCAAGCTCTTCAATTCCACGTTCATCTCCGACCAAAACACTCCTAGTTCATGTGGCATGCTGGAATCAGCCTCTTCAATTTGACCAGCTTGCAGCAACCGGTCAAGGGTTTCATAAATGTTTTTCCGCGCGACATCCTCTCGCAACTCCGTGACAATGTCCTCCACGCTTCGTTGGCCATTTATGAGAGGAATCACTTTCAACGAATGCTCACCCTCCCAGAGAAAACTGTAGTTCTCCGAAAGGATAAAAACGCCCTCTCCGGGCACGATTTCTACGTGAAATTTTGGTTTAAAGGCGGGTCGCCGAACCTTCGGGCGGGATGTCCGTTGTCGGATGGCAGACATACAACTCAGAACCGGCGTGCCTTAGGAACACCAAAGGTGGCGAGCAAGCACAGCGGCATAAGAGATGAATCGGGAGGTCTCAATTCGACCACCCAAATGTTTGAATTCCCCATTGGGGCCGGTCTAGGTAGTTAATACTCATAAGTTATTATGGCTATTTAGAATCTGAAACATGAGGCTATCTTTGGCCGCGGGTTCTGTCAATTGGAAATTAGAAAATCGTAAATATGGAAACGGGCCGCAGTAACCCGCCCAGCAGCAGATAGTTTTTAGCCTTATGATCTGTATTAATATTATTAATAGTATTGACTATGTAGTGTGCTTGGGTTTAATCTGGCTTTATGCGAAACCAATTATTCTGGCTGTGGATAGGGCTCGGAATCGCCATTGCCTCTGAGGCCCAAAGTTCAGTGCAGGACAATGGAGTGACCAATGCCATCGACGCAATGGCAGCGTGGCGAACCGCCCACCCTATTTGCCTGACCAGGTTGAATTCCCAAGGTCGCTTTAATTCTCAACGCTATGCCGTGAACTTTACAATCTTCAATTACCTGGGCAATGATGGCAGGGCAAATTGGAGGTTTTTGGATGAAGTAAAGTACCCGGAACAATGCCAGTTTTGTGCCTACGAGACCGGGAGCAATCAGGCCGCTTTATATTTTCCGCAATCCAAGCAGGTGATCAAATACGATCCAACGATTCACTTTGTTTTCCAGATCGAAGATTGGATCATTCGCAAGAGAATTGATATGGAACAGCTAAATACCGTCCTGGCAGTTGCGAAGATCGTTGATGGCGAGCACCAGAACCACGAGCTTAGGCTCGATTTCGACCCGAAACTGCTTCACGAACGCATGGGCGCACCGGCCAATACTGTTCTTAGTTTTTCCATTTTCTATAGCAACGACGGAGAGATTCAAGGTTTTTCGCGCACTTGGAATGGTGAGATAGTCGCGGGCACGGTTCAAAACACAATCATGGACAATGACAGCATAGTGAAAATGTTGCCGCAAACTCCAGACCTCTCCCACCCGGTAGCCAACGTAAACTATTTTGATGCTCGCAAACAAGAATTATTGAGAACGGCAGCAAAAAGTCAACCGTGGATTCGAGCGTTGGTTATAAGCCTTCTCGTTGCACCGCCAGTTGTCGTCTGGCTGCTATCGCGGCGACGGAGGCTGTCCGTATGATAATTGGCCGATTGGTGATTGGCTCCGCGTTGGAACCCAGGCTGCGGCAAATTCATTTGCAGGCACGTTGGAACAAGTCTCGGTTTGTTGGCAGAGATATAACCCATCCCAAGAGTCCGGCAAAGCAGGCGTCGGCAAGAGAACCAGTTCGGGAAGCTGTTGCTCAAAAGAGAAACAATTCTCCTCTGCATTAAAGTGCTGAAGTCAAAGGACATCCATGAATCCTTATTTGCGATTTCCCGGCTTGATCTCGAAGGCAACGGCAGAGGCCAAAGGCCCGGTGGAGTTGCAACTATATGTTAATTTTCCATTTTGCACCAGCAAATGTCATTTCTGCTGCTGGACCTGTTGGATTTCAGCGGCCGACTTGGTTCATAGCCAAAAACTTTTTCAGGATTATTTGTCCGCCATTCGACGGCAAATTGATGCCTATCTGAGCCCTTTAAGTGACAGCTTGACGCAAGAAGGTGTTGTCATTCGAGATATTTTTTTTGGAGGAGGGACTCCATCGGTTTTCGATGCGCCAGATCTGAACGACATTTTGAGTTTACTCTGCAAATATTTTGGACGACCTGTTCATGGTGGCTCTATAACGATTGAGGTAAGCCCGGATACAGTCGATTTCGAGAAACTTAGTATGCTGAGACAGGGAGGGTTTAATCGCATCAGCATCGGAATCCAGTCCTTCAATGATACCGTCCTTCGGAAAGTGGGACGCAAGGCAAATAGTCGCATGGGGATCCAGGCGGTTGCTGCGGCAAGAAGGGCTGGATTTGATAATTTGAATTTGGACATCATATTTGGCCTGCCGTACGAGTCTGCCGAGTCATGGGAAGACACCGTGGAAAAGACCGTAGATCTGGGCCCGGACCATATTTCAGCGTACCGGTATTTTGCCGTGCCGGGCACCGTTGGCGCGCACTTGGTAAATCAGGGAAAATGCGAAGCGACGACGGCCACCGAATTGCATCGAAGGTACGAGTGGGCGCGGACTTTCTTTGAATCCAAAGGTTACAAAGAATATCTCCACACGTATTTTGAAAAAGGTGGGAAAAGGTGTACAAGCGACGAAGCCTACTTTTCCCTCCAGCGCCAATGGATAGGATTCGGAGCAGGCGCCAACTCCCTCTTTGGCCAGCGCCGCTGGATAAGTTGCGCAAACGCGCGCGCTTATATCGACAACCCTACTGCCGGCGCTGTGATATCGCTCCGAGGTGCAGAAGTTCTAAGACGTATTTTCAGTCTGATGCTCCTCGGCAAAGGAGTCGATAAACGAATGTTTCAAAAGCGGCTAGGGATTTCATTCGAGGAGGCCTGTACGACCGACGACTGGCTGCGCGATACCGTGAAGCGCCTGAAAGACAAGGGAAATATGCGTGAAACCAAAACCTGGCTACGCTGGTTGAATTATGCAAAACGCGGAGAGTGGATGTGTGGACTGGAATAGTCTTACAAAGTGCGCAGAGGAAAACTACAAACACGTGGATCTGTTCAAAATGTTCCGTGTTTCCCTGGGCATTGGTGTCGCTCCGTCATCCGGAGCAAGTTCCAATATTGCCGGCATTGGCATCACATCGCGCCCAAGCTGCTGTCAATGAAAATTGATCCATGCTCAAATCACCATGAACGCGACGAAAACGAGAAAAACACCCTCCCGGGAATTGTTACGCCGGGCACGCAAGCTTGCCGAAAAATTGGCTGATGAAATTGAGCCAATGCCTGAAGGATGGAGTGGACGTGGGATTGTTATTTGCGGCGGTGGTTACACTCATTTCACTAACGCGTGGGTGGTGATCCGCATGCTCCGCCACCTCGGATGTCGGCTGCCTATTGAGCTGTGGCATCTTGGTTCGGCAGAGATCAACGATAGGATGAAAAGGATGGTGGCTAAATATCAAGTTGATTGTGTGGATGGGCTTTCCGCCATGCGGCGAACTCCGGGATTCGCCGGTAAACATGTGAATCTCGGCCACGTTTTGAAAAGTGTCGCCCTGGCAAGATGCCGGTTTGAAGAAGTGATGTTGATTGATGCAGATAACCTGCCGATTCGAGATCCATCCTTCCTGTTTGACACCTACGAATACAAAATGACCGGGGCTCTATTCTGGCCGGACTTCAGGGAGGATTCTAATCATTCATTATGGGACGTTTTTCGGCCGCCACACAAGAAAGAGCCCACCGCTGAGAGCGGCCGATTCTTCATTGCAAAGCAATTGCCTTGGGAAATATCCGGAAAGACTCGCGACGAGGCGCTGAACAACGAGATGCTTTGGCGTGTGTCCCGAGTACCGCGGGATGAGGCACCGGCTATTGACAGCGGTCAACTGCTGCTCGATAAGCGAAGGCACTGGGAACCGCTGGCCTTGGCTGAGAGCATGAACTTGTATGGCGACACGTTCTATCTGGTGTTCGGCGGCGAACGCCATAGTTACCGCTACGCCTGGCACAAACTCGGTCGGCCGTTTGCAATGCCTCAATCCGAGCCCGAAATCCTGGAGGTCTCCGGCATTGAGAGCCGCATTGTGTGCCAGCCCGACTTCGAAGGAGTCCGCCTGTTTCAGCACCGGATTGCTCCCAAATGGGATTTCCTGGGAGAGAATCCTTGGATTGCGGGGTTCTTTTTCGAGAGTGACTGCCGCCGCTTTCTGCAAGATTTGAAGCGGATTTGGGATGGTCGCTGTGTGGGGAAATCCCCAATTGCTCGCACTGAAGCAGCCCGGAGGCATGAGCGCGAATTGCTGAATCAGGTGTGGCTCCTGGAAGTGCCGGAAGCGATTCAGAAGCAGTATCCGGAAAGGAGGTTTGTGGATAAGTTGTGGGAAAAAGGAGCGGTATGGTGGGAGTTGCGTTTCCACACGAATGGAACATTGCGCACCGGCCGTAAGGAGATCGGCTACTTTTGGGACCTCCAAAGAGACTTGCGCGGTTTAGTGCTCGTTATCTCGGATGGGAATCAAGCGCGAGTCTTGTTGAGACGCAAAGGTGCCGGCTGGGAGGGCCTGTGGCGAAACGAACGGACGAGGAGCAATACGAAAATGATGCCGCTTCACGAGGTTTACCCGCATCTCGCGACCAAACCATTGGCCAGAACGGCAAGACAAAAAATTCGTGGTTGCTTTGGGGAAGAAGTTCATCTGGTTCACACCACGGAAGGCATCGGCGATCATGTGGCGGCAGTTTATACTTGCACCGGTCTGGTGCGAACCGGCGTTCGCGTCGTGTTCCACACACCTTGCGCCGCCTGGTTCGCCCGAGTAAGAGAACGCGGTCTGACGATATCCGCCACGATGCGTAAACACTATGATTATAATTTGCGTTATGATTATTCAAACGAAATAAAATACGGTACTTCGAGAGCTTTGTGGTATGCCGGAGGCCTGCATCCCCTTTTGAAGCCTGCAACCCCGCATGTGGATCGGAGAATAGATCAGCCACGGCTTCCATTCGATCGTTACGTCGTTATCGCCCCATATGCACACCACCCCAATCGGGAATGGTTGGACTTGCACTGGGTTCGTCTTGCGGAACTGCTTCGCGAGGCCGGGTGCGAGGTGGTTGCGATTACGGGTCTGCAACAAGCCGAGCGGCTTCAGAAAACATTTAATAATTCACAAGTCTATTGGGCAGCCAATCATCCCCCGGAATGGGTGCTCGACGCCATATTGGGTGCTGCCGCATTTGTTGGATTGGATAGTGGAATGACACACGTTGCTGCCCTCATGGGCGTGAAGCCGGTAGCCATTTATGCGCAACTGGAACCTGAATTCCTCTGGGCCAACGGCGCCGCGCATAGTGTCATTCCCAAGGCACGCTGTGTCTTTTGCCACTGGCAAGCCAAGGCCGGATGCGCCAATTCGTGTGAAGAGGGTTGCTCCGCGCTGGCGACCGTTAATCCGGAAACCGTTTTTGATGCCGTGATGAGTCGGATGTCGCTCTCTGGAAACAAAGGCAGGTCTATTCCGTCATACGAATTACATTGCCAGATGTTTCCTTAACCGGCTGTTAAGTAGTTCCGAGTATGTTGAACGATCAAAAGATAGTCTTGGTTTCGATGCCTTGGGCCTCGATCTTTCAGCCTTCTGCGGCATTGGGAGTCCTTTCCGCAATTTGCCACGAGGCCGGTTTTCCGGTGGCAACCTTGTATCCGAACATGGATTTGAATGCCATCATTGATCCTCAATTGAGTTATCAATTTGCCCATAACCGTTTCTTTATGAGTTTGGGGGAACATCTGTTTGCCTGTGATTTGTTTGGCGCGCAGAGACTGAATAGTGATGAATTTATCCAGAAAAGCATGTCGGGCGAGACAACGCAGTCGTCAGAGTCGCTCGCGAATGTCACTCTAATGAAACAGCTTCGGGATGAAGTGATCCCAGCGTTTCTCGATCGACTTCAGACTCGAGTGCTTGAACAGAATCCCACCGTGGTGGGCTTTACGGCCACGGTCCACCAAGTGATGGCGAGCCTGGCGTTGGGACGGAGGCTCAAACAGTCCTGTCCCGGGATTCAGATTTTAGCTGGCGGCGCTTCTTTTGATGATGAAATGGGACGGGAGTATCACCGGGCTTTTCGGGACATCTTGGATCATGTCTTTCTGGGAGAAGCGGATGAGTCCTTTCCTGAATATTTGCGTCGGCGCCGGACCGGGAAACCCAAGGGGGGAATTCCCGGAGTGACCTATTGGGAAGCCGGGCAGGTTCAATGCGTACCAGGCCGGCCATTGGCGGATTGGAATCTCAGTCCCATGCCGGATTACGACGGATATTTTGCTGAAAAAGAACGTGTCGAGCAGCAGTATGAAATGCCGTTCGCAGTGGATTGCCTGCTTTTTGAAAGTTCGCGAGGTTGCTGGTGGGGCCAGAAGAAGCATTGCGTATTTTGTGGAATGAACGAGGACTTCATAAAATTCAGGGAAAAAGACCCCGATCGGGTCGTCTCAGAGATAATCTCTTTGTCCAAGCGGCATCAGGTAATCAGGCTGATGGCCACCGATTCAATTATTTCGCGAAAATCCAGGTCGAGCATATTCAGAAAGTTGAGCGCCCTGCAAAGCGACCTGGAATTCGTCTATATAACACGGTCGGACATGACCAAAGAAGAAATTGCTTTAGCACACAGTGCGGGAGTCGCTTCCTTGCAGGCGGGAATTGAATCTTTTTCAACGGAATTGCTGCACCTTATGGGGAAGTCCATGAGCAGGATTCGCCAAGTGCAGTTTCTTCGCTGGTGCCGGGAATATGGGATCGCTGTGCTATATAGCATTTTAACTGAATTTCCTGGGGACGATACAGAGTGGTACCTGACTCAAGCGGAATTCCTGCCGCAGATAGTGCATTTGAATCCACCTATGTCGAACTTCATTCCGGTCGCCTTGCACCGGTTTAGTCCATTATTTACACAGTCACAACGGTTTGGGATTACTCCCAGCAGCCTGCAGGACAATTACCATTTCAATTTCCCGTCCGGCTTTATCGATCTGAATAAGATCATCTATTCCTTTGCGTATCAAAGCTCAAAAGCGACATCCGCGGCACTTTATGACGAGCAACTTCGGTCCGCCATTTTCCGGTGGATCGAAAAGCACATAACCGGATCTCCGCCAACTTATGTCTATCGCCTCGGCACTGACTTCGTCCAGATTGACGATCTGCGCGGGCCCAAGCCGATTCATTTCACCTGCAAAGGTCTCTCCAAAGACATTCTACTGTTGGCCGACAGGATCCAAACCGTGAACAATCTTAAAACCCTGCTGGCACCGAAATATGCCTCCGATGTTGCCGGGGGTACGATTGAAAAGACAATTGAAAATATGGTGTGCCAGAAAATACTAATGCAAGAAGGCAACTCGGTGTTAACGCTGCCTGTGGGAAGCGAGCCTCGGACGACCACGGAACTCTACGATTACGTGCTTGGGCATTCCGCTGTGGCCCACGGTGCCACTGGACTGAATTCCCTCACAGAAGAGGCTTAAAACCCATGCCTACCCGCCCAAAAGTATTGTTGATTTCGATGCCCTGGGCCCCCATTTTCCACCCTTCAGCCGCCTTGGGAATCCTTTCTGCGATCTGCCGGGAAGAGGAATTCTTCACGACAACCTTTTATGCCAACATGGATATGTGGGCCATGACTGATCCGGAGTTGGCGCCCAAGCTGGTTTCTGAGGTCTTTTTTTTTGGTTTAGGGGAGCATCTGTTTGCTTGCGATCTGTTTGGCGCCAACACACTAAAAAGCGATCAGTTCATCGAAGCTTTTTACAAAGAGGCACCCGCATCGGCAGAATCAGCCCCCCAAATGAGCCGAATGAAGCAGATCCGGGATGAAGTAGTGCCCGCCTTCCTTGATCGGGCGCAGAAGCGGGTACTGGACGAGAAGCCCACGGTCGTGGGCTTTACGGCCCCTTTTAACCAGGTGATGGCGAGCCTGGCCCTGGCACGAAGGCTCAAACGCGCCTGCCCAGAAATTCAAATTATAGTCGGAGGCGCCTGTTTCGATAGCGAAATGGGACGGGAGTATCACCGCAGCTTCGGGGACATACTGGACCATGTGTTTCTGGGAGAAGCAGACGAGTCCTTTCGCGAGTATTTGCGCCGGCGCAGAGCCGGGGAGTCGTGTCGCGGAATTCCCGGAGTGACGTATTGGGAGGCCGGGCAGGTCCAGTGCATACCGGGCCGGCCATTAGCGGATTTGAACCTCAGCCCGATGCCCGACTATGACGGCTACTTTGCGGAGAAAGAGCGCCTGAAGCAGGAATACG
>OBLU010001877.1_pt1 | contig 19406 bp, 25 predicted proteins | sample 1518681 | NCBI WGS metagenome assembly OBLU01 (sample SAMEA3539304, study PRJEB22396) | soil metagenome | biome: tundra; feature: field; material: soil | place: USA | collected 2010-05 | depth 0.15 m
TCGGTCGGCATCAACAGCACTCTGCGGCTCGGGCGCTAGACAGCTCGGCCGAAAGCTCTACGAATTTTAGTGAGCTTCGCTCCAGTTCGCACCGACGCTGCCGGATGTCAGAATCGGAATATTAAACGTCATGCAGTGTTCCATAATGTCTTTCACTTCGAGCCGTGACTTCTCGCCTCGCGCAGAGGGTACGAATGACCCGTTGAGTTCATCATGGACAGTAAGTGAACAGGTGATGTCGTTCCCTGGAGCAAAGATTCCCGCTTCCCACATCCGAACCATTGCGAACTTCATCAGGTCTGCTGCTGAGCCTTGAATCTTTTTGTTGAGAGCCTTGTGTGTGCCGACGATGTGCAGTTTCTGACTGCCCCAAAGTGCTTTGGCTTGCTCATACGGGCAAGCCGGATGGTACTCCTCTTTTTTGTCTCTGAACCGCGGCTCCCAGAGAATGAAGCGTCCGCGGCGCTTGAGAATGGTCGTGACGTACTCGAACTTTTCTGCCTCGTCGACGCAGCACTTGTTGAGTGCCTTCAGCCACGGTGATGCAGCATTATAATCCTTGATGATTTGCAATGCCTGATCCGTCGGGGATCCGTCGGGGTTCGTCATTCCCAACTGCGCTGCCAAAAGCGGCGGACCCATGCCGTAACCCATGCCGAAGTTAAGATTCTTGGCTGGCTTGCGCAGCCCTTTGTGAACTTTCTTTAACTCACTTTCGCTGATCTTGCCTTCGATGTGTGCCTGAATTGCTGCGTTCCACTTCTCTTTGTACATCAGCTTGGCGCAAGCATCATGGAAGTCTGTATTTGGGTCATTCAAGTACATGTCACGCGGGACTTCAGCGCCGGCACACTTCATTTCTACAGCGTAGTGCACCATCAGGCGGTACTCAACCTGGGAATAATCCTGACTCCACCACTGACAGCCTTCATCGGCAATGAACATGCTGCGGCACATCGGACCGATGAACTCATCACGCGTTGGGATGTTTTGCAGATTCGGGTTAGAGCTGCTGAATCGTCCTGTGATGGTTCCCTTGGACTTTGTGTGCTCATCTTCTTTCTTGCGCAGCGGATGAAACTCGCAGTAGACGCGATCACCGATGGCATTGTTTCCGATGTAGCCGTCGACGAAAGTGCCACGTGCTTTTTCTGCCGTGTTAGCTTCGAGTATCAGTTCACCGATTGGATGATCAACGTTTTCAAGCCACAGCTTGCGGAATGATGGCTTGCTCTCTGCACTGTCGCGCGCGGCCTCCCACTTTGCGAGCACGCCAGCGTCTACATTATTCGGATCAGGAGCTTCGACGAGTACTTCTTTTCCGTCATTGTCTTTCGGCATCAAAAACGGATAGCGGATTCCGAGGTTGTCGAAAATCTTCTTCATGATTTGCGGCTTGCCGAAGTTCTCATAATCAGTTGAGACATGAGACTCTGCCGCAATCTTTGCGATGGCTGCATCGCGCCGCTCTGCGAGAATGACGTTCATGCGAGCTGCTTGCTCAAGATTCACACGCACACCGATCTTGCGCATGTAGAGAAGCATCGGCAGAAGTCTGCACTCAAGATCGAACAGGTCCTCGAGGTTTTCTTTGCGGAGCTGCTTTCCCTGCTCGTGCAGAATCTTCAGCGGCAACTCAACGTCGCCGAGTCCGTAGCTGCGAGCATGGCCGGGGTGCACTTCGTGAAAGCGCTCAATGTACTTGTCGCCGTATAGCTGCTTCAGTTCATCAGTGACTTTTCCGCCGAGCTTGTACTTTCTTGCCAGCGTGCCGAGCCCGTAGCTGAAAGCATTCTCGTCGAGCAGTGCTTCGGACCACTGGACATCGCGGAACTTGCAGAGTGTCGGCTCAATACCTTGATACTGACACCCGTCCATATCATAAAGCAAGTTCGTGCCGACAATCTCACCTGTATAGAATGCTGTCTCGGTCGCGAGCCAGTCATAGACTTTCACAGCATCAAGATTCTCAACGCCTTTGTGACGAAGCGGATAGTACTCGGAAAATTCCGTGTTGCCCTTGAGATCGCCGATGGCAACAGCAAATCCGACGATATAAGCGTTGCGCCGCCAGCCCGGCCCGATGCCGTCAGCAATTGATGGGTCGACGCTCTCAAGATCAATGCAGAGCCTTTTAGCATGATCGAAGGATGGGAACTTGTCAGGGAGTTTGTAACCTTTTGGAGCAGGCGGTTTGCGTCCGCCAGACATGCTTGCGATCTCGGCTGTCGAGAATAGATCAGTCATGGAGTCTCATTGTAGCACGATTTAGAAAAAGTAGTATAGTTTTTCTTAATGCTCTTGCTCAGTTGATGGTTCCTGTGTGCTGCTCAATCTGCACCTGTCCGGCATCAGTTTTCCCGTCGAGCAAGTCTGCATACTGGCGGAAGAGCTTCGCAATGTCATGACCCCTTTCAGTCACGTTGCCGATAACGTAAAGCGCGGGCGGGTCAATGCCGATTACCATTCCGGCAAAAGACATGCCGTTTACTGTTGCAAGCATGGTGAAAGTGTCGAGCGCTGTCCTCATTTCCGTTTTCATTTTGCCTCCTCTGCCGAAGCTGCTCTCAGCTCAGCAGCATACATGGTGCGAGTCTCTTTTCCGCCGGCTAACTCAGCAGTGAAACGGCTGTGTCCGAGAACTGCTTTGACAGTCCAAAGCCCGTACACTCCGCCGGCTGCGATTGATGCTCCGCTGGCCTTCTTCTCTTTCTTTGCGGCCGGCGCTGTGCTCTTCTCCGCTTTCTGAACAGCAGGCTTCACAGGTTCAGGTTTCGGCTGCACTGGTCGCGGCTTGCACCCGTTGCGCTCGCTCCACAGCCGAGTCAGTTCTCTATCATGCTCTGCTGATTGATGGTCCGCTACAAGCACGACAGGCTTCTTTGTCCTATTCGCTCTGTAGAAGTCCTCTACGTTTTCCCAGAGTTTTGGCGCGCCTTCTTCTTTCTTCAAGTCAACAATATTCACGACGATAACATCTGGAATCCTGCCGACTGCTCCGATTGGCTGAACATCTGCACGCGTCTCACGCATCTTGAGAAGATAACCAGCTCTCCACCCGTCACCTACGTTGAACTGAATCACGCGGCCTTCAACAAGCCTGCGCTTGAGCTGCCTCGTCTTCCACTTCTTTGCTGTGACTACAACGCGACACAAGTCGCAAAGTGGGAATGTTTTACCCTTGCGCACTCTGCGTGTATTTGAAAGGCATTCCGTGCAAACTTTGGCGCGGTCAATCGTTGCCATTATTCTCCTTTCGAAATGTCAGCATAAGCCGTTAGCAAATCTTCGTCATCAAATAGGGACGGCTGGTTCTCATCTTCTTCAGCGTTCTTTTGCAAGCGCTCAGCAGCGACAGTCATGGCTTTCACGAGGACAGCTTCCTCAATCTCTGCGCGCTCTGCTGCTTTGCTCACAGTGACGCTCGCTCCGTGAAACTTCCCCAAGCATATGCATCCGCACTTTGCGCCTTTTGCATTGTGACACACCGAGTCACACCGGCGTTTACCAGTCTTCAGAATGGTGCTCATGAAAATAGTATAGCACACTTGTCAAGTGCTTGGCAAATGTGGTCAATATTGCTCAGCTTTGAGAGCAGAGTGTGCTATACTGATTTCAGTTGAAAGGAGAAACGTCCAATGAAAATCAAAACTTTTTTTGCTTCACTTCTTGTTGGTCTGACAATGCTTATCGGCAGTGCTGTTGCGCAAGTTTCAGTCGGCATCGGCATCGGTCCGGTAGGAGTTGCAATCGGTGAGCCACCGGTCTGCGTGTACGGGTATTACGATTACGAGCCGTACGCTTGTGCGCCGTTCGGCTTCTATGGTGACGGATACTTCTACAACGGCATCTTCTTGGGTGTCGGGCCGTGGAGCAACTGGGGATACGGTCACGGCTGGGGAGAACATCGCTTCAGAGGCGGTGGGCGCGGTGACCGCTATCGCGGCGGTCGCGGAAACGAACGTGGACATGCACGCGGAAGCACACAGCATGGAAACAACAGCCGGCGCGGTGGTGAGGGAAACCGACGGCGGTAAGCAAAAGCAGGAGCGGGAGGACTTCCGCTTCTGCTGATCCTCAGCGTAACCTTTTGATGGTTACTTTCGTGATCTTGCATTGCTCTGCCGCCGTGCTAGACTTGAATCATGAAAAAGCTAATAGCAATCGGAATCACACTGACGCTGGTCATCATTACAGCGGCTGCGGGCACTTATCTTTATACAGAATTCCGTGTGTATCAGCACCGTCGTCAGGTGCTGCGGTATCAAGCATGGGAAGCGTGTTGGGGTAAGGTGGGCAGTATTTGGGATGCTTCACACGCGACAATGCCTGAAGGCTTGACCTATGAAGAACAGGTTGCGTGGCGCGCTGCAAACTACGAAGTCCGCAAAGCGCATATATTGCAAGTGTGTGGTCCGTGGATGAACGAACCCGACACAAACTGAACACGTCGCTGGGGCAATATGAAAGCCAAAAGCGAAACTGGAGAGCATATTATGACCACACGCCTCGCAGTCGTTCACAAATTCATCACACGCCGCGGTCCGTTCGGTGGAACCGTAGCTACGACCATTTGCGGAAGATTACGAGAATCAGTTGGAGATAACGGATGGAATTCTACAGGAGCGGATGATTTAGTCACCTGTAAGTTTTGCTTGAAACGGATGAAAGGCCATCCACAGGCAGATTATCCATTACCGGTGCGCACTGACGGAGAGGAGTAGTAGCAGAGGCAATATGAAAGCCAAAAGCAGACTACATGGAGGAATTGTGAGAGAGTTCAGAAATGCAGTTGTAGTCGCAGTGATTATGATGGCTGCTGTTATCGGCAGCTCACGAGTTCAAGCACAGCAGTCAGACCAGCCGGTACAGAATCCGGACGTTTTTCTGAAGAGCACACCTAGCACTCCGGCTGCTGAGCAGAAGCGCTATGAAGACTTCTTGCAGCAAGAGCAGTACGCCCGTGACAAAGCAGACCCGCGGCGGCAGACGGAGTGCATATGAAGCCCTGCGCTGCTTGCGGACACTCTTTTGCTGCTCATGCGACGGATGTGAACTTTCCGAACTCTCTGCGCTGCTTTCATGGTGCGGTCACAGGAGACGGGTGTAGAGAGAAGTATGAGGACCGGTGTAAGAATTATGTGAATCCTGAGGAGGAAGACTGATGGCGTACGACTGTTCAGTATGCGGACATCCTGACTGGGCGCACTCTTGCGGGCATTGTATTCACTGCCTTGAGTATAGAGCTTCGCATGAGTTCACCGTTGACAAGCAGGCAGCACAGTCCCATCCAGCCGGCTACAAGTGGGATGGGTGGCATGGTAAAGAGCCGACAAGCGGACTGTCACCATATCAGCATGAGCTGAACGGGCAAGGGAATGCCTGCTCTGAGCACTGCCCCGCGTGCGCTTGGGTAAAAGAAAGAGCGGCACAGCAGAGAATTGACTTGAAAATGCCGCCAAAAGCTGTCATGATAACCGACGCAGACAAAAAGCTGCTTGCAGACTTGAAAGTGATTTGGTGAAGCGGTAACCAGCTAGAATGTTACTTTGGTGATCTTGCAGCACTCTGCCGCCGTGCTATTCTGAGCACAGTAGAGGAGAACACAAAATGAACTTAACAGTTGGAACCAAAGTCGAAGCAACTGCCAACGGCGCTAAGGGTGTAATCATAGCACTGACAGCAGAGACTCTTCGTGTAAAATATGCCGGAATCGGAGAGCGCAATGTGCCGTTGGATAAGGCAGATACTTGGTTGCGTCAAACAGTGACAGCACAAAGAATACACGTGCCGCGTGCGAAAACTGTACCTGTATTTTTAGCACAGGCGCAAGGAATAGATGCAATTTCATCTTTTGTTTCATACCTTCAAAGAAGCAAGTATCGCTTGTACTTGTCCTGTAAGCCAGATTTAGTTGAGCAAGGAGAGAATGAATATAGTACATGGACAGGTGGTGATTCACTTCCGGAAGATGCAGTACGTGTGTACGAAAAAGCATTCAGCCGCGAGTGGTTTTTGACGTTTGAATATTCTCCAGATGTTCAGTATCCGGTTTCAGTCATTGAGCGAGGTACTGGCGGCGGACAGGGAGAACCAGTAATTCTGCACAAGAACGGACGTTGCGAACTTTGTTACTGGCAAGTGATTGAGCAGCTTGTTCGCGCGGGCTTGAGAGCGTGAAACCGAACTACAGGCAAGAGACGGAAGCTATTGAAGCCGCCGGAAAATTGTGGGCTAAGTCAATGCTTGAGTCTGCATTGCGTGGCACGCTCGCAGAAGTCAGCGGCCGTGCTTTTCAGTTCAAAGATGGCGACTATCAAGTAGTAGACTATGAAACTGGCGTATCGCGTTCTTTAGAGTTGAAATGTCGAGGCGCAGGTGCTATACTGATGACTATGGAAAAGTATTCAGTGATCTATGCTGACCCGCCTTGGCGCTATGATTTTTCTCCGTCGAAGTGTCGCAGCATAGAAGAAAACTACCCAACAATGAGTGTGGAAGAAATCTGTTCTCTCCCTGTTCCTGCTGCTGACAATGCAGTTCTCTACCTGTGGGCTACTGCTCCAAAGCTACTTGAAGCACTAGCTGTCATGAAAGCTTGGGGTTTTGAATACAAAACACATGCTATTTGGGACAAAGAAATACTTGGAATTGGACACTGGTTCCGAGGACAGCATGAACTTCTTTTAGTAGGAGTAAAAGGTAAAATCTCGCCGCCTGAAGAAAGCCTGCGCATAAAGTCTGTGATTCGGGAGAAGAGAGGGCGCCATTCTGCAAAGCCGGATAGTGTGCGAGAACACATTAGCCGGTGGTTTCCTAGAGCACTAAAATTGGAAATCTTTGCGCGCGCTTGTTATTCTGGATGGTCTGTTTGGGGGAATGAAGCTAAAGACAGCATCTCACTTCCGAATGTCGTGCTCACACAAAGAGAAGACCCTCAGCCGGACCTTTTCAGTTGACACGGACCTCACCGCCGTGTTATTCTAGTCAAGCTGGAGGAATGGGAAGGTCATTCCCATCGAACGCCAACATCGGTGATGTAGTGCTGGTGTAGTTCGAGAATCCCCCGCCTTTAGGCGTGGGGAGTGTCAAAAGCACATACATTTGAAGGAGAAAATGAATGTCAGAAGCACTTGCAGTACAAGCACCTCAAATCTCGTCGTATGAAAGAGCGCTGATTCTCGGTGATCTCGCTGGACTGAAACAAGAAGAGCGGTTGTCATACTACAAAGCTGTTTGCGAATCTGTTGGGTTGAATCCACTCACGAAGCCGTTTGACTACATCACGCTCAATGGCAAGATGGTGCTGTATGCAACACGCGCTTGCACTGACCAGCTACGCAAGATTCACGGAGTCAGCGTAACCGATCTTGTAGAATGTCGCCAAGACGGTGTTCTGTCTATCACGTGCAAAGTGTCTGACAAGTCTGGGAGAACGGATATCGCAACGGGTGCCCTTACTATTTCAGGTCTTAAGGGCAACGACATGGCGAATGCACTGATGAAGGCTGAGACGAAAGCGAAGCGCAGGGCTACGCTGTCTATTTGCGGTCTCGGATTGCTCGACGAGACAGAGTTAGAAACAATTCCTCAAGCATCTACCGAAGTCGCTGTGATTCCACTGCCGACTCTTGCTCCTGTTGTTAACCAGCAGCCTGCTCCGCCTCCTGTTCCTGTTCCGCTTGCAGAAGCTGTAATCAATGCAGCTGCTGATAACAGGCTTGCTGGACTTCCAGCTGCTGTTCAGACAGTGAATACTCCGCCAACCGCACCATTTGTGAGTGCAGTCATACCGGAAGTGAGTACAGTTAAGCTCACACCGCTTGCTCCGTCGCCTACGAAGATGCAGGGCGACATTACAGTGCCGCCGAAGCCTGTTGCACCTGTTTCAGCAACCGTTGAAACAGCGGTAAAGAGTGAAACTCCTGCAACACAGAAAGAAGTCGCAGAATTTCTTGCACGAGCTGCAAAGGTCATGCGAGACAAGCTTCCGAAAGCCGGAATGAAGGACCAAGAAGCATCGAACGGTGTTAAGAATTACTTGCTGAAACAGAGTGGCAAGCCGACCTTCCGCGTCATCTCAGCAGCCGTGTTTGAGAATATGCTGAAGACACTCGAAGCCGGAACACCGGAAGAGACTGCCGCAATCGTACGGGCGGGGTGCAAATGAAAAATGAACGGACAGACATGGTGATCTTCACCGTATTTAACAACTACAACATAGAAATCGTAGTTGCTAAAGATGTGAATGATGCACGCAAGAGGCGAGATGCTTTATTTGGAGAGTTTGAAGGAGACTTTGCAGCCCTTCACTGTCACAATGGTATCGGAAACGCGTGCCTTATCTTTCCCGAAAAGAATTTTGGGCTTGTAGACGTTGCGCATGAGTGCTATCATGCTGTCAGAGCTATGATGGAGTGGGCAAGCATCACAGATGAAGAAACGCCTGCATACGTTATGGGATACTTGACTAAGCAAGTTTACGATTTTGTTAAAAAAAGAAAACGGCGGAGGAAAAAGTGAAAGAATTGACGAACCAAGAAAAAGCAATATGGAACGCAAAGACAACCGGCATCAGCAGGCTCGGTCCGATTCTCAATGAAATCTACGACAAGCAGTCTGCTCTTGAGGCGCGGATTGAGAAACTCGAAAAGAAAAAGACTGACTAGGTTTTTGTAAAAGTTCTGGAGGGCGCAGTGCACTCGCCTTTGTCTCGTCAACGATTCGAGCACTGACAGCTTTGCAGGCTTTGCGAAGCCGCTCTCCAGATTCAAATTTTTGTAAAAGTTCGGGAGCAGTGTAGCGGCACGGAGCGCTCAGGGCGCTTGCTGGCGAGTGAAGCGGGAGCGGCGACTCGCCGCGACGGCAAAACCGAACCCTGTCTACCAACACTGCTCCTGATTCAAATTCAAATGGAGGCAACAAAAAATGAGGCAAGCAAGTTTTGCAGGATATGTCGGCAAGGATGCAGAGCTGACGTACACAGCAACAGGTACGGCAGTCTGCAAGTTCTCAATCGCAGTTAACCGCGGTAAAAAAGACGGTGAAGATTTGAAACCTATATGGGTAGGGTGTTCTATCTGGGCAAAGCGCGGAGAGAGCTTGGCGCCGCACATCAAGAAGGGTGTGTTCGCTGTTGTCGCTGGGGAACTCGACATCCGAGATTACACTGACAAGAGTGGAGCATCGCGGTACTCTATTGACTTGAATGTGCAGTCGTTCACTTTTGGAAGCTCAAAGAATGGTGATGCACAGCAAGAGCAGTCTGCTCCGAAAACACAGTCGGCAGCTTCTCGGCCGATTGACGACAACGACATACCGTTTTAGGTTTTGGTGGGTCTTGGTTCAATCTGTGCAGCGTAACGCTCTACACAGTGCGATAGGGATAAGCTGAAGCGGGTTCTCCCGAACCCCGCCCATCATGCAATATGTTGACAGGAGTCTCTTGGCGCACAAGATAGTTCATCTCAATGAGTATCAAAAAAACGTAGTTGACTTTCGCAATGGTGTCGCGGTTGTACAAGCGGCTCCTGGGTCAGGCAAGACTCAAGTTATTATTGCGCGGGTTCAAGCACTGATTCGTGAAGGTGTTCCTCCGAAAGAAATCCTCAGTCTTACTTTTACGAACTCAGCCGCCAAAGAGATGACCGAGCGTGCTGAGCTGACATGCGACGAAAAAGTCTTCTCTACATTCCACTCATGGTCACTCGGTTTCATAAAGCGGGAAGCGCATTCTCTGCCATTCAAAGTTAAACTCGACTGGCATGGTGCGCCGGCTCCGTTATGTCTGCCGCTTGAAGCCACTAGGATCCTAGCGCAAATCTGCCGCACTCTGCCGGATCGAGTTCAGTGGAAAGATGCGTCCAGCTTCATCAGTCTCATGAAGCGGCGCGCAATCACACCGGCGATGGCTTATGATGCGATTGTGAATGATGGTGAGTACAAGTTCATTGAGGCTTACCGCAGATATGAGAAAAAGCTGCGTGAACTCGGCGTGCTGGATTTCGACAGCATCATCATAGAGACTGCAAAGTTACTGGAGAGCAACAAAGAAGTCCGGGCTCGTAACCAGTATCGCTTCGTGCAGGTAGACGAAGCGCAAGATACGGATGAGGTGCAAGCGCGTGCTGTGAAGTGCATCACTGAGAAGCACGGAAACTGCATATTCGTTGGAGACACGAATCAGAACATGTACTCGTGGAGAGGAGCTGTCGGCAACCTCGAGGCACACGTGCACGCTCTGTTCCAGAATGTGAAAGTGCTGCCGCTTGCCGTGAACTACCGCTCGACGCAAGCTATCGTAGACTACTGCAAAGAGATTGCACCGAACAAGAACGCCTCCGTGACTGACCTGACTACTCCGAATGAGCAAGGTGTTGCTCCGACTTTCAGACTCTATACCCGCGAAGATGAGGAAGCGAAGGGTGTGATTCTTGCCTGTCAGGACCTTGCGAACACTGCAATTCTTGCCCGCACGAACCGCCAGCTTGCTGTGTTCGAGAATGAGTGTACTGAGCGGAATCTGAGATATAAACTCCTAGGCAAAAGTGGCTTTTGGGGACAGCGTGAAGTGAAGGACGTGTGCGCGATGGTCGGTGCTGTTGTCAAGCCGACCGACAACAATATTCTTGGAGTGCTCCGTGCTCGCAGTGCTGCAACAAAGTACATCCGCAAAACGGACTCTCACGAGCACAAGTGCCCCGCCACAGTTCTGAAAGAAATGCAAGAGTATGAGCCAGGAACATGTCTGAGTCAACTGCTGATGCGGTACAGCGGTGACAGCGCAGATGCTGTGAAGAATGTTGCATGGCTGCTGAGAGATTTACGCGGTGAGACTCGTCAATTGAGCGGCACAGATGGTGTGAAGCGGATCCTTGACCGCTTCGGTGTTCTGAACTCTTATGAAGAGGATGACAACAAAGAGGAAAACGTTGACAATGACCCGCGCGAAAACGTGCTGAAGATGGTAGAGTTTGCCGGACGTAAGAAAAGCGCAGCGGAGTTCTACGACTGGATTATCAAAGTGCAGAGAGGGTTGCGGGCGCGGACAGACTGTGTTACACTCAGTACAATTCACCAGAGCAAAGGGCGCGAATGGCCGTACGTCTTCGTTGTTGGAGTGAATCAAGATGTCTTGCCGCATGTCAAGGGCGAGCTTGAGGAGGAGAAGCGTATCTTCTTCGTAGCGTGCTCCCGGGCAGCCAAGGCGCTTCATGTGAGCGCTTCCGGAGTTGCATCTGAGCTGATACGGCACAAGCTGCCGGAAGACGGCGTAGGAGTCACTCTGGATCCATGGGCCGGATATGAGCTGCTGAGAGACTGATTACCCGCTGGTTACCTTGGTGATCTTGCATTGCTCTGTCGCCGTGCTATGCTTGAATCATGAAAACGGAGAACGTATGACTTTCAGAGATTATGTCATCGAGAAGCTCAGAAATGATGGCGACTCTACTACTAAACAAATCTGGCAGTACTTGCCGCCTGAAGGGCGAGCAGAAATGAGCCCGACTGTAGTTCATGAAAACATGGAAGAGATGCAGAAAGACGGACTTGTGCAGAGAATCAAAAGACACTGGAGGCTTGCTTGAACTTTCAAGAAGGTGATGCAGTCAGAAACATTCTGCGGGAACGTGATGGAATCTTTATCAGAAGCATCAATGAAATGTTGGCCATTGTAGACTACGGCGACGGACCTGAACCGACATCAATCGAGTATCTCGGTCTAATTGAGTGGCAGCTCATGAAAGAACACAATTTTCTACCGATTAAATGGCGGTAGAGCGAGGACAAATGACGGTACTCAGACCGAAACGTGAGGCTTTTGAGGCTCTGCGACAGGGTGTTGCAAAAATAAAATCACAACGCTTATACAGGCTATGTTGGCTTGTTCTGCGCGACCCTCTATTCTTTGACAGTCCTGGCGGTGCTGAGCATCATCACAACTACAAGCATGGACTTGCGATTCACGTCAGCGAGGTCATGCAGAATGTTTTGAAGATGACTGGCGGCGCTCCATCTGATGAGCTGATTACGGCAGTCATCTGGCATGACTACATGAAGATTAGAGACTACGGACTTGATGGTGAACTGCCGACAAAGCAGCCTTATTGCAAGCTGATAAATCACGTGGCTGGAAGTGCGATGGCTTTTCACCATGAAGCGGCAGGCATGTTGCGGCCGGACACTCTTGAGCGCATCGAGCACCTGCTGCTAAGTCATCATGGCCGCAAAGAATGGGGCTCGCCTGTCGAGCCGCAAACGGCTGAAGCTTTTATTCTCCATGCTGCCGACATGATGTCGGCAAAAGGGTGCAATCTATGAGCACAATTCTGTATCGAAACTCCTCAGGCAAAGAAGTCACACACGGATCATACTCCAGCAGGCAGACGTTCAAAAAGTGCCCGCGCGAATTTCAGTTGACTCGCATTCAAGGATGGAGTGACAAAGGGATGCGCGCCGCGATGATCTTCGGCCGCTGCATTGAATCTGGGCTCACTGCTTATGAAGAGTCAGGCCGCAAAACGGATACCGGCGTCAAGATGTTCCAGCGGATGTGGGAAGAAGTCAAGTTGATGCCGGAGTTCCCGGACCTGATCTATACGGCAACGGAGACGAGCTGGGAGCAGCTCTTTAAGTCTGGCAGCCAAATGATGAAGCTGTACGAGTTCAGAGCACCGCACCTGCCGATCTACAAGCCTGTGTTCCAGCAGAAGCTTCGCAAGACAATCTTTCCCGGAACTAACTTGGCCGCATTAGAAAACGTGGCCGTGTTAGACATTCTCTCCTTTCCTCCGTGGGATCACAAGATGCTGCCGAAGATCGCAGTCGATATGAACTGCATTGACTGTGCATCTCGCTGGAGCTGTTCGCTTGAGGCTGATGGTCCTCCGTTCCAACCTTGCACCGAACATTCACAACGTGAACTGATCATCGACGTAAAGACGAGCGGCAAGGACTTCCCAGTCGCTCTTGTTGCGCTCGACCCGCAGCTTGCTGAATATAGCTGGCAAACCCGCATCCCGGATGTCGCTTTCCTGTGGTTTGTCAAAAGCTCGCATGGATTCAAGAAAGGGAGCAGAGTAAGCCTGCTCAAAGAAGTAGGAGAGTTCTGGGCGGGCTTTGAGTGTGTGGTGATAGCAGAACTCAAGGATGAAGACTCCGATGCAACCTCCGCTGCCTCTGCCGTCCTACGTGTCGGTAGGCAGGCAGCTCTTGACGAGTATGATGCTGCAATCAAGGACCTCCGTGGCAATGCTCTGAAAGCTGCTAAGAAATCTGCACTTGACAAAGGCATAGCATCCGGTGATATACTTTTGATTTCTGAACAGGATGTAACAAAGCAGCGGATCCAGTTCGCCGCGGCGAGACTAACAGAGCAAGACATGGATGAGGTCGGCAAGAGTGTTGCTCAGACGACGGTAGAGATGGTCCGCGCACATGAACAGGACTTCTACGAGAAACAAGCCGGGGTAAGATTTCCAAACGAAAAATGTGGTTTCTGCTCAATGAGATTTCACTGTCTGCACGACTCAGAAGGGCGCGACAAAAACCTCACTCGAAAGGGCGAGGAATGGCTTGATGGAATTGACATGGAGAGCGAATGAATAAATTTCGTTATACGGTAACAGCACGCCCAACTTTCTATAATGGAACGCAATATCGCTCTGAACTTGAGGCTGCTTGGGCTGCATTCTTTGAGCTGCGAGGGATCAATTCAGAGTATGAGCCGGCACTTGATTTGATATCTTGGAGGCCAGATTTTTTGATCCGAGTTGGTGATGACTTTCAACTTGCAGAAGTGAAACCTTTCCTCAATGTAGAACAATGGAAAAACAGCGGTGTTCTGCAAAAAGTAGCAGAGTCATTACAGGGCAGCACTCTTGCTGTTTTACTCGGTGTTAGTCCGATATCACCCTCAAACTTTCTTTTTCGCATCGTTCCTCTGCCAGTAGAAAATCCAGAATTTGAACCTTTATCCTTCGGCGAAACTGAAGATGTAGAGCGCGACTGGAAACGCGCCAAGAATGCGGTACAGTGGAGGCCGAGTGGAAACTAACAGCAAGCCGATGTATCAGCCGTGGAATGAGGATGCATTCCAAGCAGATGTTTTTGTGCGAGGAATGACATGGCTTCAGCGCCTACTTTATCGATCACTTTTACAAGCAATGTTCTTTCACAATACTCGACCATATTTACCGACTGATGATGATGTGCTGTGGGTTCTCGCGGGTGCTGAGTCTCCAGAGATGTGGGAGCAGAATAAGGCGAAGATTCTGAAGCGCTTCAATGTCTGTGAACATGATGCTAACTTGTTAGAACAGAAACGAGTTACTGCGGACTGGCAGACACTCATCAATGCACGCACAAAGATGGCAGAGCTTGGACAGAAGTCAGCTGCCATCAGGAAAGAATTGTATGGCTCTGCTCAACCGCGACGGAACAATGTTCTAACGTCCGTCGAACAGGCCCCGAACGTGTGTTCAAACGGAGGTGGAACGGGGCCCGAACAAGATATAGATATAGATATAGTAAGTAAGAGTGAAGTTAAAGAAAGAGAAAGTAAAGAAAAAGCTTGTAACGCATTTGTTGAATCTTGCAACCAAGCTGACTGGAAGAATCTAGCAATCAGGCACAAACACATCTTTGGAAGCAAGGCATCTGTCAGCTTCAAGGACAAATACTTTGATGCTTGCCACACATATGGTGAGAGCATCGTGTTAGAATGCTTTGACACATGGGCGCCAGGGGCAAAAGACTGGGCACAAAATAACAACGTGCGGTCACCGTTGTTTGCTTTCTTCAAGAAACTGCCTGAAGAAGCTAACGATGCAGTTGAGATAAATTGTGCCGAAAAGGAGATCACAGAAAAAGTGGAGACAGAGAAGAAAAAGTCTGATGAGATTCAAGCGGAAAGCATTGAGCGGCAGACACAAGAGATTGTTGCTCTGATGGAATCACGCGACGTGAAGCGTGAGAGTGAAGGCAGTGTTGAAGATTTTCTAGCATCGGTTGAGGAAAATGGCTGACAAAAAAGGTCCGAGTTCTGAAGAGCTGAAGGCACAAGTATCGCTCGTAACTCTTGCTTCAGGTGTCATGAAACTTGAGAAGCGCGGCGACGGGTTCTGGGGTTGCTGTCCATTTCACAACGAAGATTCTGCATCATTTTCAATCGAAAACAAGAATGGCTGCGAGCAGTTCTACTGTTTCGGTTGCGGCAAGGGCGGCGACGTTGTTACGTTCATTGAGCTGCACGAAAAGATTTCTGCTGCTGACGCATTCAAGCGTCTGCGAGAACTGGCCGGCAACACAGCATGGCGTGAAGAGGCTGAAAAAGTTCAAGCCGCTTATGTCAATGTAGCTGACAAGCCGAAGACAGTTCTGCCGGTTGCAGTTTGGCAGAAGTGTGAGGATGCTCTGCACCGCAATGCGGAAGCGATGAAGTATCTGACGGAAGTCCGCGGAATAACTGCCGAGACTGCCAAGCTACTGCACTTCGGTTACACTCCGAGCCACAAGAATAAAATCATCAACGAAGAAAATGAATACTGTCGCGACAAGGGGTGGATATGCTTTCCGCGGATTGTCGGTGACAAGATCGTCGCAGTCAAGTCCCGCTCTATAGTCTGCAAAGAATTCACGCAGATCGCAGGCATGGATGCGAAAGCGCTTTTCAACACAGAATCAATCAACATGCTTGAGCCAGTGTTTGTTGTCGAGGGTGAGTTTGATGCAGCAATTATGGAGCAGGCAGATTTCCGCGCAGTCAGCATCCCGAACGCGACGACAAAGATTACACCCGAGTGGAAAGTTGCTCTGAAGAAAGCACCGTTCGTGATCCTCGCTGGAGACAATGACGGCAAGGCAGGCAGCGAGAAAATGATTATGCTGCTAAACGAACTCGGTGAGAATACCTACATGCTGCTCTGGCCTGAAGGCGCGAAAGATGCTAACGACTTTTTCCGCAATCAGTGCAACCGTGATGCCGAAGTCTTCAGACAGAAAGTGAACGAGCTTGTTGAAGTTGCGAAGAGCACACCGGTTGAAGGCTTCATGTCAATCATTCAGCGCTTGCGGACTTCTGGCGGAACTGATGGTGAGAATGATCCGTTCAGGCTTCACTTCGCAATCCCGCAACTTGACCGCATGGCTTATGTGCCGCTAGATGCGGGGTACTACATAATCTATTCAACGTATTCCGGCACTGGCAAGTCGGTGTTCGCAACTCAAATCATGATTGAAGAGGGAAAGCGTGGTGAGATTGTTGTTGTCTACTCACCAGAGCTATCCGGTGCTCCATATCTTGCACTTGTTGCCACACAGACGCTGCCAGAGCGCAATCTGAACCGCTCTGAAGTCATCACAAAGGCAGACTACCACGCGACTGCTGACAGACTCGACCAGCCGACTGCAAACGGAACGCCATTTCAGTTCTATGTCGGTCACACTCTGCCGTCCGGGGACCCGCTTGCTTTCATTGAGTCAACTCTGAAAATCATTCGGCCGACAAGGTTCCTCATTGACACTTTCCCGTGCATCGTTGTTCGCGGCCGCGGTGAGAGCATGGTGGATGCAGAGAGCAGAACGGCAGAGTCAATATCGGCTCTCGGCAAGAAATACGGCTGCGTCTTCGGACTCATCGGACAGTCGAACAAAGAGGCTGAAGACATCAAAGAGAAGCGCCGGGATTCTCATGGTGTTCTGCGCGGCAGTCGTGTAATATATGATAAAGCTCACGCGATTTATCTTCTGCACCGCAAGAAGAAAGAGGATGGCACAGGACAAGATGACCTGCTCGAAACGGATACGCTTGTGAAGATGGAAAAGAATCGGACATCCGGCCCCGGAGCGCAGCAGATTTTCTTGACGTATGTCCGCGCAAAGTCACGCTTCTATTTCCAAGAAAGACAGTCAGCACCTCCGCCGAGCAGCAGCGCTCCGCCGCCCGATGAACAGGAGATGTACTAAAGATTTTAGTTGCAAAGCAGCAACCGGTTCTGCTATGATGTGAGAGTCGGCTTGTACAAAATTCAAAGGGAGCAAAAATGAAAATCACGTTTCAAACGCCTGAACTTCAAAAGCGCCTCGGGCAGCTCGGCGCAGTTATCGCCCGGACTTCTCAAGAAGCGCTTTATGTGAGTGTCAGAATTTTCTCAAATGCCGCCGGGATCATGTTCTTGCAGGGTGCCGATGGTGACAGCACTTTAACTCTCAAGTTGCCGAATGCGACAACCGATGACAAGTCTGCAAACATGTTGGTGGAGTATGCTCGCCTGAATGCTATCGTGCAGCGCTTTACCGCACCGCAAGCTGTTCTGGCATTGAACGGCGAGTCGGAAGCTGTGTTGCTTTCCGGCCGCAGCCGTGCCCGCTTGTCCTGTTTGCCAACGGCACCGTTTATGAGCTTGCCTGTTGTGTCAACCATTCCAACCGAAGAAGAAATCGCAGTCAGTGGCGGAGTAGTTTTACCTCTGCCGGGTCTGAAGGGTCAAATCGAGCAGGTTCTTTTCACTGTTCCGAAAGAGCAGTCAAAGTACGTCATGGCGAGCGCTCTTATCTTTGCCAAAGATAAAATCTTGACGGTGGCAGGTTGTGACAGCAAAATGATTGGCATGTCTCTCGCTCCGATTGACTCCGAGTTTCCTTCTTTCACAATTCCAAAGACGGCGCTTGAGCTGCTGAGCAAGCTTGATGGCGGCGCCCTCAATCTTGTGACTGTTATCGACAGCGAATCAATGCTCACTTTCAGCACTGACTGTGAGCTGTTGACTTACGGACAGACGCATGCGGAGTTCCCGCCATACCAGAGAGTCATTCCGGAAGCAGGCTCCCATGTACTGTGCATCACTTTGAAAAACAAGGAAACATTCCTTGCTGCTCTTGAGACAATTCGACCGAGTTGCCTTGGATTATTTAAGGGCGTCGCTTTCAGTGTAAAGAGCGCCACAGAGTTGTGCTTAACGGCTGCACGTGTGGACAAGCAGGCAACTGGAGTTGTCTTCACAGACATGGCCGATGAGTCACTTGACGCTGATATTACCGGAACTGCTGTAAAGTTCGAGCTTGACATCGACCGCTTGCTCCCGTTTGCAAAGCAAGCAACGTTCCCTGTTACGCTCTACGTGAAGTCTTCCTCGACGCCAGTTGACATTCACGCTAACGGCGGCACTCCTGACAAGCCAGTTTACAGGCTTGTTGTTATGCCGATGAACATTGAGAGCGGTGTTTCTTCCACACCAATAAGCGTAGTCGAGTAATGAGTTACTGTTGATGGCACGGCGGCTCACGTCCTGAATCGGCGTGAGCCTTTTTCTCATGGAAATATATGAATTGCGCAATCGCAATCAAGTCCTGCCACAAATATGCTGAGCGGCGGCAGGCACAACTCGACACATGGCTGAAGAGTGCTGAGGCTGATTTTTTCTTCTTGCTAGGTGGAGAGCCACCTCCATCCTCAGCAACTGATGTGCTTTTTATTCGCGGAGCATCAGACGCATTCGCTAACATCGCCCCGAAAGTTCTTGGTGCTGTTGAGTATGCTCTCGAACAAAATGTCAGGAATCTCGTCGTGTGTGATGACGACACTTACATTCATTGGCCGCGGATGGCGAAGTCCGGATTTCAAAAGTTCGATTATCTTGGTTTTGTCCGCAACTATTCCGACACGCCGTATATGCAGGGCTCTTGCTATTCACTTTCTGAACTGGCGATGGAAGCTGTTATGCGCCGTAAATACCACATGAAGAATGGCGTGCCGGACGATGTTGCGATGGGGCAGTGCCTGTACGGAGAAGTTCCATTCACGCACGAGCACCATTTCTCTATCGGTGTGCCTTATCCTCCGTTGAACATGGTGCCGCAATCCGACAACAATGTGATTGCTGCTCACAAGATGAGCCCTATAGCGATGCGCGCCTGTCACAGTTCGCTGAATCAATAGGGGGGAGCTGAGATGGCAGAATCACGTCCTGACGGACTGACAATCGTATTCACAAAGCTTTGCAGATACGGCCGCCCTGGAGAGATTAAGACAATCTCTTACTCAACAGCCGATCAGCTTTGCGTCCGCGGCTTTGCTCAGCGATACACAATAAACAAAGTTCAGGCGCCCCAGTTCTTTCCTCAGCCGCTGCCAGAAAAAAACGTAAAAGTAACGGCGGTGTGCCCGACGTACAACCGCAAGAAGTATCTGCCCGGACTGATCACGAGTTTTCTGTCACAAACCCACAAGAACTCCGAGCTGATCATTGTTGATGACAGCGAAGAAGGCTGTGCAGACTGCATACCAGTCAACCCGCGCATACGCTACATTCGCATGTATGGCGAAAGGCTTCCCGTCGGTGAGAAGCGGAATCTTTGCTGTGAGTTTGCAACCGGGGAAATCATCGTTCACTTTGACGATGACGACT
>OBLU010001879.1_pt1 | contig 19399 bp, 30 predicted proteins | sample 1518681 | NCBI WGS metagenome assembly OBLU01 (sample SAMEA3539304, study PRJEB22396) | soil metagenome | biome: tundra; feature: field; material: soil | place: USA | collected 2010-05 | depth 0.15 m
TCTCTCCATCGCGCTCCGAAGCGAGTCGATGCGGAATTGCTCGACTGCGTCCGCCAGCGTGTCGGGCACCTGGTACATCCCAAAGTGCTCTACAAATGGGATCGATGCATCGTATTGAATCATTGTGTGTCTACTCTTCTTCTTGATGGTTGAGTGGCATGGATAGCTGTTCACCAAATATGCCGCTGATTGCAGCCCTAAGGTCGGCGGTGATCTCTGCCTTTGTGGAGATGTTCTGCTTCAACTTGCCTCTACCACCTGCTTGTGGAGCGTCAACCTCTCCAAGGCTGAGAATTTCGGTAAATGTTCGGCGCGCATACACCTTGTTGAGCCGCTTCACGTCATAGTTCACATTGACCGCGACTGGAATGATTTCGTGGATAACCGTTGTGGGGGTGCCGTCTGGCGTCTCGGCGCCTTGCCTATGAATCCTCGCCACGGTCTGCCGGTGGCCCGAGTCGTGCCAGGGAATGCCGAGGGTTACGAGCGCGTTGGATACCTTCTGCGACCCGTCAACGCCCACAGACCAACTAGAACTGGCGATCAGGCTTGAATCCTTCTGCGTGAGGTACCGGCCTAGTTCTGCGTCGTCGCTATCGCCTGTGCAGCGGAGATGTTGGACATTCCTGTTGTTGAGGAAGTCCGCGATCACCGCGGAGGGGCCATCCACGAAGTATGTGAAAAAGATCGGATTTACTGATGAGTCCAACGGTTCGTAGTTCAGCCTCACAACAGGGAATCGCAGACGATCCAGCGCGGACCAATCCGCAAACGACTCGTCGGTATCCTTCTTCTTCTTCTTCGAGGAGGAGGGTTTGTCAGGTAAGGCCTGGCGCGCTTCCTGCGCTTTAGGCTGTTTGTCACTCTCCAGCTGGATCAACTGGGCGAGATCGTAAATGGAATCACGATTGTCGACGGGGGTTGCTTCGTCAGCCGAGAGCGGCACGCGTTCAGTGTTTATTACGGCCTTGCCACGGAGGCTGTAGATATTCTGCAGCGCGTAGTCCATGCGCACGATTTCCTTATCGAGCGTCGACATCTCTGAGGCATTGAGCTTAGCTGCGATATCAGGGGGAACCTTGAACGGATAGATGAATCTCCGCAACTCTGGCAGTCCATAGTTAAGGAACTGGAATCCGTTTTGTTGGAGCTGTCCTCGAAGGCGAAGGGCGTTGAGCTCGTTCATTTCTTTGTCGAATTCCCCAACCTCGACCCCAATCAATTCGAATAACGCCTGGCCCTCTCTGGCGTCTACTCTCACTGGCGTTCCAGTGAGCACAATGACCCTCGGCTCAGGGCCGAGCTTCGTGAGCCCATGTAACTCGTCTAGCAAGTACCTTAACCCCTCCATGCGGGGTTTGTATTTGGGGTCGCCGGTCGTTGTCTCTCCAAGCTCGGGGTCGATCAAGTTACATGAAACGAGTAGGTGCCCTTCATCAAAAATGACGAGACCAGGTCGGTGCGCGATGAGCGCGTCAATCATCCGACGCGTCTTCGGGCCTTGCTGCAGCTTCTCGGAATTGCAAACAAAATAATGGTGCTTATTTGGCGCAAGAAAGGATGGAACTCCATAGTCGGAATAGTGAATTACAGCGTCGGGATCTTCCGTTAGTAGCTCAAAAGCCAACTGCGGATTCTTGTCGTTGGTTATTTTTTTCGGGCTAAAAATTACGGAAAATCTGATGTCAAACGCGGCGACGATCGCAGGAATGGTCCGAGTCTTTCCCAAGCCGGCTGACGACCAATTAATAAAGCGGCGGTGATCCTGCGCGTACCAGAGGGAGAACGCCTGCATCCAATTCCTCCCCTTTACATGGAAGGCAGAAGCTCCGTCGTACTGTCGCATAAACTCGGTGACGAGCTGGGGTTTCACATCAACAAGCTTGTCAAGGATGCTGGCCCGAACGAACTCGAAACCGTTACCCTCTCCACAGTCCTGGCGATCAAGGATTTCCCACGCGTTGCAATAAAAGCCTGTAATGATCTCCTGCTGAAGCTCAAGACTGCTTGGCAGCCACTTCGTGACGGTGTTGACGGCCTGCTTCGCCTTGTCTGCAAGCGTGAGGCTCTGCGGAATCGGCACTGTTGGCACTTTGACGCCACCGCCTGCCATATCTGCAGGCGTCGGCATTCTTGGGCCGGTGTCCTTATGTAAATCATGGGCGAGCGCCTCGGCAATCCGCCCGATGTTCGCAGGGATGTCCTTCTCCGCAATCCCCATCTGCGTTGCTTTGGCGCGGATCGAGGCCCAATACTCACATGACAACAGGAACCGCCGCAATTCAGGCGTCGGCAGCAGCGCGAGCTCGTTGAGTTCTAGAGCTATAAGACCGTTGTAGAGTTCCGCGTCGGAATGATAGTTAGGTATGCCGGTGAAATCTGCCCACGAGATCCACTCCTTGTACTCGGACGGGTCAAAGGGACTGCATGGTGGTAAATGACCTCGAGCGAACGCGTCTCTGTATTTCGTCGCGTCCGTGATCCCCCGTGACCGCGCAACCTCAACTACCTCCGTGTAAGGCGGGAAGAATAGCGGACCACGAAACACGCAATGGCCAGTGTCAAAGCTGGCGGGATCATTGAGAAACCTTACGTCCACGTCCGATTCCAGCCCGCAAGCCCGTTGGCTGCAGCCACACAGGCAGCGTTGCGCAACGATGCCGTCGCGCATATGAGGCTCGCCTTTGACCATGAGCATGCCGCAGCATGAGTCTTCGGCGAGAGGTGTGTCGGGGAACCCGTCGCAGCCGACCAACAGTGGAAGCGCTTTATCCTCGTCAGACACTTATTGTCTAGGCTCGCCAGGCTCGACTTCCGAGATAGCCCCGGCGAGGCCAAAGCCGGGATTGAATGGTATGAGGCTCACATCGGGAGCTGGCTGACTTATCGGGATCGGAGGGTTAAGGACAGGCGTGCGATTTGGCATGACGGTCACATTTGTGTTCGTCTTAGGCTGAAAAGCTGACGGAAGCGGTGGCTCCCCCGAACGACGAAGTTCGTCAGAACTATCACCTTGCGGTGCCGACTTGATAATGATTGGTTCAGAGATTGCCCCCCAATCCCCAGGTGGATTCGCTACGGACTCTTCCTTGGCCATTGGTAGAGGCTCATCGACTCGCTGAATCGGCTTCGGCACCTCTCCCACTTTCAACGGCAGTTCAGGTGAAAGCCCGTCGCGTGGCACCCACATCCAGGTCTGAATGCTGTTGCTTTTGACGACTTCATTGATTGCAACCGTCGATGCCCACCGTCCTACAAGATCGTCAACGTCAATGTACATGGCGAGCGGAGCGTTGTAGCAGTCGGTCAAGACGGCCGTTGCTATCGGCTTGTCGGGAGGCAGGTTGTAGCGGAGTTGCTTCTGAAAGCTGCGCTTCTGCGCAACAAGTTCTTCAATGAGTTGCAACTCGATCTTGTTATCCACCGGCAACCATTCAGGGCTTGTGCACATCACGCACATCTCTTCGACCACTGGAGAGCCTTTATCGTCGATCGCGAAAGTGGCGATGACAACGAGGTGAGCATCGGGCGTTTGGTCCCAAAGATTCACAGTGCTCAAGAAAACCTTCTCAAAGCTTTTATTCAGGTCGGCGTCCATCACGAATGCGAAGTCTGGAAGATGTTTAAGTTTGAGAGAAAAACCAAACGTGGACGGGAATTTGCTGTCCATTTCTCCTACAACCAGCATCAACTTTTTCCCGCTCTTGCCCGGCCCCATAATTGGGGAGAGGGTGTGAAGGCGGCGGCTAGCAATGTCACTTCGCTTTGCACTGTCGAACAATTCAGGGATGTAAAGGATATCCCTTAGTGACGCGCTTTTCGTCTCCTTCGACTCGACCGCATCCATGAGCGCGGCCTGCACAGCAAACCATGAACGTTTTCCGTGCTGCTCTGGGGACCAGTGAGAGAGTTTCGATTCATCCCAAAGGTAGTGAAGAAGACCACGCAACGTAAGCCGCGTGCCCGCCGTCTTGGCAGTAGTTTTCTGCGACGACTCATTCTCCATTTCTGCCGGGTTGTTGTGGCGCAGCGAAAAAGCCAGCTTGAGATTGGTTGTACCCTCGTCCCTATTTTCAATGGCCTGTCCGTCAACCTCGCCCCGGCCAGACAACCCAGGAGGTGCCTCGTACGACTCGCAGCCAGGACCATGGCTGGCGCCGGAATCCGGCATCCGTTTGACCACGAACGATCTTTCGAGGTGGGCGATGTACATCGGAAGGCCCTGCTCTGTGCATAGGCATATTGGGCGAATGCGGTTTTTGTAGGCAGATTCCAAAGCTGCCTGAAAGAGCGGGCTGTTGGAGACAAACTCGCTGCCATTTATGCTGTACCGGGTCATTTGGCCCCCAAGAGCGCGCCATGCCGATGCAGGACGTTGACGGCGAAGCTGATTGCGGCCACCCAAAACAGGAGTGCGGGCACCATGAGTACGGCCATCATCCCCATAACAGGGTATTTTCTTCCATTGAGATCAAACTCATCAGCTAGGGTGGCGGGGGCGGCGGCAATCATTTCGAGACCTCTCAAATTGCAAACAATTCACAGCGATGCATCTCCGATCATATACCACTGCCACTTTCCGCGAGACTGGAAATGAGCAACGTAGATTTATTCTTTTCGGTTACGCAGCAGCTTTGGACGTCTTCGGATCTGGCGCTGCCCGCGGGGCCTTGCGCGATTTGCCGCCATGTTCCGCGCATCGGGAGTAGCCGTTGGCAACCAGCGTATGACAGGGGTCCGCTTCTACATCGGGATCGAGACTACGGCGCGGCTTCCAATAGCCACACGCGCGCGTTTTCATCTCCTCGCGGACTTTCTTCTGGCGTGCCCGCATTTGACCCACAGGCGAGTCTGGGGCTGTCAGCCATAGATGGAGTGGGCCGGAAGCGCGCAGCTCTGCCTGGGCCAATGCCTGCACAGCCAGCGCAACTTCCTCCGCATGATTACGTGCGGGTTGAGGCTGTGCTTCCTTGAGAACGAAAACGCTGCGACCGCGCGCCTCCAGTAATCCCCAATCTCCCGTCACGTCCTCTGCAGTGAGAACGCCGACAGGAGCTAGAAAAAAGCGGTACGCGCCCATCCCTAAAGCCGGATCGACGCGAAACGGTTTACATCGGTCTGCGTAGAAATCTGCGCGGCTGACCTTGCATTCCAGCAGAAACGAACAGTTGCCGAATTTCCAGCCAATGACGTCCGCAATCTCGCCCCTTCCGGTTGTTTGCTCTGCGAGCACTACGCGGCAGTTCCTACGATTTCGAAGCCACATAGCTCCGCGTTGAACCAATTCGGCGTGGGTGAGTGGGGGTTTGGGTAGTTTCAATTTCATTCTCCATTGCCGTTGCCGGCCAAAGAGTTGAGCTTACTGAGACAGAGGCTTAGATCGCTGGCCGCGCTTGGGGCTACCGACAGGGCGGGACGGGCAATAGGGCTGGCAACGGTTGCCACTCCAGGCACAACTGGCTCAGGAAACAGTCCCCCGAACAACGCGTGATGGCATCTTGTCAGATCCTCGACCGTCAAATTCTGAACTCGAGGCAGATCGCTCAATCGAGGCGAACCTGCGCCTGGCAGTGGGGTGGCGGTAACCTCTTGAACGTGTCGACTGTTCCGATCACCACCTGACGGCCGAGACAGGAGAACGCATAACGCAAGTCCAGTCGAGCCGCCGACCAACCCGCAGATTATCCCAGCGACCAGCGAACGTTTTCGATTTGCGCTTTCCGACATGGCAACCTGCCTTTACCCTGCTAACTGAAATGCCACGTTGACCACGCCCATCCAATCGACCGCGTGACCGGACCTATCCGTAGCTGGCTCAAAACGGGTGGTCATCACTGCCTTCTCGGCCGATTCGTCTAGGCCATGACCGAGGCCCGTCGTAATCCCGAGAATCTGAACCTCTCCCGAAGCCAAGACTTTGATCCGTACAGAAACGGTTCCCTCGATATGGAGCTTGATCGCCTCGGCCGTAAACTCCGGACGGGCCTTGTAAATGACTTTCGGACCAGCATGGGATGCCACGGCCGCAACCGTTGGCGGCCTTTGCGCCGGTGGTGGAGGGGCCTGTCCGAGTGCTACGACTGCCGTAGAGTGGCCAGTCGAATTCAATGGGCCTGTGCCGCCAACCATGCCGAGATTGACGCCCTTGACCGCGTTTGCGGCGTTGTCGCGACCATTGAGGTTTTGACTGGTGGCGGAACCGGAACCGAGGCGAACCACGGTAGAGGCTGGACCGGCGCCGGTGTTTGATCCCGGCATCCCCGCCATCCCGCGCTGCCCTAGATTGATCGCGCTGGTGGCTGGACGGTTTGAGACTGCGATTGGATTGTTTTGCTGCCCAAGCGCGACGGCGGAGGGTTGGTGCGAATTATTGACGACTGACGCCGGCTGCGCCACCCCCAGGTGAACTAGGACGGGGGCTGGTGGCGGCTGGACTAACTTCGGCGGCGCAGGGACTGACTTGGCCACTTGTACTGGCTCTACGGGCTTCACAGGAACAGGAATGTCTGGAAGTTTAACCTTGGGCTGCTCGACCTCGACCGGAACAGGCGGTGGCGGCAGTGGGGGTAGGGGTGGGGTCTTGATCTTGGGCACTACCGGCTTAGGCTTAGGTGCCGCATCAAGCGAGATGGAGGTAAGGAGATTGGCGCGAACATGTTTCTGAATCTTCGGCGTGCATAGGATCAAGAGCAAAACGATGATGATCCAGATGGTTGCCGAGCCTATGACCGACTGCGGGCTCTGATTAGTCTGCTGAAGGACTCCGAAATGCTTGAACTGATTTTCAGATGCGGGTCTAACGATGCATGACGCTGCCAAAATTTCCTCCATTGGATCATCTCTCATTCGCTGCGCGGTCAAGAGAGACGTTGCTACGGCTTGCCAGTCGAGCCTGGCTGAACCTCGGTGATTCCGGCTGCTGGCGCAGACTGCACCACTGAAATCACTTTGGTGACAATCGCGCCAGGCGGTGGCTCGAAGTAAGTTAGCTTGATATATATCGGCGCAACCTCCAAAGGCATCTTGTCTGGTGCGCCTAGAACCGGCTCATACGCGGAATGCATGACAATGACTTGGTCGGTCCAAGGATCGAACCGAAGGAAACTATCGAGCGGCATCGCGGCCTGCTGCTTGAGATCCTTCACGTCGAGCTTCGGGGCTTTCGCAATGAGCGAACCCATCCAAAAGACAGGGTTTAGGTCACTCTTCACGAGTGCATCGCCGAGCATCGGCTCATTGAGTGTCAGAAGCGCTCTTGACTGATGCTGCACTTGCTTGAGGTAGAGGCCAAAATATTGCTGCCCATCGACAAGTTCCTTCGCTCCGAGGAGCTTCACTGCCTCCTTGGCGGCCTCGTCGTTATCTTTGTCTGAATGGTGCATAGAGATGCGATTGAAGACCGTAAAAGTCGGGAAGATTAGCGTGTCGCTGAACGCAAATTTGGTGTCGAGACGATGGCCGAGAACGATGTGCGCCAACTGAAAGGCCAGAAGCGCATTAAGGTTGCCCATCTGCTGCTGTCCATCCTGGGTGACTACGGCGGTTGAATCGATCAAACTCTTGGAGAGCAGAATGGTATTTCCAATCGCAGAAGACTCAAGCGGCTCGGTAAGCATTGTGCGCACACGGATTGGGCGAGCGACGGCAATGTTGTTGTATACGAGGATGTTATTGGCGAGGGCTTCGAGTGTCTTATCAAACTCGCTCGGGGCGTCAATGATTCCAGCCTGAAACAGTCTTTCGACGGCGTTGTCCTCAGCCTGCTGCACCCATTCGCGCTGTGCACCGAGAGGGCTGACATCTGGCGCATCGGCTACGTCGGTGGCGCCGACTACAGAAAGGGAAGTATCCGTCGAATCACCTTCCGGCGGCAGCACCTTCAACTGGTAGCCCCAAATATGGCTGACCGCCTTGAATTCGAGCGTACGGGACGCGCTTTTAGGGTCGCTCTCTTCAACGTAGAAAGAGGTCGGGAGCCACATATCGCCCTGAACGTTTGAGCGCCAGGAGTCGAAGTGGTAGAACTCGCGGTGCTCTTGCACTGATCCGGTAAAGCTACCGTCAAATCTGACAATGTTTCCGCCGCGTGTTTCCACCCATATCCGACCAAAGAAACGGCCCTTGCCGCCCTTGCCGCCCTTGCCGGAGGGGATAACATCGAAGACGGCCGTTGGGACGCTACCAAGGAATTGGTTTCGGACGTAACCGAACGTGTAGTGATTGCGATCGAATGAGGTTGAATCTACCAGTATCATTTGGACGAATCCGGCGCCTTGGTAGGTCATTTTGACCGTGCCATGTAGAGCCGCAAAGTAGGACAAGGGGCCTTCTAAGGCGGAGAGGGCGGTGCGCTTCACTTTGTTATGCGCGGTCTTCGGATTGATCTGGAATTCCTGATCTGCAATTACCTTGCTGAATTCGACGCGATCGAGAAAGTAACGATCCGACGCGGGATATTGCGTGACAACAGGATCAGGCCGCATGTTTTGGATATAGGTTTCGACCAACGGCGAGCGATCCCTGACGAGCTTAACGGTCGCATGCTCTCGGATAATGGCCCGATCAATCAGGCTGTTCTGGGCGGGCGTGAGTTTGCGCACGGACATTATTGGATCGTTTTGCTGCTTCTTTGCTCCAAAATGCGGGAACCCCGCGGCGGTCGCTGAAAGAGATGCGACCGCGACAAAGGCAAAGCCAAGACTGACAGCGGGGTACTTCCGAAAAATCATGTTTGCAACTCCTGTGATGCCCCAGGGGCAATCTTTGGCGCTGAGAACCAAGTCCGGTGTGGACTCGGCGAAGACATCCCCAGCGCTGCACGTACTAATATACCACTGCCACTGTCAGGCTTGGAAAATATCACCAGTTGAGTGCGATAACGGTGAGATTTGCAGGCAGGATGCTATCCGCGACTACAATTTCATAGTCGGCCGTCGTATCGAGAATCTGGGTGTCTGCCGGAAGATTGACCATGATGAGCGCAACTGGCTCATCTTCCGGCAGTTCGTCCCCTAACCAGTTCGAGAGGCCGTCCGCAGCATCCTCGCGGCTCTTAAAGAGGTAGACGGCCTTATGCGACTCTCCCAGCCTTCGGGATCGGGGGCCGCGATGCGGATGCAACCCTTCGCGCAAAATCTTGGGGACGTTGCGGGTCAGGGTTACGTGGTAGAAGGTGCTCGGTTCCGGCATCTCTGCCCTCCTTGTAGGTGTGCCGACGAAGATAGTGCTCATGTAGGCACGCTGCGAGCGGGAGAATAACGAAGAGAACAAGACAACCGAATATCCCGTAGTAGTTCAAGCTGCGGCCTCAATGGTCACGGAAATGACACCCTTCCGCTTTCTCGACCTCTTCAGACGGCCTTCGATAAAGGCTGCGAAGATGCTCCGCTTCACTCCTTCAAGTGCCTCGCGGCGAAGCTCGTACAACTCATGGCAGAAATTCCAAAGCATCTCAGGCTTGGTGTTTGCCGCCAGATGTTGCCACATCTCTGCGCTGGTGGTCGATGAGAGTAGAAGGCCCTCCATGCCGCCGCCCGACGACTGTAGAATCACGATCGCAGGGCCGCTGTATGGCTTGTGAGCCAAGTAGATGCCGTAACGGTAGCTGTTGCCCGTCCACTTCGCGTTACCTCCAAGGCAGGGGCGACCTTCGCCAAACAAACCGGCGCCGATAAACTTCAGGTCATCCACGCGCACGGTTGCCGTCCCGCCTTGGGGGGTCTGACAGGTGATGACGGCAGGGCACTCTGGCCCGGCCTCATTGAACCATATAGTGGCAGGGTCGTCGCTGATCCAGTACGTTCCTGGTCGGTCTTGTGTTGGGATCATGGTTGAATCTCCTCGTAAACGCAAAAATGCCCGGATTGGCTCCGGGCTTGCCTTGATCTTCAAGTTTGTAATCGACGGAGCGACGGCCAGCCCCTCTTAGTTAGAGGATTGCTCAGCCGGCGCCGGATTGATTGTCTCAGCATCTTTGGGCCAAAGTTCAGACGTGCAGCTCCTTTCGCCGCCATTGATGCAATATGTGTCAGTGGTCCAATCGACATCGTTGATGGTGCCGAGAGCAGCGCAGAGCTTGTCGTACGCCTCTCGCGGTGTTGCCGCCTGGATTGTGATGGTCACATTCTCGAAGCTCGTCTCAGGTAGTTGTTCAGCCGGCATAATGCCGCTAGGCGAAGCCGAAGGGCAGTCCGCACATTTGTTGGCACAGTTACAAGCCATAGAGGTATCTCTTCTGACCGGATTACGCCCCGGCCGGCGATTGGATAGATTATGGTTTCGCGCCAGTAACGGCTTACCCAAAACAAACGATCTCGACGGAGACGATTGCTGCTCCCTGAAGAATGGGCCGCACCACGTTCTCGTGCGTGTCGCATACGGCAAGCAGGTTTGTGGCGCGGTCAATGCTCGAGATACACGCAACGCCGCAGACACTGTCTAGCGGAAAGCCTGAAAGCGAGCGGTTGGGTTCGACTCCCATCTTCTCGGTGAAGTTACTCCTGAAGAGTTGGAACCGGCAGCGCGGAGCTTACAGCAATCAACTCTTGGTACCAGACGTTGAGTTGGTCGATGACGTCGGAGCCGGATACGTCGAGCTCGTCGATACCGTCCAACCATGGAAAGCGTTCCTTAAGTAGCGCCGCAATCTGCTTGTCGGTCGTAGCTTCAAGAGATTCAAGAGCAGCATCTGCTGTGCCCCATGGAATCGAATCGTAGATCCCTGGCAGTGCGGAGAAGTCCACCTTAGCAATTACATCCCGAAACTGGCGTAATACTTCGACTGGTGTAGGCTCGCGCCACTCTCCTATGCCCTGATCGAATACGCGGCCATTCACAAAAACGTTCTATCTGCCCATGATTTGTGCCTTCTTTCTCACTAGCTGTCCACGCGGGGTGTATTGAAACTACCCCGACATGGAGCGCCACGCTTTCTTATTCCCTATCGAACGTATGCGGGTAATACCGGGCAACTCGCGCCACGAACGCGAACGCTCCGACGCGGGGATACGAATAGTACGGGGGCGGTGGGTTGCGGTACGGATACGCAGGATAGGACTGCTGCTGGTACTGGTAGTTCTGCGCAGGGGGTCGAGTCCGCAACGCTGGAGGTTGGTACTCTGTCGCTGGCATCGGCGCTGGCGGCAATGATTGCTGTTGGACGGTAATGGTCGGGAGCATGAGATCGTCCATCAGTTTGACTGTGATGTTCGTCTCGGGTCTGAGCGTGGGCTTGGGACCACGACGTGGGAGATTCAGTAAGTCAATCGGCCATAGGATCGGGCTGGCCCACAGGACGACGTCACGTGTTGCATGCCCTCGCCCCTGAATCCGACCCTGCTTGTCCACGACATACTGCGGCACATCGACGACCTTGCCCTGTATCGGAATAATATCGCCCTGCGGCAACACAATCCTGTCGAAGCGCAGCACCATCCACCCTTTGCCGACCAGGTGGCCGGGGTCTTTTGCTTCGTCGAACGTGCCTCCTAAATATGAACCGTAGGGCAGAACTTGCTGGCCGAACATGACGAGCCGCGTGACGCGGCAGAGGATGGGGTCTCCGATGTCGTCCCGAACAGACGAGATCTTTCTCCAGTGGTGCATTGAATCAACGATCCTATCGGAAGTATTGGCCTCTGCGACTGCGCCGAGACTGGTGCCAGGAGCACCATCAGACCGACACCGAGAAGCATCAGCGGTCCCTTGTACCTACGACTACTCTCTTTCAAAGTATTCACATTTTCCCTTTCAGTTGGCGCGTGGGGTCGTTAGGTGAGGAATGGGTTTCTCCCTCACCGTGAGAGCGCGGTGCTCCTTGTCTCCGCGCTATTGATTTTGGTTCCGAAACTCTTTGGCGCGGGGGGATCGGACAGATGTCATCCGTTGGGAGGGCGCGCTGCTCCTGTACCGTGGCATGTCGGGCAATCTTCACCTGAGAAAGTGAACAGTTTGCCTTCGCATGTAGGGCAGACGCCGCCGCCCGTCACATGAGAAACGCTCCCAGAGCGTTTTCCCTCTGCGGGCTCCGCCATCTCATCGATCAGGTAGCTGGCGACTGGATACTCGACACCGCCCGGGTTGCGGGCGGTGCAAGTACCCTGGCCGTCATCTGCAATGACGTCGTATCGCGCATAACTCTTGGGGTGTTCGGGAGTTCCAGTTGCGTACCACATTCCTACTCGCGTTGTGCTGGCGGGGCTACTGCTCATTCTGGGACCTCATTTGGAGATTCTGCTCAGAAACTGCAGGGAAGAGAGTTGCAGCACGGCAAGCCTACCCTCGTCAGTTATGGCGCTTGATGACTTCAGCAGCTTGCGGTTGATGCAGAACTGTTTGGCAGCGTCCCACGCTTCTTGGGTGATGCCGGTCTCTCGGTTGGCCGTATAAAAGCGGTAGTTCGAGATGCCACCGTAGCTTGGCTTTATGCTTCGAGTCGCCACCAGCACCACTTTCCCCGCCCAGTCAATTTCGGTGGACGGGGGAAGGCGGGGCGTGGCAACGCCTTGATCTATTGCGTTCATATTGACTTCTCCGATGGTCAGACACGGAAACGCCGGGCTAGATAGCCCGGCATCAGTGGAAGGTGGGACTCGGGGGGGGGCCGGTGGCGGCGATGGGGTGAAAAACTACTCCTTGGTCCGGCTTTTCATATATTCATCAAGCAGTGGACGGGGGTTTGGGAGCGCATCATATTCGATAAGCCGCGTCGCTTGGGATACCCCGAGTAGCCCTTTGCGTCGAAAACGCCTGCGCAGCACGAATGTGACTGACAACGCCACAACTACTGCGAGACTCAACCAGAGAGTAGTGGTCATAAGAGATCTCCGTTTCCCGAGAACATAATACCGCGACGGCGGGTGCATCCAAAAGACCGAGAATATAGTTTATCAACCAGTGAAACCTAATCCCGGATGCGGCTCTCTCTTTTCGCTACCGTTGCTCTGGAGGAGTGCCCAGATAAAGACGGGCATCCTTTAGCCATTGATCGTCGATCCTGTCTTTGACGGCTCGCAGAATGAGTGCATGCGCTGTTGGGGCGCCGGCGAACAGTTGTGCGACGTCGATTGCTGCCCAGTCCAGACCCAAATTGGCGTGGACGTGCGCGAGTAGATCTCCATCTGGCCCCCATACGGCGGCTTCGGTCCATCTCCCTTTGTCTAGGTGCTGTGTTGCCGTAAAAGGCCCTTTGATTTCTGCGCTCATATTGGGCGTTACCTTTCTGGTGAGATACGTCGCAGCGGGAAGCCCATGAAAGGCATATAGCCAGCCTGGCGCATGATGCAAGCCGCTTTGCTCGGTCCGACTTCGCGCGAGTTCGACCAGCGCCAAAGCCACGCCGCGAAGGCGTCTGACGTAGGGTAGCTACGAGCTTTGGCCTCCCGAATGACATAGTCGCCAATGGATTCGCCGCCCTGCAGTTCTGGCGTGAATTCTGCCACACCTTGGCCGGCGTGGGTTGCGATCTTCTCTTGCTCGGCGGTGATCATTTCCATGGGAAAACTCCTTTAAGTGGGAATGGAGCGACCGGGGTTTCCGACCGCTCCATTTAGTTCTGTTGCACGGCTATTCGCCTATTGCTTGTCGCCTGTCGGTGACGCGACGGCAACGGTTGCATCATCGCTATTCCGCGCATCCCGCTCTATCGTAGCCACGGCATAGTTGATCCAAGCTTCCGGCTTACCGGCATTGGGGCGATGGGTAAGGGCTAGTCCCAAGTCGACGGCAGCCAGGTCAATAGCACGGAGCGCAACTTTGAGAGCATCCCTAAATTCCGCCACAACCGCTACCGGCGCGCGACCCATCATGGGGGTAGCGTCGCCTCTGCGGATAGCGTTGATGACGTCGACGGGAGCGCGGCGACCTTTGGACCTCGGGGTGGAGATCCCGCTCTCGATATAGGCGGGGTCGGGAGTATCCTCGTCCTCATTCATCATGAGCACAAGTAATTGAAGAAACGAAATATGGTGGCCATCCACTTTCCAGTGCATGACCGGAACGCCTCTACTCTGCCTGGTCTGCACCGACACGGCGTATTTCCCGATGGTCCTCGCGCGGTCTGGAGTGGTGTCTTTGGACAACATAAGCGCAAACTCTTCGAGCTGTGCAGTGTGATTTGACATTGAGTTTCTCCCTAAAGCGGCCGGGGATGCACTCCCCGGCTACGGTGCGATGAATAGTGACCTCTGATGTAAAAAGAGGCGGCGCGCGCAGCCAAGAGTGGGCTAACTCGCCGGATTGTTAGCCAGCGGCAGCGCAGTCGCAGACCCAACCCTATCGAACTTGAACCACTCGTGGAAATTGTCCATCGAGTCGTATGGCAAGCCGAGTTTGTTGGCGGCGACCTCCAGAAAAACCCGCGCGGGTCGCTCGAAGTTCATGCAGAGTTGCTGGCCAAGCTTCTCCATGGTTTCGGCGGTGCCTGGCTCGCCGGCGATGCGTTCAAAGTTCTTGACGTCTCTGGCTGTTTGTTCACGGTGCTTCATTGGGTGGCTCCTGAGAGGTGAGTTTGATTTGGCAGCGGGGGCAGGGGCGCGCCCACGTCGGTAGCGGGTCGCTAAGAGGCTCCGACCAGCCGACGCTCCTACGTCCAGGTTCTCGGCCGCACAATGATTTGGCGGTATGACTCTGACGGTCCAGAACATGTGCAATGACCCCAGTGTCGCGCTGTGCGCCATTGGAGCAGCGTCCAAGCATTGTTGCCCAGCAGTAGCGCGGCGCGGGGGCCGGAACTACGGATGGCTCAGATATCTGGGGCGGGGGCGGGGAAGCAGTATCACCGTTGGTGCGAAACCGGTCCTCCAAAAAGCGAAACACACTCATGATGCGCACTCTTTCTTTGAACCGGTGGTGGACAAGGTGGCTGCTGCGGCAGGGTGGGGGAAATTGTCGAAAATATCCGCAATTGAAAGCATTTGGCGCTCAGACTGAGCCGATCAGTGCTTATGCGGCTTCCGGCAATCCAAAATATCCACAACAATTGTCATTGTCGAGCTACGCCTCAATCAAGTAGATCGGCTGCAGCCCATCGTAAAACAGGTCCTGCTCCAGCGCGGGATCGCAGACGGCTTCAGGTGGGAACACTTCAGAGAGAACTCTGGATAGGAGATTGAGGGCCGTCGAAGGCTTCTCTGGCTCGATGCCTCTCTGTAGGTGCGCGCCGTTAGGCAATACAGTGGTCGCATAGAGTTGCCAGTAGAAAGCCTCGCCGAAAGTTCGGTAATCAAAGGCCAGGGAAAACACCGCGGAGGGGGACTCCTCCCCCTCCGCATCGGCTTTGATTGCCTCAAGGATTGCTGGGGCGTTGTTGAGCAAAATTCCAGCGATCACGGCATCGTAGCCGGTCGTTTCGAGTGGATACGCTACACGCATACTGCGGCTCCTGTCGGGGTGGGCACGGAAGCCGACCCGCTAAAGTATTCGGCAATCGCCATCTCGACCGCCACATAGAAGGGACCGCCATGGTTTTCAAGGAAGCCCGCGTCTCGGGCCAACTCGTCTGTCTCGTCCTGATCGTCGCGCATGGCCAGGGCTTTAGCCTTCGGCATCGCAAGAATCTTCTCGGTCACATCGAATTCCACTTCGCCGTCGATGTTGACGGCGTAGTTATTGATCCAGGCTTGCGGAACAAACCGGGCCATGATTCGTTTGTCGCTCATAAACTCTCTCTGCTTTCTACTACTCAGATTTGGTCGCGGTGCCACTTGTAGGGTGACGGCACCCGTATTCGCTCGGCTACGTTCCTGCTTGGACACAGGCCGGTGGGCGCAGACCATACTTATGGCGGAAGGCGCGCTCGATCCATCGTTCACTTGGTGCCGATGAGGACTTCGCGGTCGAATGTTGGATGTTGGTGAGGTGGACGCACTCGCCATCGTCGAGCATCGCCTTGAATACCGGCAATGCAGCTTTGTGGGTGGGAAAGCGATAGTGAACCTGCAAGCGACTGGGGTGACGCACATCAGCCCAAACTCGACCTGGTAGATGATCCAACGATTACGACGCATTGTGGTTTTTTCGTGGACGATTACCGCTGTTCTTTGATTCGTTGGAGACGCGCAATCATGTCGTCAATCTCTGAGTCGGTTGCTACGCCAGTACATGTGCTGCGACGCTTGCGCGGGTAGTGGTAAATATCGAGCGTGAACAGAGGCCTGTTCTCTTGCTTTGCCTGCTCACGATGCTCAAGGGAGTATTTGGGTTGCGGAACGTGATCGCTCATCGCGTGGATCCTTTCTGGTGGTGAACGTTGATAACGGGTACACGGCGGGGTCGTGTCTTTACTCGCCGCGCATCAGGTCGTCGGGGCCATCGCGGGACGGGTCTCCCGCGCCACCATCAAATGTTCCGTCAATGGTTGCGACGATCAGCGGATGGGCGCCGCGTAGCTGCTGCAGCCGCCCTTCGCCCGATCCAAAGACCGTCAATCCCATGTGTTGGGCCTCAAGGCCGCAGGCAGACAGTTTCTTGGCGAGAGCGGCGACTTTCTTCGGATCGAGCTTCGCCGCCTTGCATTCTTCCAGGTTGACTTGCATCGTATCTTTCCTTCAAGCGCTGCTGGTTATGATGCGGGGTAAACGCGGTCCAGCGACTTCGGATAGGGGAGAGACGCCGGCAGTTGACGCCGGATCGCGACGTTGAGCGGCCACGCATATTTGTGGTTCCCCTTGTGCCGGACTCGCGTCGCCAACGACTGCAGTGACGTATTCAGCCATTCCGTGCGTTCCGATGGATCGCTGGGGACCGCCGTGGCGCCGAAGTCCTCGAGCTGCGACGCGGCGTACTTCCAGCCGCGCTCGCTGTTGCGAATCTTCTGGGCTGCTCGATCTGAGAAGACTCGGCCGTCCGGCAGCAGATGGAGTGTTCGCGCAGTGCCCCTTCCTAGATAGCAAGCATTGTGAGCTTGATAAATCGTTCCTACGTGGCCCATGTGAATGACGTCGCCCGATGCGGTTCTTCGTTGTAGAGGGTCACTGAAGCTGACCACACCCACGATTCCTTTTTTGCGAAGGATTTCAAACGATCTCGCAAGGCACCAGGTTTCCCCGTTGCCTGGAACGAAGTCAGCAAGCACAAATCGGCCAAGCTCAACGGTTGTCAGCACCGGTGCATCAAACACGTTGGTGAGAACCGCGTTCGAGCATGGGTGTGAGAAGACAGCAACGCCTGCGAGTTCGCCATGCCTGTAAAGGCCCACGCGAAAACGTGCGGAGGGATAGGTTCCAGAGTAGTGATGACGCGTGACAAATTCGCGTGCGGTCGTGTCGTCAGGTATCTCCGCGACCTCGTATTCTGCCGTTCTGATGGGCTCCGTGGGGGGTCGGTAGCTCGCTCGGCCATCGCACCATCGCTGATTCAATGCCAGTGTGTATTGCATGAGGCCTCGGATGTAAAGGAGCAAATGTAAAGCCCTCCCGATATTCCAGGAGGGCTGCGCGACGCTTTGTTAGAGAAAAAGAGCCTGCTGCTTTTGAGATGTGTGCAAAATCCGCGGCGCGCAGCTACATCCTTGCGGCGCACCTTTACATTCTGACGTTATGCATCATAGGAATAATTATCTATAAAGGAGATGTTTTAGTCAGTGTCAGAATTGTTCGCTTTTTCCAACTAGCTATCCAGATTTGGCCGAGAACGAGTCACAGATTGCTCCGATGGCTAACGCAGCCACAATCGCCAGGCCGAGCAGTATGTCGTATTTCATGTCTCTTCTACTCCTTGAAGCGGCTTACCGCAGTTGCCGCACACCTGGGGGTCTGGTTCGTCGGCGGACAGAGGATGTATCTGTCCGCACGCACTGCAAATGATCGTTCGAAGGCCAAAGCTTTCCAGTGAGCGCCGGCGCGACTTGAATGGCGGCACAAACCGGGCACTCATTTCGCTTCCAGCGGGTTAGGCACAATCGATAATCGTGGAGCGGGTTTCTCCAGCGCAATCTCTGCGCCGAACTCGCAACCGATTCCTTGCTTCCACCACTCTGGCTTGTCAGCGTGTCGCGGATTGGCCTTATCTCGGATGCGCTGGTCGCGCAGCCACTGCGGCGGGGCCTCAGCCCTCGTCATTACGCCCACGTAGCCGTCTTCGGCAAAGAAGCCTTCGATAGAGGCCCATCCGATATTGTTCATGGTTATGTAGACCCTGGTCCCGAGCGCGGGAAGAGGGAAGGGCGCACTCCACTTCAACCGCTGGTCTCCGAAGTCGTACAGGGCGAATCCCTCGTCTTTGACTCCTGCGGGGGTGGGCATTTCGATAAGAAATTGGGCTTTCATTTTGATGTGTTCTTTCTTGGGACCAAATAGGAAACAGTGAAGCGGATTGGCTTGTTTTGAACAGCCAGAATGGCTTACCCTAACCGCTAGGCAATATTGGAGGAGCGTATGGCAACGGCTACCGATAGGTTTTTCGAGAAGGAGTATGAAGGCAGGAGGTTCGCTGCCGTCATCAGCGCCGATGGTCCTTACATCCTTGATGTAGACGGACATGAAGGTGTGGCGCTAGGAGCAAGCTCAATCGCTTATTGCAAAAAAGGCGGCGTTTTTGGCGCGAGCAAAGAGGGATGGTGGGTCACTAAATACAGAAACCAGCCTCGCATCAACCTTGTGAGCCTTAGTAAGTCAGCGCGGGAAGAGTTGGCAGCCGACTTTGGCTTGCAGATTCTCTCAGAGAAATTCGAGAAAGACAGTAATCGATTCGGGAGCTCTGCTGCATTTCAGGGCCTATGCGAGTGGACAATGAAGCACCCGCGGCTATACAAGCGCTCTCAGCAATTTCAGGAGTACCTGCCATGGGTGGCGATGGTCGAAGAACAGAAAACCAAGGCAGCGTGAGTTCTGCCATAGTTCGGGCTTAAAGAAGTCAGGGGCCACGCATAATCTGCGTGGCCCCTCGGTGAATCAGACGGGTTATGAGGGTTTAGGTTGATGGAAGAAAAGATACGTGCTTCGGAGAGAAGAGAGAGTGAATTGGTAGTTCCTCCTGATCCTTCTTCTAAGTGGTGGTATCTAAACGTAGTTAGCTGCCTACGAGCATCCGCCCGCACTTGTTCCACATGAGGGGCACATATGGCATGTGCCGGTCACAACGGTCAAAGTGCCGCAGGTGCCGCAGAATGGAGCATTCCCTGAAAGTGACTTTGAGACGGCAACAACCGGCTTGGGGCCGGCGACTGCGATCTCTGCCACGGGAGTGCTTGCCGCGAAGAGGGGGAGTTGTTCCCCTTCGAGAAATCGGAACTGCAGCCAGCGTCCGATGTAGTCCATGATGGACTTTGCGTAGCCCATCTTCTCGTTGCCAGTCCAGCCCGAAGGCTCAAAGCTGGTGAAGGCCATTTTGCCGCACAGCACTTCCAGCGGTACGCCATGTTGCAGCGACACTGAGAACTGCGTTGCGAAAGACTCCATCAATC
>OBLU010001882.1_pt1 | contig 19379 bp, 19 predicted proteins | sample 1518681 | NCBI WGS metagenome assembly OBLU01 (sample SAMEA3539304, study PRJEB22396) | soil metagenome | biome: tundra; feature: field; material: soil | place: USA | collected 2010-05 | depth 0.15 m
CATGAGATCCCGGCATGCCGGCGCTGCCGACCGGTACCCGCCGGGGGTGCATCACACGTCGCAGGGACCAGCGAAGGGGAGTGATCGAGGGTCATGAATCAGGGGATACAGGAAGCAAACCTTGTCGTCGTCAGACGGCTATGTGAAGAGTGGCCAAAGCTCACTCGCGGGGACTTCCACGAGCTCCTCGCTCCGGACTGCCTTTATATCAACGTTCCATGGCCGGGCCGCCCCCGCATCGGGCCCGACCAAGCATATGACGCCCTTAGTCGTTATCGGAGCGGGTGGCGTGTCGAGCTCCACATCGTCCACCTCGTAGCGGAAGGCGACGTCGTGCTCGCCGAGCGGCTCGAGTGTTTTCAGAAACCCGGTGACACCACGGTTCACGATCTGTACGTAATGGGCGCGTTCGAGATGAAGGACGGCAAGATCGCGAAGTGGCGCGACTACTTCGATTCGAGACACGTCGATCCATTCATTGATTAGGGCGGCACTCGGACTGGCCAGGGCTCGTTCACGCCTGTCACACGCAAACCGTCGAGTGATGGGGATTGAAGGCATTTGGCGATTCGCAGTCGTCACTCTGCGCTCACTCCGAGAACGCGTGCTGCCTCGAGCCGGAGCAGATTCTTGCAGCGTCGGTGTCGAGCTCGACCCGGGTGTAACGACACCGACGGTGCGGTGATTGTCAGATCACCCCGAGTCTGCGGAAGGTGTCGTGGTCGGTCAGGGCGGCGGCAAGGCGCGGGATGTGGATCAGCACAACGGCTCGCGAGCTGATCTGGGTGATGACCCACAGGAAGTAGCCGTAGGAGAAGCTGAGTGTGTACTTCTCCCACGCCTCGTCCCACCCTGGGGCGGTGGCCCCACCCGCTTCCAGTTCTCTGAGGTAGTGACGAAGCAGGTCGCCCTCGTGGGACCGCCGAGTCTCGACGTCGAGCACGGTAGCCAAGTGATAGCTGATGTCCGTCGCCCAGTGGCCGTGCTGCACGATCTGCCAATCGAGCCAACAGGAGCGCCCTTCCCGGTCGAGGTAGACGTTGCCTGAGTGCGTGTCGCCGTGGATCACACATGTGGTCTCGTGATCAGCAGTGCGTTGAAGCGCCTCGACCAGGTTTTTCGCATCTCGAAGCTCCGGCGCGATTTCGGGGCCGCGGCCGTCGTCGAGGAGTGTCTGGAGGACATCGGTGGGATACATCTCGGCCATGGGGCGAATTCGCGGTGAGAGCCACGTCAGGCCAGCGGTTCGAGCCCCACTCCAGGTCGATGCGTGGAGGCGAGCCAGCTGGCTCAGCGAGTCTCGTGTGGTGTCGAGCGAGTAGGGGCTGTGCGCGCTCAAAAATCGACCGCCGATGTCGACAATGTCGTCCATGATGATCATCGCCTGCCCCGCGACGTCATCGACGCCTGTGTAGTACGCGCGTGGCGTGCGGACATCGAGGAGCGGGGACAGCTCGCGGTAGAAGCGTGCTTCAGACATGAGGGTGTTTCCCGGCGACCCGTCAAGGTGCCCCTTGATGCAGTAGGACCTCACTCGACGCTGTCCGTCGGCTCCCTCCACCGTGACTCGAAACCGCACCTTCTGGGCCAGGGTCTTCGACGAATCAACCGCCTCGACCGCCACGATGCGATCCTCATTCGTGATGTCGTCGAGTGCCCCGCTCAGCCACTCGGCGTCGAGAACCTCCTCGAGATTCGTGGGCATAGGGATGTTCTGCACGAGCGCCAACCTAGGGCACGCTCTGCGTGCGGTCCAACGTCTGGTGCGATCCCCCTCGCGAGCCGACGCTCGTGGACGCTACGCTACGAAACTGACGAAGATATTCCTCCAGACGATCGATTGTGGTTGGTGTGCCTCATCGAGGCGGCGAGGAGGAGCTGGACCACCGGGACAGCTTTCCGACAATGGGTAGCTTCCACTATTGCGGGAGGGAGAGGCTCGGGTGACTGGTCGGACCGGTTCCTCGAGGGGAGCGCTGGCGGGGTGGCGGGTCTTGGAGATCGCCGACGGCGTTGCCGCGTCATTCTGCGCAAAGGTCATTGGTGATCTTGGGGCCGAGGTCGTGAAAGTGGAGCCGCCTGGCGGGCATCCGTCTCGCGTGTGGGGACCGCGACGGACTGACGCGGCGCCGGGTGAGCCCGGAGGCCGGTTCCTGTACCTGAACACCGGCAAGGCGAGCTTGATCGTGCCCAACGAGGGGCTCGCGGATCGTCGGGAGCTGGCGGCGGGGTTTGACGTGGTGGTCACCGATGACGCCACCTGGTACGGGCAGGAGGGGCTGGACGAGGCCACGACGGTACTGGTCATCACACCATTCGGTCTCACCGGCCCGTATGCCAACCACCGTGCCAACCATCTCGTGTCCTTCCATGCCGGCGGCGAGGGTTCCATCCTGCCGAGCGGTCCCGGTTTCAAGCTGTTTCCCGACCGACCGCCGATCCAAGCCGGCGCCGACCTCGGTGGGTATGACGCCGGTTGGAATGCGGCGGTCGCCGCACTCGCGGCGATGTACGACCGCCTTCGAACGGGCCGGGGGCAGCGCGTGGACGTTTCGATCCAAGAATCGGCGCTGACCCTCAATCGCACGCGTCTCAGTCGGTTCAACAACGACGGTGTCGTACTGCACCGCGACGGTGGTCGCTACGGGTCCATGGGCATGATGCGGTGTCGCGACGGATGGGTGCAGCTCGTCGGGATGACGCAGGGTCAGTGGGATGCCTTGGCGGCCTCACCGGAGGCCGGGGAGCTCGCCGACCCCCGGATAGCGACCGGCGCCGCTCGAATCGAGAACCCGGAGCTTGCCGCAGCCGCGATGCAGGCATGGTGCCAGGGGCGTGGCAAGGCGGACGTGGTGCAGATCCTCGCCCCGCTTGGCGCCCCGGTCGGAGCGTACGCGACGCCGTCAGACCTCCTTGCGTCGCCGCAGCTTCGCCATCGCGGTTTCTTCCGCGAGATCGACGATGGTAGGGCGGAGCGAATGCTCATACCAGGGCCTCCCTACCGCTTCTCCGTCACTCCGGTCGAGATCAGTTCGGCGCCACCAGTGGGTGGCAGCGCAGGATTCTCCGGCGGGGAAACGGCCAAGCCCCACCTTCCCCCTGGCCGAGCGCTGGAGGGTATCCGGATCCTCGACTTCACCTGGGCCGCCGCTGGCCCGTACGGTACCTGTCTGCTCGCCTTACTCGGGGCCGAGGTGATCAAGGTTGAATCGACCCGCCGCCCCGACCCGGCGCGACGTGGATTCCTGGCTGACTACGGGGGCATCAACCTCTCTCCCAACTTCAACGAACTCAATCTCGCCAAGCGGTCTTTCCAGGTCGACCTGTCCCGGCCAGAAGGACTGGCGCTAGCCCATCGGCTCGTGGATCATGTAGATGTCGTCGTCGACAACTTCCGTCCCGGCGTCATGGCGAGGTTCGGTCTAGACGCTGCGAGCCTCCTGGCGAAGCACCCGGAGCTGGTCGTCATCTCCTCATCGGCGAACGGCGCCACCGGACCGGAAGCGATGGTCGCCGGCCTCGCCAGCATCTTCGGAGCGACAGGCGGACTGGCGGAGCAGACAGGGTACGCCGACGGCCCACCCACGGAGATAGGTGAGTCCACCGATTTCCGGAGCGGCAGTGCGCTCGCGGTGGCAGCGCTCGCGGCGCTGCTGCACCGGGCACGAACCGGGGAGGGCCAGCACATCGACCTCGCGTCGCGCGAGGTCGCAGCCGCCTCCTCCCCAGATGCCCTGCTCGCCGAACAGCTTGCCGTTCCGTGGGAGATCCGGGTGGGCAACGGTCACCGTGAGCACGCCCCCCACGACGTCTACCCCGCCGCCGGAGATGACGACTGGGTTGCAGTGGCGATCACAGACGAAGCCGAATGGAAGGCCCTCTGTTCGGTGATCGAGCGCGACGGCTGGGTCCAGCGCTATCCGACGGCGGCTGCCCGGCGCGTCGCACGCGCCGAGATCGACGAAGCCATTACCCAGCGCTATCCGACGGCGCCCGCTCGTCGCGTCGCACGCGCCGAGATCGACGAAGCCATTACGGCGTGGACCTCGCAGCGGGGGTCGCGCACGGCGTTCGAGACGCTCCAGGCTGCTGGTGTTCCAGCGATTGCGGTGATGACGAACGAGACTCTGGCAGCCGATCCGCACCTCGCCGCGCGCGGGGTGTTCGTGGAGATTGAACACCCGGAGATCGGGCGAACCCGTGTGATGCGGCAGCCATGGTTGTTCTCCAACCTCGATATTGACATTCGTCATGGCCCGCTCATGGGTCAGGACAACGACACCATCTTGGACACGATCCTCGCGCTGTCCGCCAGCGAACGTGAGCAGCTCGGGGAGGTTCTCCGTTGATCAGGCCCGATTCTCAGATCCGGATCGGAATAGTCGCGTCCGGCGATGCCCAGGAGGCGCATGAGCTCGAGGCACGGGAACTCGACTCTCTCTGGGTCGGGGGTCACATCGCGTCGCGCAACCCGAGTCCGGAGGTCATTATCGGGCTGACGCGACTCGCGACGGTCACCGAGCGTGTCCTCGTCGGCAGCTCCATCCTGCTCCTCCCGCTGTATCCGCCGGCGCTCGTGGCCAAGCAGATCGCCGACCTCGATTGCGCCACCGGTGGGCGGTTGGTGCTCGGTGTCGGGATAGGCGGCGAGTACCCGCAAGAGTTCCGAGCCATGGGCATTCCTCTCGAGGAACGCGGCCGCCGGACAAACGAGATCATCCCGCTTCTTCGTCGGTTGTGGACGGCCACGGAGATCACCCACGACGGTCGCTACTACGCGATGCAAGAAGTGAAGATCCACCCGGCCCCCATCCAGGCCGGTGGGCCCCCGATCGTGGTGGCCGGCCGGAAGGAGCCAGCGATGCGACGGGCAGCGACACTCGGCGACGGCTGGTTCCCCTATATGTACTCGCCCCGTCGATACGCCGAGTCGGTGACCCTGATCAAGAGCGCTGCCGAGGAAGCGGGGCGCAACCTCGCGGGTTTCGCCTGGTGTGTGTGGGTGTTCCTCAACATCAATCCCGACGGCGACGTTGCCCGAGAAGAGGCGGCCCGAACGATGGGCGGCACCTACAACCAAGACTTCAGCCGCATGATCGACAGCGTCGCCGCCGCGGGCACCGCGGCCGAGGTGACGGCCAAGCTTCGTGCGTTCTACGACGCAGGTGCCCGCCACTTCGTGTTCCATGCGGCAACAGCAGGCGCAGACCAGCGACCTGTCATCGACCGTCTGTTCGCGGAGGTCGTGCCGGCGTTGGATGAATACGCTGCTGCGGCGGAGAAAACTGCGCCCTGCATCTAAAGTTGATAGTCGATTATGCCGCGAAGATTGCCGGCGCGCATGTCCTCGTAGCCGTCGTTGAGGCTTTCAAGGCCGGACCTCCTCCACTGTGCCGGCTCCTTCGTGTCCACCGGCTAGTGGCAGGGCTTCGGGCGGTTTGGGTAGGTCAGCAGTGAGAATGTGATCGTCGGAATGACAGAGTCTGGCGGCCGCCATTTGATCAACAACTCACCCTGGCGGGGCGGTTCGAACTCGAGTTCGACGACCTCCCGCTTTGCCGGGCTGATTGAACAGTACCGCTGCTTTGGCGAGCAAAGCGCCTCCCCAATGAAGAACGAGTCACCTGGACTGCCGGTCGATGACGTACGCCGGCGGCGAAATACGTCTCACGTACGGGCTTGACGAGTATCCGATACTCTGTTTGAGTAGAAGCATGCTCTACCGCCGTGGAGTTCCGTGATGGAGCGTGAACATGTCCGGACTTGCGGCATTTCCAAGAATGAATAATCGGCGAGCTCTCCAGTTGAACTCTCCGCACGACACCACAGGGGGGACCATGGCATTTGACCAATCTCTGGACTGGCTCATCTCCGTTGACGATCACGTCCTGGAGCCACCGAATGTCTGGGTCGACCGGGTGCCGGCCAAGGATCGCGACCGAGCACCACATATGGTGGTCGAGGGGGACATGGAGTACTGGATATATGACGGGAAGCGTTTCCCCAGTTCAGGCCTGAGTGCCGTTGCCGGAAAATCCAAGGAGGAGTTCAGCCCGGAAGCGGTGACCTATGCCGAGATGCGACCCGGGTGTTACGACGCGAAAGCGCGCCTCGATGACATGGATCGAGCAGGCATTCTGGCGTCGCTGTGTTTCCCGACCCTTACTCGGTTCTGCGGGCAGCTCTTCATGGAAGCGAGTGACCGTGAGTTCGGATTCGTGTGCCTCCAGGCCTATAACGACTGGATGCTCGAGGAGTGGTGTGGTGCGGCCCCGGGCCGCTATATCCCGCTTGTCCTGATCCCGATGTGGGACCCGGCCCTGGCTTCGAGGGAGATGGAGCGCTGCGTTGCGAAAGGCGCGACGGCGTTCGCCTTTTCGGAGAACCCAGCACCGCTGGGCCTCCCGACCATTCATGACAAGGACCGCTACTGGGATCCCGTCATGTCGACCGCGTCCGAAACCCAGATGGTGGCTTGTATGCATGTCGGGTCGTCGTCGACGATGCCCCAAATCGCGCCGGACTCCCCGTTCATGGCCAACCTGGCGTGGGGGGCGGTCCGTACATCGGGAGCCATGCTGGCTTGGTTGTTCAGTGGCATGTTCACCCGGTTCCCCGGATTGAAGATCGCACTGTCCGAGGGCGAGATCGGATGGATGCCCTATTTCTTGGAGCGGGCAGAGCAGGTTCTCGACAAGCAGCGTTTCTGGGTGCAGCGCGGCGTGCAATTCACGGGCCACGCCACCACGGACGTGGATCTCAATACGCTCGACATTCGGGGGCTCTTTCGTGATCACGTCTTCGGCTGCTTTATCGACGACGCCCATGGGATCGCCAGCATCGACGAGATCGGCGTGGACAACGTGATGTGCGAAACTGACTACCCACACTCGGATTCGACGTGGCCCAACTGCATCTCCGTGGTCAAGAAGCAGATTGGTCATCTTTCCCCTGAGGTTCAGTACAAGATCCTGCGTGGCAACGCAGAGAAGCTGTATCGCTTTACGCCGGCCGAGATCCCGGTGCTCACTGATGCCTGAGTCCGACGGCGCGCCGAAGATTTTGATTGACCGAGACGTCTGCATGGGCAGTGGTGTGTGCCTCGTCTACGCCCCGGGTACCTTTGCCCAGGACAGCGAGCCGAAGGCAGTGCTTGTTGATCCGATCACCGACTCGGTCGAGCAAATTCGAGTCGCGGTCGAGGCGTGCCCGACCGGGGCACTCAGCATCTCGACCGGCGAAGAAGGAGTCTGAACTCTCAATGTCATCCCAGTTCACTTACCGATCCAACTGCGGCACAAAATGACTGACGCCAGTCAAGTTCTCGATGTCGAGCGGGTCCGCGCGCTGTTCGACCTGCGCGCCAACTTCAACGCCTTGTTCGGTGGGAATTATGAGGACGATCCCTACCCGATCTGGGCGGACCTTCGTGAGCGGGCCCCCGTCCACCCAGGCGTCCTACACGAACTTACCGGTTTCGAGGGACCCGCCTTTTTTCACGGGCTGCCCTACCCTGACCGCCCACACTTCTCGGCGTTCAGCTACGCCGCGTGCGACAGCGCCTACCGCGATGACAAGATCTTTGCCTCATCGCCGGAAGCAATTGAACTCTCCACGGACGATGTGAGTCCCCTCAACAGCATGTTGTCCATGGGCGGCAATCAGCATCGTCGCTACCGGTCTCTCGTGCAGCCCTCGTTTGTGCCGGCACGGGCACAGTGGTGGATCAAAAACTGGATTGAGACGACGGTGGGCATCCTCATCGACAGCTTCCAGGACAGAGGGAGCGCGGAACTCAACGTGGACTTCTGCGCTGCAATACCCGTGCTGACCATCACCGGCAGTTTCGGTGTGCCTGTCGAACAGGCACTCGACATCAGAGAAGCGCTCGGGGACCCATCGAAGGTGGTGGAGATCATCAAGCCGATTGTTTCGGCCCGGCGTGAGTCACCGGAGGACGATCTCATCAGCATTCTCGTTGAGGCCGAGATCAAGGACGAGGAGGGGACGACCCACCGTCTCACGGACGCCGAGATCTATTCGTTTACCATCCTCCTTCTGGCTGCCGGTTCGGGGACCACCTGGAAGCAAATGGGAATCACGTTGGCCGCGCTTCTCCAGCGTCCCGAGATGCTCCTGGCCGTTCGTGACGACCGAGCGCTCTTAAGACCCGCCATCGAGGAATCTCTACGCTGGATGCCTACAGACCCCATGTTCTCACGTTGGGTCACTGAGGATATCGACTTTCATGGTGTCGAGGTGCCGAAGGGATCCGTGCTGCACATCTGCCTCGGAGCGGCAAACCGGGACCCAGCCCGCTGGGAACGGCCCAACGACTTCGAGATTACCCGATCGCCCAAGCCAAGCTTGGCCTTTGGGAACGGAGCCCATATCTGCCTCGGCATGCATGTGGCTCGGGCTGAGATGACGGTCGGCATCAACGCGCTACTCGACAGGCTTCCTAACCTCCGACTCGACCCCGATGCCGAACCGCCCCGCTACATTGGTTTCTACGAGCGTGGCGCCACTGCGATCCCGGTCCTCTTCGGATAGGCGCAAGCACGCATGGAGGAAGCAGCGAGTTACCAGCAGCCTGACACTTCGCTTCTCGGGGCAGAGCACGTCCGCCGGTACCAAGAAACGAATGGTGAGGTCGGTTACCTCTGGAATGGAGTACCGATCCTGCTCTTGACCACGAAGGGCAGAAAAACGGGCGAGCCTCGAACCACTCCACTCATCTTTGGCACCGATGGCGAGCGGTACCTGATCGTTGCATCGCAGGGCGGTTCTCCAAAACATCCTTTGTGGTACTTGAACCTTGTCGAAACCCCCGAAGTCAAGATCCAGGTTCTCTCGAAGCGTTTCCGTGCGATGGCGCACACTGCGACCAAGGATGAGAAACCACGTTTGTGGCAATTGGTGACCGAGACGTGGCCGAACTACAACGTGTACCAGACGCGTACCAACCGAGTCATTCCGCTCGTCGTGCTCGACCCGATTGCCGAGGACGAGTAACCTGCCGCGTCGAGCGCATGAATGGGGCGTACGCCGCCCCCCACCGACTGCTCACAATGAAGGACACCGAACTCTGTAGGCCAGAGCAATTCGGGGACAACGACCCATTCTCGGCTGTCCAAAGCGGGGGACCTCTAAGGAGGAGGACATGAGCAAAGGCGCATTCGAGGGCATTCGTGTGGTGGAATTGGCACAGTGGGTGTTCGTCCCGGTTGCCGGTGCCTTGCTGGCCGATTGGGGGGCCGATGTGGTGCACATCGAACACCTCAAAGGAGATCCATACCGCGGTCTGGCTACGCAAGGGATCGGAACCGATCGAAGCGGCATCAATATGTCAATGGCCTTGGCCAACCGCGGCAAGCGGTCCATCGCATTGGACGTCCAGAAAGAACCGGGGTTGGCCGTGCTCCATGAGCTATTGGCCTCTGCTGACGTCTTCCTTACGAACTTGCGGCCTGCCGCATTGGAGCGCCTTGGTCTCGATGCCGAGGCGCTCAGGAGCAGGTACCCCACGCTCGTGTATGCACGCGGCAATGGCTACGGTGTTCGAGGTCCCGACGCTAATCAGGCGGGCTACGATGCTTCGGCGTTTTTTGCGCGAGGCGGTCTCGCCTACATTCTCACGCCACCCGAACGTGACCAACCGATCATGCAGCGCGGCGCGATGGGTGATCGCAACGGCGCCATGGCTCTGGCCTTCGGAATTTCGGCTGCCCTGCTCGAGCGGACCCGAACCGGCGAAGGCTCCGTCGTTGACGTCTCATTGCTCGCCACGGCCATGTGGACGCTCTCGTCTGACATCTTGGCTGCCCTCGGTGGGGACAACCCTGTGCCGGCACCGGCAGATAGTCGTCGAATGTCCTTCAATCCACTTGTCGGCTCCTATCGCACGAAGGACCTCCGTCATATCCAACTCGTCTTTCTGGAAGCTGATCGCTATTGGTCTGACTTCTGCCGGGTGATCGGGCGGGAGGATCTGGCTGATGACCCTCGCTTTGTCGACTTGGCGGCCCGACGATCAAATGCCGCTGCGTGCGTCGCCCTGCTGGACGAGGAGTTCGGGCGGCGGACGTTCGCCGAATGGAAGGAGCTGCTCAAAGGACTGGATGCGCCGTGGGCACCAGTACAGTCCATCACCGAGCTCCTCGACGATCCACAGGTCGTGGCCAATGGCTATATCGGTGACGTCGTGATCGACGGAGAGCCGCTGTACCGACTCCCCGCGGTCCCAGTCCAATTCAATGGGTCACCACCTGAGCTGCAGCGCGCGCCCGAGCACGGTGAGCACACGGAGACGATACTGGCCGAACTCGGCTACACCTGGGACGATATCTCGAAACTGCAGGAAGCGGGGGTCATACCGTGACCGTAGCTGCTCGGCCGACGCCGATCCCGGACGAGCGTTCCGCACCCTACTGGAACGCAGCGAGCCAGCACATCCTCACCGTGGCTCGGTGCTCCGTATGTAGCGCGCTCACCCACCCCCCCGGAACGGTGTGCCCGCATTGCGGTAGTACCGATCCCGGATTCACGTTCGTACCAGTCAGCGGCAGGGGGTTGGTCAAGTCGTGGACGGTGGTGCGCCAATCCTTCCTGCCCGGGTTCGATGTGCCGTTCCTCCTTGTGGACGTGGAACTCGTCGAGCAAGCCGATCTTCGGGTAATTGGTCGCCTGCTTGATGGTCCCGATGCGGCACTCCACGTGGGGAGCGCCGTTCGTGTGGCTTTCGAGGACATCGCTTCGGGTGTCGCCGTGCCGGCATTCGTGTTGGAGGATCAGAGTTGAGCTCGTCCTTCGCCTCGAAAAATCGTGTCGCCATTGTTGGCTATGCTCACAGTCCCATCGTGAAGCACGACACGAGACCGCTGGGTGCCTTGACCGTGGACACGGCTCGTAGCGCGATCCGTGACGCCGGCCTCGACGTTGACATGGTCGATGGGTTCGTCACGGGCAGTCTCTTCCCGTCTGCCGGCTCCCATAGCGCCGAGGACGGCGTGAGCTTGGTCTCAGCGAACTGGTTGGCGCAGAGCCTCGGCATCAACCCGCGCTACGCCGCCGGATTCCAAGGTTTCGGTCAGATTCCCGGGGCCGTTGCGTTGGCTGTCAATGCCATTGCGAGTGGCGCAGCGAACTATGTGGTGATGCATCGCGCCCTGCACAATCCAAAAGGCTCGTACCACGGCAATGTGATGCGGGAAGCAGGGGGCGGTCAGCAGTGGACGGCGCCCCAAGGCTACTTCGGACCGATTTCCATGATCGCTCTTCCGTACAACGAATACCTTCAACGCTATGGTGCGAGCAGGGAAGCGATGGCTACCGTCCTTATTGAGGCACGCAAGAACGGCGCACGGATCCCGTGGTCCTATTGGCACGACCAGCCTCTCTCGCGAGAGGAATATCTCTCGGCTCCAATGATCAGTGATCCCATCTGCCGCTACGACTGCGACATCCCTGTGGATGGCGCAGCCGTCTTTGTGTTCACATCGGCAGACCGGGCCCGCGACCTGCCCCACCGACCCGTGTATGTGTCTGGGTACGCGACGGGGTCCCCGACGACGAACCGGCTGCCATTGCACTGGCCACTCGACGACATCATGGGAGTCGGAGCTGAGACGGCCCGGCGTCTGTGGAACAGCAGCGGCATTGGGCCAACCGACGTCGACCTCCCCCAGGTCTATGACGGATTTTCCCCCTTCGTTTACTTTTGGCTCGAAGCGTTGGGCCTTTGCCCTGTGGGGGAGGCCCACCGTTTTATTGAGGGTGGTGGAATCGACAGCGACCGCCCGGACGGCCTGCCGGTGCTCTCCGGCGGCGGGGCGCTCGGAAATGGGAGAATGCACGGAATTCCGCAGATGCTTGAGTGCTACCTGCAGCTTTCTCGGCGTGCCGGTGATCGCCAACGTGAGCAGGCTTCGATCGGACTCGCCTGCCATTCATCGCCGCACTTCGGCGGCGCAGTGGTCTACAGCGCCGATCGGTGAGCGAAGAGAGCAACTCCTGATGACATGGGTGGAGCGAACGGTTGACCGTTCGCCAGCCATGCAGCGCACGCGAAATCGAAGGATCGAACAGGCCAAGGTGATCATCGATGCGGCCCGACAGCTCATCGCCGTCAAGAACTCTTCGTTTACCCTGCAGGAGCTGGTGACACAGGCGGATGTGGCGCTCCAGACTTTCTACCGGTACTTTTCTAGCAAGGATCAGCTAATTCTTGCCGTGATCGAGGAGATGATCAGCGAGTCTTGTCAGGTGTACGAGGAACGATCACGCTGTATTTCCGACCCGATTGCCCGACTCCAGTACTACATCATGACAACGTTAGGCCCCGTCTCGCTCGGTGAGGAGAACGCCAGAGGTGCACAGTTCGTCACCGCTGAACATTGGCGTTTGCATCGTCATTACCCGGAAGAGTTGGCCCGGGCGACAAGACCCTTTACGGATTTGATTCTCCGCCAGGTCATCGCGGCCACCGAAGCTGGAGCGCTGACGACGAGCGATCCGCAAAGTTCGGCATGGCTGATCAATCAGCTCGTCACCGCAGTGTTCCACCACTATGCGTTTGCACCACACGACGAGCCTCGTGAGGGCGTGGGGGATCGGGTTTGGCTCTTTTGCCTCGGGGCCTTAGGTGGGTTGGAAGAACAGGTTGATCGGCATGGCTGGGTTCCGGGAAGTCGGATACCGGAAACCAGCCCCCAGGTGACGACCTCGGGTCCTTGACCGTCGGGTATGGCGTACCTGTTCTAGAACAGGATCCAGATCGAGGACTATGCTCAGCCGATAATGAAAGCTGATTCAAAGTCGGCGAAAATCGAGCCGGATCGCCACTCCGCAAGAGGAAAGCAGACTCGATCGCGCTTACTTGTCGCTGGAAAGAGGGTCTTCGAACGCGATGGATTTCTGCAGGCGCGCATTACCGACATTGCGGCAGAAGCCGGAGTGTCGCATGGATCGTTTTACCACTATTTCGACACAAAAGAAGCGATCTTTCGTGAGATTGCCGAAGGAATAGAAGTTCAGCTCCTCTCGATGAACGAGACAGCGCACGAGCTCAAGAATGATTCGGACCCGGTTGAACGAATTCGGGCGGCGAATCGGTCGTATCTAAACGCATACAGGAAAGAATCCAAAATCATGAAGGTGATCGAGGAGGTCAGCCGGTACGACGAAGAGGTTCGGCTCGTGAGAGTCCAGCGCGATAACGAACTGGCCGAACGTCTTGAGTCGACGATTTCCAGGCTTCAACGGAATGGCCTGGCAGACCGGCGGATCAACGGACGTTACGCGGCGATGGCGTTAGGTGGCATGGTGGCGAGGTTCGCTGAGCAGTTGTTCGTCGGTCGCGGCGAATATGACCAGGACGAGGCAGTCGAGCAACTGACCATCCTCTGGGCGAACGCCCTTGGGATGGCTCCGGGCGCAGGGGCGACTCGTACATAGCGGTGTGACGACTGCGTTCAGCCATTCTCCTCGCCGGAGATGTTCGCATAGCTTCCGTCAAGCGCGTCCATGCGTTGACCGGGTACCGGAATTGGCGCACCGTCCGGCGTCCCCGGGGTCACCCCCCAGGTGGCCCTGGTCACTCGGGTAGTAGCCGCCGTCAGTCGCTTCATAACGACCGGAATTTCCTGGGAGGTGAGCTGATCTCGGAATGCGACGACGGTGAGAGCAAGCCGGACGGTCCCCTCGGGGTCGAAGACCGGCGCAGCGATGTGCGCAACTGGGAGGCGTTGGGTTTCCCGCAGCTCGAAGAGGAGATAGTCATCGGCGTCGCTGGCACCTCCGGGGTTCTCGCCGACGGCCTTACCGATGGCCACCGAGTAACCCCGTTCACGTACCACCGCCAGAGCATCGAGGTAGCGCGCACGCTTGGCGGGCGTTACCTGTACGCTCGCGAGCCAGTGCTCTACCCGATCGCGACTTGCCCACGCAAGGAAAACAGTACCGATGGGCGGCACCAAGGGGAACCGGGAACCGACGCGCATGTTGATGCCGAAGGATCCCGGCGACGGCGTGTGGGCGAGTATGACGATCTCGGAGCCGACGACGCTACTGGCAACGCAGTCAAGGTTGAGCTCGCGGCCCAACTTGGTCATCTCGACACGCGCAAAGGGCAGCGCGTTCTGGTCGTGCAGGAAACTATTGGCGATCGGCAGCATGCCAGGACCGAGCGAGTAGGTCTTGTCGGCGTGGCGGATGAGGTAGTTGCGGTCAGCCAGCAACGTGAGCGTCGCGTGGCAACTTGCCTTGTTCATAGCGAGCGTGCGAGCGATCTCGGAGAGACCAAGGAGTTCCGGAGTGCGGTCGGCGAGCAGCTCGAGGATCTCGAGGGCCCGCTCCACCGCAGGGACCTGACGTCCCATGCTGGCTAGCCGTTTCTCACGAGGGCAGCTCGCCGACGGTCCGCTCGCAGTACGCGTGGACCTCGGCGAGCTCGGGGATCCCGGAATGCACCTTGGCGAACGCCATCAGGTCGCCGAAAGCTCACGTGAACGTGTATCGCCGCCGGTTCGCAGCTCGCCCGTCTCCTCACGATGAATTTCAACTGGCCCGCTGTTCGAGCTGCGGGATCACGTGCTTCCCGAGGTTCTCGATCGACTCCATGACCTCGTTGTGCTGGAGCTGGCCGAATTGCACGTAACAGATGACCGAGTCACAGCCGATGTCCTCGTAGCGAGCGAGCTTTTCGAGGCACTGCTCCGGGTCACCGACGATGACCATGTCCTGGTCGTTGAAGAACTTCGGGTCGACCTTGCCGGCCTGCGTATCCCGGAGACGAGGGAAGAGCTTCTCGATCTCTTCCGCTGACACGTTTGGAGGGAGCTCCCAGTCGATGAGGAATTGGGCCATGTGGTCGTACCACCAGCCCACTGAATCCCATATCCCATAGGACTCGGCCCGCTCCATATCCTCGGCACAGTGGACAAGTGTGTAGGGCGCGACCTTGGTGTTCTTCACGCGGGTGAGGGGTTCGGTGCAGTTCGCCGAGGCCTCGCGGTAGATCTTTATACGCCTTGCGAGCTCGTCGACCGGCTGCATGATCGTGAGCGCGAGCATGCCGAGGCCAAACTGGCCGGCCAGCTCGACGCTGCCAGGGCTCACGGCCGCCATCCACGCCGGGGGATGCGGGTCCTGGTACGGCTTGGGTGTGATCGAGCGTGTATCGCCCTCGTAGGACGGGAATTCGGGAAACTTCATGAACTCGGAGTCCCAGCTGAACTTCTCCTGCTCCCACATCGCGACTACCGCTTCGATGGCATCCTTCCACGACTCACGGCTGGTCGCGGGGTCCACGCCGAAGGCCTTCTGCTCGTGTGGTATCGAACGTCCTGTGCCCCATTCGACGCGCCCGCGGCTCAGCAGATCGACCGCGGCGACGGATTCGGCGGTATGAACCGGGTGGCGAAACTTGCTCGGCGTAAGCGTCACACCGAAGCCCAGGCGGATCTGGTCGGTGACCTGCGACAACGCGGCGAGGAATACGTCGTTGACCGGCATGTGCGACCGCTCGATTCGGAAGTGGTGCTCGACGACCCAGACAGTGCCGAACCCGAGCTTGTCGGCCAGCTTGATCTGTTCGATTGCCTCAAAGTAGGCGGCCTGCTCCGCCTCGCGCTGATTGTACGGATACGGCTTGTCCGGCCAAGGTTTGGGGGCTTGCACTTCGTAGAGAAGGTCCAGCTTCATGTCAATCTCCTATCGGGTTTGACGGGTGGTGTCCGGGATTGACGCGTGAGCGAGGAATGAGTTGGCATGGATCGGTCGCAGGCTGTGGCCCGACGAGTGGAGACGGCGACGACCACATCCGAGGCCAGCAACAATGGCCCGGCCGCCCACCAACTCGGCTCGACCATGATCCTCCTGATAGCCGTCGGTCGCTAGGGCAACTTTATATTTCCTATGCTGAACGGTAGTCAATGACCGGCCCCCCGTCAAGATGCGCTACCAGGGATGAAGCCTGGTTATCGGCGGAGAGGTTTCACCATTCGGTCGCTCCACAGACCGTAGGGTTGACACGGACAATCTCCGGGGCGGCGGTTACCGCCTCATGGCAGCATCCGAGGGCGTCGTCCCGGTTCTTGTGAACGGGGTCGAGACGATCAGCGACGGCGTGCCGACCGCTGCCAGGGGCTGGCGTGATCCTTCGTTCCGGGCGCGATACCACTGCTACGGCCACCAGCTGAGCCGCCGCCATGAGGGACGGATCTTGACGATTTCGTCGGCGTGAGCCATTTTGACATCCTTACGAGCTGACGGTGATCGGAGACACCGTCGTCGGCGCACCGACCAAAGAACAGTCCGGATGCGCGCTGTTCAGTAGGGGTTGCCGTCGCGATCCAAGTAATCGTTGGTCGCGACGCCCTCCGCAACGAGGCGCTTGTAGCCGTCGTCGTCGACACCGAGGATCTCCTTGAACACGTACTCGTTGTCCTGGCCGAGTGTCGGCGCACCTCGCTCCCACGCCAGCGGTATTCCGCGGAATGCGTGTCCCAAATGGTTGTAGGTGCCGACGTCAAGGCTGGCGAGCGGCCGAATCCATTGCCGGGCTACGATCTGCGGATCCGACGCCAACATGGCGTCAGATTCGCATGGCGCGGCCGCGATACCTGCGTCTTGAAGCGCGTGGAAGGCGGCGTCGGCCGTCACGGTTGCCGCCCATGCGACGATGGCGTCGTCAAGCTCGTCGTGTGCAGCTTGCCTTCCTGCGACCTTGGCGAGCCGTTCGTTCTCAGCGAGATCAGCGCGTCCGAGCACCCTCGTGAGGCCCAACCACGCGTGATCATTTTGGACCGTGATACCCAACCAGCACCCGTCTGAGCAGGGGTATACGCCCTGTGGCGCGCGGTAGGGGTCGCGATTGCCGAACCTTTGCGGTGCCGTTCCGAGCTGCAGGTTCACGAACACATCACCGAGCTCAGTCAGCAGGTTCTCGCTCTGCGCGAGCTCGATGACCTGCCCGCGCCCGGTGGCGGCGCGGTAGTGCAACGCGGCGAGCGTCGCGAATGAACCCGCTGGACCGGTGACGCTGTCCATGTGTTGGGTGGAAGGTGATTCCGTGATCGATGTACCCCGATGCCCGATGAGAGTAGTAAGACCGGTGAGGCCGTCGAATTGGCCACCAAAGCCGGTGTAATGGGCCCAGTCGCCGCAGAGGCCGGCCGGCGGCAGCCGGACGACGATCATCCGCGGATTGACCTTCAAGAGTTCGGTCTCGTGGATTCCCATCTGGTGCAAAGTCGTTGACTTGAGGTTTTCTACGAGCACATCACTGGCAGCGACGAGGCGCATGAACATCTCACGCTGCTCGGGAATGCGGACGTCTAGCGTGCACGAGCGCTTGCCGCGCGCCAGCGAATTGTTCATGGCATGGCGGTTGTAGGGCCGATCCTCCCGGCCGGGCGCAAGCGGTCCGTACAATCGCGCGAGCGCGCCGAGCACCATGTTTGATTCAGGGCGCGGGACATATCCCTTCGTCGTCGGCGGGAAGACGTACGGCGTCTCAACGCGGATCACCTCGGCACCGAGGTCACCGAGGAGCGAAGTGAGGTAGGGACCCGACCATACCGTCGTGAGGTCCAGCACGCGAACATCCCGAAGCGGTGGCGAATCGGGATCGCGCACGCCGACCGGCGGCGCCGGGGTCTGAACGTCGCCTGCCCACGAAAGTGCCTCGCCCTGGCCGAGACGTGGCGCCGTTCGCCGTAGCTTCCAACCGCCCTCGGTGAGCCGATATGGTGCACCCGGGAGGAGCAACGAGCCCAGCTTCTCATCTGTGGCGTGGACCCAGAAGCCGCGCTGGTGGAGATGGTCTGCCACCAGCAACTCAGCTGGCTCGTTGACGGGGGTCACCGGCCATCCTGCTGCCTGTGCCAAGTCCGTGACCTCCTGTCTCGTGCGCTCGAGAAGCCAGGGATACAGCACGCCGTCGAGGATCTCCTTCGTTTCTGGCCGCATGAAGGCGTCTGGCCTCGCGAACGCTGCGACCAGTTCGTCGCTCCCCAGCACCGCCAGCATCTCGGGAAGCTGCTGCGTCGTCATCATCATGGCGACGTAGCCGTCGGCGCACGGAAAGACCCCGAGCGGCAGAAGCGTGTCGCTGCTCGTAGGCGCGGGCTGGTGTGTCTCTGCCCGACCGCTGTACTCCCATCCCAGATAGCGCGAGACGCGCGCCGGGCCGGCCGCCAACGCCTCGACCGCGGCGCAATCGAGGAGCGAGCCCACGCCGGTGGCGCGGGCTCGCTCCACTGCAGCGAGAGCGCCAAGGGCTGCCGTGTGACCGACCGCGGCTTCGCCGAGCGACATCGGTAACTTGATCGGACCCCGCTGGTCCATCACGATAGTCCCGCTGAATGCCTGAGCGGTGAGGTCGCTCCACGCGTATTCGGCGTACGGGCCGGTGGTTCCGAAACCCGTGATCGCAAGTATCGTCAGTGCACGCGTACTCGCCATGAGCCCGTCGCGGCTGATACCCCAGTCAGCGAGGCTGCGGTATCCGGGTGTCTCGATCACGAGATCGACGCCGGTGAGGACTTCGTAGAGGGACGCAACATTCGCTGGTGCGACGTCGATGACAACACTCCGCTTGTTGGTGTGGAGGTGGGCAAACATCCCGGAGTCGGCACGGAGCGGGTCACCTTCGGGTGGCTCCACCTTCAGCACATCGGCGCCGAGGTCGGCAAAGGCCTTGCCACACCACCCCGCGGCAACGCCTACTCCGAGCTCGACAACTCTTAGGTCGCTCAGTGCCTGGCGCACGATGTCTCCGTCCCCGATCCGGCGTTTGTCCCGGCGTCCATTCCCCCATGAGGATAATCGTGTGTCGGTCGACCACCATGCCCTGGCCTAGAGGCAATCCTTCGGATCTTCCGATGATTCAAGTGGTCGCCAGTACCGCCACGAGGGCCCCATGATGTTGATGACGGTCGCACACGCGATCCAGCAGCCGGTCGAGGATGGCGGCCGCGACCACGGAGTCACCTCCGAACTGCTCGCCCAGGCCGAGCGACCTCGGTTCGGTGTCATCCGCGGACAGCAGGAGCACGAACGAGGAGCAGTCCGGAAGGCCACCTCTGCGGATGTGCGAGTCGATCGTTCCCACGATGACCTTCTGAGAGTAACATCATTACCTTACCTAGCGTGCCAGGGAGTGAGGACGTTGTCCTCTTGCCCGAATTGAAGCTTGTACACGACTGGGCCATCAGAGAAGAATGTGTCCCCACCCAGTTTGGTTTGCTGACCGCGGTGTGGGGGACTTTCCGACATACGTCCCGGTTCGCGCACCCTTACTCCTAAGCCATTCCGCCTCGCCGGTCATGTCGGCCACTCACTCTGGTCGGTCGATGAAGCACTAAGACGATACTAAG
>OBLU010001883.1_pt1 | contig 19375 bp, 10 predicted proteins | sample 1518681 | NCBI WGS metagenome assembly OBLU01 (sample SAMEA3539304, study PRJEB22396) | soil metagenome | biome: tundra; feature: field; material: soil | place: USA | collected 2010-05 | depth 0.15 m
GTGGCGACGCTGGTCGTGACGCTGCCGTAGAGATATCCGCTGTCCGGACCCATCCTATCGCGAGACCCGTCCCTGCATCTAAAATGGGGTCTGTCCGGATCATCCGGCAGGGAAACGAGCGGCGATGGAGGGCCGGGACGACTTGGATCCATGGGAAAAGCAGGCTCGATCGCTCCCTGAAAGGGCTCGCGGCTATCTTGGCGCACAGCGGTCGCGACGATCGCTGCTGCAACAGATGGCCGCCGTTTCTCTGGGACTGCCACTTTCAAACTTGAGTTCGACCTTTCTCGATCCTGTCAGTCCTCAACGTCCCCAGCCCGTTGATCAGCACACTCAACCAGCCCCGGAACCGGTTCCGAGTACCCTCTCTGCGGACGACGACAGTTTCTTGAATGAACTCGAGCATGCAAATTTCCTTTTCTTTTGGGAACAAGCAAATCCCACCACAGGCTTGATAAAAGACCGCTGCAATGTTCGAACTCAGGACACCAGTATCGCCGCCAGCATCGCCTCTACGGGCTTTGGGTTGACCGCAATTTGTATTGGACAGATGCGGGGCTTTGTCAGCTATGAGGACGCGCGCACCAGGGTACTCTCTTCTCTCTCGTTCCTATGGCACAAACTGCCCACGCATCGTGGATTCTTTTACCACTTCGCCAATATCAATACCGGCGAGCGCGTGTGGGATTCGGAGGTGTCCTCGGTAGATACCGCAATGCTCTTGTGCGGAATTCTTACCTGCCGCCAGCACTTTCAGGACAAAAACATCGAGGAACTCGCGCATGCCATCTTTGATCGTGTCGATTGGACATGGCTCTCTGAGGACACCACCCTGCTGTCTCACGGCTGGACACCAGAATTGGGATTTATTCACTCCCGATGGGACGACTATAGCGAGTTGATGATGATGTACCTGCTCGGAATGGGGTCGACGTCCCACCCTCTGGCGCCTGAAACCTGGTTTGCCTGGAAGCGATCGGTGTTTGAATATGACGGCTTGCGCTACGTCGGGTCATTCGCGCCGCTATTCGTTCATCAATACTCGCAGGCATGGTTCGATTTCCGGGGAAAACGCGACAAGTACGCCGACTACTTCCAAAACTCCATCGTCGCGACCGACGCCCATCGCCGCTTTTGCGTTGAGTTGAACGAACAGTTCCCTGACTATAGCAATGCCCTTTGGGGCATTACGGCGTCGGACTCGGCAAAAGGCTATGTGGCGTGGGGCGGTCCGCCAGCGATGGGCCCTATCGATGGAACTATCGCGCCTGCTGCCGCCGGTGGTTCACTTCCTTTTCTGCCCGGCGAGACGATGCGCGTGCTCCGCACCATCCACGATCACTACCCCCAGGCATGGTGCCGATATGGATTCGTGGATGCCTTCAACCCTCTGACCGAATGGTACGACCCGGACGTGATCGGTATTGATACCGGAATTACCATGTTAATGGCGGAAAATGCCCGCTCAGGGTTCGTCTGGGACACGTTCATGAAGAATCCTGAGGCCCAGAGAGGCATGGCAACTGCCGGATTCAAACCCTACCAGCCCCCTCCAGATCTTCAGGAGGTTGGCTCCAAATAAAAGTCTGTCCGTTAATCTCCAGCGAATCGCGTCACCCTGCCTGGGGCTAGGAACAAAGCGTTTGGAAGTCGAAGTAGGCTCAAGGGTGACTTGAACAACAATGCGGACGCGAAGCGCATCGTATCTACATAGATACGGCGACGACCAGTTGCAAGTCTCGCCTGCCCTGGCGACGAGGACTCATCTCCTCACCCGCCGCACCGCGCATCGCTTCATAATAAAGTCCAGGAACGTGAAGGAAGCTCATGTCCCCCGCTCAACAAGATCTGGAAGTCAGTCCAGAGCCGAGCAAAAGTGCACCAGAGCCTGACAAAAGTGCACCAGAGCCTGAGTCGAAGGAGCCGGGCAATGCCTGGTCCGACAGGCTTCGCGCGCTCAAGAATGTACCCCCGGTCCTTCATTTCGTTTGGGAATCCGGGCCTTCGGTCGTCTTTTGGAATATCACCATCCGCGTCCTTGTGGCATTCATGCCCATGGGGATCGGCATCATCGGTAAATACATCATCGATGGCGTCAACCAGATCGCCATGCACCGGCCGCTTCCGGCGCACTTCTGGTGGCTGGTGGCCACAGAGATGGGACTTGCCGTTCTCACCGGCATCCTAACGCGCTCGGTTGACTATTTTGATAACCTCTTGGCGGACCGATATACCCACCACGTCAGCGTCGAGGTGATGCGCAAGGCCGCCGCGCTCGACGTAACCGTGTATGAAGATCCGGTCTTCTATGATCGATTGGAGCGGGCGCGCGTACAAGCTACAGATCGGCTGGCGATGATCCAGCAGATGGGTCGCCTGATTCAGCAGACGGTCACAGCCATCGCGTTCTCTGCGGTCCTCGTCGTTTATTCGCCGTTTCTCTTGCTGCTTCTTATCGCGGGTATTATCCCTGCATTCCTGGGTGAAAGCCATTTCGCGTTTCTCACATACGCCAAGAATTTCAAGCAGACCCCCCTTCGCCGCCAGATGGATTACCTTCGCCAAGTGGGCGGCAGCAAAGAAGCTGCCAAAGAACTTAAACTTTTCAACCTTAGCAAATATCTGACCAATCGCTTCTCGGGCCTCTCGAAGACTATCTACGAACAAAACGTGGCGCTTAATCGCCGTCGGCTTTTTTGGGGCGGACTGCTGGCCATCGTCGGGCAGCTCGGCTACTACGGAGCCTACGGTTATAGCATCTACCGCACCATCCAGGGCCGCTACAGCGTGGGCGATCTTACCCTGATCATCACCGCGATCGTGCAGGCAATGTCCAACATCCAGCAGGCGTTTTCAACCTCCTCGGGCGTTGCGGACCAAGCGCTCTTCCTTACGGATTTGCTCGCTTTCTTCGAGATGAAGCCGCGCGTAGAATCGAAGGTGAATGGACTGCGCGCACCGCGTCCAGTTCGACGCGGATTTGAATTCCGTAATGTCTCCTTCTCATATCCTGGGACAACGCGGAAAGTGCTGAGTAACTTCACTTTCACCTTGCACACTGACGAGCGCGTCGCATTGATTGGCGAAAACGGCCAGGGCAAAACCACCGTCGTCAAGCTGATTACGCGGCTCTACGATCCCACTGAAGGGCAGATTTTGCTGGACGGAGTTGATCTTCGTGAATACGACTTGGACGATCTGCACGCCGAGATCGGAGTCATCTTTCAAGACTTCATGAAATACGAAATGACGGCTCGCGAGAACATAGCGATAGGCCGCATTGAGGTGCCCCATGCACAGGAAGAGATCGAATATGCAGCTGAGAAGAGCCTCGCAGCAGGCGTTATCGCTAAGCTAGATGGCGGTTATGACCAGATGCTCGGACGGCGATTTGAGGGCGGTGTCGATCTGTCAGGCGGCGAATGGCAAAAGCTCGCCCTGGCCCGCGCTTACCTCCGGGATGCTCAGTTGCTCATCCTCGATGAACCTACCGCCGCTCTTGATGCCCGGAGTGAAGCCGAGGTATTTGAGCGATTCGCCGAGTTAACCCAAGGCAAGATGGCCCTTCTCATCTCGCATCGTTTCTCCACTGTCCGCATGGCCGACCGCATCGTTGTACTCGAAGGTGGCAAGCTTGTGGAAGAAGGCAACCACTTACAATTGATGGCGCTCGGTGGACGCTACGCCGCCATGTTTGAAATGCAAGCAGCCAGTTATCGTTGAGGCGCAATGACAGATACTTCCATCCTGGATCCCCAACTCGCTCTCAGCGACGATGTGCGTGAAGAACTTGCGCGCGCTGCAAACGCCGCCGAATCATGGGAGATCGCAACTCGGCCCACCACGCGAGGTACATTTCACGAACGAGTCATCGCTGCCAAACGCGCGGTTCAGCAGCTGGAGCAGCAGCTAAGCTCACTGCCCGCCTCGCCGGCCAATGCTGATCCGAATTTGATTGCTCTGCTCGATCTGCGAGCGACTCCTCGCCTACTTCGGTCGGGCGTCAGCGCAGTCTCTAACCGGCCGAAAGATCTGGAAGAGTTGCCGCGCGTTGTGCTCCCCGGTCAAAAAGACGAGCCGCGCATCGCCACTGTGGCGGCGGCTTATTTGCGCGCCGTTAAAGGCGATTTCTCAGCTCCGACCTTCACAGCGTTCGTACGGACATTGCAGGCTAACGACCCGTTTACTGTCAAAGAATTGTGGGCCGTCCCTGCTTTCTTGCGATTCTGTCTCGTAGAAATAATCCTCGATGACGCATTCAGGGCGCTGCAGAACCCTAGTGCCGCGGCGAATTCTCTGCTTGCTGCTCAGTTCACCAGCTTGCGCGGAATTGCGAATACAGACTGGTTGAGCATCGTCGAGCCTCTCATCGTCCTCGATGGAGTATTAGTCCAGGACCCCGCCGGCACCTATCAATACATGGACTTTGAAACGCGTGAAGTATATCGGAAGCGAATTGCCTTCATCGCTCGCCACTCCGATTGCACCGAGAACGAGGTCGCTCAGGCAGTTCTGGAACTGGCGCGCGAAAGCGCAAAACACGTCTCTGAGGATCCACGCATTCAGCGTCGCCGCAGCCACGTTGGCTACTATTTGATTGACAAGGGTTATTCGCAGCTTGCGGCCCAGGTCAACTTTCATCCGCGGATTTACGATCGAATCCGCGCAGCTATCCGAGCCAATGCGGACGACTTTTACATCACAGGCATTGAACTCATTACGATCTTTTTTATTGCCGCGGCGTTATTCCCTTTGCTGCCGAATTTCCCCGTCTTCGGACGCTTAGCAATTGCATTTGTATTGATGATTCTGCCGGCGATGCAATGCGCTGTGGAACTCGTCAACAATTCGGTCACGGCCATTTTTGACCCGGAACCTTTGCCGAAGATGGACTTCAGCAAAGGTATTCCGGACGAGTGTGCGACGCTGGTAGCCGTTCCCACCCTGTTATTGAAAGAGAAGCAGGTCCGCGAACTTGTAACCGAGCTTGAAGTGCGCTTCCTCGCCAATCGCGATCGAAATCTTCATTTTGCTCTGCTCACTGACCTACCCGACTCCGTAAGTAAGTCACAAGCGAATGATTCGAATCCGCTGGTAGACCTTGCTGCAAACCTCATCGACGAACTCAACGCCAAATATGCGTCGACACGCGGCGGCGCTTTTCTATTGCTCCACCGGCATCGCATGTTCAATGTGCGCCAGGGCGTTTGGATGGGATGGGAACGCAAGCGCGGAAAGCTCCTCGACCTCAACAAGTTCCTTATGGGCGAGTACGACGCATTCCCCATAAAGGCTGGAAACCTCGAGTCGCTGAAACAAGTTAAGTACATCCTGACTCTTGACTCGGATACCCAACTTCCTCGCGGCAACGCAGCCCGCATGGTCGGTGCAATTACCCATCCTCTCAACCAAGCGGTCATCGATCCGAAACTCCGTATCGTCGTTGCGGGTTACGGCATCCTGCAGCCACGCATTGGAGTAAGTGTAAGTTCGGCTTCGCGCTCGCGCCTGGCGGCAATTTATTCAGGCCAGAACGGCTTCGACATCTACACACGGGCAATTTCGGATGCCTATCAGGATTTGTATGGTGAAGGCATTTTCACCGGCAAAGGTATCTACGAAGTTGCCGCCCTGCACGCCGTGCTCAACCATCGATTCCCTCGCAATTCGCTTCTGAGCCACGACCTCATCGAGGGTGCGTACGCGCGCGTTGGGCTTGTCACGGACATCGAACTTATCGATGACTACCCCTCGCACTACAGCGCGTACACCCGTCGGAAGCATCGGTGGGTGCGTGGCGACTGGCAAATCGCACAATGGATGTTTTCTCACGTGCCTGACGAATCCAACCGCCGGGTGCAGAGCCCCATCTCGACCATTGCCCGTTGGAAGATATTCGATAACCTGCGCCGATCGCTCGTAGAACCGTTCACGCTGATCTTGTTTGTTGCGGGATGGTTGGGACTGGCGGGCGGTCCGATCTACTGGACGGTCGTCTCACTCATTCTTTTCTTTTTTCCAACGATCGTTGGGCTCGCATTTGGAGTTGGACGGGCCATTCTCGGCGAAAATAAGGGCAACATAGGGCAAGCTTTTGTTGGGCCTGGTCAGGCCGCGCTGGTTACTCTGCTTAACCTGATTTTTCTGCCTCACCAGACCATGCTGGCGATCGACGCCATCTTCCGTGCCCTCGTCCGTCGATTCATCACAGGCGAGCGATTGCTGGAGTGGGAGACTGCAGCCGAATCGGAGTCTCGTACTACAAAGACGCCAGTGGATCGGTATCTGACGCTGATGCCGGTCTTTTCATTCGTTCTCGCCATTGTGGTGTACGCCTTCGCGCCACAGCACAACGCGATTTTTGTAGCGGCGCCGCTGCTCATCCTGTGGTGTCTAGCCACTCCCATCACTGCGTGGCTGAATAAGCAGCCTCGCGAAGAACAAAAACGTTTAAGTTCTTCAGACAAAACATTCCTCCAGTGCCATGCGTTGCGAATCTGGCGGTACTTTTATGAATTCGGTGGAGAGCGCCATAACTACCTGATCCCCGATAACGTCGAAGAGAAAGGACTTTTTGAAGCGGCACGTGTTTCTCCTACGAACGTTGGATTGTTGCTCAATGCCCGACAAGCGGCCTGCGAATTCGGATTCCTTACCGTGCCTGAATTCGCCATGCTCACCGATCGCAGCCTCGACACAATCGGACGGCTGAAAAAGCATCGCGGACATCTCTATAACTGGTACGACACGCACACCTGCGAACCGCTTGAAGTCAATCCGTTTGTCTCGACTGTTGACAGCGGAAACTTCGTGGCATCGCTTTACACCCTCCACGCAGGTGCACTTGATCTTCTGAAGAAGCCGCTTCTATCACGCGCTTTGTTCACTGGACTGCGCGTGCATTGGCAAATGCTGCAGTCGTTCGGGAAGCTGCCCTCTCCGTTGCAACACATCGCACCGCCTGGGCACTCCGCCACGATTGCAGAGTGGATCGAGTGGCTGCCCAAGGCAGCAAACGCCTTCTCGTCACTTCAGGCTTCGGCGTCTGCCGAACCGTGGTGGTTCGCTGAGACTCATCACCGCATTGAATCGATTCAGACTTTGATTCGTGGTTATCTTCCCTGGCTGAGCGAGGAGAATAATACCCTTCACAAGATTGCAGAGCTTGGAATCGATCCGAAGTCCGAACTTTTATCCATCGAAGATGCTGCAGTGTTTGCTGAATCGCTAGAACGCAAACTCGCCGAATTTGTTCAAGGGACAGATCACGGCGGGTCGCTCGCTCAAATGCGAGCCCTTCAAGAGGCTCTGCCGGTCGCTGTGGCAAACCTCCGGGCACTCGCTGAAGACGTCGCGTCCATCGCTCAACGGGCCGAGCGGATGGCGGAAGAAACAGAGTTCGGGTTTCTCGTTAGTCCCAGCAGATTAATACTCTCCATCGGCTACGATGTACGCGGAGGAAAGATTCACGACGCATGCTATGACATGCTCGCATCCGAGGCGCGCATCGCAACCTTCCTTGCGATTGCCCGAGAAGATCTCCCGCAGCAGAGTTGGTTTAAATTGGCGCGCGACTACACCAACGTTTTCGGAACTTACGCCATTCTTTCCTGGACCGGCACTATGTTCGAGTACCTGATGCCGTCGTTGTGGATGCGCAGTTATCCCCATACTTTGATCTCGCAGACAGTTTGTGCTTGCATCGAAGTGCAGAAGGCCTTCGCACGCTCGCTTGGAATTCCATGGGGCATCTCCGAATCAGGCGATGCGCGCAAAGACGATGCGGGACACTACCACTATCACGCTTATGGTGTACCTCAGCTCGCCATTTTCTATGAGGCAAAGGCTGGTCCAGTTGTCTCGCCCTATTCGACATTTTTAGCGGTCGGACTCGATTCCATTGAGGCTCTCCGCAATCTTCGCCACATGTCGGCGGCCGGGTGGGTCGGCGCCTACGGCTTCTACGAGTCAATCGACTACTCGACCTCATCACGCAATGGTGAAGTGGTTCGCGAATGGATGGCCCACCATCAGGGAATGTCATTGCTCGCGATTCTCAACTGCCTATGCGAGGGCGTTGTGCAGCAATGGTTCCACGCACATCCGCTCATGCAGTCAACCGAACTGCTGCTGCACGAAGCGCCCACCAACAAGGCCGTGCTTAAGGCCATGATGAAAGATTTCGCAGCGATTCCTCCACGGGTTGGGCACGCAGCCTGACCTACGGTGAATTTAAGATTCGTGACTCGAGATCCAAACCGAGCCTGAGTTACGGCTGAATCTTGATCAAGACGATTGAGTTCGGCATCAGCGTCAGATCAATCGCATTTCCCGCAAGCTTCACTTCCTCTGCCGGGGGAAGTGCCGTCTCACGATTCAATTGATTAACTTGCGCCGGCGTGGGATCAACAGGCCGCCCCATCACCTCGTATCTTTTCAACACATTGCCGTGCTCATCATCTATGCGTTGAAGGAAGGCATGAGCGCCTGGTACAAGGTGGGAAAAGACCAGCCGCATCCTTTCAGTGTCACCATGCTTGTCAGGATCGACCAGATTCCAGGCTACTATGGCTAGACTTCCATCAGCGCTCTTGGTAACAAGAACGTTCTTGGAGCTGCTCGCGATACGCTTTTCGCCGAGCTGGTGAAGTAACCGATAGGCATAATAACTCGGCTTGTTGATGCCGCCCTTTGCGCGCAGACCGAAGTGCCCTTCGAAAGGCTTCTCAATAGGACCACCCTCCTCGAAAACATCAGAGAATGTCCAGAAGGACAATGCGTCCACCAGACCGTCACATTGTCTTATGGTGTTCGCCAAGGCTGGCCCCACGAAGGTCGTGTCGCGTGACTCCTTCATTCCCTGCACATTCCATTCGGTCCAAAATAGCGGAAGGTTCGGTGTCGATGATACCTTGATCTCGGTTCGAACCTTACTTACTGCGCGGCAGACGCGTTCATCCATCGGAATGTCCTCTGTCGTTCCGAAAAGATCCTCGACCGTATCGTCTGCATAACCATGCGTTGACACAAAATCAACCGGAACATGGTTCTGAGCGGTGTACTTGAGAAAGTCAGGAACCCACGCCGCGGCAGCCGTCGCAGGACCGCCGACCCTCAATCGAGAACTCACACTCTTCAAGTCGTGCGCAGTATGGGCATACAACTCGAAGTAAGACTTTTGACGCGGGATACCATTCCAGAAATCGATGTTCGGCTCATTCCAAACTTCGAAATACCACTGTGAAACTTCGGCAATACCGTAGCGATCGACAAGGTGCTGTGCAAAGTGTTGGATGAGGTCATCCCATCGCTCCATGCTTTTGGGTGGCGACACGTTCTGCTTGTACCAGAACGGATGCAGTGCGTCGGGATTGAATGCAAGTTTCTTGGGCATGAAGCTGATTTCGACAAAAGGCCGCACCCCGTTCTTCAACAGTCCATCATAGATCTGGTCAACATAAGAGAAGTTATAAACTGGGTTGCCACGCTCGTCCTCGTTATAAACACCCAGCTCATCGTGCAGAATCGCGTGAAACCGAACGTAGCGAAAGTCTGCCACCTGCTTCACTGCGCGCACATCGTCGCGATACGACTCACGCAGTGAGAGGATTGCCCTTCCTGAACCAAACATCTCTTCCCAAAAATGTGGAAATGGCGTCGTTGCGGCCTGGGCATCAATATCAACTCTTTCCTGGCCGTTTCCGCGATACACCGCGACGAGCATTAATATTGAGGCCAATGCGATAGATCGCTGCCTTCTCCACAACCGCATGCGGTCTTCCTTCCAATGATCGAGGGAGATTCTTCCCCAGAATATACCGTATAAAAGCGAGACGAGCAGCCGGTTCGTTGAGCTGAACCGACTGCCCGCGTGTCTTGAACACAACTTAACAGGTATGTCTAGAACTCGAATCGCGCGAGCAGTGTTATTGTCCGCGAACCGAGAGCCGACTGAGCCTGGCCGAAGTTCTTTGCTTGAATGTTGTCGGAAATGCCTCCGCCACCGGATGCGCCGCCAGGCTTGAAGTTCAAATTGTTAAAGACGTTGAACGCATCCGCACGAATTACGAAGTGAGCATTCTCGCCAAGTCCTCGAATCCTTGGCAATCCAAAGTTCTTCGATGCAGTTGCGTCCACATCCCGATATCCCGGACCTGTCAACGAGTTCCTGCCTACTCCAGGAGTTTGGGGAACGAGTCCGCCCGTTGCCGGGAACGCGGGACCTGCCGTAAGTGCTGGTGGTGTGAAGTAGGCCTCAGCCTGATTTGCCGAGGTAGCTGCGAGCGGGAAGTTAGAATTGTCGCCATTGCCAACCCCGGGACCGGATTTGTAGGCATCGTTGCTGGTGCTATGCTTTGTCCCGCCCAGATAGGCAGCCGGCCGAAAAGTCGAGTAGCCGCAAGTTGAGCAATACACGCTTCCGACCGGGCTATTATAGACCGGGTTCCATGGGAAGCCGCTATGCAGATTGAGGATTCCGCTGAGCGACCAGCCACCAGCGATTTTCTCTGGCCATGCATGCCCTCCGCGGAAAATCACAGGCTGCCACATGCCGTAAATCTTGAGGGACTTGCCAATGTTGTAGTCAGATCGGCCGTACGAAAGACTGCTGTCATACGGATAGTACTGCTCTTCATAGGGTGCCGAGCTTGTATCCATGCTCTTCGCCCACGTGAACTCGGCATCCATCATGAACTGATGCGCCAACTGATGTTTCAGGCCCGCCAATAGTGCGTTGTAATTGCCGTGCCCCTCGTTGCCGAAGAAGTTGACGCTGTTGACTTGGGGGTTTAGCGGGATACCCTGCACAGAAGCGACAGCATTTTCATCGTAATGGAAGTATGTGTGTCGCGACACGCTCCCTTGATATCCGACCGTAGCCACGAACTGATGCCCGACGTCATATTGGGTATCAAGTGAGTAATGCTGCGTGTAAGTGGTTGGCATGTTCTTGGGGAACGCCGTGACACTTACCTGGTTCGTCGTTGGCAAACCGTTCGGGCCGAATGTCTCCACTGTATTCGGATTCGACGGATATCCAAACAGCGAGTGAACATCAGTTGGAATCGCATAGTCAATGCCCGGATTAGGCGAGTTCGGCAAAGTCTTTGTAAAGTTTGGTGAGACCGTAAGTCCCGGGTTACCGTAGACGTTAGCCGTGATAGCGATCTCGTTCTGGTTATAGTTCAGGCCATATCCTCCGCGCACCACCATTTTTTGGTGAAGCATGGCGGGCGTCCACGCAAAGCCAAAGTTAGGCCCAATATTTCCCTTCTGTGCCTTCCAAAGGTCGCCGCCCTTTTGGATCGTCATGCCGGTTAGCATTGCATTCCCGGTGCCCAAATTCACTGAGTACATGTTGTCTTCTTTCGAAGACAAGGCTCCAAAATAGCTGTAGCGCAGGCCCATGTTCACCGTCAGATTGGGCGTTACTTTCCAATCGTCTTGAGCAAAGAATCCGTAGAGGTCTTCGCGATTATCCTGGCGCCCCGCCGTCGGAGTTCCAGTTGTGGGATCAAAAGTTCCCGACTCTGACATCGGCGCGTCGTTCAGGAAGTCCCACAGATTGAAAAAACCGAAACTCGGTCGAGCTGCATAGGGCGCTTCATTCAAGTAGTACAGACGCGTGACTTCCCCGCCGAACTTAATCGAGTGATTGCCTGCGATCTTGGTGGCTACATCTTTGTAACTGTACGTCCATTGGTCGAGTACACTGGGGCCGGCCGCGCCAAAATATTCGGGTTGAATGCTCCCTAGGTAACCAACTTGGTCGCCGGGAAGCCCGAATGGTTCTTGGGGATTCGAAGCGATTTCGTTCCAACGCCAACCTGCGGCATTGGCCCGTGCTTCATTTAAGAAGGATGGGGAGAACGTGTGATTCCAAATCGCGGAAATGGCGTCGTTAATTGCAGAGTGGTGCCATAAATTGTAAGAACGAACAGGCCCAGTGAAGTAAGTCTGATCCACTGGAATCCAATAGATCGCGAAGCTGGCGTGGTCTTTTCCAGTCACATCTGCATCGAAGCGCCCGTTATATTGTGATTCGACGACCTTAGTTGGATCGACCGTTGTGAAGTCAGCAATATCTGCAACGGAAGGGTTAAGTCCGCTGCCAATACCAGGCGCAAATGGACTCTTCCATGCCGGATCCTGGGTTCCAAGGGGTGTGGTCAGCGGCGATCCAAGATTAAGGCCTTGACCCGGGATCGTGAGGCAATTTACACCTTCGACAAGTCCGATATTTGCGCACGACTGATTGATGATTCCCGATGCGCTCACACCCGCGCCCGGGTATGAAAGGAACTTTGAGGCGATGCTTCCCGACGGTGCTAACCCATCAAAGGCCGCGGTATCGTACCAGCCCGTGCTCGTAACCTGGGAATTGTTGCGCTCTGTTTCGTAGGCGAAGAATGCGAACATGTGGTTTTTCCAAACCGGTCCGCCAACACTGCCTCCCATTTGATTGAACTGCTGAGAATCCCTCAGCAGACCGCGATCCGCAGGTGTTCCGCTGTTGTAGAAACCTGGACCGTTGTAGCGTTGATAAGCATTCAATCCTGGCCGATAAGCTTGAAAGAACGCACTGCCATGAGGCGTGTTGGTGCCGCTCTTCGAAGTCACCTGAACCTGCGCTCCGCTGAATCGTCCATTTTCAGCGTCGTATCCATTTGCCACAATCTTTACTGTGTCGACAGATTCTTCAGTTGGCGTCACCACAGACGTACCGCCCCACACCGCGCTGGTCGTGCTGATACCGTCAATGGATATGCCGTTACTCTCGTATTGGCCGCCATTGGCCAGAGTCTGCGGACCATTTTCGGTAGCAAAAATGCCGGTACTCGATCCCGGCCCACCGGGACCCTGGGTGCCCGGCAAGCTGAATGTGCCGCCCCCGGCCGCTTGCGAAGCGTCCCCTGATGTTCCGGGAGCGAGTTGCGTCAACTGAAACACATCGCGTCCAAAAGACGGCATGTGTTGAATTTGATTTGAGTCAATCACGCCACCTACCGATGCGCCCTCGGTATCGATCAGCGGCGCCTGAGATGCATCCACGGTGACAGTCTGCGTCGCCCCGCCTACTTCAAGTTGGACATTCAGTGCATTAGCTTGTTCAGGCAGAATCTGAACGTTATCCAAGGTCTTGGTCTGAAAGCCATCTTTTTCAACTGTGAGTTTGAAGCGAGCCGCCGGAAGTGCATTGAAGTTGTAAACACCTTCGCCGTTGCTGGTGCGCACTTGCTTCTCGTTCGTCGCGGTATTGATGAGTGTAAGTTGGGCTGCAGGGATTACGCCCCCTTGCGAGTCAGTGACGACACCTTGAATGGAAGCGCGATATTGTGCGTGTGCAGCGAGCGGTATGAGTAACGATGTGAATAGGAACAGAAAAAGCGCCATGAGCGCCGTGGAAGAGCAGAATTTTTGCGAGGTCCTGGCCTGGAACCCTTGGGGGGAGTGCATATGTTCTCCTTCTCGATTTGCACGCCTGCCAGATACACTTGCGATTCCGGAGACTCTTGCCCCGCGATAGGACACACCGCCCAACTACGACACAATCGCCCGCCTGAATGGCTGAGAAATTGCGCAACTCCTCCCCAGATGCGCCACACTGAGACACATGGCCCTGAATGACCCGAGCCAGGTGAGGTAAATATGGGGGGAGTAGATCTGAGTCAGTAAAGCCGCGGGCGTATATAGAGCAACCCGAGGCGTGGCCGACAGGGATTCGGTGACTGACCGATGTGGTGATTCGCGCAGGCAACCCGATAAAGCTTTCGTTCTCTGACATCAGCGCATATGTTTCCGTGGATTTGGATGACGGTCTAGGGTTTAGGGTGGCCTGCAGTGACAGACGCTTCTTTCACTCGTTTCACTCGGATTCCGTAACAGGTTTATCTGAGCGCCGAAATCAGGTATGCTCTAGCGAGCCTCGCGCTCCGCCGCAATGAACCACGCCCGGCGGCGAAGGGATCTTGCGTAGGATTCCGGCCGACATTCTTGAAAGCGAATTCGGCGTCTGGGGCTCGGTTTACAGCGGGGTTGAAATGCACGAGCGTGAACCAGCGATTGTTCCTGCCTCCGGCGCCGTGGCACACGCGGCCGACGACTCTCAGGGTAGTCACGCTCCGGCCGTAATCGCGGGCTTTTCCGGGTGGCTTCTTGATGCCTTCGACTTCTTTTTAGTCACATTTTGCCTCACTGCAATTGCGCATGACTTTCACAAGTCCGACGTGCAAATCGCTTTAGTCATAACCATGACTCTGGCCTTCCGGCCTATAGGCGGCTTTATCTTTGGCATTTTGGCCGATCGCTACGGGCGGCGCGTACCTTTGATGATCAACATCGGAGTTTTCGCGGTCGCCGAAATTCTCACCGGCCTTGCTCCCAACTACACGGCTTTGCTCATCGTGCGGGCGCTTTTCGGAGTTGTCATGGGCGGCAATTGGGGTGTTGGCGCATCTCTCGCCATGGAGGGCGCACCCGTCGGCAGACGCGGCATGCTGTCCGGCCTACTGCAAGAAGGCTATGCTGCCGGAAACGTCTTGGCTGCAATGAGCTACTTCTTTTTGTTCGGACGCGTTGGGTGGCGGCCATTGTTTTTCGTCGGCAGCCTACCCGCGATTGCGCTCGTTCTATTCATACGGTTTCGAGTAAAAGAATCCGCTGTCTGGCAAAAGAAATCGAAGGTGAAATTGACGTGGGGTGAGCAGCACCGGGAAATCCTTTCGCATTGGAAACTCTTCCTCTACCTGCTTCTCTTTATGACCATGATGCTGTTCGCGTCCCATGGCACGCAAGACATGTATCCGACCTTCCTGCAGCGCCAATGGCATTTCTCGCCTGGGCGGCGCTCAGCGATCACCGCGATTTCAGGCATGGGAGCGATCATCGGCGGCATTATCTTCGGACACCTCTCTGATAAATGGGGGCGCCGCAAAGCGATCATCGTGGCGTTTGTCCTCGGTATGCTGGTCATCCCCGTGTGGGCGTACGCACCCAACCAGGTCTTGCTTGTTGTGGGAGCCTTCCTGATGCAATTCATGGTGCAGGGGGCATGGGGTGTCATCCCAGCGCACCTCGCTGAGCTATCGCCCGATTCTGTTCGCGCGCTCCTGCCGGGCTTTGCTTATCAAAGTGCAGGTGTGATTGCCAGTTCTGTAGTCTATATCGAAGCCGTCTATGCGCAGAGGACAAGCTATGCAACCGCCATGGCGCTTACTGCAATCAGCGTGTTCATCCTAGCATCAATCATGGCCTTGGTGGGACGTGAGCGGCATGGCCAGAAATTCGGCGCATGACTTGCTGAATTGACTCGTCAAGTTGCATATCTCATTTTCCAACACGTTCGTAATTCCCGCTTATCCTCCAAGACATAACGATCAGGATTCCGAATTCTTTCTCTTTTTCGCGGAGCTCTTCGCCTGGCGTGACAGCGCAGCATGGCTAGCCGTTGAGCTGGGTTCCTTCTTCAACGCCTTAACGCGGGCTTTACTTCTGGTTGTATTTTCTGGTTCACCCGTTTGAGGTGTAGTTTGACCCTTAGCATAGTCTTTTTCCGCTTTTTTCCTCACGGTTGCGCTGGTCTTTCCCGGTGCTGGTGGTTTCACAGGGATACCCGCCCGTCGTGCCTTACTAAGCCCGATCGCAATCGCCTGCTTCGGTGAGCGCGCTCCATGCACACCTTCGCGCACATGATCGATTTCCTCATGAACAAATTCGCCCGCGGCCGTCGATGCCGACTTGCCCTCACGCAGATCCTCTTTGGCTTTGGCGGTCGTTTCCTTGTCAGGCATGTCTCTTCTCCGTCACTCGTACATAGATCGATTGTTCAGGTTCACTGACACGCTCTACTTCGAATGCGCATCTTCAATCCGCTCCGACAGTAGTTCTTTCGCTTTCTCAAGTTTGTTCTTTCTAAACACGATGCCTTATAAAAATACGGATGGAATCGACGAGCAGCCGCCATTTATGCGGGCATCATACGTCAACATGCGCAATTACTTATGACGCTGTGTTTAGTAGCGCTCAATCCTTTGCCAGCGCGATTAATGTAGTAGTTCAGCATCCGCATTCCTGAGGCCGGCCCCTTCGGCGAAACTTCTTTCGAAGCCAGTCGGTGCGCAATAGTCTCAGGCTGCTTCGTGAACAATCCCTGTTCCGGATGGGTCGAATCCGTATTCACCTTGCTCACCCATTTCTTAGGTTTCTGGGTCATTGCTCCCTCCTGATCGCGCAAATGGCTTTCTACGCGGGCAATTCAGTTGGGGTCGGAAAGTTATGTTGCTCTCTTCCCAAATCCCCATCGTATTTCAAAGTACTTTTGAACAATTCGTAGCGCCCGTCGTTGAAGCGGCGACCATGCTCTCGCAACTCCGCCATCTGTTTCTCGCCGAGCGGCTTAAAGTTTTGCAAGATCTGGAGATTTTGATCGAGCACTTCCATCGAATCCATGCCAGACACGGTGGTCGAGACCCCGGGCACGCTCATAGCGTAGGACAATGCCTCCGTCGGAGTGAGGGCTCCATGCACGATGGGTTCGCCAGAGCCACCCATACTCTTCATCGAAAAGACTGCCATCCGTTTCTTCACAGCCACAGGAAGCACTTGCTGTTCAAATGATCGATAGCTCGGGTCAAACGGGTTGATCGGCATCTGCACAGTGTCAAATGCAAATCCACGGTTTAGCATTTCAAGATGAATGGATGGATTTTTGTGGCCCGTGAAGCCAACAAAGCGGACTTTGCCTTGTTGTTTGGCCGCCGCTAAGGCTTCGATCACTCCATCTTTGTCGTAAGCTTTTTCGGGGTCATTGTAGTAAATCACTTCGTGCACTTGCCACACATCAAGATGATCCGTCTGCAGGCGGCGCAAAGACTCCTCCAGCATACGCATGGCAAAGTCCTTCTTGCGCCCATGCGTGCAAACCTTGGTCATCACAATCGCCTTGTCGCGCTTGCCTTTGAGTGCGGTGCCCACTCGCTCCTCACTCATACCGCCGTGATATTCCCAGGCGTTGTCGAAAAAATTGATGCCATGATCCAAGGCCTTGGCCACCATGTTGTTGACTTCGTCCTGGCCGGCCACCGTTCCTAGATGGTAGCCACCGACTCCAAGTATTGATATTTGCAGCCCGGTGCTGCCCATAGGTCGTTTAGGCGATTGAAAGTCAGGAATGGAGGCCTTCCAATAGCCGCCGGAAAAATTTGCCACAATGGGATTTGGCAGCTTAGCGTGAGGGTCATCTTTCAGTGACGTGGGATTGACTGCCTGCCCATCGCCAATAGGCGCAGCCATCGTTGCGGCAGGAACAATAGCGGACGCGCCTGTCAAAGCTGCACCCTGAATGAATCGTCGCCGCGATAATTCGCTTGATGACACGCTGTTGACCGGAGATCTGACGTTTGTGTTGTCAACCTTCTTGAATTCTGGCTCTAAATCCCGCGAGGTATTCATCTGTTGGGCTCTCTCGAATTAGGTTGGGCGACGCGTGTCTAGACTCCCGGCGAATCCGTAACCTGGGGATAAGGACGACCAGTATTTTGCGAGCCGAGAACCAACTGCTTAACTTCTACCTGCTCCATATCCAGCGGAAAATCATGTGCCAGACGCGCTTCCGGATTGTCGAATTTGATCGAAGTCTTGTAGAGCTCAAAGTGGCCGTCCCCGGCGTAAGGTCTCGCTCGCTCGCGGAGAGCCTGCATCTCGCTCGCGCCGAAGGGAGTAAAACTCTGAGCTATCTTGAGATTCTGCTCGAGGATCGAGAGATCGGCCACGCCCGAAATCGTGGTCGTCACCGGAAGCGACATTGCGTACTTCAGGAGTTCTTCAGCAGTGAAAACACCTTTCTGAACCGGTTCTCCATGTCCGCCAATCGGCTTCATACCCAGTGCCGCGATGCCGCGCTCATTGAGCACCGGCAATACTTTTTGCTCGAAGCTATGAAAATTGGCGTCAAAGGGGTTCAGCGGCATCTGTACAGCGTCGAATGCATATCCCGTGTTCAGCATCGCGAGATGAATGTCGGGATCCTTATGCCCAGTAAATCCCGTGAAGCGAACTTTGCCATCTTTCTTCGCTTTCTCAAGCGCCTCGATGGCGCCCCCGGCCCTGCTGAATAGCTCTGGGTCGTTGGGAAAGGTGACGCCGTGAATTTGCCACAGGTCGAGATGGTCGGTTTGCAACCGCCGTAGGCTCTGCTCTAACATCTGCATCGCGAGCGCAGCATCGCGACCATGCGTGCAGACCTTGGTCATCAGGAACACTCGATCGCGAATGCCCTTCAATCCCTTGCCGAGCCAATCTTCAGACTTACCGCGATTGTATTCCCAGCAACAATCGAAAAAATTGATGCCGCCATCCACGGCGCGCCGCACAATTTCTACAGCGGTCTTCTCGTCCTTAGCTGCTCCAAGGTGATGACCGCCAAGCGCGAGCGCAGACACCTTGACGTCCGTTTTGCCAAAGCGGCGAGTCGGAATACTACCGTTCATACCCATGATTTGCGGTTCGATGCCAGGGTGTTGCCGGAGTTTGCCTGGCTTCTGCCCATTGTCAGACAGATGAAATCAGAGTTTCTTGAAATACTGCACTTCGCGTTCGTGCTGCTTGGCCTTCTCAAGCGTTGAAAAAGTTCCAAGGTTGCGGCGCTTGCCGGTTGCGGCGTCTTTTTTGCGGGAGTAGAGACGGAATTCCCCGGATTTGAGTTTGCGTATCATGCCCGAAATAGATGCTGCGAGTCATTATGCAGTCGCCTTCTGCGTCGCGGTCCTGCGCTTATTGCCCGTGTTTATCGCGCTAAAGGCACTCTTTCCGAACTTCGAAGTCCATGCCCAAATCCTTTTAACGCCTGTGGCAACAAGCCTAGCGAGCATGGCATCCCATTCCACGTACGCAAACCATAAATGAAATGGAGACATTCGAAATTAGCGTTGATACAGTCGAGAAACTGTTTGTGAGCGAATTGAAGGACCTCTATTCCGCGGAGACTCAGATTACAAAGGCACTCCCGAAGATGGCCAAAGCCGCGACGTCGACCGAACTAAAAACCGCATTCGAAAGCCATCTGAAGGAGACCGAGGGTCAGGTGCAGAGGTTAGAACGGATCTTCGAGATTCTCGGCAAGGCTCCCGGCGGTAAGAGCTGCAAAGGGATGAAAGGCGTCCTCGAAGAAGGTTCCGAAGTATTGGAGGAGACTGCCGAGGGCGAAGTCAGAGATGCTGCATTAATCTCTGCGGCCCAGCGTGTAGAACACTATGAAATCGCGGGCTACGGCGCAGTTCACGCCTATGCTGAATCCTACATTCCGCAGTTCAGTAGTGTGACTTATCTGTCTATATCTACCTTTCCTTTCAATGATGTAGTGTTCCTGTTACTCATT
>OBLU010001884.1_pt1 | contig 19372 bp, 12 predicted proteins | sample 1518681 | NCBI WGS metagenome assembly OBLU01 (sample SAMEA3539304, study PRJEB22396) | soil metagenome | biome: tundra; feature: field; material: soil | place: USA | collected 2010-05 | depth 0.15 m
AACGGAAGATCTTCCCGCCGGTCTCCTCCAAATAGAGAGCCACCGTGAAGCCTTTCAGGGCCTACGGGAAGTCAGTACCACCTCACATGCAACGCATACTGGCCAGTATGAAAACTTGTTGCGGCCGCGCGGCCCAGGGGGCGCCCCGGCGCGCGCGGCCTCTATCCGACTTGAAAGTAGCACGCGCCAAGCAGCATCTTCGGGCGGATTTCCGGCAAGTGATAGAGGGGATTGAGACGAATTATTTTTTGTTTTGGGCAACGGCGCGCTGGCCGCCATCGACGACCAGATACGCGGGCAACTCAAACCCAAGAAGTACGTCCTGAGGCGCGACTCCACGTCACCATTCCGCCACCGAACCGTCCTCGTGAAACACGCGCGCCATAGGACGCGTGCCGCCGAACGGATACCTGGCAAGGCTCGACTCGGATAGTTCGAAGCCCAAGCCGGGTTTTTGCGAAAGCGGGAAGCGCCCGTCCACCATGCGCATCGCGGGGAATCCGAGCCACTCTTCCCACACCTTGTCCGCCGCGCCCGGCTGGATTTGCCCGCAAATCTCCTGCACCACGAAGTTGGGCATCGCCGCGTTCACGTGCAGCGTCGCGAGGCCCCCAATCGGCCCTTCGCACGCATGCGGCGCCATCGAAATCCCCGATACCGCCGCCATTTGCGCCACCTTCCAAAGCCCCGTGACGCCGCCCACGTGGTTAATGTCGGGCTGCAAGATATCGACGATTCCCATCTCGATCAGCTCGCGGCACCCGTAACTGGCCACCAGCCGCTCTCCCGTGGCGATCGGCGTCGTAGAGCGGCGCGCGATCTTCGCCATCGCCCGCACGTTCTCCGGCGGACACGGCTCCTCGATGAACAGCAGGTTCAGGGGTTCCACTTCCTTCACCAGGAGCGATGCCACGCTCGGGCTGGTCTTCGCGTGGAAGTCCACCGCGATGTCGATTTCCGGTCCCAGCGCCTCGCGCAGCACCTGCATCGATTTCACCGCCGCCTCGATCTTCTTGCGCGTCTCGATCCACTCGTAGTAACCGGGCAAGCCGGTCTTGAAGCACGACACGCCCTGCTGGATCGCGGTCTCGCGCAGCCTCGCCAGGCCCTCCGGCGTGCGCACCCCGTCGGCGTGATAGTATCCCCGCACCCCGCGCGGATCCAGCGGGCCGCCCAGCAACCGGTACACCGGCATCCCCAGCGCCTTGCCGCGGATGTCCCACAGCGCCTGGTCGATCGCCGAAATCGCCGACCCCATCACCGGTCCGGCGCGATAGAAGCTGTGCACGTACATCGATTGCCAGGTGTGTTCCACCTGCATCGGATCGCTGCCCACCACGAAGTCGCGGAAGTCTTCAATGCACGCCATGGCCGCGCCGGCTTTGCCCTCCAGCGTACCCTCGCCCCAACCCACCAGCCCCTGGTCGGTCTCCAGTTTGACGAATACGTACGGCCGGTCGGAGGTGGGCGTCAGCGACACGCCGAAGACCTTCATCCCGGTGACCTTCAGGCCCGATTGCAGTTGGTCGAAGGCACCGCCGGCGACGGCCGCCTGGGGCGCGAAGGAACAGGCGCAATCCGCCGCCACGCCGCGCCGCGCGCCGGTCTTCGCCGCATCCCCCGCGAACGCCAGGCCGGCGCCGCCGAACGCCAGAAAGTTCCTACGCAGCATGGTATTTCTCCAGTGCCGCCTGGTTCACTTCGATGCCCAGACCGGGGCCTCGCGGAAGCTCCAGAAAACCATCGCGCGCCGTCTCCAGTCCGGCGGAGACAATCGCGGCGCGCATGTCGCGGTCGGCGGCAGCCTCCGGACGCGGCACGTGCTGGATGAAAAAATTGGGCACGCTGGCGGCCAGGTGCAACGCCGCCGCGGTGGCCACCGGACCGCCGTCGTGGTGCGGCGCGACCGCCACGTAATAGGTCTCCGCCAGCACTGCGATGCGGCGCGTGCCGCTGATCCCGTGCACCGAGATGTCCGGCCGCACCACGTCCACCAACCCTTCGCGCAGCAGTGCCTGAAAAACCCCGGGGTCCGCGACGCCGCGCCCGAATCCGAGCGGCGTCACCGTCTCCGCCGATATCTTGCGCACCACTTCAAGATTGGAAACGGAACACGGTTCGTCGAACCACAGCGGATGGCTGCTTTCGATCGCGGCCGCGACACTCGCCGCGTCTCCCGGCGTGAGCCGGCCGTGGGCGTCCAGCACGAAGTCCCGATCGTCCCCCAGCGCCTTCACCAGTGCCTGCACCTGGTTCTGATAAGCCTTGCCCTGATTCCGCGCGACCGGCGGCGGCACACGCACAGCCACCGCACGGAAACCCGGCGCCGCGGCCGAATCCGTGAACGCCCGGATTTTGTGCCGCGTAGGCCCTCCCAGCACCCGGTAGACCGGCGCGCGGCATGCCTTCCCGAGTATGTCGAGCATCGCCATATCGAGAGCGCCGGCCAAAGAAGCGGCTCCGTCGATTGCGGCGTACAGCGTGGCCGGTCTGCCGATCCACGCTTTCTCCAGCGCTGCCGCATCCTGCTCCGAAGCCTGCGCGCACTCGCCCCATCCGGTCAACCCGGAACGCGTCTTCACCCTCAGCACCGCGTATCGATTGCCCGATACCGGTTCGCGGACCGGAAACCAGCGAAGCTCCGCGATGGCGTGTTCATCACTCCGCGGCGCCGCGGCGGCAGCCTGCGGCACAAACCCGCCGGTGAGCCGTGCCCTGCGCCGTGCAATTGCGGCATTCGTGGCCATTTTTCCTCAATCACAGTATCACGAACCCATCCGGCCTGTGTCCCCAAATTCAGGGATCCCGATGGATTCCTGGTTCAAGTGAATGCATCCGATTATGAGGGTCGCGTAGGCAGCTAGTCAAACTTGACGGTGCACCAAGCCCTGCCGGGTAGTAGGCTGGAATTTGGCGGCAGAATGGGGAAACCGATGAATGTTCTTGTGCTCAATGCGGGCAGTTCCAGTTTGAAGTTCCAAGTGATAGCCACCGATCTCGAACACATCCAGCGGGATGCCGACGAGCGCTTGTGCCGGGGCTATGTGGAGCGGATCGGCGGCGAGGCCATCATCACGGTGGAGACGCGCAACGGCCCGCGGCAGAAAGTCACGGCGCCGGTGCGCAACATATCGGCGGCGCTCGACTATGTGCTTCGATGGCTGGCTTCGGATCGGTCGGGGGTGCCGGAAATCCGCAGCTTGAGCGATGTGCACGCCGTGGGCCACCGCGTGGTGCACGGCGGCGAAGTGTTTCGCGAGTCGGCGCTGGTCACCGATGAGGTACTCAAGGGGATTGAAGACTGTATCGACCTGGCGCCGCTGCACAATCCCAATAACGTGAAGGGCATTCTGGCGGTGCGCGAGGCGTTCGGCCCCGGCATGCCGCAGGTCGCGGTGTTCGACACGGCGTTTCACACTTCGATTCCCGATAATGCGTATCTGTACGCGCTGCCGTATCATTTGTACGCGCGGCACCGCATCCGCCGTTACGGGTTCCACGGGACATCGAACCGGTACGTGGCGTACCGCTATCGAACGCTGCGGGAGTTGACGCGGGAACAGACCAACGTGGTAACGCTGCATCTGGGCAACGGCTGTTCCGCAACGGCGATTCGGAGCGGCCGGTCGGTGGACACTTCGATGGGCATGACGCCGCTGGAGGGCCTGGTGATGGGGACGCGGTCGGGCGATCTGGACCCGGCGATTCTCAGTCTGATTGCCACTAAGGAAGGGCTGTCCCCAACCGAAGTGGAGGCGCTGCTCAACACGCAGTGCGGGTTGCTGGGAATCTCCGGGGTGACCAACGATATGAAAGTGCTGTTGCAGGAACTGCGAGAGCACGACGACCGGCGCATCCGCCTGGCGATCGAGATCTTCTGTTACCGGGCACGGAAGTACATTGGAGCGCTGCTGGCGGGCATGGGCGGAGCGGACGCGGTGATCTTCACAGGAGGGGTGGGAGAGAACGCGCCGGAAATTCGCGCGCGCATTTGCGACGGCCTCGGGTGGGCGGGTCTGGAGATCGACCCGGATCAAAACGCGCAGACCGTGGGGCGGGAAGGGCAAATCAGCACGGCCGCTTCCAGGTTGCAGGCGTGGGTGATTCCGACCGACGAAGAACTGCTGATCGCGCGCGATACCGTGCGCTGCATTTTGGGCGAGCCGCACCCCACATAGGCAGCCGCGGCTGATGTTTTGTGGGGCAGGATGTTATCCTGCGCGCGACCCAGAGGGTACCCCGGCAACCGGCGCCTTCTGACCCGTTTCCAGGGGGTTGGGGCGGGTTACCAACCCGCCGCAGGATGCCATCCTGCCCCACAACTGGAGCGGCCGCTGGCGGCGTCTATTTCATGGGCAGGCGCTTGTCCGCGCCGTAGATTGTCAGCAGCGGATGTTTCACATAGGCGCGGTATTCGTACACTCCCTCCGCATTCAGGCCGGGCAGTGTCAGAGTAAATTCACCGGGAGCACCGAGGGTGGTGGAGGGGCCTTGTTGCCAGGGAATGGAACGGTCGCTGGCGTCCAAACCGGCGATGCTGCGGTACTCGAACCCGACTTCCAGGGAGGGCGCTTTCCCCAGATCCTGGAGGGTTCCGGTAAGCAGCGCGGTCTTGGTCGCGGCATCGAAACGGGCGCTTTTCGTCTCCAGCTTCGGCGGCGTGAACGCGGCCGTCACATGGGTGATCTTCAGCACGATGGGGTTGGGCCACTTGCTGTTGTCTTGCAGCCGGTGAGTGAACATCGCACGAATGTGCAGGCCGTCCGTTTCCTGCTTCAGTGCAGGCGTGGGATTCACTTCGGGCCGGTATTCCAGCACACGGCCGTTTTGCCCCAGCACGCTCACCGCGGACTGCGGCGTGGCCTGCACGCTCTTCAAAACGAAGTCCCGCCATTGGCCGCGCACCCACCGCGGCTGCTGCTTGACGATGGCGTATACCGTATCTTCGTTCCGCGCCTTGGTGTACCAGATGTTCTGTTCGTTGGTGATCACCCAGGGACGCACGTTGTAGATGCACTCCTGATTCACCTGCATCCACAGCGCCACTTCGCGCAGGCGCTCTTCCTGTTCGATGGGCAGTTCGCCGTCGGGTTTCGGGCCGACGTTCAACAGCAGATTGCCTCCCTTAGCGCGCGTCTCCACCAGGATGTCGATCACCTGACCGCCGGTCTTGTACACTTCGTTTTGCGGCTGGTACTGCCACGCCGTGCCCATGGTGAAGTTGGCTTCCCAGGCCCCTTCCAGCGGGATGCCGGGCACATAGAGTTCCGGAGTTTGAATCGCCCCGCGGGTCACCACCGTTTTCGGCTGCAACTTCCAGGCGAGATCGCGCAGCCCCTCCGGTTCGCCGTCAAAGAACACCACGTCGATCGGGCCGTAGTTGCCCATCAACTCCCGCACCTGGGCGAGGTCGAGCTTCATCAGGCCCGGATTGTTGCGCGGCTGCACGCCCGGTATGCCCCGCTGTATGTCGATCTTGTTCTTCCACAGCCACGAGAAATCGTCCGGCGAAAAGTAGATGCCCGGCGCGATGCCCTCGGCGCGGAAGGCGTCGAGGATCTCGCGCGTCAGATCGTGCTTGTAGGGTGTGTGCATGATGCCGAAGTCGGTGGTCCCGGTGTCCCACATGGCGAATCCGGAATGGTGTTTGGTGGTGAAGACGACATACTTGATGCCCGCCAGCTTCGCCAGGGCGGCCCAGTCCCCGGGTTCGAATTTGCGGGGATTGAATGACCTCGGCAGGTCCTCAAAGAACCGCCTGGTGTAGGCTTCATCCGCGCCGGCCAGGGAATGCGAAATCACCACGCCGGTCTGGCTGTCCAGCGACCAGTGAATGAACAACCCGAATCCCTGGTCGCGAAACCACTCCAGCCGTTCCGGTTGGTTCAACGATCCGGGGGGAATGTCGCGCTGCGCCATCAGGCGGGCGCTACAGAGGAGGAGAGATAGAATCAGCGGTCGCATGATCACGACCATTATAGAGGGCCGCCGTCAGCAGGCGAATACGGAGGCCGGCATGGCGGCGACCGAAGAAATGTGCCGGTGGAAGTCCATGTAAGGCATGATGTCGCGCTCAATTTCGATGCCGGGCGCCACTTCGATCAAGGCGAGGCCCTGCCCGGCGAGCTGGAACACAGCCCGTTCGGTAATGTAGAGGACTTCCTGCCCGGTCCGTTGCGCGTAGGCGGCCGCAAAAGTGATGCGCTCCACACGGTTGACGAACTTGCGCACCTTCCCCGGCTGCACAACCTTCAGACGGTCTTGCGCCCACTCCAGGCGTGCGCCCTGCGCATCGAAGGTCCCGCAAAAGACCACCTTCTTGGCGTTTTGGGCGATCTCGATAAACCCTCCCGGGCCGATCAGGTTGCCGCCGAGATGAGACACGTTGACGTTGCCGGCGGCATCGGTCTCGCCCATGCCAAGGAACGTGATGTCGATTCCGCCGCCGCTGGCGAGGAACCATTGCCGGTAAAACGTGATGAATCGTACTCTTGCTGAAGGCCCCCCCCCTCACGCCGTCAACAATTCGCGGTACGAGGCAGGTAGGTCTCGCTGTCTCCGATCAGCCCTCCCTCGGGCATCAGTGGATTATACACCGCCTCGATCGCATTCGGCACGAATTTGCGCAAGGATGTTACGTTTGGGCTAGTACGTCCAAGTCGGCGCCGGCGCCCGCCGATTTACCGGGTTGCCCTATGAAGCACCATGGGCGCGGGAGTGGGCGCCCCCCGTCCCGCTGCACGGCCGGCGATGAAGAATCCGTTCGAGGGGTCCGACCCGTCCGGCGGTGGGCCGATCGCCGGACGCGGTCCGGCAGGTTCGGCCGGTGCGCCGCGGCCTCCCCGGCCGCCCATCGCGCCGCCCGTCCGCTGCAGCTCGATCGCGTCGCCTTTCAGCGTTCCTGTGTAGGTAACCCCGGCGGCGCTGAAGGAGATATTGGCGCCATCCACTTTGCCGTCTTCGATGGCGATGGGCGCGTCGCCGCCACCGCCGCCGCGGCCGAATCCGCCGCCGCCTTCCACGGTGCCGGCGATGGCGTTTCCATTCTGCCGGAAGGTGAAGACCTGGGTGGCTCCGCCGCCGAAACCGCCACCGCCTCGGCCCGCTACGGCAGCTACCGGTACGGGTCTCCACAGGCCCGTGACCCCCGACCCCGTTGGGACCTCGCGCTCCCAGACCGTCACCTGCGGCCGAAGCTTCACAGCTTTCGCGGAGATCGTTACGCTGGCGGGCGTCAACCCCGGCGAACTTGCCTCCACCGTGATGTTGCCCGCTGTTTTGCCGGACTGCACCAGGGCCATGCAAAGGCCGCAAAAAGCCTTGCGCGAACTGCCCTTATCCGGTTCGTGGCTGGTGGGGTCGCCATTCCCCACGCCGATCGCTTTGCCCTGGCCGGTAACTTTGAAGTTCACCTGGTTGTCGGCAAGCGGCACGCAGCGGCCCTGCGCGTCCTGCACCTCCACCGCGAACATCGCCACGTCCTCTCCATCGGCCGAAATCTCCTTCCGGTCCGGCGTGAGCACCAGTTTCGCCGCCGGCCCCGTGGTCTCGCGCTTGGCCGTCAGCACCTGCTTGCCGCCTTTGAATCCCCGCGCCTCAATGGCGCCGGGAGCGTATTTGACGTTCCATGCGAGGTGGGAATCCTGCTTCATGTCCTTGGCGCCGAGGCTCTGCCCGTTGAGGAACAACTCCACCCGTTCCAGGTTCGAGTACACCCAGACCGCGATCTCCTTCCCCTCCAGCCCCGGCCAGTTCCAGTGCGGGAACAGGTGCAGCACGGGTTGCGCCGTCCACCACGCCTGGAAGTAGTAGAAGCTGTCTTTCGGAAAACCGCACATGTCGATAATGCCGTACTGCGAGCCGATGTTGGGCCACTGGTAAGGCGAAGGCTCGCCGCGGTAATCGAAGCCCGTCCAGATGAAACCTCCGGACATCCACGGCCGCGCGTTGCAGAAGCTCCACCAACCCTCGCAACTGGCGCGCCCGGTGGTGGTGTAGGGGTCGTAGGAGCCCACGTAGCCGTGCTCGGCGTCCATCGTGTAGATGCCGCGCGTGGCCACCGCGCTCACCTGCTCCGTGCCCATCACGGGGACCGTCGGATTGGCCTTATGAAACGCTTCGGCCGCCGGATCGGCGTAGTTATAGCCCTGCACGTCGCACGCCGCGAATCCGAACTTGCCCATGTTATTGCCGCCGAGCGGCGCGATGGAGACCGGCCGCGTACCGTCGTGTCTCGTCGACACGGCCTTCATCGCCGTCAGGATCAGGAAGCCCCGGTCGGTGGCCGCCGTGCCTTCCTCATTGCCCATGGACCACATGAAGACGCTGGCGTGGTTGCGGTCGCGCCGCACCAGGTTCTCATACTGGCTCAAGCCCTCGGGGCTCGACGACATCATGCGCGTTTCGTCGAACACCAGCATGCCCAGTTCGTCGGCCGCGTTGAGCAGTTCCGGCGTGGGCGGGTTGTGCGAAGTGCGCAAGGCGTTGCAGCCCATCTCCTGGAGCTTTCGAATGCGGTAGTATTGCACCGCGTCGGGCAGCGCCGCGCCCACGCCGGCGTGGTCCTGGTGATTGCAGGTCCCCTTGAGCTTGACGGATTTGCCATTCAGGAAGAAGCCCTTTTCGGCGTCGAACGTGCAGGTGCGGATGCCGAACGTGGTCTCGCAGCGATCCGTGACGCCGCCGCCGGAGTCGATCTCGCTGACCACCTTATACAGATTGCGCTGTTCCAGCGACCACAGGGCGGGCGCCTTCACCACCAGCTGCTGCTCGTAGACGTGCTCTCCGCCCTCCACGATCGCTACCGGCGGGGTAACCGCTTTCCCCACTGCCTTACCCGAGGGGTCCAGAATGGTCGAGGTGACGCGCGTCGCCGGTGCGCCCTTGCCGTGGTTCTCCACCTCGGTGCGGATCTTTACCGTGGCTTCGCCGGGCCGCACCTCGGCGCGTGCGAACGTGCCCCATTTCTTCACGTGCACCGGGTTGGTCTTTACCAGCCAGACGTGCCGGTAAATGCCCGCGCCCTCGTAGAACCAACCGTCGCTCTGCGTGGCGTCCACGCGGACCAGCAGCACGTTCTTCGCGCCCGGGGTGGCAAAATCGGTTACGTCGAAGCTGAACGGGTCGTACCCGCCGATGTGCCGGCCGATGTAGAAGCCGTTGAAGATGACCGCGGCCTCGCGGTAGGCGGCGTCGAATTCCAGCGTGATGCGCTTACCGGCGTCGGAGGCCAGCAATTCCACGACCCGGCGATACCAGCCGATGCTGGTGGCGGGGTACGCCCGCCCCAGCGGATAGAACCCCTTGCTGGAGAGCGCGGGATCGTTCTGGAACGGCAATTCGATGGCCCAGTCATGGGGCAGATCGACAGCCTTCCAGTCGGCGTCGTCGAAGAGCAGGGTGCCCACCGGCCCGAAATTCCCCGACTTGGAAAAGTTGCCCCTGAAATTGAAGTCCTGCGCCAGATCGGTGGCGTGTCCGAAGTGGAAGCGCCAGCCGGAATCCAGCAGCAGGCGTTCCCGTCCGGCTCCCTGCACCGCGGTGGCAGGCGGTGCGCTCTGTGCCTGCGCTGCTTCGGCAATCGCCGTCTCCGCCGCAACCGCAACCGCGGCCGGCACGGCCAGACTGGTCTTAAACATATCCCGACGCGTCAAGTCCTTCATTCGATCTCCGATCTTCCGGGCGCGTCGGCAACCGCTCCCTCACGGTCGCGGCTCTGATCGGAGCCGCGACCGTCAGGGAGCGGTTGCCTGGCGGGCGCCGTCTTCATCAGAGTATTGTATCTGGAATCCCCTTTTCGAATGGGATGAAGGACGCGAGGGCCTCAAAGCGAACGCAAGAAGTCCAGGATCGCTTGCCGTTCGCCCGGCGACAGGGCATTGAACCTCTGGATCACCGCCGTGGCTTCGGAGGGCGGATAGCTGCTGCCGCCAAACGGCTGGCCTTCGCCCGGCGCGGAAGCGTGCAGACGGATGGCGGCCAGCAGATCGCTGGTCCGCCCGTCATGCAGGAAGAACAGCCGTTGACCGATACCCCAGAGCGGTGTGGTGCGGAACATATCGCCTTGCGCCAGGCCTTGCGTCACGTTATCGGCCAACTCCCGGCCCATGTGATGGATCAGCAGGTCGGAATAGAGATTTGCCTGCACATTCTGCAGCGCTTCGGTTTCGTGCCGTGGACCGGTCATCATGGCGGGCGTGTGGCAAAGGAAGCACCCGATGCCGGGGTTGGCGGCGCCGGTGCCGAACAGTTGCTGCCCGCGCAGGGCGCTCGCCGAGAACGGCGCCGGCTGGGGAGGCGCCAATTGCCGCATGAAGATGGCGAACTCCAGCCAGTCCGGCAAGATATGCAGCGGATTGTTGAACGCTTGGTTGCGCACATCGCTGGTATCCACGCGCGTAATGTCGTTGGGCTCGTTGATGCCTTTGTTACACTCCGGCGTCTCGTCCCGGGTTGTGGGAAACACGTCGTTGGTTACGCCCATTTCCACGTTGTATGCCTCGCCGGCAAAAATGGTAAGCGATTTGTTCTGCGCCTTCCATCCGAAGCGCGTAATGGTGCCGTCGTTGCCGCTCCGGTTCGGCATTCCTCCGATGCCTAGCGGAGCGCGCAACGACGCCGTGGACGCCGAGTTGCTCACAATCGTCGCGTCCTGAATCGCTTCGATCAACCCCAGCCCGAACAATTGCAGCGGGATGCGGAAAGACAGGTTGCCGTTCCGGTACTGCGTTTCGAAGTCCGGTTGGGCAAGCGTCGCGGCGGTGCAACTCGTCGAACCGGTATCGCTGCGTCCCACGATCGTGAACAGCGCATGCACGCCGCCATCCGGTGTCCCGTCCGCATTCTTTTGGAAACGTACCTCGCGGATAGGACCGTATTGCGTGATGAAGCTCGGCACGTAGTTCTGCCCGCCTTTGCGATGCGGAATCAGGTCGAACATCGGGTTTTCCGGCTTCCGGTAGTGGTTGGGCGAGTCTTGCGGATTCGGCACCAGAAAGCCGCCGGAACCCCCGATGGCGGGCTGCTGGTGGCACACCGAGCATTGGTCGCCGTTAAATCGCGGGCCCAGACCCGATGAATTGGTGAGAGTCATCAGGTTCGGATTCTGACCGGTGTCTCCGCCGAGCGTCACGTCGTTGCAGGTGTCGCATACGGCCTCGAGCTGGGTCACCCGCTTGATCCCCTCGACAAAAAGCGCCGACTCGTTGACTTGCAGCCCCGCGATCGGGCCGCCGGCCACCGGAGGGCCTCCGCGAACTCCAGGGTCCCTCTGAGCCACGCAAAGAACGGTGAACGAAAATGCGATGGTCGCGGCGCGCCGCGAAATTCGTGAAACCGATGTCATGCGATTCCCCTCCAACCAGTTCAGTAAAAGGCAAGATGGCTTGCCTTGTCACCGCATGAACGGACAGGAGTCGCGAGAAACTAACGGACGATCCGGTGGCGCAGGGCTTTGGACACGGCTTCGGATTTCGAATGCACTTGCAGCTTTTCGTAAATGCTGCGCATGTGGAAGCGGATGGTGTTGATGCTGACGTGCAACTCCTCAGCCGCGGTCTTATAGTTGTGGCCTTCCACCAGCAGCGTCAGAATTCGGATCTCGTGCGGCGTGAGGTGATGGCCCGCCTCCGCCGGAGGACGAATCTCCCGAAATAGCGCGACCACCCGGCGTGCCACGTCGGGCGACATCGGCGCGCCGCCCTCCACCACCTCTTTCAGGCATTCCAGCAAGCGCGCCGGCGGGGTCTGCTTCAGCAGATATCCCGACGCGCCGGCGCACAGCGCGTCGAAGATACGCCGGTCGTCATCGTAGACCGTCAGCATCAGCACGGCCAGACCCGGATGCAAGTCCTTGATCCGGCGAGTGCCTTCGATGCCGCTCATTCCCGGCAGACCGATGTCCATCAGCAATACGTCCGGCCATTCGGAATCGAATCTCGCCAGTGCCTCTTCCACGGAGCCGAAGCTGCCCACGCAGCGATAGCCTTCCGTTCCGTCGATGAGAGACCTCAACCCTTCACGGATCTTCGGCTGATCCTCAATGATCCCGACTTTGAGTGCGCTGGTTCCAGTCATAAGGCGCAAAGCTAAGTTTAGCGGACAGGTTTGCGGAATTCCCCGCTCATTCATGCGGGGATGCGCGCTGCACCGCCCGCCTTCCTACCGGGACCCGCAAAGCGACGGTGGTTCCCCCGGGACCGGAGTGAATCTCGATTCCACCGCCCACCTGCAGCGCCCGTTCCCGCATGCTGCGCAGTCCATGCCCCTCGTGATCCGGCACGGGATCGAATCCCCTGCCGTTGTCCGCGACTCTCAGGCAGAGCCACCTGTGTTCCACCCGGATCTCGACGCCGGCTTCCGTTGCGCCGGAATGCCGCACGACATTGTGCACGGCCTCTTTGAAGATGAGGAAGATCTGCCGCCGCAGATCGGCTCCCATCGGCAGGTCCTGCTCCTCGCCCGGAGACTGGAACCCAAGGCGGATGTCGCGCGGGGAGAGAACATCGCTGGCGAAGCGCCGCATGCGATGGGTCAGGTCTTCCACGTGGTCCCGTTCCGGGTCAATCGCCCACACAATATCGCTCATCGAGTTCACCAGCTCGCGCGAGATGCCGGCGATATCGGCCAACGGTTCCGCCAGCTTCGGGTGCGCCGCGTCTACCAGCCTGCCGGCCACCTCGCTCAGAATGGCGATCTGCGAGAGGCTGGAGCCGATGTCGTCGTGCAGGTCCGTGGCGATCCGCGTGCGCACGCGCTCCAGCTCCAGCAATCGCCCCACGCGGTAGCGGTGCAGCCGGTAAACCGCCGTCGCCAGCACCGACACCGCCAGCAACTGAAACCACCAGCGCAGCCAGAGCGGCGGCAGAATCAGGAACCTGATGGAGGCCGGCTGTGGGCTGGCAACACCTTCGGAGTTGATGGCGCGGACCAGAAACCGGTAAGAGGCAGGCGCAAGGTTGGCGTAATGCACGCTGCGCTCGAGGGAAGGAGCGCTCCAACCGCCATCCGTGCCCTGTAGCATATACTGGTAGCGCAGCGTCTCTCCGGGGGCAAATTCCAGGCCGGCAAAACTCACTTCCACGTCGTTCTGATCCGGCCCGTACCGCAGCCCCGAGACTTCGGTTTCGCCCAGGTCGCTGGTCGGCTGCCGGATACCGTGCACCACCAGCGACGTAATCGAAATCCGCCGCGGCGCCGACGGGCGCGCCGGGGGAGACAGAAGCCGCGAAAGTCCACCCTCCGTGCCGAACCACAAGACGCGGCTGGCGTCGCGATAGGCGGCGTGCACCTCCCCGGGCGCCAGGCCGTCCGCGCTGGTATATCGATTCACTTGCCCCGTGGCAGCGTCCAGCCGGTCCACACCGCTGCCGTTGCCCGCGTAGATGCGGCCCGACAGGTCTTCCGTCAGCGAAAGAATGAGGTCGCTCGAAAGTCCGTCCGCCGTGGTATACCGCCTCAAGGCAGGCCGGTCGCTTTCGGGATTGTCGAACCGCATGAGGCCGTTCTGATCCGTTCCTACCCAGAGCCGCTTTTGCCGGTCGAGGTGAAGCGCGCGGATTCCCCCCGAGGATACGCTTTCGTCGGCGCCGCCAAAGAGCTCCGCCGCGGCTCCACGGAACCTGGCCATCTCGCTATGGCCCCTTCCGAATCGCAGCAGCCCCATCCACAACCCGCCCGATCGGTCTTCGGCGAACAGGGAAACGCCGGACCCCGCGAGCCACGGCAGCCCTTCCGAATAGCGGTGAAAGCGGCGTTCCCGACGGTCCCATCGCGCCAGTCCATTGCGCTTGCCGGTGGTGCTCACCCACAGGCTGCCGGCGGAATCCTCGAATACCGACACAATCGGACCTTCGGGCAGTCCGTCGCGCTCCGTGTACCGGGCCGCGGGTGGCCGGGTCAGGTCGGCGGCTCGACGGATTTCGCTGTAACGCAACAGCCCGTCGCCGGTTCCGATCCACCAGTTCCGCTCGCCGTCGCGGGCAATGCACTGCGAGCGGGCGCCCCAATTCAGCAGTCTGGTTCCCTCGGGCAGGTTGACCCGCGTCGTCCGAAAGCGGCGGTCGTCGAGCTCATTGACGTAAAGCTCCGTGTTGTCCTGGCGCGCCACTACGCACAGTTTGCCCGCGCCATCTTCGAAAATGGCGTCGATCTTGCTTCCCGCCAGGCCATCGTCCGCGGTATAAGTGAGAAACGTGTTCCAGACAAGCTTCGCCGCGCCGCTGCCGTCCGTGCCGATCCAAAGGTTGCCTGCCGTATCCTCTGCCATGGCCGTGACTCCGGATGCCGGCAGCCCATGCAACGCCGTGTAAGGCGAAAAAACCGGTAAACCAACCGGCCGCGCCGCGCGCCCGGCGCTCAAGCCCATCTTGGTTCCCACGAATAGCGTCCCATCGGTGAGCTGGTAGAGCGCCTCAATCGAATCGGAGCCGAGGCCATCTTTTTCCCGGAAAACCGCTTCCACAACCTTGCGGCCCGGAGCCGGCTCCGCGATCAGTTTGCACAGGCCGCCACGCGTGCCGGCCCAGATCCGCTGCTGCTGGTCCCGCAAGAGTACGGTGACGGCATTATGCGGCAATCCGTCGCTCTCGGTATACCGTTCCAGGCCTCCTTCGGCGCGCAGGTGGTACAGTCCACTGCTTGTGCCGGCCCACAGATCCCCTCGCGGATCCCGCAGCAGCGCGTTGACCACCTGATCGTCCCAATCCGGCGGCATTCCCAGATCGATGCTTCGCAGAACCGGTTCGGTTTGCCCGGGACGCCGCTCCAGCCGGAACAGGCCCGCGTCGGTCCCGCACCAGATGCCGCCCCGGCTATCCTCCAGCAGGACGTTCAAGTGCGACGCGCGATCGTCGCTGCCGGCGTAGACCCGGAACTTCGGGTTCCCTTGGCTCTTGGGAGCGTACCGGCAGAGTCCACCGGCGGTCGCGATCCAGAGTTCGCCGCTGCGCGTTTCCAACACGTCGTTCACCACGCGGTGCGGCAGCCCGTCACGCCGGCCGTAGCTGTGAAACTCGTATCCGTCGAAGCGCGAGAGGCCCTCGCTCGTGCCAAACCACAGGTATCCGCCGGAGTCGCGTACAATTCGGTTCACGGAGTTGTGCGCCAGACCGTCGGCGGCCGTGTAGATCTTCAGCGGGAGTTTCTCGGCCTGGCCGGGAGCGGCGAGCCCCAGAAGCAGTGCCCACCATGCAGGCCTCATTGCCCGGCGGAACATTCCACCTAGTGTAGCGAAGCCGCCTCCCTCTTTCAGGCTCCGGCGCAAACATCCGCACATTGCGACATTTTAATCGGCGCAAGTGTGGCGAAACCGAAATGCCAGGTATATCGTCTTAAGTGAGGTTACGCGTCCGCCGTGGATAGTTGTGTCTTGCCGAAAGGGGAGTCTTCGCATGGCGCAGAGCGGGACAGTGCAACCGATGCCGCGCATCAGCGGGCAGATCATCATCGATGAATTGATCCGGAATATGGAATTGGGCCGCCTGGAGCTGGGCTACAGCATTCTGGTGCCCTGCATCTTCAGCGTATACCTGCACCCGGACGACTACGCGCGAGTCACCAGCGTGCAGGATCTTCTCCAGGAGGACGCCAAGCGCGCGCTCACCGCCTGCCTGGCGGGTTGGAACGCTGGTGGGGGGCTGCTGCGGCGCAACGCCCCACGCAAGGCGTACCGGACGGCGGCCGGCGGCTGGTGGATCGGGCTCTTCGCCGACAGCGAATCCACCGTGCCGCCGGGCGATGTCGAGATCCACTCCGAGCTGAACGACCGCGCCCAGCCGGGATATCGCGGCACCAAAACCACGCTGATCGAGCGAGAGCCATCGGTCACTTCCGCCCGTGTGGCGCGGGATCGCGAGCACACTCGCCTGCGCAGCGGCCCGGTTTTTGCGGAGATTCGCTACCAGGACGATTCCGGCCGGCAGACCTACCTGGTCACGCAGAATGAGGTCTCCATCGGACGCGGCGGGGAGGATCTGTGGGTAGACCTGGCGCTTTACACCACAGACGAGGTTTCGCGCGAGCATCTGCGGCTGCGGCGCGATCCGGCGAGCGGGGAATTCAAGATCACCGACCTGAGCCGGAATGGAACCTGGCTGAATTCCCGCCGCATCGCGGGCAACGTCGAGGTCTCGCTGCCGGATCGCGCCGAAATCTCGCTGGCGGAAACCTTGAACCTCACCTTCGAAGTGCGCCATGACTGAGCTTGCACTCGATTGCGGAGCCGCCACCCATACCGGACTGGTGCGCGAGCACAATGAGGATCGCTACTGGATGGACCCGGCGCTCGGCGCATTCCTGGTAGTGGATGGCGTCGGCGGGCAAGCCGCCGGCGAGCGCGCGGCGGAGATCGCCGTGGCGGCGGTGGGGCATGCTTTAGCTTGCCAGCCGGCCGACGGGCCGGCCACCCCCGAAGCCCTCGTCCGCCAGGCCATCGCTTCAGCCAACAATCGCATTTATGGCGAGGCGCGGGAGAACCCGCAACTCGCGGGCATGGCATGCGTGCTCACGCTGGCGCTGGTGGAGGGAGAGCGAGTCACCGTCGGACATGTCGGCGATTCGCGCCTCTACCTGATCGGTCCGTCGGCGATTCGCAAGGTGACCAGCGACCACTCGCCGGTCGGCGAGGTGGAGGATGCCGGAGAGATCGGCGAAGAGGAGGCCATGGCGCATCCGCGGCGCAACGAGGTGTTCCGCGACGTGGGAAGCTGCCCGCGCTCCGCCGGCGAGGCGGAGTTCATCGAGGTGCGGCAATTCGAACTCCCCAACGATGCGGCCATGCTGTTGTGCAGCGATGGCCTGAGCGACCACCTGACTTCGCGCCGCATCCGCGAGATCGCCGACCGCTATGCCGGGGACGCCGCGCAAACCGCGCGCTACCTGGTGGACGCCGCCAACCAGGCGGGCGGCAGGGACAACATTACCGTGGTGTTCGTCGCGGGTGGGGCGTTTCGCGCCGGGAGTGCCGCCACGCGCCCGCGCCTGGGCATCACCCGCATTCGCGCGCGCCGCCGCGTCTGGAGCGGGCGCGCTGCCTTCCTGAGTTATGGACTACTGCTCGGCATGCTCCTGTGGGCCGTGCTGCGCAGCTGGGGCATAAACCGATGAACCCTCCCACTCGCATCGGACCTTACGAAATCGTTCGCCGCCTCGGCAAGAGCATGACCGACGTGTACCTGGCGATGGACACGGTGGAGAACCGCAAGGTCGCGCTCAAGCTGATCGCGCACGGCGGCGACCGCGCCTCGCGCCTCATCATGGAGGCGGAGCGGCGCGGGGCGGCCATCCAGCAGGAGTTGCACACCAGCGACCCGCGGATGGTGGAGATCTACCAATACGGCGATCTGGACGGCCACTTCTTCGTGGCCATGCAGTTCGTCGAGGGGCGCACGGTGGCCGATATCCTGGCGGCGGATCGCGTGGTGGACGCCTGCCGGGCCGCTGTCATCGCGCTCGAGATTTGCGAGCAGCTGGCCAAGTTTCACTCGTGGGAATCGGCCGTCGTGCATGGCGACATCAAGCCCTCCAACATCCACCTGAGCCCCAACGACACGGTGCGGCTGCTGGATTTCGGCATCGCCAAGACGCTGCGCGCGGACTGCAACGCGACAGGTCACCAGTTCGGCAGCCCGAGCTACTGCTCGCCGGAGCGGCTGACGCGCGCCGAGGTGGATCCGCAGTCCGATTTGTGGGCGTTGGGCGCGACGCTCTACGAAATGCTGGCCGGTGTGCCGCCGTACCAGGCGGAAGATACGCGCAAGCTGGAGGGGCTGATCCGGTCGAAGCGGCCGCCCCGGGCGCTCCCGGCCTCGTGCCCGGCGGCGTTGCGCGCCATCATCATGAAGGCGCTGGCGCCGGACGCGCGCCAGCGGTATCCCTCGGCGGCCGGGTTCCGCGCGGACCTGCAGCTCTTCCTGGAGCGCAAGCCGACCCTGGCGGAGACGGAGCGGCGCCCCAGGTGGAATCCCAACGCCACCCTGGAGGCGGCGCGCGCCTGCCTGCGCCGCGTGACCCGAACGGCGCGGCGCAGGCACGCGCGCAGCCTGCGGCTATTGGGTGCGGCGGGATATTTCGCCACCGGCATGTTCCTTTGGATCGGTGGTACGCTCGCCTGGCAGGTGTGGCAGTCGCGGGCCAACGCGGCGGCCCGGCCGTTGGTGAACCTGCCGCCCGTCGTGAAACTGCCGCCCGAGGAGAACCTGGCGCGGTGGTACGTGGCATCGGCGGACCGCATCCTGGATTCGTACCGCGCCAGCGCCGATCCCTGGCTATACGAGTTCGATTGGCAAAAAGCGGAAATCTGCCTGGAACGCGCCGTGCAGCTTGGCGCTGGCGACGACCGTACCCTGGCCAAGCTGGCGCTGGCTCGCGGGTACGCCACGCTGGAGCGCTTGAATGGCGCGCCGTATTCGGAAAACGCCGCGGCGGGGTTGCGGACGAAGGCACGCGACCAGTTCGTGCTGGCATCCTCCAAGGCGCCCGCCGACCCCGCGCCGCATCTGGCGTTAGCGCGCATATACGTGTACTCGCTGCCCGATCCCGAAAAGGCGATGACGGAATTTGCGGCGGCGCAGCGGAGCGGCGCCGTGCTGGGACGCCGCGAGGTGGAGCAGCAGGGCGACGTCTACCGCATTCGGGCGCGCCAGGAGTTGCCGCGCGATTGGCGGCAGGCCAGGCGCGATGCCGATGTGGCGCGCGCCTTCTACCGGCGGATTCCGGGCTACGATGAAACCGGCCGGCATCTCCGGGAATTGGACCGCATCCACGCACCGGCGTCGCGCAAGCCCGCGCGGAGGTCATACCGATGGCGGTGACACGCAGTTGGACGGTAGCCGGGACTGCGCCCGTAATGGTCGGCGTCCCGCGTCAAAGGACTTCGCTGAGACTCGCGTGGCTGGTTGCCTCATCGCTCGCCGTCGCCACCGGCCTGTGGTTTGTGTACCAGGCGAAGGTCCAGCGGATGTCCAGCGCGCCGGTACTGAATCTGAACACGGTAACGTCGCCGGATGAGTTATTGCCGGTCCTCGGGTTCTTCCCCAATCGCGCGGACCTGGCGCCGCGGATTTACGACTACCTCGAGCGCGCCCGTCCGCTGCGCCACACGGGTGCGTTGACGGCGGTGATTCCTCGCCGCCAATTCCCGCGTGTCAAGCCGCTGATGGCCGTGCGCAGCCCAGCGGAATTCCGCGCGCAACTGGTGCGGTCGGCGCTTCTCTACTTCGCCGGATTCTACCTGGTGGCGCTCTGCTGGCGTCTCACGCGGTTCCGGGGCGATACGGCATTTCTACCCGCCTTGCAGTTGCTTACGGGGTTCGGCTTCCTGCTGATGGTGAGCATGCGCGACCCGCTGCGCGACACGCTGGAGTTCCACAAGTTC
>OBLU010001887.1_pt1 | contig 19363 bp, 13 predicted proteins | sample 1518681 | NCBI WGS metagenome assembly OBLU01 (sample SAMEA3539304, study PRJEB22396) | soil metagenome | biome: tundra; feature: field; material: soil | place: USA | collected 2010-05 | depth 0.15 m
GGGGGACTTAGCGGAAGCGACTTGCGGCGTTGACCAACGGCCGAGAAAGCGATGCATCGAAGCGGGTTCGTAGTGCTCGCGCTGGAGCACCCGCAGCCACCGCACCATTTGCGCCACGTAGGCTCCGGCCAGAGCGAGGCCCATCAAGCAGTCGAGGACCGACTGGCCCGCGCTCACGGCAGCACTTCGAACGTCGAGGTTACCAACTCGTGAGGGGCCTCGGTCGGCAATAAATGTCCTACCCCCTCCACTGATCGAAAGGTGTGAGGAGTGTGCAGCAGGGCGCCGGCTCGCGACGCGACCGATGCGGGCACCTCCCGGTCGAGCTCGCCCCACACCAACGCTACCGGGGCGCGCACCAGCACCAGTTCCCCTTCATAATTCTCGTTGACGGTGGCAACCAGAACGTCGCGCAGTAGTCCGCGGGCGAGACGATAGTCGGTCGATCCGTAACGCTGTCGTGCCGATTCCATTTTCTCCGCGGTCACCAGGCCTTTGGCGTGAAGCAAGCGGATTGCGCGGTAGCGCCGCGGTGGCTTTGCCGTCGGCGACGTACGCACCAGGGGCGCTCCGGTCAGGACCAGCGCGGCGACCAACTCTGGATTAGTCGCCGCGATGACCGGGGCGATTCGTCCGCCAAAGGAATGGCCCACCAGCACCAAGGGTTCGTCATTCATTTGCCGAAGCGCCGGCACTAACAGTTCGGCGTAATGACGCGCGCCACCGGCGACCGTTGGTAGAGGTGACGATCCAAACCCCGGCAAATCCAGGGCCACGGACGCCACTCCCCGACCGGCCAACTCGCCAGCGCAGGCCGCAAAGTCCTGGCCTCGCCGAGCCCAACCGTGAAGAAAGACCACCCGAACGGGACCTCCGCCGTAAGGCTCACCAAAGAGATTCCCGTCGCCATAGGCACGTAGCACGTACTTCAGGCTACTGAGGTGCGTAGCTCGACCAAGACCACGTCACGGCCTGCCGGTAGCGTCAAGGTGACTATGAGTGACGAGACGGCCTTCTCTAACGAACTGCTCGTGGGGCTGACACCCGAGCAGCGTGAGGCCGTCATGTCGCCGGCGCGACGCCTGCTCATTCGTGCCACCGCCGGTTCGGGCAAAACCCACGTGTTGACCCTGCGCATTCAACGACGCATCACCGACGAGGAGATCGCCCCGGATCAAGTACTGGCCATGACCTTTACCCGCAAGGCCGGCGACGAGCTTCGACGTCGACTCTCCAAAGCCGGAATACGCGATATTCGCGCGGGCACCTTTCACCGAGCGGCGCTCACGCTGGTGAACCAATACCGCGATGACAACCACTTGAAGCCACTCGTGCTCGAAACCAATCGACGCCGACTAGTGACCGCCCTGGCGCTGCAACTTCGTGAAAGTGGCGAGCTCAAGCTCGAAGATTGGCAACTACCCCGATTGGAACAGGAAATTAGTTGGGCCTTGAGTCAGGGCTTCAACGGGGCGCTCTACGCCAAGGGTGCGCGCAAACTTCGTCGCGACGCACCGTTGCCGCCCTCGCAGTTCGCCGACGTGCTCGACCGCTACGTCGGACTCTGCCACAGCCGCGGCGTGCTTGACTTCGACCTGCTACTCAGCGAAGCCATCACCCTGTTGCGCGACGAACCCAACGTGCTGGCCTCCTTTCGTCATCGCAATCGCTCGCTCTACGTGGACGAGGCCCAAGACATGAACCCTCTGCAGTTCATGATGTTGCGCCAGATGGCCGGCGACGACCCCGACCTTTTTTGCGTGGGCGATCCCAACCAGTCGATTTACGGTTTTAACGGGGCGAATCCGAAGTTCCTCAATGACATCGTGCGCACCTGGCCCGACACCGTGGTGCTCGACCTCACGCGCAACCATCGTTCGACCGCCAATATCATCGCCGTCGCCAACACTCTGCTCGAAGTCGGGGCCGCCGGAATAGTGCCCGCCAAGGACGACGGCGACGTCCCTTTGGTACGCAGTTACCTCAGCGACGAGGAAGAGGCCGCCCGCGTGGCGACCTGGTTAGGCGCCAAACACCAGCCCGGAAATCCCTGGCGGTCAATGGCCGTCTTGGCGCGCACCAACGCCCAGTTAGAACTCATCGCGGGCTACCTCGAGGCCGCGGACATCCCCTACGAACGGCGCGGTCCAGAGCACTCGCCGGCCTCGGACCTGTTCATTACTTCTGACGCGTCTTCTCGGCACCTCGATGACGACCAGAACGACGCCGTGGCCCTGTCGACGATTCACCGATCGAAGGGCCTGGAGTTTCAGCACGTCGCCGCCATTGGTTGGGCCGAAGGCCAATTACCCAACTACAACGCCACCTCGCCGGCCGAACTGGCCGAGGAGCAACGATTGGCCTACGTGGCCCTCAGCCGGGCCGAGGACTCGCTTCTTATTACTTGGAGTAAAGGTCGCAACGATCCGCGCTACCCCGATCGATCGCCGTCACGATTTCTTGGCCCGATCGAGAAGGTGATCGGCGAGATCGAACAGCGCAACGCACCGCTCACCGGCGAAGCCCGAAAGGCCCGCCTCGCCGCCATACGTCGCGAATTAGAAGAGACGCCAACGACGATAACGTTGCCCTCTAGTGGAAACTCGGGACCTTCGTAACGAATTGATCGCCGTGGTGGGCGCCGACGCGGCCACCTTTTCTCCCGATCACAATCCCGATGACCTGCACGACGAGACGCTGCATCCCAGCCGCGCGGAGCCTTTCGCCGTGGTGCGACCAGCGTCGACCCAACAGGTAGCCGAAATCGCGAAACTGGCGACCGAGTTCAAGGTGCCCATCACCCCGCGCGGTTCCGGTACCGGGCTTTCGGGAGGAGCCACCCCCGTGCCCGGCGGCATCGTGGTGAGTTTCTCGCGCATGAATCAACTGCTTCGTCTCGACGTCAATGATCACGTGGCGGTCGTGCAACCGGGCATCACGCTCACCGAACTGGCCGAGGTCCTGGCACCCAGCGGGCTGCGCTATCCGGTCTTTCCCGGCGAGCTCTCCGGATCGCTCGGCGGCAACGTCAACACCAACGCCGGCGGCATGCGCGCGGTGCGCCACGGGGTTACCCGTCAGCACGTGCTCGGTCTGGAGCTCGTGCTGATTGACGGCACCGTGGTGCGCACCGGCGCACCGGTGGTGAAATCATCGTCGGGCTACGACCTCACCCAGCTAGTGGTGGGCAGTGAGGGAACCCTGGCCCTGGTGACAGAGATCACGCTCAAGCTCTCACCGAACATGGCCCACGTCGCGACGATCCTGGTGCCCTTCGCCTCACTAGAAGCGGTCACTCGCATCGTGCCGTCGATCGTGGCCTCCGGACTAGAGCCCTCGATTCTGGAGTACGCCGACGCTCCCACCATGATCGGAATGACCCAGGCCGCCTCGTTGGAACTGGGCATCAGCGCAATGGTCACCGCCCAGACCACGGCCTACCTGTTGATCGTGCTGGAAACCCGCACCGCCCAACAGCTCGAAGGTGACATGGGTGATCTCGCCGAGCTGTTGGAGTCGGGCGGTGCCCTCGACGTCTTCGTCTTGCCGGATAACTCGGCCGCACGACTCATTAAAGCGCGCGAGAACCTCTTCTGGGTGAGCAAAGCGGCCGGCACCAACGAAATCATCGACGTGGTGGTGCCGCGTTCGACCGTGCCGGTCTTCCTCGAAGAAACACTGCGCATGGCCGAGCGCCACGACTCCTTGATTTTTGGGTGCGGGCACGTGGGCGATGGCAACGTGCACCTCTCCGTCTTCCAGGCCGATGATGAGCGCCGCGCCGCGCTGGTACACGAGCTCTTCGCCTTCGGCCTCGGACTGGGCGGCCAAATATCTGGCGAGCACGGCATTGGTCGCGACAAGCAGGCTCCCTACCTCGCCCTCACCGATCCCGTACTGGTGGAGTTGCAACGGCGAATCAAAACCGTCTTTGATCCCGAACAGCTGCTTAATCCCTACCGCCTGCTCGACGAGAGGCCATTGCCGTGAATGGCGCCCACTCCCTTCTAAAGACGTTGACGGCCAACGACGTGACGACCTGCTTCGCCAACCCCGGCACCTCGGAGATGCACTTCGTGGCCGGTTTGGACGAGGTGCCCCAAATGCGGGGCATTCTCTGTCTCTTCGAAGGCGTCGCGACCGGGGCCGCCGACGGCTACGCCCGCGTCACCGCGGGGCCCGCGGCCACGCTGCTGCACTTGGGCCCCGGTCTCGCCAATGGCTGGGCCAATTTGCACAACGCCCGCCGAGCCCGGGTGCCCCTGGTCAACATCGTCGGCGATCATGCGACCTATCACGCGAAGTTTGACGCGCCGCTGCAGAGTGACATTGCCCCCCTGGCCAGTTCTCTCAAGGGCTGGCAGCGCAGCACCCAAAGTCCCGATGAGATCGCCCGCGACGTCGCCGACGCCGTGAGCGCGGCCTACGGTCCACCGGGCCAGATCGCCACCTTGATCCTGCCGGCCAACGTGTCGTGGGGAGAGGTCACGACCGAAACCCACCCCTGGCCCCGGGCGACGCGCGCGCGACTCACTGCACCGGACGAGCGACTCATTGGACAGTCGCTCCAACTGCTTCGCACCAAACGGACCGCGCTCTTCGTGGGTGGAGCGGCCGTCAAAAAAGAGCAGTTGGCGCTGGCCCAACGCGTTGCCCAGGCAACGGGGGCGCGCCTCATCATGGAAACGTTCCCCGCCATCATGGACCGCGGAGTGGGCGTGGTCAGTCCCGAGCGACTGGTGTACCTGAGCGAGTTCGCCATCGCCCAACTGCAGGACCTCGACGCGCTGATTCTTATCGGCAGCACCGAACCGGTGGGCTTCTTTGCCTACCCCGACGTGGAGAGCCAGCTGGTCGCACAAGGTTGTCAAGTGGTGAACCTCGCGCCACCGGGTTGTGACACCTGGGCCACGCTGGCAGCATTAGCCGAAGGTCTGGAGGCGCCGCCGGTGGTGGCCGCCACCGGCGAGCGGCCGAACGCGCCCCGGGGCGAGCTCACCACGCAGAGCCTGGCCACCGCGGTGGCGGCCACCATTCCCGAAGACCTCATCATCGCCGACGAATCCAATACCGGCGGGATGCACCTCTACGGCGCTTCATCTTTTTCTGCGCCTCACCGGTTGATGACCCTGACGGGTGGATCAATTGGGTACGGGCTGCCGGCCGCCCTAGGCGCTGCGGTGGGCAGCGGGCAACGCGTGTTGGCACTCGAAGCTGACGGCTCAATGATGTACACGCTGCAGGCCCTCTGGACCATGGCCCGCGAAAGCCTCGACGTCACGGTGGTGGGACTATCGAACCGCAGTTACGCCATCCTCAACTTCGAGCGCCAGCGCGTCGGCGCCGTCACCGATGGTCTCGCCAGCCAGCGCATGTTGGAGCTCGACAATCCGACCATTGATCTGTGCGCCCTGGCCAGCGCCCAGGGAGTGCCCAGCACCCGGGTCACCCGCGCCGACGAACTGGTCACCGCGCTGGAGCGTTCCTACAACACGCCCGGACCGATGTTCATTGAAGCGGTACTGCCCAAGGGACTGAGCTAAAGGGCGAAGTCGGCCACTACCGGGACGTGGTCCGAGGGCTTCTCTCCTTTACGGGCTTCGCGGTCCACGTAGGTAGCGACCGTCTTTTCGCGCAGCCCGGGATCAACGAAGAGCAGATCAATGCGCAGTCCCCAATTACGGTGAAAGGATCCGTTGCGATAGTCCCACCACGTGTAACTGGGTTCGTCGGGACTCACGGACCTGGTGAGATCAATCAGGCCGGTTGCCTCAATCGCCCGCAAAGCCGCCCGCTCGGGCTCGCTGACGTGCGTAGCCCCTTCAAAAACGCTCGGGTCATAGCAATCCAGGTCGCTCGGGGCCACGTTGAAGTCGCCTCCCACCACCACGTGTTCCGCCCGGTCGCGATCGGCCAGCAGATCGCGCAACTTCGCCAGCCACTCGAGCTTGTAGACGTAGTGAGGGTCATCGAGAGCCCTTCCATTGGGCACGTAACAGGAATAGACCCGCACGCCGGCGCAGGTGGCTCCCATGAAACGCGCTTCGGGGTCGTCATCACCGAAGCCACGCCTCACGTCCTCCAGGCCAACTTTGGAAAGTATGGCCACCCCATTCCATTGGCCCTGTCCGTAGTGGGCCGACTCGTAGCCGAGCGCCCGTAGCGCGGCGAAGGGGAACTTCGCGTCATTCTGTTTCGTCTCTTGGACTAAGAGAACGTCGGGGCTCTTTTGGACCAACCACTGCTCGACCCGCGCCCAACGGGCCGTTAACGAATTGACGTTCCAGGTGGCAACGATCACGCTTCGTCGGCCAGGATAAACAGCAGATCACTTTCCGCGGCGAGCCGACCATCGACGGCGGCGCGGCCGTGGCCCTTGCCGCCCCGAGCCGACAGACGGGTTATCTCGCATTCGAGCGTCACGGTGTCGCCGGGCAGCACTTGGCGACGAAACCGGGCGTGCTCCACGCCGCCGAAGAGCGGCAGCCGACCGGTGTACTTGGGTTCGCTCAAGATCACCACCGCGCCGCACTGGGCAATCGACTCCAGCAACAACACACCCGGGGTGGTGGGCCGACCGGGAAAATGCCCCGGGAAAAACCACTCGTCGCCGCGAAGCGACCACCGGGCGGTCGCGCGCACGCCGGGCTCGATGCTCACGATGGTGTCGAGCAGAAGAAAAGGGGGACGATGGGGTAGCCAGTCCGAGGGATTCATCGAAAGCTCGCTCACGGCAGGGCCAACTCGGCGATTCGACGTTCGCGGTCCACGGTAACGAGACGAAAGGTCTTGTGATCGCCCCGCTTCAATACGTCCCGGGCCCGCGCGGGTGGGGGGGTGCCCAGCAAGGTAGTGGGGGCGTAACACTCGACGTGCTCACCGTTCTTGAGCATCACCTTGATGACCGCACCGTGCGACGTGAACGTGGTCACCTCGCCTTCCACCCGTGAACCCAGCCGGTGGGCGGCGCGAAAGAGGGCGAACTCCTTTTCGGGATTGACGGGCTGACGTCCGCGACGCAACGCCACCGCCGGTGCGCTGGCGGCCAGGTTGACGGGCGCTAGCGCCGCTTCCGCCGGGGACGCTATTTTTGACGGCGCCTTCGCCGCTCGCTTGGCCGCTTTCTTCGCGGCCTTCTTCGCCGGCGCCTTCTTGGCGGGCGGCGCCTGCTTCGCCGTTGCTTTCTTGGGCGGACTTTCTACGGGACCCTTGGCGATCTTCTTGGTCGGCTTCGTCGGGACCTTGGCGGCCTTGGTCGATGCTTTCTTCACGGGCGCCTTGACGGACTTCACCGGCGTCAAGGTGGTACCAATGGTTGGTTGGGCCCCGTTGGGCAGCGCCACCGAAAGTTTCTTCACCGCTCGACCGCTCTTGACGCCTCGCACCGGTTGTCGTGGCGTGAAAATCCAACCAACGCTCGGCACGGGCTTGCCCCCGATGAGTCGACCGAGGTCGAAGAGCCACGGATACTGCTCGTGAAACTCCTGGAAGGAGTCGTTGCTCAGTACGACGCCGCTAATACGATCGGCAATCTTCAAGATGAAGGCGTCGCCGCGCCCGACAGCTCCGGCGGGCGGCGTCACGATCTCGCCGGCCAGTTCGGCCTCTTTAAAACGGGCCCGTTCACCGGTGGCGACCCGGTGTTCGAAGCTGGCGTCGGCGACGACGATCACTTCGGCGGTGGGATTTTCCTCCAGGAATGATCGCACGGCCTCATCGAGTTGCACCAGGCTCGGCGTGGTGCGACCCTCCGTCGCAAAATTCGAACCGTCCACCACCACCCGCAGACGGGGCGGGCGCGTGGGGCTCATCCGATGGCTCGACGCAACAGGTCGGCCTGCTCAGCGCTGTGCACCAAGGCACTCCCAGTCGCCGGACTGGCCGATTCGGCCCGAGCGACGTGGCTGACCTTGAGGTGACGAAGATGTCGGTGAAGTTCGTGATGGACAAAGGGCCAGGCGCCCATGTTCTTGGGCTCTTCTTGCAACCAGACCAGTTCGTCGAGATTGGCGTAGCGCCCGAGCACCGCCGCCAGGTCTTCCTGGGGCCAGGGGTACATCTGCTCCAGACGGACCACGGCCACCTGGAGGGCGTTGATCTCATTGCGACGAGCCATTGCTTCGAGGGCGATCTTCCCGGTCGCCACGACCACTCGGGTGACGGACGACGGCTCGTTCACCTGGTCATCGAGGACCTTTTGGAAGGAGCCTTTTTCCAGCTCGGCCAGCGCCGAGCGGGTCTGCGTAGCGCGCAGCAAGGACTTGGGGGTAAAGATAATGAGCGGCGTGACGTGTTCGCGAAGCACCTGAGTGCGCAGTAGGTGGAAATACTGCGCGGCCGACGTGGGCTGGGCCACCCGAAGGTTATTGCGGGCGCACAGTGAAAGGAAGCGCTCGATGCGCCCGCTGGAGTGCTCGGGCCCTTGGCCTTCGTAGCCGTGGGGCAGCAACAACACCAGGCTGGAGCTTTGTCCCCACTTGTCCTCGGCGGCCACCAGAAAGTTGTCAATGATTACCTCGCCACCGTTGACGAAGTCACCGAACTGGGCCTCCCACGCCACGAGCGTATTGGTCGCTTCGACCGAGTAGCCGTATTCGAAGCCCAGCGCCGCGTATTCGCTTAAAAACGAATCCCGTACCGTGAAGAATCCCTTGGCCCCCTTCAAATTGCACAGCGGTATGTACTGCGCGCCGTTCTCGAAGTCAATGAGGGCGGCGTGGCGCTGGGAAAAGGTGCCCCGCCGGGAGTCCTGACCCATGAGTCGCACGTTGGAGCCGGACTTCACCAGCGATCCGAAGGCCAGCGCCTCACCGAGAGCCCAGTCGACGACGCCCGATTCGAGCATGGTGGCCCGGGCGGCGAACTGGCGTTCCAGCTTGGGGTGCACGGTGAAGCCCTCGGGGGCGCTCATGGTGGCGTGGGCGATCTCGAGCAACGTCGAGCGCTTGACCCCGGTCTCGGGCGACGGCGCGTCCACGGGCACCACGATCACCGGCACGCCGCTCAGTTCGGGTACCGGCACCGTGCGCACTTCATCCAGCACGTTCTGAAGACGGGTGTTGAAATCGTCGAGCGCCGCTTCAGCCTCTTCGAGCGAGATGTCGCCGCGACGGACCAGGGTCTCGGTGTAGATCTTGCGCACCGAACGCATCTGGTCGATGATCTTGTACATCTGGGGCTGGGTGTAACTCGGGTCGTCGCCCTCATTGTGTCCGTGGCGTCGATAGCAGACGATGTCGAGCACCACGTCACGATGGAACGTCTCGCGATAGTCGTAGGCCAATCGGGCCGCCCGAGCGCAGGCCTCCGGGTCGTCGCCATTGACGTGAAAGATGGGCGCCTGAATCATTTTGGCCACGTCGGTGGGATAGAAGCTTGATCGCGCCGATTCCGGAGCGGTGGTAAAGCCGACCTGGTTATTGATCACGATATGGATCGCGCCGCCCACGTAGTAGCCCGAGAGTTGCGAGAGGTTGAGCGTTTCGGCGACCACGCCCTGACCGGAGAAGGCGGCGTCGCCGTGGATGAGAATGGCAAGGTAGGGAAAATGCTCGGCCATCAAGGTACTTTGCGTGCCGTCAGTGGGACGCAGCACCGTATCTTGCTTGGCGCGTACGATGCCTTCGACCACGGGACTGACCGCTTCCAAGTGCGAGGGGTTTGAAGCCATGGAGACTTCGATGGTGGCGCCGCGCGGGTTCTTAAAGACACCGCGCGCGCCCTTGTGGTACTTCACGTCGCCGCTGCCCTGCACGCTTTCGGGATCCAGGTTCCCTTCGAACTCCGAAAAGATGTCGCTGTAGGACTTGCCCACCACGTTGGCCAGCACGTTGAGACGTCCGCGATGGGCCATGCCAATGACGGCCTCTTTCGTGCCCTGGTCCGAGGCGACGTCGAGCATCGTGCGCAGCGCCACGATCGTCGACTCGCCGCCTTCTAAACCAAATCGCTTCTGACCGACGTAGCGCGAGTGCAAAAACCGTTCGAAGACTTCAGCTTCGCTGAGCCCTTCGAGGATGCGACGCTGCTCGTCGATGGACATCGAGAGATTGACGCCCTCGACCCGCTCTTGAATCCAGCGCTTCTGCACCGGGTCCATGATGTGGCCGTATTCAATACCGGTGGTGCGGCAGTAGGCGTCGCGCAAGATCGAAAGGATATCTTCGAGGGTCGCCTCACTTCGTCCGGCCAGTCCACTCACCACGAAACGCCGTTGCAGATCCCACATCGTCAGGCCGTAGGTCGCCAGGTCAAGTTCCGAATGCAGCACGGGCGGTTCACTGTGCAGAGGGTCGAGGTGGGCGTTAAGGTGGCCGCGCACGCGGTACATGTTGATGAGCTCTTGCACGTGAATTTGCTTCAGGATTCGCTCGTGGTCTCCGTCGGCGACGGCCGGGTTATGGTCCTTGGACCATCGGGCCGGTTCGTAGGCCACGCCCAAGGAGGCGAAGACCCCGTCGTAAAATTCGTGTTCTCCGGTCAAGCACTCGGCCACGTACTTCAAAAAGAGACCGGACTCGGCACCTTGAATAATGCGGTGGTCGTAGGTGGAGGTGAGGTTCATCACCTTGCCGACGCCTAGCTCGGCCAGAGCCCGGGGGTCGGCCGCGTCGAAGCCGGCGGGCCAACCGAGCGCGCCCACGCCAAAGATGGCCCCTTGACCGGCCATGAGACGCGGCACCGACTGCACCGTACCCAGGGTGCCGGGATTGGTCAGCGAGACCGTGGCGCCGACAAAGTCATCGGCCCCAAAGGATCCGCCGTGAACCTTACGCACCAAATCTTCGTAAGCCATCAAGAAGCCTCGAAAGTCCATGGTGTCTGCGTCCCGGATCACCGGCACCAGGAGATTGCGCGTGCCATCGGGACGCTGCACGTCGACGGCGAGACCGAGGCCCACGTGTTCGTGGTGTCGTACGCCCGGCGTTCCTTTTTGGTCGACGGCCTCGACGAATGACGAATTCATCGATGGAATGGCCACCAGGCCTTTCACGATGGCGTAAGCAATGAAGTGGGTAAAGGACACTTTCGCGCCGCTGGAGCGGGCCAGGGTCTCGTTGAGCGCCGAACGATTAACTTCCAGCAAACGGGCCGAGACGGTGCGCACGCTCGTCGCGGTGGGCACGCCCAGACTGGCGTTCATGTTGGTGACGATCCGCGCCGCCGCCCCGCGCAGCGCCGTCGCCTCGCTATCGATGGTCACCGAAGACGGGGACGGCGGCGGCGTGCTCGTCGCGGTGGCGACCGAGGGAACGGTCGAGCGCTGATAGTCGGCGAAGAACTCGCGCCAACTGTCCGAAACATCATTGGGGTCGGCGAGGAATCGGTCGTACATGTCGTCGACGAGCCAAGCGTTGGGCCCAAATGAACCCTTGTTCGATATCGATGAAGAGGGATCGATCGGAGTGCTCACCACTCCAGCCTAGGGGCGAGATGGCGCACTTTGAAAGGAGGTAACGCGAAAAGAAACCGGTAGGTTTTGACCGTGAGTTCTACCCCGACGGTCCCGCTGGGCCTCCATTACGTGGACTCCTCTCCCGTGGCGGGTTTGGCGATAGCGGAGCGAAGGGTGAACGAACCCGAAGCCACACTGATCTGCATTCACGGAGGGCTCGACCGGGGCGCCTCCTTCGCTCGCTTGGCCCGACGTCTCGAGACCTTTAACCTGGTCGCCTACGATCGACGCGGCTATCAGAGATCACGGAGCCTCACGCCCCTGTCGTTCGAGGGTCACGTCGACGATCTGGTGGCCATAACGCAAGAAGAAGCACGGCGAGGTCCCGTGCTCTACTTCGGTCACAGCTACGGCGGGGTCGTGGCCTTGGCAGCGGCGCTGGCCGAGCCGGCCATCTGCCAATTGGTGGTTGTCTACGAGACGCCGCTGCCATGGATTTTGGCCCGTCAAAGTTCGCGCCCGCCGCTCACCACCGACGCCGCCCACGAGAGCGAAGTCTTTTTCAAGCGCATGGTGTCGCGCGGTGCCTGGGAACGACTAAGCGAGGTCGAGCGCGAATCGCGCCGCCTCGATGGTCCCGGCCTCTTGAGTGACCTAACGATTCTCGCGCAGCGCCCTCCCTTCGAGATCACGCAGCTCACCACCCCGTGCGTGTACGTGCACGGCGACCGCGTGCTCCACGAGTACTACCGCGCGTTAAGTGCGGAACTAACCCGCATCAATCCCGTCATTTCCTCTCGCGAAGTGAGCAGCGCCAGCCACGGTGCTCACCTGGCGAGTCCCGATCAGCTGTCCGCCCTGATCCACGATCTCTGGGAGCAGCAGTGCGCGTCGGCCTAACGGGGTCGTCGGGTTTCATCGGCGCGGCGCTGGTCGAGGCGTTGCGCGAACGCGGCGACGAGGTGGTCCGCTTCGTCCGCCCCGAGAGCGCGGCCGAGGGCGACACGTTGATTCGCTGGGATCCCTCTCGCCAATTGGTGGATGACCACGACCTCGCCCGCGTAAGTGGCTTGGATGCGGTCGTAAACCTGGCCGGCGCCGGCCTCGCCGACCGACGTTGGAGCGCGGCGCGCAAGGAGGAGATCCAGCGCTCCCGCCTCGACGCCACGACGTTACTGGCGAGTGCGTTGCGGGCCATGTCCGCGGGCGTGGCCCTGGTGGCCAGTGGCTCGGCGATTGGCGTCTACGGCTCACGCGGTGACGAGTTACTGGACGAATCATCAAGCGCGGGCCTCGATTTTCTCGCGCAGCTCTGCCGTAGTTGGGAGGCGGCCGCGGCGCCCCTGCGCGAGCAGGGCGCGCTAGTCGCGAGCCTTCGCACTGGCATCGTGATGGGTGGCCAAGGCGGGGTCCTCAAGCGTCAGTTGCCGCTGTTTCGCCTCGGACTCGGCGGGCCCTACGCCAGCGGGCGTCAGTGGCTCAGTCCCATCTCACTGCGCGACGAAGTGCGCGCCATCCTGTGGGTCATCGATCATCAAGTGCAAGGACCGGTCAATCTGGTCTGCCCGACGCCGCTCACCAATGCCGACTTCGCCAAGAACTTGGCCCGAGCCCTGCATCGTCCCGCGATCGTAAGGATTCCCGCCGCGGTGCTCAAGGTCGCGTTAGGGGCGCAGTTAACGAATGAAGCGGTGCTGGCGAGCCAACGAGTTTTGCCCCATAGGTTGCAAGAAAGTGGCTTCGTCTTTGAAGATCCTGACTCGCACTCCATCATTTCTGAGGTCGTTCGGCTCCGAACCAACTAAAAGCCGACAATATTAAGGGTTTGGGTAATTTTCGGACAAACGATGGGCTTTCATTACGTCATTGTCACAATTATCTGGCCTTGGTGAACTTGTGCGAACTCCTATTGCCCGATACAGTTGCCAACAATCATCCGAGACGGGTGGGCAAATAGTACGTGACCATTTTGATGGTACGGGGAGGCAATATTAATATGCAATTCAGACACAAGTTTCGGGTCTTACTGACCATCGGCTCGGCGGCCGCTGCGTTGTCATTGAGTCTCGTCGGTTTGTCCTCGGGAGGCGCCGGAGCGGCCAGTACGCCGACGGGTACCATCACAATCGCTGAAGCGGCACAAACGCCTCCGAACTATATTTTCCCCTACATGAGTTGCGCCACCTTCTCGGTATCCAACATCGACGGCTTCGACCAGCAAATGTTCCGCCCGGCCTACTGGTTCGGTCTCGGATCCTCGGCGGCCATCCAGCCAACGCTTTCATTGGCTAATCAGCCCGCCATGAGCGATAGCAACAAGACAGCCACGATCGTCATGAAGGGTTGGAAGTTCGCCGACGGCCAAACGATTGACGCCGAGTCACTCATGTTCTTCTTGAACATGTATCGAGCCGATCCGACGGCCTACTGCGGCTTTAACGGCAAGTACGGAATCCCCAACATGGTAAAGAGCGCGAGCGGAACGGGCAATACGGTCACGATTCACTTCACAACGTCGGTAAACCCGTACTGGATCCTCTACAACTACCTGGCCGAGCTCACCCCGATGCCCAACACCTGGGACATCACCGCTCCGGGTAAGACCTCGACCTGCGCTAGTGGTGCCTATAACGCCAAGTCCACCAACGCGGCGTGCGTGGCGGTCTACAAGTACCTCAACAAGCAGTCGTCGAATACCTCGACCTACACCGACGCCATGTGGCAGAGCGGCGACAGCGGACCGTGGAAGTTGACGGCATTCGACAACCTGGGCAACTTGACCCTGGTGCCGAACACCAAGTACTCGGGCCCCCAGAAGGCCCAAGTCGCGGAAGTAAAGGAAGTCGCCTTCGCGTCGACGACCGCCGAGCAGAACGCGCTGCGCGCCGGCACAATCGACATCGGCTACGTGGACAACTCGGTGCTCACCCAAAACGGCACGCCCAACAAGCCGGGCCCGAACTGGAGCGCCATCGCGAGCAACTACACCTTGCACATATCCTCGTCGTGGTCGGTTGACTACGCCGCCTACAACTTCAACAAGTTGAATCCGCAGGCGCCGCTGCTGAACCAGTTCTATATACGCCAAGCCCTTCAGGAGACGGTGAACCAGCCCGGCATCATCAAAAAGGTCTTCAAGGGTTACGGCTACGTTCAGATCAACCCGCTGCCGCCGGTGACGCCGTCCTCGATCGATTCGGGCGTGTCGTTCACGAATCCCTATCCCTACAACCCCTCTAAGGCCTCGGCGCTGCTCAAGAGCCACGGCTGGAAAATGTCGGGCAGTACGCTCGCGTGCGAGAGTCCCGGCACGGGGGCCACGGACTGCGGCGCCGGTATCACGAAAGGCGAAAAATTGGCCTTCACCTTCCTCTACGACTCAGGCTCACCGGCTACCGCGCTCCAGGTCGACGCTGAAGTCTCTGAGTGGGCTTCCATCGGGATCTCCATGAAGGTTTCTACGGCGCCCTTTAATTCGGTCATCTCGACGTGCTCGGCCAATTCGGGCAAGTGGAGCATCTGCTACTGGGGCGCCGGGTGGATCTACTCCCCCGAGTACTACCCTTCGGGTGAGACCCTGTACGCGACTGGTGCGAGCTTTAACATCGGCAACTATTTCAACGCGCAACTGAACGCCGATGTGCAGAAGACTGACTTTGGTACCGCCAGTCTCGGAGCCTTCGCGAATCTCATGGCAGTGCAGCTGCCGGACATGTACCAGCCCGGCATCACCAACGACTTCGTCGCGGGGGGTATTGGCGAGGTCATCAACACCCTCAAGAGCAAGATTGGCTTCTCGCCGAACCCGCTTATTACCATCATGCCGGAGTACTACTACTTCAAATAAGGTCCCGAGTTAAGGGCCTAGGCCCAATGACCAACGGCCCCCCCATTCGAGGGGGCCGTTGGTCATTGGCGTGAAACACGCGAATTGAACGCATCCTTTCTGTCGGCATTTTCCAAGCCGCCCGAGGCAACGGTGCTGGTAAACTTCGCCAGTGTTCAACTACGTACTGAGGCGGCTCGGTCAGTCGATCATCGTGCTACTCATTGTGATGCTGATCACGTTCACCCTTCCGTACTTCGAGGTGAACGGCATTTTGGCTCCCGCGTATGCGGTGCTCGGCACGCACGCCAATCCACAGACCGTGCACGTGTGGGGTGTGCAGCACGGAATGTTCCACCCTTACTGGGTTCGGTTCTGGCAGTACATCGACCAAGTCTTCGTCCACTTCAACTTGGGGCACTCGTACAAACAGAACCTCTCGGTGTGGGGGATTATTTCGCTCTACGTGCCCCGCACGATCTGGCTGGCCGTGTCGTCGCTTATCTTGACGGTCATCATCGCACTCCCCCTGGGCATCTACCAGGCCTCCAAGCGCAACAGCACCGCCGACTACGTTGCTACCAGCACGGCCTTCATCCTCTACGGAATACCCGCCTTCCTACTGGGGATCTTGATGCTGCAGTTCTTCAGCTTCAGTTGGCTGCACCTGCCCGCCTCTCCCCCGTCCGGTGTGGCGCCGTGGGCCATGTTCACCAATCCGTTGGGCTTCATTCTTCCCGTGTTGACCCTCACCCTTTTGAGCATCGCTTTTCTCAGCCGCTTCATGCGCAGCGCCGTCCTCGAGGTTCTGGTCCAGGACTACATACGCACGGCCAAAGCCAAGGGCTGCGGCAACCGCCGGATGCTCGTTCGTCACGCGATTCGCAATGCCCTCGGCCCCATCGTGATCATCCTGGGGCTCTATTTTCCTGGGCTCCTGGGCGGCGCCGTGGTGATCGAGAGCGTCTTTAATTACAGCGGATTGGGAATTCAGATCGTCACTGCCGCTTCGAACCTGGACGTGCCGACGGTACTGGGCATCACGTTGCTCGTCGCCATCTTGACCCTGCTCGGCAATCTGATGGCCGACGTCATGCTCGGTTTAGTGAACCCGCGAATACGAATCCAGGGCACACGATGATCGGACTCCCCGAACCGCCCCTGGAGCACCACAATCTGGTCACGGAGAATCTGGCCGATACCGAGGCGAGTGGCGAAGTCGTGCCGATGTGGAAGCAGCGCACGCGCATCTTCATCCATAACAAGCTCGCGGTGGCCTCGGTACTGGTGCTCATCGCCCTCGTGCTCTTTTGCTACATGGGTCCGCTTTTGTACCACACCAACCAGACCAATCAGGCCCAAGCCCTCAACGTGGCCTTCAATTCGCCGCCGTCGCTCAAGCACCTGCTCGGCACCGACAGCTCGGGATTCGACGAACTTGGACGAATCATGTTCGGCGGCGAGTACTCGCTGAGCCTGGGCATGCTCGCCGGATTCATCACCATCGTGGTGGGCACCATCTACGGCATGGTCTCAGGTTTCCTGGGCGGAATCGTCGACACCTTGATGATGCGCCTGCTCGACGCGTTCTTGTCGATTCCGCTGCTCTTCTTGTTGATCACCCTGATAGCGGTCTTTGAGCGTTCCACGATCTTTCTGATCGTCCTCATCGGCGTGACGGGATGGTTCGGCAACGCCCGTATCATTCGAGGCGACGCGCTGCTCATAAAGAAACTCGAGTACTCCCAGGCCTCCACCGCCATGGGGGCGAGTAAGTGGCACATCATCTGGCGCCACGTCTTTCCGAACTCGATGAGCAACGTCGTCACCGTGGCGACCTTTTCGGTGGCCGACGCGATCTTGTTCCTCTCGACGCTGGGCTTCCTCGGTCTGGGCATCCAGGCTCCCCAGACCGACTGGGGAACCATGATGCAGGCCGGATCCGTCCAGCAGACCAACGGCTTCTGGTGGGAGATCTACCCCACCGCGTTTGTTTTCGTGTTGGTTATCGTCGCCATCACCTACATTGGCGAAGCCTTGCGCGACGCCTTCGAGGTTCGGCTCCTCGAACGCTGAACCGGCCTCGAGCACGAAAAGTGGCTGGCCCGCGGTCGCGAGCGACCTATTAAGGGTGCGGGCCTACCGTGACCGGCGTCTTCATCGGAAAGTGACAGGCCGCCTGCTGGGTCGTCCCGAAACTGCGCAGGACGGGTTCTTCGGCGGCGCACAGCTCCTGGGCCTTGGGACAGCGGGTGCGAAAGCGGCACCCTGAGGGCGGGTTGACCGCCGAGGGCAACTCCCCGCGCACCTGGCTGCCGCGGCGCTTGCGGGCCTCGTCGGGGTCCGGCACGGGCACCGCGTCCAGGAGTCCCTGGGTGTAGGGATGCGCCGGCGAGCGAAAGACCGATTCCGCGTCACCGATCTCGACGATCTTGCCCAGGTACATCACCGCGATGGTCTCGGCCATGTAATAGATGACGGCTAGGTCGTGGCTGACCATCACGTACGAGAGGTGGTGCTCGCGCTGGAGCTCCTTCATCAGGTTCAAGATCTGGGCCTGGACCGAGACGTCCAGCGCCGACACCGGCTCGTCGGCGACGATCAATCGAGGATTGAGCGCCAGCGCTCGCGCGAAGCCGATTCGCTGGCGCTGTCCGCCCGAAAACTCGTGCGGGTACCGATCGGCCGCCATTCGGTCCAGACCCACCGAGGCCAGCAGCTCGTTCACGCGTTCCCTCTGCTGGACCTTGTTGCCGTCGCCTTGGATGGCGAGGGGCTCGCCGAGGATCTGGGCCACCTTCATGCGGGGATCGAGCGACGAATAGGGGTCCTGGAACATCATCTGGCGATCGCGGCGATCGACCCTCGAAGGCTTGTGACCACGAGCCGACACGAGCTTGTCGTCAAAGAAGATCTGGCCGGCCGTCAAGGGCTCAAGGCCCACCAGCATTCGTCCGATCGTGGTCTTGCCGCAGCCCGATTCTCCGACCAATCCGAAGGTCTCGCCCTCGATAAGCGTAAAGCTGACGTCCGACACGGCGTGGATGGCCCCGACCTTGTGACGAATTAGCCCGCCCTTGACCGCGAACTCCTTGACCAGCCCTTCGGCGCGCACGAGTTCCGTCTTGGTAGCGCTCGACGATCGAACCTCAGCGGGAGATTGCGTTATCGCCACGACTGGTTTGGGCCCATCGGTGGGATGAAAGCAGGCGAAGGCGTGCTCGCCCTGAAGGGTTATCGGCGGCTCTTGGGAACGGCACTGATCGGTCGCGTAGGCGCAACGCGGGGCGAAGCGACACGCCACGATCTCCTTGGTCAGGTCGGGCGGCATGCCGGCGATCGACGCCAACCGGTGCTTCGAGGTGTTCTCCAAATTGGGCATTGACGCCAACAGCGCCTGAGTGTAGGGATGACGCATCGATTTGAAGACCTCCGGCGTCGAAGCCTCTTCGGCTTTCTTGCCCGCGTACATCACCACCACGCGGTCGGTGCGGCCCGCGATGACACCCATGTCGTGAGTGATGAGCAGCATCGCCATGCCGAGCTCTTTTCTCAGGTTGTCCAAGATGTCGAGAATCTGGGCTTGAATCGTCACGTCCAGCGCCGTGGTCGGTTCGTCGGCGATGAGAATCGACGGGCTGCACACCAGACCCATGGCGATGATGACGCGCTGGCGCAGCCCACCGGAAAGCTCGAAGGGGTACTGATTGAGGCGTTCGGCAGGACGGGGCATCTCCACCATCTCGAGCACCTCGAGCGCCCGTTTTTTAGCCTCGACCTCACTCACTCCATGATGGATCCGGAGGCCCTCACCAATTTGGCGGCCGATCTTGGTGGTGGGGTTGAGCGAGCTCATGGGGTCCTGGGGAATCAGCGCAATGCTCTGGCCGCGTTGGTGCTGCATCTCCTTTTCGCTCAGGCTCGCGAGGTCGACGTCGTCGAGCACGATGTTGCCGGCGACGATCTTTCCCGTACCGGGCAGCAGGCGCATGATGGCCAGACCCGTGGTGGTCTTACCGCAACCGGATTCACCCACCAGACCAACGCACTCGCCGGCTTTAATCGTCAGCGAAAAGTCGTCGACTGCGGTAGCGAAGGTCTTGCGAGAAGCAAATTGGACTTTCAGGTTGTTAACGGTAAGC
>OBLU010001889.1_pt1 | contig 19348 bp, 13 predicted proteins | sample 1518681 | NCBI WGS metagenome assembly OBLU01 (sample SAMEA3539304, study PRJEB22396) | soil metagenome | biome: tundra; feature: field; material: soil | place: USA | collected 2010-05 | depth 0.15 m
AGTTGCCGCTCGTCGTAGCCGTACGGCTCGAACGGAATCGTGCCGCTGCTTGGGTTGATAGCGCGGATGACGTGCGGCACGACCTGATCGATTTCGCAGTCGCCGCGACGGCTGAATTTATACGTCCATGATGCGGGGTCGCCGAGCAGCCCGAGTACCAGCCCGTGGCGGACCCGTGCGAGGTGTTGCTCATGGCTCTTGAGCCAGCACAGCGAGCCTATGGTGCCGGGCGCGAACACAAAGCGATAGCTGTAACGCCTGGTCTGCCCGGCGATCCAGGCAGCCAATGCGGTGGCGATGGCCATGCCGCTGGTATTGTCATTGGCCAATGAGGGATGACAGATATGCGTGAAAAACAGCACCTCGTCCTTGAGGCGGCCCGGCAGCACGCATTCGGCATAGGTCAAAGAACCCGCAGCCAGGGTGCTGTCGATGCGGACTTGATACTGTCCGGGCTGCAGAGCAGTGAGATCGCGATGTCTCATGCAGAAGCCCCACTGTCGCCGATAGTAGCTGGTACGGTACGGGATCCAATCGGGATGATCCGGCAGCGAGTGCAGTTTCGGCCGCAGATCTTCCAACGAAACGGCCACGCGAGCAGGTTCAGAATAGTTGAGAATGTGCAGGTTATGCGCCGCGAAATCGACGATCTTGCGCCCGTGCGCATCCAGCACATAAGCGTCATCGATATTCCATTCCAGAGGCACTTCCCAGTCAAACACGGCTGCGCCGCTGGGAACCTCATGCAGCTTGAGCTTTATCTGGCGACCGATCAATTCCAGCGTCTTGCGCACCCCGTTACCGGTGATGCTGCGGCAGATCGGATAGAGCTTGGTCGCAAACGAAAGTAGTTCCGATCCGGCTGATGCTGCAGTGACCAAGGCGCTATCCGACGAATTCAGCCGCTCGCATGGGCCGACAGCTCACCGGCCTCGCGGCGCCTCAGTTCCGCCTCAAAATCCTGGCGATCGAAGTCCGGATATGCGACATCCCGCTCCGAGATCACGATGTCTTCGGTCATTGGCCAGTGGATCGCAAACGCCGGATCATTCCAGCGCAGACCGGCAGCCAGTTGCGGTGCATAGACGTCGGTCATCTGATACAGCACCTCTGTTCGAGCGCTCAGAGTCTGAAACCCATGCGCTACGCCGTGTGGGACGAAAACCGCATCGCGATTGTCTTCGTCCAAATCCACGGCAATATGCCGCAGATAACTCGTAGACTGCGGCCGCAGATCCAGCAGTACATCGCATAACCGGCCCCGAAGGCAGCGCACCAGCTTCGTTTCGCGGGAGGGCGGCCATTGAAAATGCATGCCGCGCACGGTTCCAGCGCGCTCGTTGTAGGACACGCTGGCCTGCAATGCAGCCCTCGGCAACTTATGCTCGGCGAATTCTGCAGCGCAAAATGTGCGCGCAAAAAAACCTCGAGAGTCCCGCTGCGGCTCGATGCGCACCAGCATGGCCCCGTCGATCGTCAGTGGCTCGAACCGCATGTCAGCGCCAGAAAAAATCGGCGTCAATCTGACCGGTACGGGACAGATACCGAATCTGCTTGAGTCGCGTAAACGCGCGGTACTCGTAGGTCTCCTTGTTGAACTCGATCTGCTCGAAGCGAGCGCGCAGTTCCTCGGCGCCTGATCGCGTGGTCCAATTGCAGCGAAATCCAGGCAGTTGGTTGGTAATTTTGTCGAAGGACACCCGGTAGCTGCGATTGTCAGCCGACGCGGTACCGGTAGACAACTCACAGCCCGGGAACACTTCGGCTATCACCTGCGCAATTTCGCGCACGCGATAATTCTCTGAATTCTGGCCCACGTTGAACACTTGCCCGTTTACCGCAGCGACCGGCGCCTCGAGCACGCAGCGGATGGCGGTGCAGATATCCTCCAGATGCACGACCGGTCGCCACGGGCTGCCGTCGCTGGTCATGGCGATGCGCTTGGCGGTCCATGCCAGCGCGCACAGATCGTTGACTACGATGTCAAAGCGCATTCGCGGCGACGCACCGTAGGCTGTGGCGTTGCGCAGAAACGTCACGCAAAAATCGGCGCTCGCCATCGGCTTGACATCACGCTCCACCAGGACCTTGCATTTGGCGTAAGCAGTCTGCGGGTTGACCGGGCTCTCCTCGGTCAGGAATTCACCGGACCCCAGTCCATAAACGCTGCATGAGGACGCGTAAACGAACCGCCGAACGCCGACCGCCCGCGCCTTGCGAGCCAGTTCGACCGAGCCCTGATGATTGATCTGGTAGGTCACTTCGGGGCGGTTCTCACCTAAGGGATCATTCGACAGCTCGGCCAGATGAACCACGGCATCAAGTCCCTCCAGGTCCTGCTCCGTGACGTGACGCAAATCCTTGATTAGGGTGCGCGGGACGAGGCCGAGCTGCTTCGCGTCGCTGTAGAGCCAACCATCGCGATAGAAGCCGGCGTCCAATCCGACCACATGATGGCCCCGCGCCATCAGTATCGGTGCCAGGCGAGACCCGATGTACCCTTCCGTGCCAGTGATCAATAACTTCATGACGAATCGCCACCTATGACTAATGACGCCAAAAAACGCGCCGCGCGTAGCACTTGGTACGCTGCTGGAATGCGTAGATACTGTTGGAGTGTAGGGTCAATCGCGAGCGAAAAGTGTTAATTAGCGCAAGTATTTCGGATAGATCAGGCCCCTCTCGGTCACTCAGTCAGGGCATAGTAGCGTCGTTGCACTGGATCCAATCCAAGCCATGCACATGCCCCCGGCTGCTCACACCTCGGGTCTCTGACGCGCAGGGTCCAACGCCTGCCCGGCTGGTAGTCGAAGCGATTACCTGAGAGCGACTGCCTGCCAGCGGTCAGGTCGGGAAAATGATAGGTCATCCATTTTCCCCGCTGTATAAAATTGCCACTGTCGAATTGATCCAGCGGCGCGACGTTCCAAGCCCGCTCGAAGCATTCCGGCGCCTGATAGTCCAAGTTGGTAGCGGGTCCATCCCGAGTCAGCCGGTAGCGTTGCATTGGCGAGGCCGAAGCCGTACAGCCGCGAATCGGCGCCAGATTGTTTACCAACACGATCGCACCGGGGAACTGCGCGAACTTGGCAAAATACTGTGGCGAGGATGACTGCACTGCCAAATCGTCGACCAGATACACAGTCTTAACCTGCGGCGCCAACTGCCCGAGCTGACTGGTGAGCTGCCTTGCAGACTGCTTGGCAATTCGATACGCCTCGAGCGGTTCGGCAGACAGGGCCTGCGCCAACGAACTCAGCTGCGGCACGACGACACAAGCCGTCAAGGCGATCGCGGCGGCGCTGCCCATCCGATAACGCGACAACACGGCGAAAATCGCCGCTGGCCCCAATGCAAACCAGAGATATCCGTAGCGCAATTCGGTTGCCGGCAGCAACATGACCCAGAGCAAGTTGCCGAGCGCAAATACCAGAACCACAACCCAGGATTCCGGATCCGCGCCTGGACTCCGACGGCGCCAGAGCCCGTAGCCGGCGAGCACTGCGGTCGCCAATGCTGCCCACCACGCCAGATCTATGAACAGTTCGGCCGCGTGGCGCAAGACGGTCGACCAGTCGTGCATCGACACCGCGGCTCGAGTGGATCCCAGGCTTTCCTGGTACAGCCCCGTGGGCCACAACAGGAAGTTGCGCAGTGGCCTGGTCAACCACGCTGTCGAGGCGCCAGCGGGCAATACCTGGATCGCACCGTGGAAATAGGCCACGAGCCGCCCCGCCGACCAAATCGCCAAAGGCAGCCCCAACCAGGCGAAGTTTGCCGATGACCGGCGCTTATCTCCATGCGACCACACAAGCACCAATAGCGCCGCCGACACCGGCAGCGCCAGCGCCGTCTCTTTAAACAGCACGGCGGCGGTGGCTATCAGGCTGAACTCCCAATAGCGGCGCCTGAGAAACGCCAACATCGCCACCATCATCAATAGCGCGTCGATGACCTCGATCTGATAGATCGGGAATTGGGTGGCTCTGGGAATGGAAAATGGATCATTGACGCTATGAAAAACGTAAGACGGATTGAACATCGCAATGAGAACGACGGCAGACAGCATCACGGCGTTGAGCCCCAAAACGCTCGATGCAAAATAGCAGGCCAGGCCGACCGCCAGCGAGTGAGCCAGATAGCCGAATATCAGCTGATTCCCCCACTGATCGCCGAAAAGCTGCTGGTTCAACCAATACCAGCAGTTGACTAGCGGTCGCCAGAAATCAGTAGCCGATGCGCTCCACTCGGGGTATGGCACAAAATAGCCATGCAAGCCCTGCGTGAACCAGACCGAAGGATGGACCGCCCCACCGATATTGGTCGATGCCGCCTGCATGGCGATTTCATCGAGGGTCGGGTAATACTCGGCCACGAGCGGATGGAACAACCAAACTTGAAGCACGAAAGTTACCATCGCCAAAAGCAGGCATAACTTCCATGGCGCGGGGACCTTGCGATTCATGCGCAGTTACCTTTTCTGCAGTTTCGTAATGGTCTCGCGTGGGGTCAACGCCGCTCGGCCGGCCCTCTTAAGAATCGAACCCGCCACGCGAACTCGACTGAATTGCACACCGACCTCCGCCAATTTCTTCTTATGCATGTCCCAGAACTTTGGCTCACGCCGACTCTGCAGCACACTTACCGCCAGATAATTGTAGTACTCGGCCATCAGCCGATCCCGGCACATCTCGAATTCCTCCGGCGTCAGGAAGTCCGAGCCGTAAGTGATGAGCTCGTAGAGCCGGCAGCCGACACTGGTGTTCATCTGTCTGGCAAACTCGGTCATTGACCCGGTTCTCTCGCGCGTAAAGGTAAGAATCTGGTGTACGAAACTGAAGTCGCAACTGCGCAGCAACTCGATACATATCTCTACGTCTGGATGCAAACTGGATTCATTGAAAAATGGGTCATGCCCGCGCACCAAGTCGGAGCGAAAAAGCAGGGAATGAGACGTTCCGAATACGTAGTCATGCGCCCCTTGCAGGAAGTAGCGACGGCCAAGCTCCCGACCGGAAACGAGCCGGCTCGGGTACGGCAGACCCGCCCATTTCACTGCAGTCTCGCGCCCCTGCAGCCCGAACGCGCCGACGATTCCCACCGAAGGATGCGCTTGCGCGGCGGCAACCATCTCTTCCAGGCAGCGCGGAAAAATCCAATCATCCGAGAAGACCATTTTGCAGTATTTGCTCTCAGGAGATACCTGACGCAGCGCGATATTATGATTCGCGACCACCGGCAGGAAATTCTCGTTGTCATGAACCCTGATTCTTGAATCCCGCTGCGCGTAGCCGTGCGCAATATCCGCGGAGCCATCGGTGCTGCAGTTGTTGACGATGATGTACTGCCAATTCTGATAGGTCTGCGATAGGATGCTTTCAATGCACTCCTTGACGTACTGCACGTTGTTGTACATCGGTGTAACAATGCCAACGAGGGGCTGAGGATCAGTATTCATTGGTGTTCCGGCCAGTTTCAATGCAGCATAGCGCACCGCGCTTGCCAAGCGAGAGCGACCAGCGCGCGGCCCCGGCACGAGCCGGCCCACCCTGCGAGCATCCCCCGGCAAATGTGACGTGACGCCAAGCCGCGCCTTATGACATACAGGTAAAATCCTCCATCCCGACCTTCCTTTTGGGCGCAGTGCATGCTGGCTAGGGAGTACGTTGCAGAACGACACCGATTAGTGCGGCGGCGCACTGCGTTGCATAGCCATGAGCACTGATATCGCTGCCTGTCCCTATGACGCCTCTCCTGAGGCCGCTATCGCCGCCATCTTGGCGCACGAGGGGCCGGTACTGGTCGACCTCGACGAGACGCTGTATCTGCGCAACTCGACCGAGGATTTCATCGACTGCGCCCGACCGGCCTTGGTGGGACTGCTCCTGCTCAGGCTGTTGGATCTTTTCAGGCCGTGGCGCTTCACCGGCGGCGAACAGACGCGCGACGTCTGGCGCGTCCGTGTGGTATCGGATCTGCTCCCATGGACACGCTGGCGTTGGCGCAAACGCGTCGGCCGACTGTCTCAGCGATTTGCCAATCAGCGCCTGGTCGCTGCGCTCAAAACTCGCCGGGAGTCCCCGATCATCCTGACCGCGGGATTCGAACCAGTGGTCGCGCCTCTGGTCGCCGCTCTGGGTTTTCCGGACGCCAGAATAGTCGCCGCCAGACTGGGCTCGTTTGATGATCGCCGCCTCGGCAAATTGCATACGGCCACGCACGCGCTCGGACCCGAGGCCCTCAGCCGCGGACTAATAGTCACGGACTCCCTTCAGGACTTGGATTTGTTGCAAAACTGTGCAACTCCTCTGCGTACGCTGTGGCCTGGTGCACGGTATCGCCGTGCGCTTAGTCATACGTATCTTCCGGGCGAGTACCTGACGCACGTCAAGCGGCCTGGCGAGCGCTACATCATGCGTGGCATCCTCCAGGAGGATTTTGCGTTCTGGGTGCTGAGCTCCGTGGCGCTCGCCGCACACCCGATAGCCCATGTTTGCGCGCTGTCACTGCTGCTGCTGTCATTCTGGGCCATTTATGAACGCGGTTACGTCGATAACGATCTGATCGCGGCGAGCTATGAGGCCGAACCCAAACTCAGTGTCGCATTCCGGAGCAACCCCGTGGCCACGCCCGTGGTGCAGCCCTGGATCTGGGCTGCGGGTGCCGGCACGCTGGCACTGCTTTTGCTGCGCCACGGGTCCGAGGGCGTCCCTCTTGCCCTGTTCAAGTGGATGTTGGTATTAATAGCCACTCATTTTTGCTTCAAGCTGTACAACCGCCTCGACAAAGCGACACGGGTGTGGCTGTATCCGGTGCTGCAGTTTGGCCGAAGCGCTGCGTTTACGATCATCGTACCGATCAGCGCAATCGGCGCCGCCGCGCTGGGTGCCCACGTGATGTCGCGCTGGGTACCGTACCACCTGTATCGACTTGGCGCCACCAAATGGCCCAGTGCGCAGCCGGAGCTGATTCGCGCAGTTTGCTTCATCGTGCTGGCATTGCTGCTCGGGCGGGCACTGGGAGTATCTGCCTATTTGAATTGGACCACCCTGGCGCTGCTCAGCTGGAACCTGTTCCGAGCGCGTCGGGAGATTCGCAGTACCCTCTCCGCCGCCCGGCGCTTGGATCAACACCCCATTCCGCTTGCCGGGACATCGTGGACGCCCGATGCCCTGCTGCAGCTCAGGGCGCTGACCGGTCCACCGATGTTTAGCGTGGTGATTCCCACTCACAATCGCGCCGCTACTGTTTTGCGGGCATTAAGCAGCGTACTCGCGCAGACTTTGGATGACTATGAAATCATAATCGTTGACGACGGATCCTCGGACGGTACGCCGGAATTGCTCGCGCCCGTGCGCTGCGCGCGCTGCCAGGTGCTCAGAAATGAAATCAACGTCGGCGTCAGCGCTTCGCGCAACCGAGGCGTCGCCGCGGCGAAAGGCGAATTCATCGCATTCCTCGATGATGACGATGAATTCCGTCCCGGTACCCTCGCCGCATTGCGCGATCGCTACGTCGCCGATCCGGAACTTGATTTTGCTTGGGGCCTGCGCGTCATTCACGAGCGAGCCGCCGCCGGACAGACCATCGCTACTCGTACCGACGATTGGCGCAATGTTTCCTACCGCATGAGCGGCTCGGATTTTCTGCCGCTGGCGCTCCAGATCGCGACCAGCGCGGCGTTTTCAATTCGCAGGTCACTATTTGAGAAGATTGGTGGTTTCGATACCGAGCTCAAAGTGTCTGAGGACCGCGATCTGTTTATCACACTGGCCCAGGGTGGCTACGTCGGCGGCGCTGCCAACGACGCCATCATTGACGTCAATGAGGGCTTTAACAGTTTGAGCAGAAGCGTTGGCGTACGCGGCGGATCGGATGCGGACATCCGCGTCATCGACAAACACCGTGATTATCTTAGCCTGCCCGAGCACGACGAATTTCTGAGCGAATACTTGCTGATCGTTTTTGCAGGCTATCTTGAGGCCGGCAACCGGCGGTCGGCGCTGCGCATCATCGGTGAACTACGGCGCCGCGGCGCGCTGGACAGCCGGGTATTCAGATACTATCTGCGCCATGCGCCGGAATTCCGCGCGCTGAAGACCGTGCTTCGCTACGATGCCTTACGCCGCGTTAGAAACCGGCTAAAGAGTCGACCCCGAAGCGCGGCAGTATCCTCAGTGGTAGTGGAGAATGGCTCGAATCTGTGAGATTGCGCGCTTACCGCCTCCCAGCGGGCCGGTAACATTACGTCTAAATGCCCTGGGAGTACCGTCAGTCCAGGTCGCCACCGCACGGACTCGCCGCTGAGAACCAGGTCCAATGTCCTCACGCTATGACCTGATCGTCGTTGGCACCGGCTTCGCCGGGTCATTCTTTTTGATGCGCTACCTGCAGCACGCCCCTGCCGCCGCGCGCGTGCTGGTGCTTGAGCGCGGTAGCCGCGACACCAAGAGTTGGCAGCTGCAGAATCGTCGCACCTCGAGTATCGATCCTAAGGACGTGTTCGTGAACACGACGCCCTCAAAGGAGTGGTATACGAGCCCGGGCTTCGGCGGAAATTCCAAATGCTGGCTGGGTGGGACGACACGCATGATGCCTGGCGATTTCAAACTCGCGTCGCGCTATGGCGTCGGCGTGGATTGGCCAATGTCCTACGACGATCTCGAGACTCACTACTGCACGGCTGAAGAAGTCATGCTGGTCTCCGGGCCCACCGATAGCCCGATGCCGCGCTCGCGCCCATTTCCGCTGCCCCCGCACCGGCTTTCCGATCCCGACGCGTTGTTGAAGGCTCATTTCCCCGACGGCTGGTTCAACGTCGCGACTTCGAGGGCCAGCGTCCCCACTGGCAAACGTGGAGTCTGTTGCGCCACCGGTGTCTGTGAACTCTGTCCAGTCGATGCTAAATTCACGGTACAGAATGGTCTGGGGTCGATTTATGACGACCCCCGCGTCACCCTGGAATTGAATGCCGAAGTCGAAGCGGTCGACACGCTGGCGGGAACGGCGGCGGGCGTGACTTTTGCCCGCGAGGGTCGCACCGAACGTGCCGCGGCCGACCTGATCGTCCTCGGGGCCAGCGCGCTGTTCAATCCCCATATCCTGTTGCGCTCCGGCATAAAGCATCCGCTGCTTGGAAAGCGGCTGCATGAACAGCTGCCGATCGATGTGGTTCTGGATCTCAAGGGGGTCAAATCCTACAACGGCAGCACAATACTGACGGGGCTTGGATATCTATTCTACGAAGGCGAGCACCGGCGCGACCATGCCGCATGCATGATCGAGACCTGGAATTCGCCATTTCCATACAAATTGGGCTCGCTGCGTTGCGAGGACGGTCGCTGGAACGAGAGGCTCATGATTCGATTTCTGTTTGACGATCTGCCGCGCGAGGACAATACCGTCTCGGTCAATCTGCGGGATTCGCGGCTGGCTGAGACGCGATTTGTCGATTACTCCGACTATGCCAAACGCGGTGCCGCGCAAATACCGAAGATGATCGACACGCTCTCCGAGGCACTGCCGGTGGAAAGAGTCTCCTGGACCGAACAAGGAACCACTGCAGCTCATATTCAGGGCACTGTGCTGATGGGCACCGATCCGGCCACGAGCATCGTTGATCGCCACCTCGTCCACCATCAATATCGCAATCTGCTCGTCTTGGGCGCCAGCGCGTTCCCCACGGCAAGTCCCGCTTATCCGACCCTAACGGTGTCCGCACTATCGCTATGGGCGGCGGATCATCTTTTAAACTAATCAGCCATGAAACGCCGCACCTTCCTGATCGCAGCAGCCGCTGGCCTGGGCGGCCTAATCACGTGGCGACTGAGCAGTAGCAAAGAGGAAGCGGCCATCGTCAAGGTGATACACAAGCAGCTGCATTATCTCAAGCTCGACGAAGCCGGCGTACAGCGTTTTGCGCTCGATATATCAGCACGCAAAGTCATTTCGAACCTGAGACTGCGGATCATTGATGCCGCTGGCGGCCTGTACACGCATCTGTCGCCGAAGGCGGATAGCAAAGTCGCCAAGGCACTTCGCCATGGCGAGGACCGCATTGTCACTCAATATCTGATATCGAGCGACTTTTTCATCCACGGCGCGGACAAGAGCCGCGTAGTTAACTATCTTGGGTACTACGATCCGTTGGTCCCCTGCAACAACCCGTTTGCGCGCCCGGTTATCGTAGAATCAACATTGTGAAGCATTAGGATACGGAGAGATATTCAATGAATACGGCGGTCGCAGCGTCCATCACTGATCAGGCACATCGAGCGAGCTGCAGGTTTTGCGGCGAACCACTTCACACGAGCTTCGTCAATCTCGGCATGTCGCCGATGTGCCAAACGCATATCGAAGCGCATCAGCTCAACCATATGGAACCTTTTTTCCCGTTGCACGCGTGGGTGTGTCAGAAATGCTTTCTCGTGCAGTTGGAACAGTACGTCGCGCCACCAAATATCTTTTCCGAATACGCCTACTTCTCCTCGTATTCCGACAGTTGGGTCGAGCATGCGCGCCGTTACGCAGCAATGATGCGGGCTCGATTTGGCATATCCTCGCGCAGCCTGGTCATGGAAATCGCGAGCAACGATGGCTACCTGCTGCAACATTTCGTTTCCGCCGGCGTACCGGTGTTGGGCATCGAGCCGGCCGCCAACGTTGCCAAAGTTGCCGTGGAGCGCGGCGTGCGCAGCGAGGTTTGCTTTCATGGCACGGCCAGCGCAGAAAACATCGTTGCGAAGTACGGCCAGGCTGATCTGCTGCTGGGCAATAACGTGCTGGCGCATGTGCCCGATTTGAATGACTTCGTCGCCGGCATGCGGCGCCTGCTCAAGCCACAGGGCGTAATCACCATGGAATTTCCGCATTTGCAGCGGCTCATGGAACAAAACCAATTCGATACCATCTATCACGAGCACTTCAGCTACTTCTCGTTTCTGACGGTCGAGCGGGTTTTTGCGGCGCATCAATTAACGTTATTCGACGTCGAGGAGCTGTCCACGCACGGCGGCTCGATTCGCATCTATGCGCGCCATGCAGCCGATGCATCCAAGCCGCTGACCGATCGCGCACGGGAATTGCATGCGCGGGAACTGGAGCTGGGTTTCCACCGCCTGGAAACCTATCGGCACTTTGGGGAACAGGTCAAAGCCACGAAACGAGAACTGCTGTCATTCCTGATTGACCTGAAGAGGAATGGCAAGACGATTGCCGGCTACGGGGCACCAGGTAAGGGCAACACGCTGCTGAATTACTGCGGCATCGGTAGGGATTTTCTCGACTATACCGTGGATCGGAGCCCGTACAAGCAGGGCAAATACACGCCCGGCACGCACATCCCGATCCTGGCTCCCGAAGAAATCCGGCGCACCAAACCGGATTACCTGCTGCTGCTGCCGTGGAATCTGAAGGACGAGATTACCGCTCAGATGAGCTACATCCGGGAATGGGGCGGCCAGTTCATCGTACCGATTCCAAGGCCGCAGATACTGGCTCAGTCAGCAACTTAGCGTTGGCGCAGCGCACGTGCCTAAGCTTCATTGACGGCCCGCGACTTGCTCGCGTAGTGATCTCATGGCGAGCATGCAGCAGCCAAGCATCCGTGCACCGGGGTGGAAGTGGTACCTTCTGATAGGCACCGCGGCTTTCAGCTTTCAGCTATGGCTGTGCAAGCCGCTAATAGCCAGCTACTTCCCGACCACCGACGAGATTGCGATTGAAGCGGCGTCAACCCCGGTCGGCGGTCAAATTCATCCGTCAGCGTGGTTTACCCAGGGTTTTCAAGATTATTTTCGTCCGTATGCGGAATGGGGATCGAGACCGTCGAACTTTTTCAGACCTCTTTTCAATGCACTATTCTGGACTTACTATCAGACATTCGGCACGCATTGGGCGTACCAGCTGGTCTTTGGGTACCTGGTTCATGCATTGGTCGTCTCCCTGTCGGCCTATCTGGCACTCGGCATTCTTGGGCTCACGAAGCCATTCGCGGCTCTGGCGATCCTGATCGCGGCACTCAATCCGGCTTGCTGGTCCTTGTATCCCGATACATTTGCGATACCGCCGCTCATACAGTTTCCGGCCTATCAAACCGAAATCCTTTGTGCAGCGCTGATCATTGCAGCGTTTCTTGCTTTCATCAGATCGCAATTCGTGCTGTTTGCCATAGCCGCGACTTTGGCCCTGCTGCTCAAGGAGACCGCGCTGACGGTACCGACTGCGGCACTGGCGCTGGTGGGCGTATGGAGGCGTCGTGAGGCCAGTGCGTCATTGCGCAATGGCCTCTGGCTGGCGATGCCATTGATTGTCTGGGTCGTCATCAAACTGACAATATTCGAACACGGATTCTCGTCGTTCGTCATGACGTCCAACAAGCCACTGTCCTGGTTGACGCAGCCGATCAGAAATACGTTGCTGTGGCCAACGGGGCTCTACACTGCCGCGATAGGGCAAAGCCTCGCAGCGCTACGAATGCATCAGTGGAGGGTCGTCGCGACTCACGCGTTGGAGCTGGGTATCAACTTGATTTGGTGGGGCGCGATAGCGCTCGCGATTTTGCAGACATTGCGCTCATACGCTCGACGCTGGTTCATCACCGCGCCGGAACCGTGGGTTGCCGGCCTCGTGTTCGCTGGGAGCAATCTGGCGCTATTGATCGCACTGCAAGAGACGCACCTTAGATATGGATATCTGTGGTTTGCCCTGGGGCCTGCGCCGGTGTTCAGCATCCTCTCGCATCGGCGCGGCGGCATTGCGCTGGCTACCGTGCTGGGCCTCGGCCTGGTGGTACCACAACTCGGATCGGTGCGAGATGCGCTTTCTGCAGACTCAATCAACAACTATCGCCTGGTAAAGCAGTCAGCGAGACAGCTGACGTCGCTACTGGGCAACTTACCGCCTGCTGTCGACACCGTCTACCTGATCGACGACATGGTGGTGCAGGTTCCGACCCCGAGCTACATGGCAAAATTCGCAGATTTTCGCGGACGAATCGTACTGATCAACGGCGTTCGCCCGATGGCGCATTGCACTCCCACGGCGCAGGCCGCACCGCGTTACCAATTGGCGCGCCGAGGCGACCAGACGTTACTGGCGTACTCGGCCCCAGCATGTTTCGAGCGCTATTTCGGACTGCCACCGTTGGCGCTGATCGGTCACGATAACACTGTGCAACGCGGGACCTGGATGACCTACAACTACCCTGAATTGTCAGCCACGCCGAGGTCCCCCACCGAGGAATACAGCGTTGGACACTCGTGGAGTGTCACTTTCAGTGATCCGGTGTGCAGGACGGAGGGCGCCTGTATTTGGCTCGGCTTTGACGAGCGCCGCGGTCAATACCACGAACTTCCGATAGACACCGACCCATAGCGCGCAGTCAGCCGAGAACTGACGAAGGTAACTCTGGGCTTCTGATTCAAGAAGGGCGCCCCCTCGCTGTAAAGCACAGCCGTCAAAAAGCGATCAGCGCCATACGGCATGCGACCCCATGGGCACCGCGCGACCGCTCAGCCACATGGCTTTGGCCCGCATCACATAATGGTAGATGCCGCTTATGTCTCACAGCCGCCGTACTGCATCAGATGCGGTCCCCGCACCGCAGGCACTGTTCGTCGCTGCATGTCGCACGGCGTCAATGAGATCCAGTCGATGGGTGCGCGATGGACTTTGCTCCTAAACTTTATTGTGCATCTCGTCATGAGCCCTCTCAGTCCGTACCCCGCCTTACTCGCGCTGATCGTCGCGCTGGCGGTCGCATCGCTGCTGGTGAATCGAACCGGTGCGCCGCCGACGTCCGGTCGATTCGTCTCGCTCGACGGCCTACGTGGATATCTGGCCTTCTTCGTGTTCGTCTTTCATTCCACGATGTGGTACTTCTTCTTGCGGACCGGCGAGATGACAGTGCCGCCTTCCCATCTTTATGCCCACTTTGGCCAGGACAGCGTGCTGCTGTTCTTCATGATCACGGGATTTTTGTTTTGGTCGAAACTGATCGATGCCAAGCGCTATCCTATTGATTGGACAAAACTGTACATTTCGCGGGGAATGCGCTTGATACCTTTGTATCTTTTTGCGTTCTCTTTGATGATCGCAATGGTAGCCGTACTGTCGCACTTTTCGCTGCGCGAGTCGCCGCCCGCATTGCTTAAGCATTCCTTAGCGTGGCTGACATTCAGCGTCTTCGGCCAACCCGATATCAATCAGTCCATGACGTCCAGGCAGATGCTTGGCGACAACTGGACGTTGCCCTACGAATGGTTCTTCTACTTCTCGCTGCCCGCCTTCGGTTTGTTGTTTCGATTCGTCCCATCTATTTGGTACCTCGCGCTCAGCACTGTTACCGTTGTGCTGTTCGCGCTTTGGATCTCCAATACACACATGCTGTATGGCTTTGGCGGTGGAATAGTCGCGGCGTTCGCGGTCCGCTCCGAAACTTTTCGGCTCTGGGCGTCTGGAACCACTGCAGCTGTGATCGCATTGGCTGCTGTGGTTGCCGGGGTCTGGTTCTTTCCATCGGGCTATTCGAGAGTGGTGCTGTTGTTGCTCACCCTCGCATTCACGATCATTGCCTGCGGAAATTCCCTTTTTGGAATCTTGACCAGTGCGATATCCAGAACCCTGGGTGAAATGGGCTACAGCATCTACTTGCTGCATGGTGCGCTGCTGTTCATCACATTCAGGGTGATTCTCGGCTATGCGCGCGCTGCTGCGCTGTCTTCTACCGAGCACTGGCTCATCGTATTCGCGGTGGCGGCCGTACTGATCCTGGTCTGTTCAGCCACCTACCGCCTCATCGAGGCACCAGCCATGCATTCGACTCCCAGGGTGCACGCATGGGTCAAAGCCAAGTTGCAAGCTGCGGCGAAATATCGCGCCGGCAGTGCGCTGGCGCTGCGCAAGCACTAGCTCGCGGGGCGCCGAGTCGGCGGCGAATGCCGCTGCTTTATCCAGAATCACGTCGGTCGGCGCGCGCGCGTGGCTTTGTATGGTATTTTGTTGGCGTTAATTCTCGAGCAAACGATACGTTGAGGATTGCGGTGGCGAGCAAGTACGACATGATCATTGTGGGCACGGGATTCGCCGGCTCATTTTTTCTGATGCGTTATCTGGAACGCGCATCGAAGGACGTACGCGTCCTGGTGCTGGAACGCGGTCGCATCGACACGAAGGCGTGGCAGTTGGAGAACCGCCGCTACTCCAGCATCAGAGAGGACGAAGTCTATGTAAACAACAACCCCGACAGCAAGATCTGGCTCACCAGCCCAGGCTTTGGCGGCAACTCAAAGTGTTGGTATGCGGGCGCGATGCGCATGATGCCTGGCGATTTCAAGCTGAAATCGCGCTACGGCGTCGGCAATGATTGGCCGATGTCCTACGAGGATATGGAACCCCATTACGACGTCGTAGAGCAGGTCATGTTGGTCTCGGGACCGCCCGATAGCCCCATGCATCGATCGCGACCGTTCCCGCTACCACCTCATCGTTTTTCAACTCCCGACGAACTGCTCAAACAGAAATTTCCGGCTAGTTGGTTTAACGCGGCGACGGCCCGGGCGAGCGTCGCAACGGGTCAGCGTGGCGTGTGCTGCGCGACTGGTTTCTGTCATCTGTGCCCCGTTGATGCGAAATTCACCATTCAGAATGGGCTGGCACACATTTATGATGATCCGCGCGTCACGTTGCAGCTCGAATCCGAAGTAGCCGGTGTCGATACCGGCGCAGGCGTCGCCACGGGCGTGCAATACACGCGTAAGGGTCGTACCGAACGTGCGGACGCGGACGCGATCGTGCTGGCGGCGAGCGCCCTATTCAATCCGCACATCATGCTGCGATCCGGTATGAGCCACAGACTGCTGGGCCGCGGTTTGCACGAGCAGCCGTCGTTTGACGTATTGGTCGACCTGGCGGGCGTAAAAGCTTGCGACGGCAGTACTGTGATCAGCGGCAATGGCTACATGTTCTACGAAGGCGAGCATCGGCGAGATCGCGCGGCCTGCATGATTGAACTCTGGAGTTCGCCCTTCGCCGACCGGCCCGACCCATTGCGGTCTGAACGCGGCCGTTGGAGAGAGCGCCAGTACTTCGCGTTTCTGTTCGACGATCTGCCGCGGGAAGAGAACAGAGTGACTGTGAATGCCGCCTCGCCGCGCTTGGCCGAGACGACCTTTAATGGACACTCGGACTACACGCAGCGAGCCGTCGATCGAATTCCGGAAATGGTAGCCAAGCTGGGCGAAGCGCTGCCAATCGAACGAATTGTGAGTATCGCCGAGGCGATATCGCCAGGTCATATTCAGGGCACGGTAGTGATGGGCGAGGATCCAGCCAACAGCATTGTGGATGGTTACTTGGTTCACCATCAGATTCGCAATCTGCTGGTGCTGGGCGCCAGCTCGTTTCCGACCGCAACCCCGATCCTACCCACGCTCACGGTGTCCGCGCTGTCCCTGCGATCCGCGGATCATTTTCTGAGTCGGGGAGCCCAGTCATGATCAAGCGTCGACACTTCATGTTGGGGCTTGCCGGACTGGGCGGGGTGGTGGGCATCTTAGGATGGCGCATCATTCATGCCACTCAAGAAGACGCCGTTATAACTATTCTTCATAAGCGGCTGGACTATCTGAAATTGGATGATGCGGGAGTGCGCCAGTTTGCGCGCGACTTTGTCGCCAAAACGGCGATATCTGGCGGGAAACTTCGCCTAATTGCCGCGTTCTCGCCACTCTACCGACGGCTAGTGCTATCTCCTGACAATTTCCTCTCGCATGCGACGCGCTTCGGTGAGGAACGCGTTGTCACCCGATATCTGCTGTCCAGTGACTTCTTTACAACGGGCGCCGATGAGACTCGGACTGTCCACTACGTCGGCTTTTTCGATCCGATGCGTGCGTGCGGCAACCCGTTTGCCCGGCCGGTGCTTGAGTCACGCCACACCACAGACTCCGCGTGACCCCGTCCACAAACCCGGAACCTCAGGCCCACCCGCGTAATGCAGCTGAAGTAAGATGAACTCGGTTTCGGCCGCAAGGCGCGTGGCGCGCTTATTGCACTATCATGGTGCATTAAATATTTGCGCCGACGGGTAATAACAGGCTTACCTCTCGCGAGGCAACGTGTGTCCATAAGACCAAATTTCCGCGCCGCGCTGGCCCTATTGCTGCTGATTTGGCAAATCGTCCCGGCGATCGCCGCAGAGCCGCTGGCCGCCTCTGGCGGACCACTGACGCCTTTGGGTCCCCAGGACACGGTGACCCTCCACATCGATGAGGATCCGACTCTCGGCGGCCCCGTCACTGTGGCGGACGACGGAACGCTGCGCCTGCCCTATGCGGGCTCGGTGCAGGTGGGGGGTCTGTCGCCGGACGCTGCCGCGCGCCGCGCCGAGCAGGCGCTCAAGGACGGCAAGTTCTTTGTGAATCCGCACGTGACCATTACAGTCACGACGGCGCTGAGTCAACGCGTGTCGGTGCTCGGTGAGGTCAAAACACCCGGGCGCTATCCCATCGACGCCCGGACCAGCATCCTCGATCTCATCGCGCAGGCCGGTGGCTTTACTGACACCGCAGCGGACGTCATTTACGTGTCCCGTAGTGACTCGGCCGGCCACACCACAAAATTTCCGGTGAACCTCAAAGGCCTGAGCGACCCCCACAACACGATGACCGACAAGTTTCTGCACGGCAGCGACTCGGTCTTCGTCCCGCGCGCCGACAAATTTTACATTCTCGGCGAAGTGCAAAAACCGGACATGTACAAACTGCAGCCCAATATGACCGTCGTGCAGGCGATGTCGCTCGCGGGCGGCATTACGGCAAAAGGCAGCAGCCGGCGCGTAGAAATCAAGCGTCGCGGACCGAATGGCGCGGAGACGGTAGTCAAACCCAAGCTGGACGATTTCGTCCAACCCGACGATGTAATCCGCGTCAAGGAGAGCATTTTTTGAGTAACCAAAGACAATTGCCGGTCTTGGCCGGCGACACTTATGCGCCGCCCCCCCCGCCTGTTCCGCTGCAATATACACAGGGGGGCCTGTCGTCGGCGCAGGTATTGGCGATCATCAGAGCGCACCTGAAATTGTCGCTGTTCATCGCGCTGGCGTTCATCGCCGCGACTATCGTAATCGTCAAACTGCTGCCGAAAAGTTACGCAGCGCAGGCAACCGTGCTGGTCAATTACGAAGCCAACGATCCCGCGCGTCAGGTTCCGGCCGAATTGTTCGCGAGCTACATGCTCACGCAGATGGAATTGATCCAGAGCCGCGACGTGCTGCTGGCCGTCATCGACAAGCTCGGCCTGGCGAATGATCCGGAATTTGCACCGAAAGTCAGCAACGGTCTCGCAACCCCCACCGACTTGGCGGAAAAAAGCCTGCGCTCGAACCTGACCATCGAGCAGGGTAAGGGAATTGAGCTGCTGTACGTGACCGCGACTTCGAAGGATCGCAACAAGGCGGCCGCGATCGCGAACGCCGTCGTTGACGCTTATGAGTCGCGGGAGCGGGACCGGATCCGCAACCCCAAGAGCGGCCGGGCCTTTGAGTATTCGGAGCAGCTCAATGAGCTGAAGGGTAAGGTCGGCGTGACCCAGGCCAATATGGCGGAGTTCCGGCAGCGGACCGGGCTTTCAGACGTTACCGCGCAGAATGACGTGGAAACGCAAGCGTTGAACGGTCTCGAGCAACAGCTCCTGGTGGCCCAGAATCAGCGCCGCGAGGTGGAGTCGAAGAACATCGGCGATCAATCCGTCAGCACGAGCGTTTTGACCTCGACTCTCATCCAGAATCTCAAGAATCAGCTGGCCACCCTGGAATCGCAGTTGGCGCAGATGAGTGCGACGTTGGGGCCACAACATCCGAAAGTCCTGGAATTACAGTCGCAAATTACCGCGACCAGACGCTCCCTGACTCAGGAAGTTCAGACTTTTAGAAGCGGCAGCTCGGCTGACGTTGACTCGGCCAGGCAGGTCGAGGGGAAAATGCAACGCGCGGTCGATGCCCAGCGTAGCAAGCTGGTCACCGTACGCAAACTCCAGGATGAAGGTCAAAAGCTGCAATTGGAGCTCGAGTCGGCGCAGACCGTCTATAAGCGCGCACTCGACGGCTACGATCAGATCTTGTTTGCATCAGCCAGCGTGGTCACCCGCGCGAAGGCGCCGATCGAATCGACGAAACCGCCCAAGATGCTGCTCTTGGGCGTGGGTATTGTCGTAGGAATTCTGCTCGGAGTGCTCGGACCGCTCTGCTTTGAACTGTTCTTCAATCGACGCTTGCGCTGTCGCGACGACGTAGAACGCGATTTCGGGATCCCAGTGCTTGCGGAATTCGACCGCATCGCGAGTTTCACAT
>OBLU010001892.1_pt1 | contig 19333 bp, 27 predicted proteins | sample 1518681 | NCBI WGS metagenome assembly OBLU01 (sample SAMEA3539304, study PRJEB22396) | soil metagenome | biome: tundra; feature: field; material: soil | place: USA | collected 2010-05 | depth 0.15 m
CGCCGTCTGCAACGACACGGTGTCCATGCTGTGAAAGAAAATGCAGAGTGTCGGAATCACCAAGGTAACCCGCCTCAAAGCAGCAACGCATGATTCTCAAGCTCGCCGATTGTCGGGAGTGGAATTCAAGAAAAGCAAACCGCACTGAATGCGCGCGCCCGGCAGGCGGCAACGGTGTGTGGCAAACCCATCTACGTATTCCGGGAACTGATGCACTGGCTGGCGGACCAGCGCATCATCACTCCGGGATACAGCACCATCATGAAGGACATCGTCGGCGGAGCGCTAGCGAATGAGCAGCGCCGCCTGACCGGCATCGTGGACAGCCAGGTTGATGAGTCAGCAAAGGCCGCCTTAAACCGCTTGGTCGAAAACCCGCAGGGGTTGCACGAAATCACCTGCTCAAGCCTGATCAGAGGGACTTCAGTAACCATGAACTTCGGCGAGAAGCTGAGCGCCGCGAGGAAATGCGGGCGTTGTACGAACTGTCGCAGAGACTGCTGGCGCGCCTGAACATCTCGAATGAAAACATCAAGTACTATGCTTCGCTGGTGGATTATTATACGCAAATAACCCCAATGTCCAATCACTGGTGCTGCGCTGGACAATGGAATTTACCAGGGCACTTTAGCGAAGTTTTAACCTACTGATAGCAATGAGGAGTGGTCAATCACAAGAGGACGATTCTATGACCACGTTGCGGCAAGTCTTGTCACGAATATCGGATCATCGCGGTCGTACCGGGCGGCTGTATCGTCTGGAATCGACAGTGATGCTGGTGTTGCTGGGGTTCATGTGCGGGCGCAATACGCTGGCGGGCGTGGCGCGTCTGGCAAAGGATCTAAGCCCCTTTCAACGGGAAGCGCTGGGCTTTTCGCGCTGGCGTATGCCGAGCCATGCTCGGGAGCGGCGTCCCGGAAATTGAAGACCCTCTTCAGGGTGAAGGGCGACGACCCGGATGAGTGGCGAACGCTTAATGTCGTGGGCGACAAGGCTGCGCAATATCTCGCGAAGAAGTACGGAGAGCAACTGGAGGCCGTCTTACGGGCAAGGAAATGCACCATGACCAGTGAGCAAGACACTTCCCGGCCGCCTAACGTCGGAGAAGGTTTCAACACACCGCGCACCGAAGAAACCACGAATACATGGCTCACGCCACTGAGCCTGATTCAGTCACTCGGAACGTTCGACCTCGATCCATGCTGCCCGCCGGTGATGCCGTGGCGCACAGCCGCCGAGATGCATCATTTCCCTGACATGGGATGCGGGCTTTCTCGCGAGTGGCAAGGCAGAGTCCTTGTAAATCCCCCCCATGGCGAGCACACCTTCAAATGGATGCGCAAAATTTGCCGAACACAAGGGCGGGATAGCGCTGATCTTCGCGCGCACGGATACCAAGGGTTTCCATGAGCATGTGTTTGCCAGCGCCTGCGCCATCTACTTCCTAAAGGGCCGCGTCAAATTCCATCGCGAAGATGGTTCCTGTCCGAAGAACGGCCTAGCCGCGCCGAGTTGCCTGATTGCCCATACCGAAGAAGACACCGCGGCCATCTTGGCCTCGGGCCTTCCGGGCTTTCTGATGATACCCGGGCCTACTCACCAAATCCCCTAATTGGATTCGAGCTGGTGAGCGACTTGCCGCCGCCCCGGTCGGCTGCATCAACCCATATAGCGCGGCTGCGATGTTAAGAAAGTATTAACGTTTTCGCCGTAGGATTGCCTTGTGAATTCACGCAAGGGGAGACGCCAGTATGAAACTGCTCCAAAGAATCGGGTCAATCGTTTCCTTGGCGTTTGTCGGCGTGGGATTCTTCCAGCTATATAGGCTCGGTATATATGGCGGTGGCGTGTCCTCACTCTGCGCGGCTTCCGGCTGCGCCTTTGCGCTTTGTCTGACGCTCTACGTCTTTCACTTGCGCGATAGAATCATCGCTCTCGAAAAGCATCAGGCACCGGAATGACTCGCGGGAACTGCGCGGATGCAGAGGCAGGCGCACAGGGCTTCACGCTGCTTGAACTCTCCGTTGTCCTGGTGCTAATTGCCATTATCCTCGGGATGGGTCTTGTGACGATGACTGCGAGCCTGCAAGCCTCGCAGTACAACGCCACTGTCGGCCGCATGGACGACATCGAGAAGGCGCTGCTCAATTTCGCCATCGTCAACAACCGCATTCCCTGTCCGGCCGACCTCACGCTCACCACCGCCAGCGTCAATTACGGACTGGAGGCGGGGGCAGGCGCGGGTTCTTCTCCCAGTACGGCGACCGGGGCCTGCACGGGCGGCTCCGTGACACCGGCGGCCAATTTCACGGCAGCATCTGGCGCGGTCGAAGGCGGCGTGCCGACGCGCGCGCTGCAACTGCCGGACGATTACATGTACGACGGCTGGGGCAGGAAATTCCGCTATGCGGTTGACCCAACCGTGACCCAAGCAAGCGCTCTTCCCTATCCTGCTGGCGGGCTTTGTAACGCGAGCACTAGCGGTATCACTGTGAACGATTCCACCGGCGCGGCCCGCACCACAGCCGGAATTTATGCCCTGATCAGCCACGGCGCTAACGGCCACGGGGCTTATACCAGTAACGGGGTTGTTCTCAATGCGGGAAGCGTGAATGCGAATGAGCAGACCAACTGCCATTGCAACAGCACCGCCGCCGCCACGACGTATACGCCCACTTACGTCGAGACGGTTCCGGCGCAGGACCCGGCCAACGCGCTCGACAATTTCGACGACATCGTCACCTTCAAGGAAGGCTGGCAGATGCAGGCGCAGAATTACCCGCTGACGGCGAAGCTTACATGCCCGCTCATCTATGTGTCGGACAGCGGCAACAACCGCATCCGTATGCTCAGTATTTCCACTGGCATCATCACCACGATTGCGGGTACCGGCACGGCAGGCTACAGCGGTGATGGCGGGGCAGCCACCAGCGCCATCCTTAATTCCCCCAGGGGCATGGTGGTGGACAATTCAAAGAATGTGTATTTTGCGGATGCGGGCAATTATTGCATTCGCGAGGTGACGGCTTCAACAGGTATCATCACCACGGTGGCGGGAACGTGTGGCTCCTATGGCTATAACGGTGATGGCATTGCAGCAACGAGTGCGCAATTGGGTTACTTTGTAGGAGACATTGCGGTAGACAGCGCCGGTAATCTCTACATCGCCGACTACGCCAGCAACCGCATTCGCGAGGTGACGGCTTCAACAGGTATCATCACCACGGTGGCAGGCAACGGTACTGGAGGGTATAGCGGCGACGGCGGGCCAGCAACGAGCGCGGAATTATCCCGCCCACAGGGCGTCGCACTGGACTCCTCCGGCAATATATATATCGCGGATGCGCTCAACGCCGTTATCCGCAAGGTGGCGGCGGGAACCGGCATCATCACTACGGTAGACGGCAATGGCACAGTCGCCTGTACCACTGGGGTGGCCACTGCTTCGGAAGAAGGCATGGCGCCGGCCGTCAGAGTAGACAGCTCCGGTAATATTTACATCGGCGACAATAACTGTAACGTCGTCTGGGAGGTGACAGCTTCTACTGGCAACGTCGCCATTTTTGCTGGCCAAAGCTGCTATGCCTATTATGGTGACGGCTTACCCGCTAGCAGTCACGGTGTGTGTTTTGAATATCCGATTGGTCTCGGGCTAGACAATTCGAGCAATCTCTACATCGCCGACATGAACAACAACCGCATCCGTGAAGTAAAGGCTTCTACTGGCATCATCAACACTGTCGTCGGCAATGGAACGCAAGGTTACAGCGGTGACGGCGGGCCTGCAACCAGTGCGGAGATAAATACTCCTGTTGGTGGCGTCGCAGCCTACCCTCCGCTATTCATGGCAACACCTTATTCCGCGCGTTGATATTAATGCGTGTCGGCGAATGAGACTGAAGGGCATCTCGCACAGGCCTGCCGCCGTTCCTGCAAGCCGCTTTGACGAAATATCAGATTATTTAATAGCTCAAAAACCTTCTCACTAGAAAGGCCAAGGCAGGGGCGTGGGAACAAAGCTATAGGAGAGATCTATGCGTTTCGCTATAACGGCACACGCCTCGGTGACGCCATTAACAGCATATCCAGTAATATTGTCATCCTTCCCAGTAAATACCTTGAGCATGCACCTTTGGTGCGAGATGCTGTAATGCGTGAGACATGTTCCTACCGCGTGGTCCGAGTCACTTTCTCCCGAAGGGTATCTGTCGTCAATCACAAATGTCTCCTGATGCATCTCTCCGACGCATTCGTTTCCGACATTCTGATCTGTATGCACCGCCTCCCATGTGTAGACGTTATTGTCGTCCTTGCTTAATGCACTATCTGGCTTTCCTAACCTTTTGATATCATGAACAACTCCGGAGCCCAGATCCGCTATGGCGGAGACCGCGCCTTTTACCGAAAAGACACCGATCATGTCCAGCTTCCACCCCGCGAGGCGTTCGCCGACGCGCCCGGCTTCTATGGCACGGCTATGCATGAGCTGATCCACTGGACGGGCGGCGAAGGCGGGCCGGCCACCAGCGCGGAATTAGCATACCCACAAGACGTTGCGGTGGACAGCGCCGGCAATCTCTACATTGCAGAACAATACGGAGCCCGCGTCAGCAAAGTATCCGCGGCCACAGGCATCATGACCTTGTTTGCCGGCAAAGGCGGATGGGCTTACGACGGCGACGGCGGCCCGGCCATCAACGCGGACCTGTCCTACCCGATGGGCGTCGCAGTGGACAACTCCGGCAATGTCTATATTGCCGATCAGTCCAACAATGTCATCCGCATGGTGAACACCTCGGGCACCATCAGCACGGTCGTGGGCAACGGCTACAACGCGCTCACGGGGAGCGGCGGCTATAGCGGCGACGGAGGCCCGGCGACCAGCGCCGAACTCTATAATCCAAGCGGCGTGGCGGTGGACTCCTCCGGCAATATCTATGTTGCGGATACCAAGAACTATCGTCTCCGCAAGGTGACGGCTTCCACCGGCATCATCACCACGATTGACGAGCACAATGGCCATCTCGATGAGCGTGAAGCCATGCTGACGTGTCCTCTGCAATGGAACCTCGGAAGCGGTTTACAACATGCTCCCATTATAAGGAGCAAAGGTTAAGCAGTAGTTAACGTTCTGGACGTGCAGAAAGCACGAACTTGCGAAAGTGAAGAAATACGCACAGAGTCAGTACGTCAATCCCCGCCCTGAATGTTAAAGCTAAGGGCGCAGTTGACACCCGCGCCGCCATTCACTGCGAGTGCATAATTCCCGGATGCGGTGTCGAAACAGGAAGTGGCTGTTACAGGCGTAGCATTAGACGTAAACCCTTCGCCACAACCTGGAAAAGTATTGTCATCCGCATACATGGCCTGCACATTACCGCTGGTGGCCACACCGTCATCAGTTTTCTTATCGATAGCATAGGCTTCCGCAACCGTTAGCGCGGGAGTAGAGTCCGCCGCAGAATTTGTCTGAATGCTTGTAATAGCTGAAAGTCCGAAGAGGTTATTCATGCCATACCACCAGCTTGAGCCATTGCCGACGCAGCCTGGATGGAGGGAATATGTGTAGAAATAATTTCCTCTGCCGAGCTTCGCGGAAGGCAGCCAGTTGTTAAGTGCCGCACCCGTTACCGGGCTGCTGGGAGGGGTTGTTGGGCTTGGCGCACTGAAGCTTCCTTCAATCAAATTGACGTTAAGACCATTTGCTGATGTTAGGTCAACCCAGAACATCGCGTTTTCACCCGCACCGATGTCAATACCCCAATTCGCTCCTGGATTGTTTCCATTCACACCCTCAAGTATTCCGTTGCCATCTCCCTGACCCGCGTATTGCCCGCGCGGAGTGAATCCGAAAGTGTTCGCCACTTGAGCGTTCAAATCCCCCGGCAACGCTCCATATTTACCGTAGAACGTGTTCACCGCTGTATTGAACTTCTCCACCTGTGTAATCGTGGCGCGCACTCCGGCGGCGCGGATGAGGTCTTGCCCGACGAGCACCCCGCCCACAATCAGGCCGATGATGACCAGCACGATTGCCATCTCGATGAGCGTGAACCCTTGTGTGGGTGGTCGCATGTGATACTCCCCTCGTGGCATTGTAGCTCCCGAAGTGTTAACAAAATCTTAAGTCGCGTCATCCTCAGGGCTTTTTCTAGTGCGCCGGGCCGCGTCGGTATGCGCCGCCGCCGACTTCCACAACTTCTGATAGGCAGCATAGGCCTTTGGGAACCCATCTAGGGCAATGGACCGTTCGATCCTGCGGCCTGCCCCCGGCTCATTGAAGCGGACGGTGAGCTGTTTTCCCTTCAGCATTTCCGAGAGGAGTTTCACGCTTCGGGCGTGGGGCACGATCGCGCCATCACCGGCGATGCTCCACGTCTCCACAAACGGCAGGGTGTCTACCCGCCATGACACCGCGCCTCCCCTCTGGACGGGCGCGGTAATGGTCGCAAAATGCTCCGTCAGGCTCAGGATTACGAACTGCTCATCACCCTGAGACGTGACGAACCGGAAGGAAAACGTGACGTGGCAGCTATGCCCGCCGGCTGGGCGCTCCAGGCACGATGCCGTCCACCTGTCCAGATTGGCCACGGAAAACGGGTCCGCGGCCTCGGAGGCCTTTTCCGCCTCCTGGCTCCGCCACACAACACAGTCCGCCGTGATCACGAGAAGCGCCAGCATCGGCCAGATAAGCCTGTAGCGCCCTCTTGGTATTGCTCGCCTTACGGATAACTTCATTGTCCCTCGCTTGATGGCTCACGCACGCGCGTTCCCCGCTTGCGTGCCCATCGTTGCTTTGGGCATACCATCCCCCGCGCCTTTTGAAAAGATGAATCACGCTGCGGCAGCTACTCCCGGACGCTGGAAGTGCCTTCGCCTGATGCGAAGCCATCGCGTGCCTTTGCCACTGTGCGTAGGCGCTCCTTTCGTTGTTGGCTGTCCCGTGCCTGGCAGGGCGCCGCGCCTTAGCCGCAAATTCGTTCCGCCCGGCTTCCGCGCTTCGCTTGTGCAGCCGGTTCCCCGCGAACTCATGTTGCGCCCGCACCTCGCCCTGCCCAGTGGCACTCGCCAACAACCTCAATGAAAGGAAAACTCTATGGCTACCAAATCCAACGCAAAGCGCAAATCGGTTCCGGCTCCGGCACCATTGAAAACGCCGAAAACCCGCATCAACAAGGAAATGAAGAACCAGCTTCTTGGTCATATGGTGAGTGAGTTCGACGCACGCATGGACGACACGGAATTGTCGAAAACATTCATCGCCCTGGTTTCCCAGGTGAACGCGATCCTCCGCGCGAAATACCCGGAAGAGGATATGCCGGTGCTCCGGAAGTACAAGGTTGTCCGTGTGGATACATGCCTGCGATTCACGATTCTTGGGAAGGAGCGTGTCTTCGTTGTTCGCCTTCAGCCGCCCGGACAAGTACGGGGCGCAGTCGCGGACATCCCATGCATAAGCGGATGTTACAACGGCGATGTTTACCCCTGCGACAAGGACTTTGAAATCCTCGCCGACAAATGGACGAATCAGGTCGAGCAGCGCAGGCTCCTGATGGAGCAGAAGCGCGTCGAATACCGTGCGTTCCTGCACGCCTGCCGCTATCTGGAGGATGTCGAGGCCGTGCTGCCCATATCCGAAGAGATGAGGAAGGCACTCGGGGCGCAGTCGCGAAACCTCACCGTCATCAATCCCGACATCATCAGCCGCATCAAATCCGACTTCGCGCAGGAAATTGCAGCATGACCCAGACGCATCCCGATTTCAACCGCTACACCGTCCGCAATGTAAAAACCTTCCTCGGCACGGAAGGCTACGGCTTCAACGCCACGCTATGCCGGGACGGCAAGCCCGTCGCCTTCGTGATCGACGACGCGAACGGCGGATGCTTTCACTTCCAATGGACGTCGCCCATTGAAGAAGCGGCACTGGAAGCCGTTTGCAAACAGACCCCGCCAACGGACTTCGAAGGTTTAAGCATCGTCCACAACGCGGACAGGTTCCTGTCCCAACTCATCGATAACTACCAGAATGACAAGCGATTGAAGCGTATAGCGAAAAAGAAGACGCTTTTCCGAGTTAAGGGCGATAACCCCGATGAATGGCGGACTCTGAATGCCACGGGCGAAAAGGCCAGTGCGTATCTCGTGAAGAAATACGGCGAGCAGCTTGAAACCGTTTACGGGCAAGGAGCTGTGGCATGAGCACCACCAGCACGCAGGATAAAGCGAACCCGCCGCCACGCGACAACTTCAACACGCCGAGGACCGAGGACACCACAAACACCTGGATTACGCCCCTCAGCCTGATTCAGGCCCTCGGGACGTTCGACCTCGATCCATGCTGCCCGCCGACAATGTCGTGGCAGACAGCCACCGAGATGCATCATTACCCGGCTATGGGTTGCGGGCTTGCGCGCCCGTGGGAAGGCAGGGTTTTCCTAAACCCGCCCTCCGGCGAGCACACCTTCAAATGGATGCGGAAGTTTGCCGATCATAGGTGCGGCGTTGCGCTCATCTTCGCCCGCACCGACACGAAAGGCTTTCACGACCATGTTTTCAGCAGCGCCCGTGCCATCTATTTCCTGAAGGGCCGCGTCAAGTTTCATCGCGAAGACGGCTCATGTCCCAAGAACGGCCCAGCCGCGGCGAGTTGTCTTATCGCACATACAGAGGAAGACACGGCGGCGATTCTGGCGAGCGGCCTTCCGGGATTTCTGATGACACCCGGCAATTGCCAGCCGCCCGCGCCGCTGCTAGAAAAGGGAACAACTTTTGATGGAGCTTCCCCATGACCGACACTCGCGACTACGTTCTTGCCTCTCTCGATCCCCCATCCGTATGGGACCTGTTCCCCAGCCTCGAAGCCGCCGCAGCAAAGCAGGAAGAGGCGAACGCCTACAACGTGAAACTCGAAGCGCACGGCGCACCGAAGCGCAACTACCAGCCCATGCATTACGACGAGTACAAAGCGAAGGAGCGCGAGTTTTACCTGTCACGCCCGGCAGAAGAGATCCCGGAAAAGAAGTTCGTGAAAATGCTGGAGGTGCTGCCGCCGGACAAGTGGGAAAGCAAGGGTGACTTTGAGTCCTTCCTGATGTCCGAACACTGGAGCGGGCCATATACGCAGCAATATGTCCGCCGCGGGAACGGCGACGATGCGAAGTATTGGACGAAGCTCGTCGATTCGACCGACCGGAAAACATGGATGGGGAGGACCGGGTGACCCAACCCCAGCAGCTCGGATTCGGCTTCGATGAAATGGCGGAAGAGCAGCGCACGGCGCACATTCCCTCAACGATGGACGAGGCAATCCCGTTCTATCGCAAGCTCATCGAGCGCCACCATGCCGCAATGATTGCCGGCGACGTTGATAAGACTATGGCAATCCGCGAGGAAGCGCAGGATCTCGCCGTCAAGCTGAACGGCGGTACGTTGATGGGTATTTGCGGCGCCCCTGATGCTCCCGCCTGCGTTCTTGAGCGCGACACCGCAGCGCCACCCGGCACCGTTCCCCTGTGGGGCCAGGAGGGTGACTTCACCATCGACTTTCGAGGCATTCCCGTCCGCATCGAGCAGGACGGCATTTTCGGGATCGGAGCTGGCTTCGGTCCTCACCTCGGATTCGGCGCGCACGCGGTGGATTACCAGCGCCCATTCATAAGCGAAACCGGATACCGCAGTTTCCTCGGTATTCACGGCGACATGCCGGTGGGAATGACGCCGGATGTTCTCGCAGGGGAGGCCATCAAGGCGTATGTCGATAAGGAGTGCAAGGGCAAGCTCCGGAAAATCGACGGCAGCCATGTCGAGAGGGAGATGGCGCGGCGGGCGGCTAAAGCCAACCCACAGCAACAGGAGCCCGATCTATGAACCCCGGCTCCTACAAAGTAATCCGCGTTGACGGCACTGAGATAACGCATGAGGGCAAAGCGTCGATTACGGAAATCATGCGCCTCATCGGCTGCAACTGCCTCGATACCGTCACCATCGACCGGAGGCGGCAGACGGTCATGTTCGTGGACGACACCGGCATGCTCGACCGGAAGCCTGTGAACCCGAAGGCGTCCGCCCTTTACCTGGCTATCTGCAAACCGGGGACGCTGCACCAGATCCACGGTGACGTGGTGATAGTCAACGATGGGGACTACAAGTGACCGACCTCGCAAAAGCAATCGCATTCGCGACGCACTGCCTGAAGTGGACAGACGTTTCGACGGCTGAGACCATGCAGGGTACGCTCATAGTCGATGGAGCCACGAACCCCAGCTTCAATCCCGACAGCGCCGCCGACCTCGAAGCCGTGCTCCAGGAATTTCTCGGCAAGCGATACCTCATCCAGATAAACCGCGGCACCAGCAGCCTCTTCCACTGGCGCGTCATCGTCGGGCTTCAGGACCTGAGCGTCAAGGGCGCACCCTTCGACCGCGCGCAAGCGGAGGGCGAAGATCTGTGGGATTGCATCTTCGATGCGTGCGTTGCCGCAACGCGCCTACGATAATCGGCGGCGGTCTCTGCTAATCTGCCGTATGTGCCCGACGATTTAACAGCCAACTCAGGAACCTGGAAGATCTTCATTTCCTATTCCTGGGACAACGAGGATCACAAACGCTGGGTGCTCGACCTGGCCAATCGTTTGAGGGATGACGGAATTGACGCCATCCTCGATCAAACCCACCTTGATCTCGGCGGGCGAACTCCTGAGTTCATGGAACATTCCGTGCACGACAGCCGCAGCGTGCTTGTCATCTGCACCGAGGGATATAAAAAGCGATTTGACGACCGCACCGGCGGCGCTGGATATGAAGGCCACATCATCACCGCCGAGATCCTTAGCTCGGCAGGTAAGAATAAATTTATCCCAGTGCTCCGTCACGGAGATTGGCCCAGTTCGATGCCCACGGCCTTGGGTGGAGTCTACGGCATTGACTTGCGAACGGATTCAACAGAGGCATACAGAGACTTGGTACGGCATCTTCACGGCGTGAAGAAGGTTCGCCCGGTCGGGAATCCACCGGATTGGGTAAACGCCCCGCCGCCCAGCATTCCAGTGCCCGCGCCTGTTTCTCCTGCTCCCCAAGAGCCCGTTGCCGTAATCACGCCGCAGGAATACTGGGAGCAGCGGAAGCGGCTGCCGGACTCGGCTCTGGTCAAAAAGCTCTGGCAAATGCCGCGCTGGTGCATCTGGAGCCGCCCGGAGGATTTCAGGAAGGCGCGGTTTAGGGATCTGGATCATTGTGCGCAGTTCGTCTCCTCGGCCAGCGTTCGCTCGCGTGCGCGCTGGTCACAATATCCGTGGTTTTCCGCCACCCCGGAGCAAGGCGAAGAATCGATTGCCAGCGGCATAGAAATTACGGAGGGCAGCATTAAGCATTTTGAACGGTGGGTTCTCTTTCAGAGCGCTCAGTTCGTTCACAACATGGCGCTTGATGAGATTCCGCAGCTCGGCAACCGCACCCATGTGCTGGAGGTGCTGGATACGACGACGGCGGTTCTTGAGTTCGTCGGGCGCATGGCGGATCGCAAGATTTTCACCGGCCGGGTGGCAATTGCCTTCGAGCTTAATAAGGTCGCAGGCCGTCAACTGACGTGGCCGCAGGACATCCTTCGCATGGATGACCGGGTAGATGATAACGCGTGGTGCCAGGAGGAATCCATTGCCATCGACCACTTATATTCCGCCGCCGACCTTATAGAGCATCGACGCGCCCTCGCGCTGGACGCCGCGCTCGAAATCTATTCGCGGTTCGGCTGGAACGATGCGCCGAAAAAGGAACTGGAAGAGGCGCAACAGAAGAGATTCGGTCAACCCGTTCATCTTTAGCGCACCCTGTCGCGCGCGTCATTATACAGTCCTTTTTTCTTCGTTCAACGTTACGTTGAATATTGCTTTCCAGGCTTACTCTTGCGAACAGGCGTTTGCAGGAGTCAATGTGTGTAAGTTTCATATTTCAGGGTGTCCACGGAGTAACAGGGGGAGAGCGGATTAGGGCTTGCCGCACAGAAAGATCTTGTCATGCGCTTCATCGGCAATAGCCCACTGCTTGCCGAGTTCACGGAGGTCGAAAGCGGCAAGCGTCATGACAATCGTCCGCAACTTCAGGCGGCGCTCGCCTTGTGCAAAAAGAAGAAGGCGAAGCGGGTCATCGCCAAAGCTTGACCGGCTAAGCCGCAACGTCGCGTTCATCTCCATCCTGATCGACAGCGGTGCCGACTTTGTGTGCTGCGACAATCCGCATGCCACACCCTTGCTCCTGCGCGTCCTCGCTGTTTTCGCCCAGCATGAGCGCGAGCAGATTTCAGAGCGTGTGAAGGCCGCGCTGGCCGCCATAAAGACCGAGATCGCCCAGAATGGATTCCGCATCAGCAAGAAGGGGAACCGCATCGTGAGGCTGGGCGCCCCCGATCCGCTGACCGCCCTGCAATGCGCCAATGCGGCGCGCAATCTCCGTCCGCCGGCGCAGCCCGTCATGGATTTCACGCGGTGGCCGACCGTATCTTTCCATTGCCGCCGCGCTAAATGCCCGCGATATCCGCACGCCGCAAGGCTCCCGGTGGTATGCCAGCTACGGTTCGCGCGGCCATGCTCCGGGACGAAAACACCCTTGCGTTACATGGCGCACGCGCTCATGGAACGCAATGACGCAAGCGCTCTCGCGTGTGGCGGCGAAACCACGCATGAGCGCAACGGTGCGGGAGTGCATACGTCCTTCTTGAACGGCCCACAATTCCCGGCTATTCCTTCTGCAACGCCCTCCAGCGCGGGGCGAGAGGCCATTGCAGAAGGAACGCCTATGCCATCAAATCTTGCTGAAGCTGAGCGCATGCTGGACCTCTTTACCAGCGTGGGCGCGCGCTCATTCGTCGTCACGAAAACGGACGTCGAGCAAAAACTTATCTGGGGCAAATCGTATACCGCCGCCGAGCTGCGCCAGAAGCTTCCTCCGATGGTCCGCACCTCGGCAGACCGGAAGCCGTACTATACGAGCGAAGGAAGGATCGTTTCGGCGGGCGAGAACCTGATTGTCAGGCCGACTGGCCCGGAAGTGGCGTTCGTTCAGCTCGACGATCTGAGTGCGGAACAACTCGACCGTGTCCGCCCCGCCGTGTTTATCATTCACGCCACCAGTCCCGGAAACCATCAGGCGTGGATCGCCCTGTCGGGAGTGGAAAAGGTAGAGAGCAAGGATTTCGTGCGCCGGGTCCGCAAGGCCGTGGGTGATATCGACGAATCCGCTTCCGGCGCTACACGGATGGCTGGCACATTTAACTTCAAGACCAAATACTTCCCGGATTACCCGACCGTCGCTATCCTGCACGGAGTTCCGGGCCGTGTGATGACAGCCGAGCGGTTGCAGCAGATGGGGCTGCTTGCCGAGCCGGAGCCCGTGACGGCGCGGCCCCTTCGAGCTTCACCGCGCAGCGGCGGAGGCTGGCCGGATTACGAACGTTGCGTGCAGGGTGCGCCCATCAACCACGGAAAGACGGGGCCGGACATCTCGCGCGCCGACTATTTTTGGTGCCTGATGGCCGCGCAACGAAACCATAGTGTCGAAGCAATCGCCGCCCACCTCATGGAGCTGAGCAGCAAGGCCAAGGAAAACGGCGAGCAGTATGCCAGGATCACGGCGGAGAATGCCACGGCAGCGGCAGCGCGCGGACGGCAGAGGAGCGGCGCATAGCCCCCCGCGTGTTTCGCCCTCAGGGTGTTAACGCTTTCTTAAAATGCGCTTGAAAGTTGCATGCGCGCCGCTATATTCGCCGGGCCAACAACAACCAATGGAGGAAAACATGGCACAGTCAAACGCACAGCGCGCCGACGATGAAAGCGAAGAACAAGGTGCTCCCCGCACCGGTAACCGTCCAGCCGCCACGTTCAAACAGGGCGGCGTCGAGGTGAGCGTCTGGAGGAATGGCGACATGTATAACGCGACCATCCGAAACAGCTATAAGGACGAAGCCTCAGGGCAGTGGAAGGAAACGAGCAGCTTCAGCCCGGCGGACCTCGCCGTGGCTTCGCAGCTCACCAGCCAGGCATTCCAGGAAATCGTTCGGCTGAAACAGCAGGGCCGCGCCCGCTGATCAACGAATGAGCGCACGAAGGGCCATCGGCCATCTGGTGGCCCTTATTTTCTCTTGAGCCTGACGCCCGGCTGGTCGTCATTGAGAAATTCGACACCAGCCTTTTGAAACGCGCCAGCAACGCTCAATAGCGTATCTGTCCGGGAAGCTACGGGGCCTTCGCAGTCCTCCATTCTCCTGACGGTCTCAATCCCGACTCTGGCCCGCTTCGCGAGTTCCTGCTGGCTCCATCCCATAAGGCCGCGCGCGGCACGTATGTGCTTTCCTGTCAATACGATCAAAAGGAACGGTAGCATAAGCCCCTGTAATGACTGTAGTTGTGAGGTATTTTCCGGTATATGTGAGTGATTTTCACTCAAAAATGTGAGATGATCCGATCCAGAGCGTAAAGGACGCTCTCCTCACCATGCCCAATAAAATTCTTACCGCCGCAATGCTATTGCTGTGGGGGCTCTCGACGCGCGCCCAGACTTTAACCCCGAATTCCTGGAGCATAGGCGCCTCGATGCCCACCGCCCGCCAAGGCCCATTCACCGGGGCCATCGGCACGAAAGTCTATGTGGTGGGAGGGCTGTCGAACACCTCCATCCTCGCCGTCAACGAGATCTATGACACCGCGGCCAACACTTGGTCCACGGGAACACCCATGCCGACGCCCCGCTACCTTGGAGCTTCCGCCGTGGTCAACAACATCCTTTATGCGATTGGCGGCGCGAATAACGGCGCGCTCACCGTCGTGGAAGCCTACGATCCTTCCGCGAACACATGGTCCACGAAGGCCCCCGTGCCATTCCCCACCAATGGCTCGACGGCCGTCGTTGAGAACGGCCTCATCTATCTGGTTGGCGGCTTTAACGCAGCCAGTGGCGACCTGACGACGGCGCTGTCCTACAACCCGGCCACCAACGCGTGGACAACAGAAGCTTCCCTGAAACTCGCCAAGTCGAATTCAGCCGCCGCATTGCTGGGCTCCGCAATCGTCTCCGCGGGCGGCCTTACCAATCCCAGCGTCACCACGAGCGATACGGAGGGCTATAATCCCGCTACAAATTCCTGGTCGAGCCTCGCGCCTATCCCCACCGCGAGACAGGTGGGCTGCTTTGGAGTTCTCGGGCAACTGCTCTATGTGGCTGGCGGCACGCCAAGCGGATCGGTCGAAAGCCCGGTCAACGTCATGGAAGCGTACAACGCCGCAAGCAATGCTTGGACAACCGGGCTTCCCCAGATGCCCACCGCTGTGGTGGCTCCCGGTTCAGCGACCGTCGGCGGGGCCCTGTATTGCTTTGGGGGCACGAATCAGGCCACGGTCGTGAGCAACATGCAGATCTATGAACCGCCATCCTCACCCCCCGCCATCAGCGCCGCAATTAGCGCCAGCGGTTTTGGCGGGTTCTCTTCCGTCGCGCCCGGCACCTGGATCGAAATCTACGGCAGCAACCTCGCAGCGGACACCCGGCAATGGGCGGCGTCGGATTTCAACGGCATCAATGCCCCCACCATGCTCGATGGAACGAAAGTCACCATCGGCGGGCAATCGGCGTTCATCGACTATATCAGCCCTTCTCAGGTGAACGCCCTCGTGCCCTCGAATGTGCCGACAGGCCTGCAGCAGATTATGGTTACCACCGCAGTAGGCACGAGCGCCGCCTATAATGTCACGGTCAATACCGCGGAGCCTGGCCTACTCTCCCCCTCCTCGTTCACCATCGGCGGCGTGCAGTATGCCGTCGCATTGTTCACGGATGGCACCTATGTGCTGCCCACGGGAGCCATTTCCGGAGTGAATTCCAGACCGGCCAAGCCCGGCGACACAATCGTGCTTTACGGCATAGGCTTCGGCCCTGTGACGCCTGCCATGACGGCTGGCCAAATCGTGGGACAGCTCAACAGCCTCAGCATGCCTTTTCAGGTATCCATCGGCGGCGTTCCTGCCACACCTATTTACGACGGACTGGCGCTCAATTTCGCGGGGCTATATCAGTTCAACCTCACCGTGCCGAATCTTTCAGCGGGAACCGCCGCGCTCACGGTCAATCTCGGAGGCACCGCCGGCACACAGGCCCTGTATCTTTCCATCGGGAACTAGCCCTTCAAGTCTCAAAAAAGAAAGTGAGATGATCAGTCCATGCTGAGCACAAAGTTTCTCGCCGCAGCATTTTCCGCCTCCGCCCTGCTCGCGCAGGAGCAGCCAAGGCCTAATTTTCAATATGCTCCCGCCAATCCGCAGAAACAGGACAAGCCGGCATCCACACCTCCGAGCCAGGTGAAGCCGCCTGCCAAACCGCAGGAGACTTCCCCGGCGCTTCCCTCAGTGATGCACTTCTGCGGACAGAACTGCATTACGCTCCAGTTGGATAACGGGCGCTACGAGAGCACCACCGACATGCCAGGAGTCCCAAGGGGAGGCAGCGTATGGACGGTCGGGAGCTTCACCCGCGATTCGGTCATCCTGCACCGCGTCGATTCATCTCAGGGGCGGCCGATATTCCAGGGCACCTATTCAGGCAAGATCTCGCCGGAGGGCAACAGCATCGTTAATGTGGCAGCCGATGGCCAGCCCAGCAACGGCAGGCTCAAGATAACCTGGGACGCGGCGCTCAATTCCATACCGGGGAGTAATGAGGAACTGGCGATTCGTTCACGCCAACCCGCTTCCTGCAATCCCTCACAGCCTATCTCTCCCGATAAAGCTGAGGACCTTGGACTCCTGGCTTTCTCGGACAAGAATCCCGACGTGGGGATATGCTGGTTCAGGATGGCTGCGGCGCAGGGAGAACCCAACGCTCAAGGAGTGCTCGCGGTAATTCTCTATAAGGGGATGTACAACGCCAGGATCGATATCCCGGAAGCGGTATCTTGGGCCCAGAAGGGTGCAAAAGCTGATAATTATATCGCGGAGAAATGCCTGGCCCAGATGTACGACAGGGGCGACGGTATTCCTAAGGATTCTGAGGAAGCGTTATATTGGCGCGTAAAGGCTACCACGGACGAGCAGGTTGAGAAGCTTCGCCAGCAACAGGCCGAAGAAGCCCAACAGGCCCGGCAAGCACAGGCACAGCTACAACAACAGCAAGCCGGGCCTCTATCATTACTTGAACTCCTGCTTGGCGCTTTTGCGGGAGGCACGAGCGGTCCTCCTGACCACTCTGTATATATCGATCCCAATCGCGTTAGGAGGGAAGCATGCGCAAGTGGGGGAACTTGCCATTAGGGTCAAAGTTAATGCCATGCCTCAACTCATCGGGCCAAAGACCTTTCCCCTGGGCCGTGGATCGCGCGGCCCACGTGGCCCGCAGGAGAGTGCCGGAGCTGGGTGAGACCACAGAGCCGCTGATTGACCTTACCCCGCTGCATCTAGCCCTCGATTCCTACATGCTGCTGCCCGATGATCCCCAGCGCCTTGCGCTTGCGCGGCACTATTTGACCCTCGTGCACGCCGCCACCGCTGACGCTCAGATGCCTTGGTGGGAAATCCACGATTTCGCCACTATTCTGCTTGATGCGGAGCAGTGGCATCCTCTTCCTGATGCGTAAGCCCTCGCTTCCCATCGGCGCATAGCGTGCGGCGCTTCCGCCGCAATGAAAATCTTCCCCTGCCTTCGGCATTCCTCGCGAGACAAGATTTCCAGTTGCGTCGTCGCTGATGCCGCCCGCTCTCAGTGCGCCAGAAGCGAGGGCTATCCGGCCTTCGCGAAACCCTTGGACGAAATACCGCAATGAAAAAGCACGCACCGCTTGCAATCAATACGAGTTTGGCTAAAGTCTCTCGCGCAACCAAGACGAGTGACTTCATGGTGCTCCCAGGGCGAGCTAAAAGGTGGATTCCGAAAACCGTCATCACGCCGGATTACACGAATCAGCTCGATCTGTTTTCGGAAGCTCCAATGGACGATCCCGCGCCGGTTGCGCCGCAGTCCGTACACCATATACACCATGCCAGACCGCCTCAGCAGCTTGATTTTGGATCACTGGGAACGCTACCACCCTTCGATGCTGGTGCAGTTGAAGCGCGAAAACCGGCTGGAGAAAGTGCTGGAGGAAACGGCGGAGCAGTTCACGGACCTGCTCTATCAACTGGTGTCAGTTCAGAAGATCGAATACCACCAGGCCTGGGAGATAGCCGTGGACCAGTTCCTTCTGCCGGAAGAGTCTTCCTCGACGAGCCAGAGCGGCCCTCCCGCGATTTCCGAATCACAGATGACCACAGGATCGGACTGGGCGGCGCGCATGAAAAAGCGAAAGCGAACATCGAAGCCATCCGGCTCCTGAAGACGCTCGAAGCCGGCAACCGCGACGCGAGCGACGATGAAAAAGCAATCCTCGCCCGCTATGTGGGCTGGGGCGGCATCCCAGGAATATTCGAGTCGGACTACCGCCGCCGTGAGGAATGGGACAAGCCCGCAGAGGAACTGCGCAAGCTTCTCACTGACGACGAATATGAGTCCGCGCGGGCATCGACACCCAACGCGCACTTCACCTCACCCATGGTCATTTCCGCAATTTGGGCCGGCCTGCAGCGTATGGGCCTTGGTAAAGGCGCACAGGTGCTTGAGCCCGCCATGGGCGTGGGGCATTTCTTCGGCATGCAACCGGAATCGATGCAGGGGCACCGGACAGGCGTAGAGCTCGATGCGATAACGGCCCGCATCGCGAAGAAGCTCTATCCCGATTCCACGATATTTCAAAAAGGCTTCGAGGAAACGCCTCTCCCGGACAATTATTTCGATGCGGTTGTCGGGAACGTGCCCTTTGGCGATTACGCCGTGCACGACCCTTCGATGAAGCGTCAATTCACGCGCGCGATCCATGATTACTTCTTCGCCAAGTCCCTTGAGAAAACCCGGCCCGGCGGCGTGATGGCGCTCATCACGAGCCGCTATACCATGGACAAAGAAAACGACGCCATCCGCAAGCATCTCGCCGAGCATGCCGACCTGCTGGGCGCGATACGGCTTCCGAACACCGCGTTCAAAGGCAACGCCGGCACGGAGGTCACGACTGACATACTTTTCCTCCGCAAACGCGCGCCAGGCGCGCATCCCTCGGGAGAATCATGGCAGCACCTTGAAACTATCGACAGCCCGGACGGGCCTATCGCAGTAAACGAGTACTTCGCCCGCCACCCCGAAATGATGCTGGGCAAAATGAAACTCGAAGGGACTATGTACCGGGGAGCGGAGCCGACGCTGGAAGGCCAGCTTACGCCGGCGCTGCTGAATCGAGCGGTCGAAGCGCTGCCCAAAGGCGCATATGT